>LNAP01005304.1_pt1 | contig 11517 bp, 15 predicted proteins | sample 602601 | NCBI WGS metagenome assembly LNAP01 (sample SAMN02440304, study PRJNA202911) | soil metagenome | biome: Subtropical and temperate rainforests or woodlands; isolation source: soil samples (1 kg each in a 20% v/v slurry with milli Q water) were... ... | reverse complement strand
TCGACGTGCTGAACCGTGTAGGTGTCGCCGTCGAAGGCGATCTTGTCCAGCGTCACCGGTTGTGGAGTGTCTACACCATCCAGCAGCACCGGGGAGATAAGGATCTTGACGTCGCCCTGCTTGATCAATGAGCCATCGATGTCTTGCTGTCGATAGTTCTCGCGAAAGCCTGATCCATCGAACTGCTCTGTGGTTTCAGGGCTACCGCCGATCTCTGGGTCATACTCGCCAGTAGTAATGCGAATAAGGGAAAGCTCCAGCCCCTTTCCGCCTTTTGAGCGAGGCGCCAGCATCCTCGCCGCGGAAGCCTTTGCTCGATCATAGATATCTGTCATCAGCTTCGTACCAGGTTGACCTGACTTGAGGACTCCAAAAGTCCGGCGAATTGCGCATAGGACTGCCTGGTCGCTGCCGGCTTACTGATCGATGCGCCGGCTATCGAGTATTCGGTTTCAAGTGGACCTACTTTTTCCCGACTGATGGCACCCAGGCGCTGCTCAGGGGGCGAAAGATCGTCAGCATGGATCTCGGTAGCGAGAGCCATTTGTCCGGCTTTAACTTGTGCAGGGATCTCGTCTTGAAGCAGAACCCATCCATTCCTTTTAACCTCCGCCCTTGGCCATGCCAGCGCTTGATCCCTGCTCACTGCCCGGCCTTTCCATGGCATCGAATCCATCTGCAGAGCTGCTCGACGAAGTATTGCCTCTTGCGCCCCCTCATCTGCCGGAATGACTTTCCCGAAATTCGCAGCGTAAATGACCAGTTCGGCAGCCGTGGCAAAACTATCGGCGCCCGGAACCACCAGCCCTGTTTCGATGATCAGCATGCTTGTTCACCCGCTCATGCGCCAGACGATCTACCTGCTCAGCAGCGCCGTGACGTTGTAGATCTCGAACTCGCCAATGCCGATGTAGTTACCGGTGCCGGCTCCATTGATTTTTGCGTAGAACTCAATCTGTGAGAGAGTTTTTGGCTTGATCCAGAACATCATTCGCTGAGCATCGATATCACCTGACGCCCCATTCATGATGTTTTGCTCAACGCCATCAACTTTCACGGTAAGGAATGAACTTCCACCTGTCAGGCCTCCTGCCGCCGACTCCATCGCGAAAGAGATAAGCAAGTCGTCGCCAGGAAGCCAGCCGGCGGTGATCACCTTGCGCAGGTATGGGTTACCTGTCGCAGTGGTGCCAGTAATGCGCACAAAGTTGCCTCGATACCCAGCAGGCGCTGTCGCGACCTCAGCCGACGCTGTGCCGGCCTTGGTCCAGCCATCTGGAACGCCGTCAGTGTTCGCGTCACTCAGCATGAAACAGTTGCTGCCAGCCAAACAGTAGTTAGCCGTTCCGGAGACGTTTGATCTTGGCGCCCATGCCTGAGCAGGCGCTCCGTCACGCATCCACTCAGCCTTGGCCGACTTCGCTATAACCCCGACATCAAACAGCGGATGAATACCATCAGAAGTGTTGCCGGCGGCCCAGGTCCCGGTCGCTACATCGATCACGTTGAGCCATTGATCGAATCCTGAAATCCCGTATTTCCAAACCAGCGCTTGCTGGGCGGCAAGGTATGTCGACGCCAGAGCCACATTGCCAGATACCGGAGAAGTGAAGTCCAGTACTGGCGCGATCCCTCGACTGATCAGATTCTGAATGATCGACTCCATGTTATTTCGGTGGTCCCGCACGGACACTCCAGCGCCCGCATCGTTTGCACCCTCCATAAACGTGCAAGCCTGTGTCTCTTGGGGCACATCCGAATTGATGCGAGCCAGCATCATGGCACTCGTGTTACCAGCAATTCCGCCACTGTGAATCAAGCGCACCACATCGCCCGCGGCGTAGGCCGCCTGATCGGCTACCGAGATACCGCTCACGCCGGCGTAGATGGAGTTGCCAAGGGTTGAATACCGCAACGGTACATTGTTCGGCCTGGCCGCAATCAACGCCGAGAACAAATTGCTTTGATTGCTCACAACCCCAGACTTTACGCTTTGCGCGGACAATTCTTTTCTTTGGCTGACCGATACCGAACCATCAATGCATGCTACCCGATACGTCATATCGAAGTGATATGGCCCGAGAACGAACTCACCATCGATCACGACTTGCTCGACGACGACACCTTCGAACATACGTTCAACCAAGGATCGTCCGCCAGATGCTGTAATGGTCACAACAAAGCCACCGGCGACGATGTTGGTGAGGCTTTCACCCGCAGCTATTGTCGTCATGTCAGACCTCTTTCCAGCCGAGACGCTTGTGGTCGTCCAGACAGGACGGGTGGACATGGAGCTCTTCGCCGCTCTGCTCGACCTTCACCAGGCCGGTATAGTCTGGCTCTTCGCCTTCCACGACAGGCTTGCTTTGTGATTTTGCCGCCGCAGCCTCATTGGCGAGACGCAATGCTTCTGCCGCAGCCAAATCAATTGCGTCCTGCGCGCTTTTGCTCCAATCAGCGCGCTCTTGCTCACCCAGCGCATCGAAATCCTCGGCGCTAAGACCGCTGAGTTCGATAGCCGTGGCCATCAGCACCTTCGCTGCCTTCTGTTCTTTCGTCAGTCCCGCCATGCTCTTTCTCCAGAAGCAATTCAGGGGCCGAAGCCCCTGGTTGTCGTTGTGGTTGATTTAGCCGACCAGCAAGCTGATGTGCTCATCCTTGATAGCGCGGCAGCCCCAGGCCAGACGGACGTGGTAGGCCGTTTGCAGGAACTGGCGGTAGACCGCAATTTCGAACGACAGGCCCGTCAGCGGGTCGGTGATGGTGATCACGTCGTCGGCCGAGTCACCGCCCTCAGGCATTGCCGGGGCACGGGTGGCCAGTACGATCGCCGAGCGAGCAAACGCCACGTTCGCGGTGTACGAATTGCCCAGGGTCAGGGCGTTGCCGGTCGGGATGACAATCTGCGAGCCGGGTTTGTTGAGGGTGATGGTGCCCGGGGCCGCAACACCAGCGCCAACGACGTACTTGTTGTCACCGTCAGCCGCGAAGGTCGCGATGTCGCCAGCCAGAACAGTACCGGTGCCGGTCGCCAGAGCGATATTGGTCGCGCCGACTGCGGTCGCGCCGCTAGTGACATACGCGGCGCCGGTGCCTTTGACATGACGACCTACCTGGTGAGAATGACGAATCGCCATGTTCATGATGCGGTCGGTCATACCGTTGCGCAGCATGTCGCTGGAGCCGGCCTCATTGACCTTGAACAGGCCAGACTGCTTGCCGCGCATGTTACCGATGGCGGAGTGACCCAAGACCAGCTGCAGATCGTTGGTTGGTGCGCCGTTTTGTTCCAGAATACCCAGAACGCCAGCGAAATCAGACAGGTCGGCTGCAGTGCCAAACGGGGTGGTACCGGCAGTGCCGAAAGCGCGGGAGGCATTGCGATATGCCTCAAACCAAAGATCCTTCTCGATCTCATTCACCAGAGTCCGCATCGCCTGGTAGAAGCGATCAGCCTGGATGGACGAGAAGGTGCCGGCGTTTTGCAGGCCTTTGGTCTGCTCACCATTCCAGCGAACCGGAACGTGTTTGCTCTTGGTGATGGCCACTGCCACGTTGTCGACAGCGGTATCGCCAGTATCTGGAGCGGTTACGCCAGGGATGTTGTCTGCGGCAGCTTCTGCGCTGGTGATCGGGACCAGTACGTCCTGACCGATAGCGGCCCGTGCAACGGACGAGTCGCGGGATACCGCAGGAATGAAGCCAGTCAGCTCTCGCGAGATAACATCCAGCGCTTCGTACAGGTCCGGCACCAGGCCGTTAAGGGTGTTCGCCATTTTGGCTTTCTCCACAAAAAAGCCCGCTCAGTGGCGGGCATTGATTACTTGCCGGGCAACACCCGGCGGCTTTGGTCAGTCAGTTACCAGGCCGCCATTGCGCGCGTGATCTGCCTTGGCGACAGGATCAAGCGCATCAAACGCAGCTCGGGGAAGGGTTTTCTTGTCGCCGCCCTTACCGCCATTGTTTGGAGCACCGCCGCCATTGGCGCCGGAGCCCTTGAGAATGTTGTCGCGGTACGGGTAGCGCTCGACCAGGGCTTCCAGCGCCTCGTCGAAGTCAGCCAGCTCACCTGGACGGGCGCGGCTGTAGATCTTGTTGCCATCGTCGCCATAAGCCACGACCTTGCCTTCCTCAACCTTGAAGGCCTTGCCGAAGGTGTTTTGCAGCATGTCGGGCGGAACGGCGATTTTGTCGGTGACGAACTTGGAGCGACCGAAAGCGCCACCAATCTTTTCTTGATAGAGAATATTGGTGGTGTTGTCGCGCTCCGCGGTCACAGTCTTGATCTGCTCAGCGAGCGTGGTCACCTGTGCCTTGAACTTCTCTTCGGTGGCCGCGATGGCTGCTTGCTTGATCTCGTCAACCTTCCCAGCCTGGACGAGCTGCCCAGCGTCAAGGTTGGCGACAGTTGCCAGTGCGGCGCGGGCCTTTTCAGGGTATTCGATGCCTTCGAACGCCTTGGCACGAGCCTCGGCGGTTTCTTTAGCTTCGCGGTGCCCTCGGGCTTCGGCGTTCAGCGCGGTGATTTTGGAGACGGCCGAAGGCGCGTCAAACGCCACGTCCTTCCCATCGTCATGCGTGTAGACCGGCTTGCCATCCTGCACAACCACATGGCCTTGTTCGTCGAGTTTGAGTTTCATCGGTTCATCTCCGGGCATCCGCCCATCTGGTGGGCCATCCGGCCCGGTGCGGCGCTATCTATCCAGAATCGCGCCCATAAAAAACCCCAGCGGATGCCGGGGCTGTTTGAATGTGTCTCGTGTATTTACAGCGTGACCCGCTCACCTCTGAGCAGGCATCCGACACAAAGTAGCGTCTTGGTCCCGCCGGTCGGCCTACCATCTTTCATCAGCACGCCGATCTTCGACTCGATGACCTCACGCCCTCCGCATCGATGGCACTGAACCATCGTCGCTGGCTTCGGCATAGCGCGAACACGCTTGCGCACCTGCTCCGCTGGAGTATCCGGGGCTGGCGTGCCTTGAATGAGGTGGAGCTTTGGCTTATCGGTCATGCGGCCATCTTAGCGAATGCCTGCGCGTCATGCTGCTTGATCTGCTCCAGGGTCAGCCACTCACCGGTTGGAGAGTAGAAATCCTCAAGGCTCTTGCCGCCCTTGTAGAGCTGATACCGCATTGGTCCGAGCACCTGGGCCTTGCGCGCATCGGACTGACGAGCAAGCCAAGTGCTAAAGGTAGTATCCCCCGGCACCTGGCCGTCCATGCTCGCCCGTTGACTTGGCGTCATCTCGTCAATGGGAATACCGAGCTCTCGCCATGACTTGGTTCGTGGCGTTGAGGTGCTGCGACAGCAGAAGTGAATTCGCCCAGGGCCTTGTAGCCACGGCACCTTATGGCCGATCGGCTTGTGCGTACCGACCTCATATGAAAGCTTGTCGCGAATGATGCAGTCTGTAGAGGTCTTCGTGTCCAGGGTGCTGAGCCAATCCTCGGCCTTCAAGATCTCGCTGTTTGCCACATTGAACTGTTCGCGTGCCGTGGCCGCTGTATGACTCACGGCTGTCTGTACGACCGCTGCCAAGTCTTTACGGGGCCTCTCAAGGAAGCCGTCTGCATAACCAGCCGCCCTGGTGCCGCGGATGCTGCGGATGATCTGATCGGTGGTTCTGCCTTCCAAGTAGCCGGATCGGATTGCATTGCGAACCTTGACCATCCGCTCGGCGCCAACCTGCTTGCCCCAGTCGCGCAGCAGGCGCCCTTGGAATGGGCGAGACATTGCAGCGGCATAGGCCTGCTCGCCGCTGATACCGACCAGCGGAAAGCGCACCAGCACCGGCTCCGGAAGCGTCTTCTGGAATAGCGTCTGCTGCCAGTTGGATTCGTAGCTAGCAAGCTCTTGCAAGTCCGCCTCAAGCGCGGTGAACACTTGATCGTAGGCCAGGGCGTTGACCGCCCTCACCTCATCCAATAACAGTTCCAGACGCTCAACGGTGAATGATTCGGTGGGCATCCGCTCAAGCGCCTCTGTCAGCGCTGCCGACAGGCTGGCATCCGACCGATTTAGTAGAGCGATGATGCGCCGCACCACGCCGAGCTTGTACTTTTCCAGCGACACCGCGTGAGCGATGTGTTCGTCTTCAAGAATCTCGTTGACCGTTGCCATTTAAAGAGCCCCGAGTGCCGGCCCCTGGTCGGCGATCTTCTGCTTCTCGACCGCCCAATCAATGTCATCCGAGACCACGCCGCGGCGCTTGTACTCATTGAACAGGGTTTCGTCAGAAAGCCTGCCTTGGGTTGCCATGTTGAGTAGCAGTGGAAGAGTTGTTTCCGGCGCGAAGTCCACGTCGAAATTGCCATTCACTTTCACATGGCCGCCTTCCTTCTCGCCCTTCCAAAGCGCGAAATATTGAAGCACCTGGTCAAGCGTGTCCTCCAGTTGTCCAGCCATGGTTTGCAGCGGGCTCATCTCTTGAGCCGCCTCCTCCTCGGCCTGGGTCGCCGTTTTGGTGGACTGCTTGTCCTTCTGGAGCAGCTTGGCACCAGCGATGCGCATCTGATCTTCAAGGTCTTCCAGCGACTTGCGGCCGGCCTCAATGGCGGCACCGGTATGCTCCACCCACTTCATGTCGCCGCCGGTAGGCAGCTTGGTAGCCGAGCTGGTCCCGACCTTAAGTTCGAAAGCGTCGTCGTCGATACCGGAGATCATCAGCATCGGCACCCGAGCGACGTGCAAAATGTTGTCCTGATCGCTTTGGGACTGCCAGTGCTTCTTGTTGAGGTGCGCCAGCTCCAGTAGCGGCGGCGTAGCGGTCATAAAGCCGGTGCGCTTGGTGTAAAGAGTTGCCAAGGGGATGACAGGCAACGTGTTCGTGCCCTCATCAGTCTTGGTCCATTGCTTCTTGCCAGTAGCATCCTTGGTCTCGCGATACACGGCCCATCCACCAGGAACCAAAACCCTGATTTGCGGAATAATGACAACGCCGAAAACGCCATCCCTTTCCTCGACCACCTCGGCGTACCAGAACTGCGACAAAGCGCACTCACCACCCTTCTCTTCAGAAAGCCAACCAATCACCTGCTGAGGGTGGATCATCACCGCGTAAGGGCGAACGCCGGCAGCCTTCTCATCAGCCGCGGTACGAACCACAGAGTTGCCCTGCTCGTCCTTCGTCTTCGGATAATCAACCAGCACGTGACAAAGGCCATGAGAGAGACCGACCGCGAATAGTTGCTGTGCCCACACCTGCAGGTTGTTGCCCTGTCGGTCGAAGTTCTGCGCGTAGACTTTGATCGATTCAGGCACATCCTCGCCAAGCGCAATGTGTTCTGCGAACACCCTGCCCTTCATGTTCTGGACCGTCTCACTGTAAGCAGGAAGCAGAGTTGAGAGCGAGAGGCGCTCTTTATAGGCATCGTCATTCTCTTTCGGCCACTGTGGAAGCCAGCGTTTGCCACCGGCCTGCATAGCCTTCGTTCCGCCCATCAGTGCGTCGACAATGGCCCAGTCTTCGCGCATGGCGTCTACTGCCGGTAGCGGCTTGCTTGGGTCATCACTCATGGGGTCACATTCTCAGGGATTCAGTGGATGCTGTACGTTTGATGCACGGCCACTCAACGTCGATGCAATAGCCGATCGCCGTGGTGATGTGCTGATAGTCGTTTTTCTGGTCTTCCTGGAAGGTCGAGCCCATTTGAAGCTGAACCGTACTCAAGCCCTTGTGACACCAGGGAGCGGTGACAGGGTTGATGAACAAGCTAGTTTCGCCTGAGGCAGTCAGGATCTTCGCCCGTACCGCGTTCTGCCGATCCTTGATGGATGGGTGGGCCGGCTTCACCTTTCGCGTGTACGTCCAGCCATTGGCCTTCAGCACGCCCTCGATGTCGGTGTAGTCAGACGCATGACCGTGTTTCTCGCCAGCCTTGCCCGCCGGGTCGCCGTAGATCAGGACGTGCTTGTTCTTGTGGCCCTTGAACTTGTCCACGAACTCAGCGGCCGACTGCTTTGAAACTGCGCTGATCAGCACGATCTCATCGAGCAGATAGAGGTCCTTGCCGTCGTTGCGCCGGACACCGATCGCAGATGACAGGGGTGTGAAGTTCTGGTCGTGCATCCACATCAGTTGCTCATGCGGCTCAATAGCTGCAGTTGTGGTGTTCGCCTTGCTGTAGTCCTCGTAGATCCGGCCAGAGGCCGTTTCGAACGAGGCTTCAAATTCCTGTTTGAACTGCTTGGCCGACATGGCCCGCTTCATTGCGTCCATTACGTCAGCCGGAAGAATCTCGGCCGATTTCCAATGGAACACCCGGAAGTTCGGGTCATTGCCCGACTCCGCCTGCATGCACAGGTCGTAGTAGTGGTTCAGGCCGTCCGGCACGCCGAGCAACCAGCACCAGGCCCGGTAATCCGGCATGGTCGGGTTGACAGTGTTCAGCGCCGGGAGAATGTTGGCCTCCCAGGCGTCCGGTTTGATGTCGGCGAATTCATCGATGCCGCCGCCCGTCCAGGGGATACCTTCAATCCGCTGAGGCTTGTCCAGGCCTATGACGTGGATCTCGCTACCGTTGTCGAGGTAGATGATCAGGTCCGACTCAGAGGGCCGGCGGCTGTGCATGCAGCTCAGCGTGAAGGCCTTGAGGTCATCCCAGAAGATCTTCTTGGCCTGGGCGTGCGTCGGCGCAGCGGCGAAGTACATGCCGGTGTAGGCAGACGCCTGCTTCACAAGGAAGCGCTTGAATCGTTCAGTCTTGCCACTCCGACGACCAGCAGGCACCAGGGGAAAGCGAATGCCTTCCGACACCGCCGCCACTAAGGCGAGCTGCACAGGGTGGTCTTTGAGCGGGTACCAGCGCGACAGCTGGCGATCGAACAACAGGTTGCCGGTGCTGGCCATCATGACGGTAGCCTCGCGATCAGATCAGCCAGCAGTTGAGCGTTAGAGTTGCCGCCGCCCTTTTCTATCAGCTTGAGCTCGGCCTTACGCTTCTCGATCTCAAGCCGTTTGATTTCTTCGTCCAGCGACTTGTCAGGTTCAACGCGGCGATTGACGTAGACGTCTCCCGTCTCCTTGGCGGCCTGCTCCAATAGCTGGGCCGTTAACGCCATATTCTTTGAGTTCTCGGCTTTCTCGGCCATGCGGCCAAGTGTTCGTAGACGATGGGCTCGGTTGGCTATCGGTATATCTGCAGTTTCTTCACGGAAGCGCTTGCGAGTGTCTTCGAACAAGGTGCGCCACTTGGCTGCCAGATTGGCGCCGGCGCGCTTTGTTGGATCGTGCTGCTCAACCTGCTGGCGGGTCACATCGATGTCGAATTCTTGCTTAACGTTTTGTGAGACGAGCGTGGGCGTGTCGAAACACGCCAAAGCCTGAACGATGAAGGCTTTCACATCGTTTTTCAGGGCTGCCATAGATTGGATTCCGTCTCATGCCTGTCTCACATTCAGGCCGACTTGAGCAGACAGGTTCCGCAGGCCCTCGCAATGTTCAATTTCCCCACCTCAGCAGGACTGTTTGCAGCATCCACCAACTAAACGGCCAGCAGATGGGCCCAATTGCGGCCATGCACTACGTCTTGGATTGCCGCATGGCTAACTCCATAGCGGCTCGCAAAAGATGCGCACTGGCCGTATGCTCCGGTGTATTCCGAACGTATGGCTAACACATCATCTTCAGTTAGGAGGGCCTTGCTGTTTAACGCCCCCTCCCGTGAAAGGAGCCCGGTACGGAATGCGTGTCGCATGTTTCCGCTGCGCGTGACGTATTCAAGATTATCAAGCCGCGGGTTCTGCTTGTTTCCATCGATATGATTGACCTCACGCCCCTCTGGACATGGCCCGATAAAGACATGGGCGACAAGGCGATGGACATACCAATTCGTGACTTCGCCTTCACAAGAGAGCGCAACGGCTGGATACGCCCCGCCACCCGGAATGCGGGGCTTGAGGAGTGCCCCAATGCGGCCGCGACCGCGCTTCGGTTTTACTATGCGTTTGACCGCGCCGCAGTTGCTAACCGCATAATCAGGATGACTTTGAATAACCTTCCACTGCTCAATCATTACGCAGACCTCATAAGGCATGTACCGCACGCACTGGCGATAGACGCGTGACTCACAGATGGGACCTTCTTGGCGGCTTCGACCATGCGAGCCAAATCACCGTCGGGATGCCCTACGCCGTATCGCTCAACCACCGAAACGAACTCGCTGACGTCATGACCACGCAGGAAGAGCTTGGGCAGGCCTTCCTGAGTGAACTTGGGTGCCCCGTACTGATCTGTCGCCTGGGCGATGTGATAGAGCTCATGCTCAACCAGTCGCAAAAAATCCACATCGCTGCACTCGGCGCAGTAGTCAGCGGCCAGGGTGATGATGTAGGCCGGCACGTCGCCGAACCAATCACGCATCTGCTGCTCCATACGAGCTTTCTGCCAACCACCAGCGCGAAACGCTACCTGCTCGGCCTGGCCCAGGACTGTGCGCCCCTGCTTGTTGAAGCTCGACGACGCCCACATGATCCGGATGTCTGCATCCAACAAGTGGGCATGGTCTTCGTTGTGAATGGCGCCGGTGTCGGCGAGGATTTCGGCTTGGAGCCACTCCCACACCTCAGGCGCAGGGGTCAGGCGGATACCGAAGTCGGAGAGGTCGGACAGCTCAAGCAGTGACGCCGGGGGAAGTGGTCTTTGCATCAGCCATCCCCTCGTTGATGATCAATGTGCGGATCGTGCCGCCAGTGTAGACATCGCGCTTCGCCGCAGCCTCGACAGCCTCCTTGGCCGATGCGCCCATGTCCATCGCGGCGAGTGCGAAGTCGCGCCCGCTACCGATGGCAAACGGACGATCCATCCACACCTCGTCCAGCCAGAACCCGCTCTCGGTATCACGACCAATCTGGCAAAGCCTGCCATTGGTAACGACCAGCCCGTTCGCGTCGAGCGGCTTATCGCTGGACTTCATGCCGAAAAACTCATCCATCAGGGCGGCAAAGTCCGCACCGCAACCTGTAAATAGGAACTGATGCCCATTCCTATGGATCAGCTTCTCGTAGTCGTCGTGGTCGATGAGAGAGCCACGCGTCACTCGGGAGTCATAGGCAATCACGCCGTCTTTGTAGGCAATGGTCGTCATGCGGTCACCTGCTGCAGCCATTCTTCAATGATCCGCCTCACCACCGGCTCAGTCAGGATCGAGGACGGCTTGTCACCGGCGATCACCGATTGAACCAGGGCGTGCGGGACTACGTGCACGCCGTCACTCGCTACCACCATCAGGTGCGGGCGCTGGTCGGCGATGTCGTGAATGGTCGCGGTCATTGGGTCACCATCTGGTGCGTCTGTGCGTGTGCATGACCGTGGAGCAGTCCAACGATCAGGCCTTGAGGCAATCCGGCAGCCTTGGCGACGTCCACTGCATCGGCAATGGCCTTATCGAGAGCGCTTACCGCAGCGTTGATGTTCTTCCCCATGGGAAGCACATGTCGTAGTCGGGTAACGTTAGCCATGGAGTCGCGACTTCAGCTCGTAGCCCATCAGCGGCCAAATCTTCTGTTCCGCGTTTT
>LNAP01005303.1_pt1 | contig 11517 bp, 8 predicted proteins | sample 602601 | NCBI WGS metagenome assembly LNAP01 (sample SAMN02440304, study PRJNA202911) | soil metagenome | biome: Subtropical and temperate rainforests or woodlands; isolation source: soil samples (1 kg each in a 20% v/v slurry with milli Q water) were... ... | reverse complement strand
ATTCTACGGCAAGGCGCAGGCGCTGGAGAACGTCTCGATCCACGTTCACGAGGGCGAGTTCGTCTCCATCGTCGGCCTCAACGGCGCCGGCAAGACCACGCTGTTCAACACCATCTCCGGCTTCCTGCCCTATACCGGCGAGATCGTGCGCGGCGGCGACAAACTGCGCGGCACCAGTCCGGCGAAGATCGCGCGCAGCGGCCTCGTGCAGTGCCCGGAATCGCGGGAGCTGTTCGGCGAGATGAGCGTGCGGGAGAACCTCGATCTCGGCGGACAGCACCTGTCCGACGACGAGCGCGCCAAGCAGCTTGCCTGGTTGTTCGAGCTGTTCCCGATCCTGAAGGAACGCCAGGGCCAGATGGCGCAGACGCTCTCGGGCGGCGAGCAGCAGATGCTGGCGATCGGCCGCGCGCTGATGATGCAGCCGCAGATCCTGATCCTGGACGAGCCGACGCTGGGCCTTGCCCCCGTCATCCTCGAGCAATTGTCCAAGGCGCTGGAGAAGTTGCGGCAGACCACGGCGATCACGGTGCTGCTCGGCGAGCAGAACGTCACCTTCGCGCTGCCGCATGCCGACCGCGTCTACGTGCTGGAGCATGCCAGGATCGTCTGGGAGGGCGATCCCGGCCGCTTCGCAAGCGAGGCCGGCGCGGATTTTCTCTAGTTCGTACGTCTCGACAACAAAACAACGAAAGGGAAACGACCATGCGACCTTCAGTTCTCGGCAGCAGCCTGCTCGCCTCCGCGCTGGTGCTGTGCCTCGCGGCGCCCGCCTACGCGCAGTCGAACGATCCGATCAAGATCGGCGTCATCGCCGAGGTGCAGTCGATCGCCGGCGCGGCGACGCCGGGCGGGGCGCAGATCGCGGCCGACGAGATCAACGCCAAGGGCGGCATTCTCGGCCGCAAGGTCGAAATCGTCACCTATGACAACAAGAGTTCGTCGGCGGATTCCGTGCGCGCGTTCCAGCGCGCGGTGAGCGAGGACAAGGTCTCCGCGGTGATCGCGAGCTACATCAGCGAGGTCGTGCTGGCACTGGAGCCCTGGGCGGCGCGGCTGAAGATGCCGCTGATCACGCCCGGCGCCGCCTCGAACGAGATCACCAAGGCGATCCACAACGACTATGAGAAGAACAAGTACACCTTCCACGGCTATCTGACGTCGGCCGCGCAGGCGCAGATCGTCTGCGACGCCGCCAAGGATCTCCTCGTCGACAAGCTCAAGTTCAAGACCGTCGCGATCATGAGCGAGGACGCCGCCTGGACCAAGCCGCTCGACGTCGGCTACGAGGCCTGCCTGCCCAAGGCAGGCCTGAAAGTGGTCGAGCACGTGCGCTTCTCGCCCGACACCACCGACTTCACGCCGATCTTCAACAACATCGAGAGCAAGAAGCCTGACGTGATCGTCACCGGCATCTCGCATGTCGGGGTGCAGCCGACCGTGCAGTGGAAGAACCAGCAGGTGCCGATCCCGATGTTCGGCATCAGCGCGCAGGCGCTGAGCCCGACTTTCTGGAAGGACACCAATGGCGCCGCCGACGGCATACCCTCGCTTGCGGTGGCTACTCCGGACGTTGCGGTGACCCCGAAGACGAAGCCGTTCGCGGCTGCATTCAAGGCCAAGTTCGGTTCGGCGCCGGCCTATACCGGTTATACCGCCTATGACGAGGTCTACATGATCACCGACGCGATCAAGCGCGCTGGCTCGACGGATCCCGACAAGATGGTCGCCGAGCTGGAAAAGACCGACTACGAAGGCACGATCGGCAAGATCCAGTTCTACGGCAAGAACGACGAGTTCACCCACGGCATCAAGTCGGGGCCGGGCGCCGTGACGGGCCTCGTCTTCCAGTGGCAGGATTCCAAGCAGGTCGTGGTCTGGCCCGAGAAGATCGCGGAGGGCAAGCTCAAGTTTCCCAACTTCGTGAAGCTCTCGCAGTAAGCGCCGGGCGAGCCGTTCCGCGGCATCCTTCCCTTGCAAGGCCCGTCGCCGACCGCGGCGGGCCTTTGCCTCGTACAGAACACTGCCGGTCCTGCTGGCCTCAAAGGACCCATCCTGCGATCCTGCCGTTGTTCCCCCAGGGGGAGCCGGAGGAGGCGAGATGGACGATCAACCGGGACGGCTCGACAGCCTGATGCAGGACGACGGCTTCGTGCGGGTGCGCGGGGCGCGCGAGCACAATCTCAGGAACGTCGACGTCAGGATTCCGCGCAACGCCCTCGTCGTGTTCACGGGCGTGTCGGGCTCGGGGAAATCCTCGCTCGCCTTTGGAACGATCTACGCCGAGGCGCAGCGGCGCTATCTGGAGTCGGTGTCGCCCTATGCGCGGCGACTGTTCCACCAGATGCAGATCCCTGAAGTCGACGACATCGAGGGCCTGCCGCCCGCCGTCGCGCTCCAGCAGCAGCGCGGCTCGCCGACGACGCGGTCGTCGGTCGGCAGCGTGACCACGATTTCGAACCTGCTGAGGATGCTCTATTCGCGCGCCGGCGATTATCCGCGCGGACAGCCGATGCTCTATGCGGAAGCATTCTCGCCGAACACGCCGGAGGGGGCGTGCCCGACCTGCCACGGCATCGGCCGGATGCTCGACGTCACCGAGAAGTCGATGGTGCCCGACGACACCAAGACGATCCGCGAGCGCGCCGTCGCGGCCTGGCCGAGCGCCTGGCAGGGACAGAACCTCCGGGACATCCTGACGACGCTCGGCTACGACGTCGACAAGCCCTGGCGCGAGCTGCCCAAGAAGGACCGCGACTGGATCCTGTTCACGGACGAGCAGCCGACCGTGCCTGTCTATGCCGGTTATGACGCCGCCGAGGTCAAGCGCGCCCTTCGCCGCAAGGAGGAGCCGAGCTATCAGGGCACCTTCACCGGCGCCAAGCGCTACGTGATGCAGACCTACGCCAAGTCCGAGAGCGCGATGATGAAGCGCCGGGTCGCGCAATTCCTGATCACGCGGGACTGCCCGACCTGCCATGGCACAAGGCTGAAGCCCGAGGCGCTCAAGGTGAAGTTCGCCGGGCGCAACATCGCCGAAATATCGCACCTGCCGCTCAAGCAGCTGCACGAGCTGATCAGGCCGTTTGCAAAAGCCTCGACCGACAAGTCCGAGAAGGCCGTCGTCGCCCGGCGCATCTGCGACGATCTGGCGGCGCGGCTCACCGTCCTGCTCGACCTCGGCCTCGGCTATCTCGCCTGTGAGCGCAGCACGCCGACGCTGTCGCCGGGCGAGTTGCAGCGCCTGCGTCTGGCGACGCAGGTTCGCTCCAACCTGTTCGGCGTCGTCTACGTGCTCGACGAGCCCTCCGCGGGCCTGCATCCCGCCGACACCGAGGCGCTGCTGCGGGCGCTGGACCGGCTGAAGGGCGCCGGCAATTCGATCTTCGTGGTCGAGCACGAGATCGAGGTGATCAGGCATGCCGACTGGCTGGTGGATGTCGGCCCCGATGCCGGCGAGGGCGGCGGGCTCATCCTCTACAGCGGACCGCCGGAAGGGCTCGGCGAGATCGAGCAATCGCGCACCGCGCACTACCTCGCACGTCCGCGCAAGAAACTGCCGGCGATCCGCCGCGAGCCGAAGGGACATCTGAAGCTCCGGGGCGTGACCCGCAACAATCTGCGCGGCCTCGACGTCGACATTCCGCTCGGTGTCATCGCCGGCATCACCGGCGTGTCGGGCTCCGGCAAGTCGAGCCTAATCAGCCAATTCCTCGTCGAGACCGTGGCCGCGCATCTCGGCCATACGCTTGCCACCGATACGGACGACGACAGCCTCGCTCCGACGGTCGAGACGCTTGGCGGCAAGATCGTCGCCGGACTCGACCGGATCAATCGTCTCGTCGTCGTCGATCAGAAGCCGATCGGCCGCACGCCGCGATCCAACCTTGCGACCTACACCGGCCTGTTCGACCATGTCCGGAAGCTGTACGCGGCAACGCCGCAGGCAAAATCCCGCCGTTACGATGCCGGGCGCTTTTCGTTCAATGTTGCGAAAGGGCGATGCGCGACCTGCGACGGCGAAGGCTTCGTCTGCGTCGAGCTGCTGTTCCTGCCCAGCGTCTACGCGCCCTGCCCGACCTGCAAGGGCGCGCGCTACAACGACAAGACGCTCGAGGTGAAGATCCGCGGAAAATCCATCGCGGACGTGCTGGCGATGCGCGTCGACGAGGCCTTCGACTTCTTCCGCGACGATGCCGCGCTGAACCGGTCGCTGTCGGTCGTCCGCGAAGTCGGTCTCGGCTATATCCGCCTCGGCCAGTCCGCGACCGAACTGTCCGGCGGCGAGGCCCAGCGGATCAAGCTGGCGACCGAGCTGATGCGTCCGCAACGCGGCCACACGCTCTATATCCTGGACGAGCCGACCACCGGGCTGCATCCGCGGGATGTCGAGCGGCTGATCGCCCAGCTCGATCGGATCGTCGATGCCGGCAACAGCGTGGTCGTGGTCGAGCACGACATGGACGTCGTGGCACACAGCGACTGGATCATCGATCTCGGCCCCGGCGCCGGTGACGAGGGCGGCCGCATCGTCGCATCGGGAACGCCGGACCAGGTCGCCACAGCCGGCGGCAAGACGGCGCCTTATCTGGCGCGGCGCTTGTCGCAATAGCGCACGATCTCGCCGGGCCTCACCGTCGTCTCGCAATTGCGTTCTGCGGCGCACCCGACTTTCGCGATGTTGACTTTCCGCTGTCCCCCTCCTCATACTTCGCAAAAAAATAACAACCAGTCACAAGACGGATTTGAGGGAGGATAGGATGCCAACTTCACGCAGGCAGCTGCTGAAGGGTACGGCGGCTGCCGCCGCCGCACTCAGCCTCGATTGGACCAGGGCCCAGGCGCAGGCCGAGAATTTGCGCATCGGCCTGATCTACGACCTCACGGGTCCCTTCGCCGCCGGCGGCTCGGTCGCCTCCTCGGTCGGCGCGCAGATCGCCATCGACCTCGTCAACGAGAAGGGCGGCATCGGCGGCAAGACCAAGATCGTGCCCGTCGCGGCGGACTCCCAGAGCAAGGCCGACGTTGCGATCAACGAGGCCGAGCGGCTGATCAGCCAGGAAAAGATCGACATCATCAACGGCGTCTATTCCAGCGCGCATGCGGTGCCGATGGCTGCAAAGGTCGAGCAGCAGAAGAAGATCCTCTGGATCACGACCGCGGTCTCGACCGCCGTGTTCAAGGACAAGAACCTGCAATACGTGTTTCGCGCGCAGATCCATTCGGATCAATACGGCCAGGCCTTCGCCGGCTTCCTCACCGAGCACGCGAAAGCCAGGCTCGGCATGGAGGCCAAGGACGTCAAGGTCGCGCTGATCCACGAGGACGGCCCCTATGGCGTCGGCGTCGCCGCGGCCGACGAGGCCTATGCCAAGCAGGCGGGCATCCAGGTGGTGCTGCGCGAAGGCTATTCGGCGTCCGCGCCCGACCTCTCGGTGCTCGTCACCAAGCTCAAGCGCGCCAAGGCGGACGTGATCTCGCACGCCGGCTACAACCCCGACATCACGCTGTTCCTGCGTCAGGCCCGCGAGAGCGGGTTGCGCTTCAAGATGCTGTTCGGGGCCGGCGCGGGCTACAGCCAGCTCGACAAGCTGCGTGCAACCTTCGGCCCCGACATCGACAATTTCTGCAACATCGATCCGGTGCCGGCGCAGTTGCTCGATCCCGCCAAGCTTGCACCGGGCATGGGCGAGCTGATCAAGACCATGGTCTCGCGCTACCAGACCAAGACCGGCGCCACCGACGTGCCGCCGCACTGCTCGATGGGCTTCAACCAGACCTGGGTGCTGCTCAACAACGTGCTGCCGGTGGCCAAGGAGAAGTACGGCAGCTTCGAGCCGGAGGCGATCCGCAAGGCCGCGCTCGACGTCGACATTCCCGCCGGCGGCACCATCCAGGGCTACGGCGTGAAATTCTTCCCGCCGGGCACGCCGCTGTCCGGCCAGAACGAACGCTCGACCCCGGTGGTGATGCAGAACGCCGGCGAGCACATCTCGGTGGTGTGGCCGACCAACATCAAAACGCGGGACCCGGTGTTTCCGCTGCCGAAGGGATCGACCTACGGGGCGTAGTGTTGAACGCGCTGAAATGGATAGCGAGCATCGGCGCCGTCTTCCCCTCTCCCCTTGTGGGAGAGGGTGGCTCGCCGCGAAGCGGCGAGACGGGTGAGGGGTCTTTCTCCACGCGTGAACATCTCGCCGTCTGAATTCTCGGATAGATACCCCTCATCCGGCGCTTCGCGCCACCTTCTCCCACAAGGGGAGAAGGGATACAGCGTGCCTGTGGTCTCTTCAGCGGCCCTACAACACCACCCTCCGCCCCTCCTCCGCCGCCCAGTACCCTGCGTAGTTCACCTTGATCGTCTCATAGGCGAGCGCGAGGTCGGACAGCGGCTGCCGGCCCGTCGCCACGCATTCCATGAAGTCCTGGATCTCCTGGAGATAGCCGCGCGTCCATTCCTCCTCCAGGCAGACATATTGCCAGCCGGTTTTGCGATCGAGCTTCTCGGTGATGTAGACGCTGGCGAGCTTCTCTTCGGAGGTCTGGTAGCTCATCAGATGATTGTTCGGCGTGATGTTGGCGAACAGCGAGCCGCCGGATGTGTAGGTCTCGACCAGATTGCGCACGCCGCCCATGATCATGTCGCCGGAGAACACGGTGGCCTTGGTGCCGTCGGAGAAGGTGGCGGTGAGCGTGCCCCAATCCTCGACGTCGAGCGGATTGGCCTTGATGTAGCCGCGCTCCTCGGGCTTGAGCGCGGCGGTGACGTTGCCGACATCGCCGGTGACGCTGGCGACACGGATGCTCTCGCCGCGCGCCTTCGCCTCCACCTGCTTCAGATACAGCACCGCCGAGAGCGGATGGCAGCCCATGCGGATCAGCGAGCCGCCGCCGGTCATCGCCCATTGCGCGGCGTGGGCCGCGTGCGAGCCGGAATGGCTCTCCTCGCCCTTCATGAACAGGATCTTGTCCCTGGTCGCCCTGATGATCTCCGCGGTCTTGGTCACCGCGGGCGCGTAGATCCAGTCCTCGGCATACATGAAGAGTTTTCCGGTGCGCTCGATCGCGGCGCGCGTCTTGTCCATCTGCTCGATCACGCGCTGATACATCAGCGCCTTCGGCACGTGCTTGCCGATCGGCTGCGGATCGCCGTCACGGCCGAAATAGCCGGCGAACGGCTTTTCGCAGATGACATGCTTGCCGGCCTGCATCGCGCCGACGATCATTTCCGCATGGAGATTGGGCGGGGTGCAGATGTCGACGACGTCAATAGCTGCGTCCCCGATCAGATCGGAGAAGCTGCGATAGACCCGCGGGATGTGGTGGCGGCCGGCGAATTCGACGACATGGTCGCCGCGGGCAGCCACCGCCGCGACCTCGACGTCCACGCCGTAGACGCGCCGCAACGCGTACATGTGCAGCTCCGACACGAAGCCGCAGCCGACGAGTCCCACCCTTATCCTTGCCATAGCGCCCCCTTGCTTTGGGCGGCACTATAGCGCGCGGGCCGGCTTATTCCACGGAGACCCGCACCACGCCGGCGCTCATCATGCCGAGCGCGCGGGCGGCGGGCACCGAGAGGTCGACGATGCGGCCGCGGATGAAGGGGCCGCGATCGTTGACGCGGCATTGGATCGTGCGGCCGCTGTAGGAGACCTTGAGCACGCTGCCGAACGGGCGGGTCCGGTGCGCGCAGGTCAGCTCGCCCTTGCCGGCCTTTGCGTAGCCGTAATAGGAAGCGAGCCCGCTTTCGGCGCGGGCGACGGAAAAGGCAGAAAAAGAAAAACAGGCCAGTGAAAATAATAGCGTCGTTTGCGCTCGCACGGCATCGCTCCCGATTACCCTGCCCGGCGCTGCAACGTGGACTTGTTCCCTTAAGTTCCGGGAACACTGCCGGGATGCCCGGCAGTGCCATCACTCTTTGTTACTGTCGGTGGAACACCAGCGTGCGCACCTCGATGCTTTCGCGCGGCACCGCATCCTCAGGCGTGGTCGGATCGACGAAGGCGGTATGCGGCCCGAACCGGGTTCGGCCGTCGGTGGCGGAATCGTAGCACTTGAGCAGCAGCGCCTCGTCCGGTGTCATCTCGGGGAAATAGAACCAGCGATGATCGGGATTGTATTTCACCGAATAGGTCTCGCCGCGGCGGTTGGGATAGATCAGGTCGGAGGCGACGAGATCGCCCGGCGCGACGGTCGTGCCGTCGGCCATGGCGAGCGGTGAATCGCGCAAGGGGCCGCGGATCGGCCGCCAGAGATTGATCACCTGCACGCGGCCCTTCAGCAGCTCTTCGGCTTCCTCGGGCAGATGCTCGCGCACGCGGTTGGCGCCGGAGAGCGCGGTCTGGTCGACATGAACCCGTGTTGCGGGCTGACGCGGCCCGCCGTCGCGAATGTCGGCAGCGCCGTCGACGCGCCTGCGCACCGTATGGTCGAAGATGACGACGCGGTCGGCCTTCAGCGTGGCGCGCAGGAAGGCCTCGACGGCGGGATAGTAGACCGCCCTCACCTCTGCGTCGTCGTAGAAATCCTTCACCCGGGTCGGATGGCGCACCAGCGCAAAGCCTTCACGGTCGAGCGAGAAGTTGTGCGCGATCAGCCGCGCGTCGAAAATCGGCACCTGGTGCGGCTCCGGCAGAGACGTGCTCCTGGGCTCGCCCGGCGGCGGATCGAACGCGTAGGTGCGAGGTTTGCCTGATGTCGGGGCGAGATAGTTGAGTTCGGCAGTGACGAAGGGAAGCGATTCGATTCTTGTTTCTTGCAGGCCCATGGCCGGTCTCCCGATGTGGTCGTCGGATTGATTTTTGACGGGATGGGGCGTTGCGCAAGGGAGGCAAGAAAATAGCAATGGGGGTGTTGTCGAGGGCGAGCAGCGCAGAAGGAACGTGTCGCGGATGGCTATCGAGCTAGAAGGCGAAGCCTCGTTTCACCGATGCTTGAGCGCCCTGTGAGTTCTCGTGCCCCGTGAGCAACCCGCGCGGCATGGGTCCCGGCTCGGCGCTTCACTTGTCCGGGACACGAGAGAGTGCCTGGCGGCTACAACCCCACCTTCGCGATCGCATCGGCAAACGAGCGATCGACGATCTCGGCCGCATCCAGCTTCTGCTTGATCAGGCCCCAACGGAAATACAGGTCAATCGTGCTCTGCTCATCCGCGACTACGCCGTCGTCGATCGGCGCGATGCGGATTTTTGCGCGCGAGAGCCAGTTCTGCGGCACGGCGACCGGGATGTTCATCAGCCTGCCCCAGGTCGCGGCATAGCCGTCGATATTGTTCAGCGACCATGCGCGCGCGGCAGTAAGGCGGCGGATGAAATCGGTCAGCGCCGCACGCTTATCCCTGATGGCATCAGGCCGCGCCACCTGGAAACTGAGCCCCGGCGTCAAGCCTTCCGAGGTGATGATGCGGCGCGATTTGAACAGCACCTCCTCCTGGCTGACATAGGGCTCCCAGGTCGACCACGCATCGACCGAGCCCTGCATGTAGGCGATCTTGGCATCGGAGGGCGCAAGGAACGCGATCTGTACATCGTTCGCAGCCCAGCCGTTCTTCTCCAGTGCGGCGAGGATCAACTGATGGCCGATCGAGCCGCGGCCGGTCGCGATCTTCTTGCCGCGCAAATCGGCAAAGCTCTTGATCGCCGAATTCTCCGGCACGAGGATCGCGAGCCCCTCGCGCGTCTGCCGGATGGCGGCGATCGCCTTCACCGGTGCGCCTGAGGCGGCGGCGAAGGTGAAGGGCGCATCGCCAACGAGCCCGGTTTCGATCGCGCCGGCGCTGAGCGCCTCCAGCAGCGGGGCTGCCGCCGGAAACTCCTTCCACTCGATCTTGTAGGGCACGTCCTTGAGCACACCTGCCGCTTCCATCACGGCCTGCGCATTGCCCTTCTGGTCGCCGACGCGCAAGGTGGTTTGCGCTGCCCCGCGTTCGAACGACCCGAACAGCAGCGCGCCGGCCAGCATGAGGCGGATCATTCCGCGGCCTCGCCGCGAACACCCTGGCGCTCGGCGATCAGCTTGCGCGTCAGAGGGATCAGCTCACGGCCGTAGTCGATCGCGTCAGGAAGCGGATCGAAGCCGCGGATCAGGAAATGGCTGATGCCGAGGTCGTAGTACTCGAGCAGGGCATCGGCGACCTGTTCCGGGGTGCCGACCAGGGCGGTGGAGTTCTGACTGCCGCCGACCAGCCCGGCAATGCCGGTCCACAGACGGCTATCCACCCGCTCGCCCTTGGCGACGGTCTGTAACAGGCGTTGGGCGCCGACACTTTCGGTTTTCTTCGCCAGCGCCGGACCGGCCTGCTCGATGCGCTCGCGGGCGCTGTGCAGGATATTGTCGGCCTTGGCCCAGGCTTGCTCTTCGGTCGCGGCGATGATCGGGCGGAAGGACAGGCTGAACTCGATCTGCCGGCCGTGCCGGGCGGCTTCGGCGCGCACCCGCTCGACGATCTCGCGGGTTTGCTCCAGGGATTCGCCCCACAGCATGTAGACGTCGGCATGTTTGCCGGCTACGCGCACAGCGGCATCCGAGGCGCCACCGAAGAACACCGGAAGGTGCGGCTTCTGGTCGCTCTTGATCGCCGAGTAGGCCTGCTCGACTCGATAGAACTCGCCCTGATGATCGAACGATTGGTCTGCGGTCCAGGCCTTCTTCACCACGTCGAGAAACTCGTCGGTACGGGCATAGCGCTGGTCGTGGTCGAGAAAGTCTCCATCCTTGCGCTGCTCGGCGCTGTTGCCGCCGCTGATCACGTTCAGTGCCAGGCGGCCATCGAGCAGCTGGTCGAGGGTGGCGAGTTTGCGCGCGGCCAGGGTTGGTGCGACGAAGCCGGGGCGATGTGCCAGCAGCAGGCCGAGGCGACTGGTGGACAGCCCGGCCAGGGCGGTGACCAGGAAACCGTCCGGCTGATCGGACCAGTAGCCGACCAGGATACGGTCGAAGCCGGCGTTTTCATGGGCCTGGGCGAAGGTGCGGATGTACTCCTTGTCGAACACCGGCCCGACCGGGGCAATGGTTTCGGAGGAAAGGCGATGGCCGATCATGCCGAGGATCTGAACGCTCATGGGGACTCCTGTCTCTGATGGGGGGCAAGGCCGTTTCGGTCCTTGGCCGTGGGGTTGAAGCGAAGGGAGCGCCCGTCCGTCAGCAACGCGGGCGCCCGTCCTGCCTGGGGTCTACCAGCTACTGCCCAGTCCCAGCAGCTCCAGCGCCTGCTGGCGCAGTTCCACCAGATGCGGGTCATCGCGGTGGCGGGGGTAGTCGCGGTCGACCTTCAGCTCGGCGAGGATGCGCGCCGGCCGGTTGCTGAACACCAGCACCCGGTCGCTGAGCAGCAGGGCCTCCTCGACGTCGTGGGTGACCAGCAGCGAGCTATAGCGCTGCTGCTGCCACAGGCGGATCAGTTCGCCCTGCATGGCGATGCGGGTCAGCGAGTCGAGCTTGCCCAGTGGTTCGTCGAGCAGCAGCAGGCGCGGCTCGTTGACCAGCGCGCGAGCCAGCGCGGCGCGCTGGGCCATG
>LNAP01005302.1_pt1 | contig 11518 bp, 8 predicted proteins | sample 602601 | NCBI WGS metagenome assembly LNAP01 (sample SAMN02440304, study PRJNA202911) | soil metagenome | biome: Subtropical and temperate rainforests or woodlands; isolation source: soil samples (1 kg each in a 20% v/v slurry with milli Q water) were... ... | reverse complement strand
ACTGCGTCCATGATCAGGTTGGCTGCAGCGAAGGCGAACGGACCATAGGCCTCCGGTGGCTCGCTGTACTTTTGTTGTTGGTACTTCTCGGAAAAGAACTTGCCGCCCGGCAGCTTTTCGAGAGGTGCCCCTTCCAGGAAGGCCAGCGATCCTTCTGCAAGCTCTGCGCCAACACCCTGGACATAGGCGTCGGACATGACGCCCGAGGTGCCTTGGAACTGTGCCTTGATGCCCAGTTTGTCCATTTGCGTGCGGATGCGAACGCCCAGGGGAGTGAGGCCACCAAAGTAGATGACGTCCGGCTTCATTTCGCGAATCTTGGTCAGCTCCGTCGTGAAATCCTGCTGGTCCGCCGTGACGCCAAAGGTGCTAATCACGGTGCCGCCGTTCTTCTTCAGGAATTCGCTGAAATACTTGTTGTGACCCTTGCCGTAGTCGGTCGTATCGTGAATCACGGCCCATTTCTTGTAGCCGAGGTTGGTGACGAACTTCGCCGCTACTTCGCTCTGGTTGATCATCGTGCCGTTGACACGGTGTACTTCTTTGAAGTCATTGGCGTAGGTTATTTCTGGCAACACTGCGCCCCAAACCACGGCCGGCATACCGAAACGGTTGTAGACACCAACCGTGCCCATCGCCACGGCGGAGCAGAAATGCGTCACGCCTGCAACGATGTGGCGATCCGCCGCCACCTTGGTTGCAACCTGCACACCGACGTTGGGACGGCATTCGTCATCCTGGGTCACCAACTGGTAGGTGTATTTCGATTTGGGGTCTGCATTGCGGATCTGAACCGCAAGATCGGCAGAGTTGCGGCCACCCAGTCCGATGGCAGATACGCCGCCCGTGAGAGGGCCGACGAAAGCGATCTTGACGACATCCTTGGCTGCGACAGGAGCGCTGACCAAAAGCAGGCTGGCGGAGGCGGACAGCATAGCGGCCGCTATGGCGGAATGTTTCATTTGCACCTTTTCCCCTTCGAAGTAGTTACAGAATTTCATTCAAGTCAATTGAATTTTGATGCCTCTATAGTGCATTTAATTCAAGTGACTTGAATTTTTGTTAGCAAGTAACATGCCAGCGTTTGTTGGAACGATGAATACTCAAAAACCCTGCGTTTCGCAGCTGCGGGGCTCAGCGGGAAAAAAACAGGGAAATGGCTGGTTGCTGAAGAGGTGCGGGAGTGCCAGGTTGGGCAAGTGAACGTAGCGCTACGACGATCCATGTTCCATGGCGGTGCACGATGTTGCCCTGTGATGGCGATGGTGATGGGGAGCGGTGCGTGTGGTTTAGAGCGGCTAACAAAACGGAAGAAGATTGCGAACGCAGATGACGCAGCAAGCCAGGGAGAGCAACGCGACGTGAATGTCGATGCGGCGCTCGAAGCGGGTGCGCAGCTTGCCAAAGGCAGCGAGCCAGGCATGGGTGCGCTCGACCACCCACCGATGGCGCCCGAGCCGGTCATTGCGCTCGATGCCTTTGCGGGCGATGCGATCCTGGATGCCTCGGCGCTTGAGGTGGGCACGGCACCGAGGGTAGTCATAGCCTTTTTCCGCATGCAGCTTCTCGGGCCAGCGGCGGCGCCTGCCGCGCTTGCCGCCCACCGCTGGCAATGCGTCAACCAGCTCATCGAACACCACCGAGTCATGGCGGTTGGCTCCGGTGACGCAAAAGATCAGCGGGATGCCCTGGCGGTCCGTGATGATGTGGCGCTTGCTGCCGAGTTTGCCCCGGTCCGTGGGGTTGGGGCCCGTGTACGGGCCCCCCGGGGGCTGGGCACGCTGGCCCCATCCACGCTGGCTCGGCTGAAGTCAAGTTTGTCTGCACTGCGCAGGGGGTGATTGATGTTTCTGTGTGTTCAGGTCTTTTTGGGTCGGATTTGTGATGTCAGAGACCAGTTTTGGGCGGCTCTTTGGTGGACTCGCTTTCGCCTCTATGTCAACGAAATCCACTTGGCCCATGCGCTTGAAACGTACGGCGAAGACTCCATGCTCGTCCGAGCGATCACGGAAAGGCATCGCCGCCTTGTGAAAGGTCTGCGGTATTGGCGTACATCCGACCCTTTGGTGTTGCAAGTACTCGAGAACTGCGAGAATGAGGGGCTGCCTATTGCTGACCTGCAGTTGCTCGCCTTGAATCGTGACCTGCGAAGGACTCACGAGGGTGTAGTCATTCAGCGCGGCAGGGGATGTGCAGCGCTGGCCTATATGGCTGCAGGGTTTACTTTATTCCACTGGTTTGTGCTCACTACCTTGGTCTTGACCTCCCCGCTTGATCTGACCGAAAAAGTACTAGGCCTGATGGTGGTCAGCGGGTTCTACTGGTTCGTTTGGGCTGGGCTCGCTTTGTACACCACCCGCCCTTTGGCTGCGATCAAGCGGTCTGGCCAAGCAATTGAGGCCGTTGCAAGGGGTACAACAATGGCTTGTGCTCAAGTAGTCGCTCTGCCAGGAAGGTGATGGTTGTTGGCTGCTCGACTTGCCCGCGTACAAATGAATATCAATGGGTAAAAAATGTTATGTTGTGGTCATAATTTTTATGTGACAGAGCATGACAACGAAAAAATGGCTGATCGCGTGGATCGGCAAAACCGATCACGAATGCGCTGAGGGACTGCACGGCAAGGATGCAGGCCCTATTGCCAGTGCCCTGGCTGGCGAAATTCGGTACGACCGCGTCTACCTGCTCACCAACTATGACTTTGAGCGCAGCAAGCAGTTTTGCAATTGGCTGGAGGCGCGCACTGGGTACAGAGATGATCAGGTCGACCTCTATCAGGTTGATTTGTCTAGCCCCATCGACTATGGCGAGATCTACGCTCAGGTCAGTGCCAATCTGGTGCAGGCGGGACTACCACACTCCGATGTGGAGCTGAGCTTTCATCTCAGTCCGGGGACGCCGGCCATGGCGGCCATTTGGATCATCCTCGCGAAAACGCGGTTTCCCGCCAAGCTGATCCAGACTTCCCGAGAACGCGGCGTTGAGTCGGTGGACTTCTTCTTTGATCTGGCCAGCGATTTCCTGCCCGAGTACCTGCAGAGGGGGCGGCAACGGGCAGAACGCTTGAATAACGCACTGAAGCCTTCTGCTCCAGAGTTCGGCAAGATCGTTTACAAGAGTCAGGTCGTCGCTGATCAGGTCGCGCTTGCCAGGCGGATGGCCGCCTACGAGGTCCCAGTACTCATTCTGGGTGAGACCGGCACGGGCAAGGAACTGTTTGCAGAAGCTATTCATGCTGTCAGTCCACGTGCTGGCAAACCATTTGTTGCGGTCAACTGTGGAGCCATTCCTCCTGAATTGGCGAATTCAGAGCTATTTGGTCACAAGAAGGGTGCTTTCACCGGCGCTTCATCCGACAGAAAAGGCCACTTCCAGGAGGCATCTGGTGGTACGTTGTTTCTCGATGAAGTGGGCGACCTTCCACTGGATACGCAGGTCCGTCTGCTTAGGGTATTGCAGTCTGACGAGGTGACCCCTCTGGGTCAGTCAACGCCGGTCAAGGTCAATACCCGAATCATTGCGGCAACACACAGAAACCTGGCTGCAGATATCCAGGCGGGGCGTTTTCGGGAAGACCTGTTTCATCGGTTGGCCGTTGGCATTCTTCGGCTACCTCCGCTGCGTGAGCGAGTGGGGGACATGGACGTGCTGATTGATCATTTCATGACCGTGATCAATGCCGATGCAAAGGGGAGGCCGGAGGCTCAACACAAAGAAATTTCTTTGAATGCAAGAAAAATTCTTTTGATGCATCCTTGGCCTGGCAATGTGCGGGAGCTTTACCACACCCTATTGAGGGCTTCATTGTGGTCCGATGGCAGCGAAATTGATGTGCAGGACATTGAGGATGCGCTGCTGCCAGTGATGTCAACGGGCAATAGCATCGATAAGGCAACCATCGGTCAAGGTGTTGATTTACAAGGTATTCTGGATGAATTAGCCAGAGAGCTGATCTCTCAGGCCATGATGAAAGCGAATCAGAAAAAGACCGGTGCGGCCAAGCTGCTAGGCTTCGACAATTATCAAACGCTCAGCAACTGGATGAAGCGGCTGGGCGTGGATCAGTCGATGGAAACACCCTAGGGAGGCGTGGCACGGATTTCGCGGTGAGGTTGGCATGAAGCCCAACGCGAGAGCCGTCCCGATGTGGATGCAAGACCTGACATCGCTGAACTTTGAGCCACTGCGACCGGTGTGGCCCGAGCTCGCCAACATGGGCGGGTATGCGGAGCACTATGCGCACACCGACCCTGAAAGCTCGCTCGTCAAACTGCGCAGCTTTGCCGAGCGCTCGGTCGATCACATCTACAACAAGCTCAAGCTGCAGCGGGCACCCCAGTCCAACTTTCTGGATTTGCTCAACAACGCCAGTTTCCGCATGGTCGCAACCGACCTGCCGTTGGACAAGCTGCACCTACTGCGCAAACTCGGCAACCGTGCGGCGCATGGTGAGGGTGTTCTGGCAGAAGACGCGCTTCGTTGCGTCCGCGAAGCCTGGCAACTGGCCCGCTGGCTGCACGTCACCTTCCTGGGTGGACAACCCTCCGACTTCGCTGACTTCAAGACTCCCCCAACGGAGGGGATTGACAGCAAGGCTGAAATCAAGCGCAAGGCCAAGGCACTCGCCATCGAGAACAGTGCCAAAGAGGAGCGCCTGCGCCAAGCCCTTCAGGAGTTGGCTGAGCTGCGCGCTGCCGAAAGCGCGTCTCAGGCACCAACCAAGGTTGTTGCGCCCCAACCCTCTGAGGCAGAACTGGCGCGCGTGGCCCAGTCCGCTGCCGCCTCAGCGCAAACGCTGCGTTTCACGGAAGACAACACCCGCAAGTGGCTGATCGACCGAGACCTGCGACTCGCTGGCTGGGACGTGCCCGAAGGCGTCGCCAGCAACGACAACGTCGGCCAGGAGGTAGGGGTCGCCCATCAGCCCACGACCTCCGGCAAGGGCTATTGCGACTACGTGCTCTGGGACGACAACGGAAAGCCTTTGGCCGTCGTCGAGGCCAAGAAGACCAGCGTGGATGCCCGGGTCGGCCAAGAGCAAGCGCGGCTGTATGCCGACGGGCTGGAGAAGATGCACGGCCAGCGGCCGATGATCTTTTTCACCAATGGCCACGACATCTGGGTCTGGGACGATGTGGCCGGCTACCCGCCGCGCTACATCTACGGCTTTTATTCCAAGGACACCCTGCAATACCGGGTCAGCTTCCAGCGCAGCGAGCGGCAGGACCTACTCCTCGTGCGTCCCGATCCGGCCATCGCCGGTCGGCTCTACCAGATCGAGAGCATCACGCGGGTGGCAGAACGTTTCTCGCAACGCCACCGCAAGGCGCTGGTGGTGCAGGCCACTGGCACGGGCAAGACGAGGGTGGCCATCTCCCTGGCCAAGCTGCTTATCGAGGCACGCTGGGCCAAACGCGTGCTCTTTCTGTGTGACCGCAAGGAACTGCGCAAACAGGCCAAGAACGCGTTCAACGACTTTCTGACAGAGCCGCTGTACGTCATTGGCCAGGCCAACGACATCGGCAAGCTCGACGCCCGCATCTACATCGGCATTTACCAAGGGTTGATCAACGACTACGAGTCGTTCGACGTGGGGTTCTTCGATCTCATCATTGCCGATGAGTCGCACCGTTCGGTCTACAACCTGTACGGGGACCTTTTCAAGTACTTCGATGCCCTGCAAGTTGGGCTGACAGCTACGCCAGTCGAAATGGTCAGCCGCAGCACGTGTCAACTCTTCGGTTGCGACTACAAGCTGCCCACAGCCAACTATCCGCTGGAACAGGCCATTGCCGACCGCAACCTGGTGCCGTTCCGGGTGGTCGCCCACACCACCAAGTTCCTGCGCGACGGCATCAAGGCCGCGCACCTGAGCGACGAGCAGATTGCCCAGCTCGAAGACCAGGGCATCGACCCCAATACGCTGGACTTCGACGCACAAGAAATTGACGACGCGGTGTTCAACAAAGACACCAACCGCGTCATCCTGCGCAACCTCATGGACAGCGGCATCCGCGATGCAGACGGACAACTGCCCGGCAAGAGCATCGTCTTTGCCCGCAACATCGACCATGCCCGCCTGTTGGCCGAACTGTTTGATGAGATGTACCCGCAGTTCGCGGGCAAGTTCTGCCGGGTCATCCATTCGCAGGAGCCGCGGGCAGAAGATTTGATCGACGACTTCAAAGGCAAGCTGGACCCACGCATTGCGATCTCGGTCGACATGATGGACACCGGCATCGACGTGCCCGAGGTGGTCAATCTGGTCTTTGCCAAGCCCGTCAAGAGCAAGGTGAAGTTCTGGCAGATGATCGGTCGCGGCACCCGCTTGTGCAAAGACCTGTTTGGTCCTGGGAAAGACAAGACCGAGTTCCTCATCTTCGACCACTGGGACAACTTCGCGTACCACGACCTCAACGTCGACGAAGTCGAGCCCAAGCTTCCCAAGCCCCTGAGCCAGCGCCGCTACGAAGCTCGTATCGAGCTGGCGGCGCTCGCACTGGCGCAGTCGGACCTCCCGACCTTTGAGGTGTTGATCCGGCAGGTTCACCAAGACGCACAGGCCTTGCCCGATGGTGGCATTGCTGTGCGCGAGCGCTGGCAAGCGGTGCAACAGGCGCGAGACGCCAAGTTGCTGCACCAGTTCGCACCCGTCACACGCCAGGTGCTGTTGGAACAGGTTGCCCCGCTCATGAACGCCGCCGACGTGCGTGGGCAGGGCGACGCGCTCCGCTGGGACCTGCTGCTCGGCAAGGCACAGGCCGCTGCCCTCAAGACACCCAGCCAGTCCAACCCCTGCAAGGCCGAGATTCTGGATTGGATCGGTCGGCTTCCTCCCCATCTCAATCCCGTTCGCGCAAAGGCCGCTGTGCTCCAGTCCGTTCGCTCAGATGCGTTCTGGTCGTCCCCCAGCTTTGCCGCGTTGGAAGCGGTGCGCGAGTCTTTGCGCGACGTGATTCACCTTGCGGAGGCACCCGTGACCCCGCCATCGCCGATGGTCACGCGCCTGGATGTGCGGGAGGATCCCGGTGAGTACCGGGTTCAAGAGCGCCCGACCAACATCAGGTCGGTGGACTTCGGCATCTACCGCAAGGCCGTCCAGGCGGCGCTAGAACCCCTGTTCGAAACCGACCCCGTACTGCTCAAGATTCGGCGGGGAGAGACTGTGACGCCTGAAGAGCTGGACCGACTCAACAGTTTGCTGCACACCCGCAACCCGAGCGTGGACCTGCAGACCTTGCGCGAGTTCTTCCCCGAAACCGCTGTTCCCTTGGGCAACATCCTGCGGAGCATCGTCGGACACGACCACACGGTTGTGGAGCAGCGCTTCACAGCCTTTGCCCAAGGGCATGCGCTCAACAGCACCCAGTTGCGTTTCTTGTCCATGCTTCAGCAGCACATTCGCCAATACGGCGCGCTCCACCTGGGGCAACTGTTTGAAGCGCCGTTCACCACCATCCACGCCGAGGGCCTGGGTGGTGTGTTCCCCAACGAGCGTCAACTTGACGAAGTTGTGCAACTGGTACGCAGCTTCGGCGAACCACTGAACCCTGCTCGATCGGCGTGACCGCGCCTCGTTCGTAGCCCGCTCCTCGTAAGAGACCTTACCCAACAGAATCAACGCATGTTTCGTGATCCCGCCGCTCTTGGCCTCGTCTCTACGCTTGAACTCAGCCGCGCCCCCAAAGGCCAGACCTTTGAATACCGGAGTGAGCACAAACGCGTCATCGAATCCGCTTGGGCGGATGCCACACGTCTGCGCAAAGTCAAAGGGCCCTGCGTCTATGTGGTGACGGATTCGGAGGGCATCGTCCGCTACATCGGCAAGCACGCGGGCGCTACGCCCGTGGGCAGCCGCTGGTACCGGCGTGGGCACATCCACCACGCGTCCAGCCGCAACCACGTAATTGCTGAACTGGATGCCGGTCGCGCCCCTTGCATGTTGTGGTCTTCCGCCATCGACGAGCTTCGCAGTCGTCTGCCAGCCACCACCAGGCAATGGGATTCGGCAACACTCGCTCAAGCGCTGGAGGCGGAATGGATCGCGCGTTGGCGGCCCCAACTCTGGAACCAGCGCTTCGAACCGGCTGTGGCCGGCTTCACCGATGGCCAATACATGCTGACCGCCTGAGCTGCTCATCCGCTCCGATACCAAACAAGAACACCATGATCACCGGCGAACTCAAGAACCGCATCGACAGCCTCTGGACCGATTTCTGGACCGGCGGCATCACCAACCCGCTCACCGTCATCGAGCAGATCACCTTCCTCATGTACAGCCGTTTGCTGGACATGCAGGAGCGCAAGGACGAGAAACGCGCGTCGATCACCGGCAAGCCCATCACCAGCCGGTTCGGTCCTGCGGAGCAAGACTGCCGCTGGGAGACCTGGCGCCACTTCGGTGCCGACGAAATGCTGCCTCATGTGCGCGACAAGGTGTTTCCGCACTTCCGTCGACTGGCCGAGCGCAGCACGGGTAACGACAGCCACTTTGCGACCTTCATGAAGGACGCGCAGCTCATGATCCAGAAGCCCTCGCTGCTGGTGAAGGCCGTCAACGCGGTGCAAGACCTTCCACTGGAGCGCGGCGACACCAAGGGCGACCTGTACGAGTACCTGCTCAGCAAGCTCACCACCGCAGGCATCAATGGTCAGTTCCGCACGCCGCGCCACATCATCCGCCTGATGGTGGAGCTGATGCAGCCCCAACCCACCGACCGCATTTGCGACCCGTCTTGCGGCACTGCCGGCTTCCTCATTGAAGCTTATGACTACCTGCTGCGCCAGCACACCAGCGAAGCAGGAAAGCACGTCGAAGTCATCGATGGTGAAGAGCACACCACCTACAGCGGGGATCTGCTGGGCGCGCATCGAAAGCACGTGGACACCGACATGTTCCACGCCTACGACTTCGATGCCACCATGCTGCGCATCGCCTCCATGAACCTGGTGATGCACGGCGTGGCCGAGCCAGATGTGCACTACCAGGACACGCTGAGCCAGAGCTTCGAAGAGCGCCACCCCAGGGGTTCCAAGAACGCCTTCGACCTCATCCTGGCCAACCCGCCCTTCAAGGGCAGCTTGGACGAACAGGACGTGGCGCCAGACATCCTGCGCACCGTCAAGACTAAAAAGACCGAGCTGCTCTTCATTGGTTTGATCCTGCGCATGCTCAAGGTAGGCGGCCGCAGCGCCACCATCGTGCCGGACGGCGTGCTATTCGGTTCCAGCAAGGCTCATGTGCAGCTGCGACAGCACCTGATCGAGAGCAACCAGCTGGAGGCGGTGATCTCGTTGCCCTCCGGCGTTTTCAAGCCTTACGCCGGCGTGTCCACCGCGATCATCATCTTCGCAAAGGGCGGCAAGACGGAGAACGTGTTCTTCTACGACGTGCAGTCGGATGGGTTCACGCTGGACGACAAGCGGACGCAGATTGGCGATGGCAAGGGGGACTTGCCAGATGTCGGTGACAAGTATCGGCAGTGGTGCGAAGGAGTCGGTAATTTCAGTGATCGAACCGCGAAGGCATTTGAGGTGCAAGCTGTCGACATTCGGGCTCAAGGCTACGACCTCTCCATCAATCGCTACTTGCAGAGGAAACAGGTAGCAGTGAAGCACGAAAAGCCCACGGACGTCCTGTCGAAATTGCGCCTCCTTGAGCTTGAAATCCTGGATGACCTGGAATCGCTCGAAGGGATGTTCAAGAAATGAGTGTGCCCGTCGTTCAGCTAGGTGATTTGGTCTGGGCCCACTACGGCAAGGCACTCAAGCAAGAGGATCGCGATCCGACGGGCTCCGCCGTCGTTTATGGATCAAGCGGCGAAGTGGGACGTCACCGAGAAACCCTTACGCCAGACCCGACCATCGTTGTTGGCCGGAAAGGATCTGTCGGAGCCATCACGTTTGCGCCGAACGGCGGATGGGTCATTGACACTGCCTACTTTCTGGAGCGAAAGGACCCCAGTGAGCTAGACCTTCGCTACCTGTTTCACGCGTTGCGATGCGTCGACCTTGCCAAAGACACGATCACGACGTCGATTCCCGGGCTCAACCGCGACGACCTCCTGACTAACGGCATTCGGGTACCCAAGCTCGATGAGCAACGCCATATCGCCGCCATCCTTGATAAGGCCGACAGCCTATGCCGGAAGCGCAAGGAGGCTATCCGACTGGCGGATGAGTTTCTGAAGGCGGTGTTCTTTGAGCGATTTTCGTCAAAGCCTCGGTCCAGGGTGCTCACTGACTATTGCGACTTTCTTGCCGGCTTTGCCTTCAAGAGCGACCAGTACATCGAGCCACGAGACGGTGTTCGCCTACTGCGCGGCATCAATGTGGGGATAGATCGCTTTGAGTGGGGCGACGCAGCGGGCTATCCACTAGGTGCCATCAGCGATCTGACTCGATATCGTCTTGAAAAGGGTGACGTTGTCCTGGCCATGGATCGACCGTGGATCTCCACGGGCCTCAAATGCGCCGTGGTCGATGAGCGTGTCGCTGGCAGCTATCTCGTTCAGCGCGTTGCTCGCCTTCGGCCCAAGCAGCAAGGCATGAGCGCGTTCATCATGAATTGCTTGCAGGGCGACGACTTCAAGGGCCACTGTCGTATTACGGAAACGACGATCCCCCATATCTCGCCTAAGGACTTCGCCACGTTTCCTGTTCCGACTGCCACAGATGACGAACTGCGCTCCTTTGCGGAAATCGCGACAAAGATTCAGCGCGTTGCATCAAGGGCTGAGCGGGCAGCCATATCGTCCGAGGAGCTGACGTCCTCGTTACAAGCGATGTTTTTCAATATGCATTAACCCCGACAAAATGAGTTTCAACATCAAGGCCGTCACGCTGCAAAACTTCAAGGGCTTTTCGAACGAAGTACGCATTGAGCTTCGACCCATCACCTTGCTCTTCGGTGCCAACAGTGCCGGCAAGAGCAGCGTGTTGCAGGCTCTGCAGTACGTGCGCGAAATATTGGAGCGAGCGAATGTCAATGCCGATCGAACCCTACAGGGCGGCAAGGCGGTGGACCTGGGCGGCTTCTTGAATCTGGTCAACAGCCGCGATCCGCAGAAACAGATCGAGATCGCCATTGAGATGGAACTGGGCGCAACGTCCATCCCAGAACTCGTGCCCGATGCCTTCGAGGATTGGCAGACGACCGACGAACAGGTCTGGTGGATGTACAACACCCTGCAGAACATCCGCCGTGCCGTGAAGACCGTCACCGTCCGGCTGAGCATCGGGTGGAACGAGCAACGCGAGCAGCCCATCGTTCAGGGTTACGAGATCGCTACGAATGGCGAGTGGTGCTTGGCCATCGCGTCAAGCCGTGACGGCCGCGATGCCCATATGCGGATCAATCACGCGAACCCGATCTTCATGGTGGACGCGGCGGATAGCGATGAGCTGCTGGTACAGCTGGACCCCGATGGCCAGGTCAAATTCCCCCACCCTTGGCCACCCCAAATTCCCCCAGGCAGGACGACCAGATTATGACGACTCGGGTGTGATGGCGATGCGT
>LNAP01005300.1_pt1 | contig 11521 bp, 10 predicted proteins | sample 602601 | NCBI WGS metagenome assembly LNAP01 (sample SAMN02440304, study PRJNA202911) | soil metagenome | biome: Subtropical and temperate rainforests or woodlands; isolation source: soil samples (1 kg each in a 20% v/v slurry with milli Q water) were... ... | reverse complement strand
AGCACGACCTTCTGGCCGCGCATGGCCAGCAGGCGCGCCGTGTGCAGGCCGGCGAAGCCTCCGCCCACGATCGCAACGTCTGCCGCGACCCGGCCGTTCAGACTGGGTCGCTCTGGCGTGGCATCTCGCGTGGCGGCATACCAGCTTGCGGGATAGTCGATGTCGGCCATTGTGCGCTAAGGATGGCACGACGTTGGGTCGGGAGGAACGATGTCGCTCGATTTCGATGCGGTGGTCATCGGTGCCGGCTTCGGCGGCATGTACATGCTGCACCGGCTGCGGCTGAAAGGCTTCAAGGTGCGGGTGTTCGAGGCCGGCAAGGGCGTCGGCGGCACCTGGTACTGGAACCGCTATCCCGGCGCGCGCTGCGACGTCGAGAGCGTGCAGTACTCCTACCAGTTCTCGCCCGAGCTGCAGCAGGAATGGGAGTGGACCGAGCGCTACGCCACCCAGCCGGAGATCCTGCGCTACGCCAACCACGTCGCCGACCGCTTCGACCTGCGCCGCGACATCAAGTTCGAGACCCGCGTCACCAAAGCCACGTTCGACGAGACCGCGCACGCCTGGACGGTCGAGACCGACAAGGGCGATCGCATCGTCGCACGCTTCGTCGTCACGGCCCTGGGCTGTCTCTCCTCGCCCAACACGCCCAAGATTCCCGGCCTGGCGGACTTCAAGGGCCCGACCTATCACACCGGCAGCTGGCCGCATGAGGGTGTCGACTTCACGGCCAAGACGGTGGGTGTGATCGGCACCGGCTCGTCGGCGATCCAGTCGATCCCGATGATCGCCCAGCAGGCCAGGCACGTGACGGTGTTCCAGCGGACGGCCAACTACACCGTGCCGGCGCACAACGCTCCGCTCGATCCCGACTATGTGCGCGAGGTCAAGGCCGACTATCCGGCGATGCGCAAGCGCGCCAAGTCGACGCCTCCTGGCATCGACTTCAAGATCAACATGGCCTCGGCCATCGCGACGCCCGAAGCAGAGCGGCAGCGCGAGTACCAGGAGCGCTGGGACTATGGCGGGCTGGGCTTCATGGCCTCCTTCTCCGACCTGTTGCTGAACGACAGCTCGAACAAGACGGCGGCGGAGTTCGTGCGCGCCAAGATCCGCGAGGTCGTGAAGGACCCCCAGCTCGCCGACAAACTCTCGCCGCGCAATGTCATCGGCTGCAAGCGGCTCTGCGTCGATACCGGCTATTGGGAGACCTTCAACCAGCCGCACGTCACCCTGGTCGATGTCGGCGACACGCCGATCGAGCGCATCACCGCCAACGGCCTCAGCGCCAACGGCAAGGACTACACCTTCGACTGCCTGGTGCTGGCGACCGGCTTCGACGCCATGACCGGCGCCCTGCTGCGCATCGACATCCGTGGCCGCGATGGCCGCAGCCTGCAGGACAAGTGGACCGAGGGACCGAAGACCTATCTCGGCCTCACCATGGCGGGCTTCCCCAACCTCTTCACCATCACCGGACCCGGCAGCCCGTCGGTGCTGACCAACATGCTGCCGTCGATCGAGCAGCACGTCGAATGGATCGCCGACTGCATCGAATACGTACGCTCGCGCGGCGCCACCGTGATCGAGGCGACCCGCGACGCCGAGGAGGCGTGGGTCGGCCATGTCGGCGAGGCGGCCGGCACCACGCTGCGCTCGTCCTGCAGCTCGTGGTACGTCGGCGCCAACATCCCCGGCAAGCCGCGGGTGTTCATGCCGTATATCGGCGGCCTGCCGGCCTACATCGAACGTTGCGAGGCCGTGGTGAAGGCCGGCTACGAAGGCTTCGCTGTCATCTAGGTCACCTCTTCATGTCCTCCCCCGTCATACGGGGGAGGGTACAGGAGGGGGCCGGGAACCGGTCGGGCGCGAGCCAGTTTCAGATCATGATCTCATCCATGGAGAGATCGCCTTTGCGGCTCTCCCCCTCCTGTATCCTCCCCCGTATGACGGGGGAAGATACAGGAGGGCGCTTCTAGCAGGCCACCGCCGCACCGTCGCTGCGCGGGTCGGCGCCGCCCAGGCGCTCGCCTGTGACGGCATCGATGGTGATGCCGTGGGCATGGCCCGCCGTCTCGTCCCAGTCGCCCCAGCGGTCGAGCAGGTGGCCGCGACGCTCCAGCTCGGCAATGGTCTCGGCCGGAAAGCGCGCCTCCATGTGCAGGGTGTCGCGCGGCTCGAGGAGGCCGAAGCGGCCCGACAGGAAGCGCGGCATGTCGAGCGCCTGCTGGATGTCCAGTCCATGGTCGATCATCGCGCTATAGACCTGCATGTGGATCTGAGGCTGGCCGTCCGCCCCCATGCAGCCCACGGCGGCCCATAGCTTGTCGTTGCGGAAGGCGAGCGAGGCGATCAGCGTGTGCAACGGCGTCTTGCCCGGCTCGAGGCGATTGGGACTCTTCGGATCGAGCGAGAAGTACGCCGACCGATTCTGCAGCACCACGCCGGTGCGGCCTGCCACGACGGCCGCGCCGAAGCTGCCATAGAGCGAATAGATCAGCGAAACCGCGTTGCCGGCCTTGTCGACCACGGCAATGTACACCGTGTCGCCGGTCAGGCTGCCGTAGGAGGGAATGCGGTCCCACGGCAGGGCGCGGTCGGGATCCATCAGCGAGCGCCGTTCGTCGGCGTAGGCCTTGGAGATCAGCCGTTCCATCGGCACGTCGGTGAAGCGCGGATCGGCGAGATGCCGGTCGCGGTCGTGATAGGCGACCTGCTTGGCCTGCACCATCAGATGCACCGCGTCGGGTCCGAGGAACGGCTTCTTGTGCAGCTCGAAGGGCTCCAGCAGGTTCAGCATCTTGAGCACGGCGAAGCCTTGCGTCGGCGCCGGCGTCTCGTAGATCGTCACGTCGCGATAGCGGCCTCTGATCGGTTCGCCCCAGCGAGCCGACTGAGCCTTGAGGTCGTCGGCGGTGAAGAAGCCGTCGTTGGCGTCGGAGTAGCGCACCAGCTCGCGCGCCACTTCGCCGTCGTAGAAGCCATACCAGCCGTCGCTGGCGATGGCCTCCAGCGTGCGCGCAAGATCCGGGTTATTGAGGACCTTGTCGTCCTTGAGGAAGATCGCCGCCGCTTCCGGACTCCTGGCCAGGTCATCGCGCGTCGCTGCGAGCCAATGCGCGAGGCGCGCCGTCATCGGAAAGCCGTCGCGTGCCAGGCCGACGGCGCTTTCCAGGCAGCGTTTCAGCGGCAGACGGCCGTAGGCGGCATGCGCCATGCTCCAGCTTGCGACGGCGCCGGGAACCGTGAGCGTGCCGGGCAATGGACCACGATAAGGCACTTCGTCGAGACCGCGACGCGCGAAGGCGTCGATCGTGCCGCGCGAGGTCGCGCGGCCGCCGCCGTCGATGTAGCGCACGGCGTCGGCTTTAGCGTCGTAGATCAGCCAGAAGGCGTCGCCGCCCACACCGGTCATGTGGGGATAGAGGACGGAGAGCGCCGCACTCGTTGCCACCGCCGCATCGACGGCCGTGCCGCCCTCGCGCAGAACGTCGGCGCCGGCACGACTCGCAAGCGCGTGCGGACTGGTCACCATGCCGTGCGGCGAACGTGCTGCCGGACGGCCGGCGCTGAATTCGATCATGATGGTTGGTGACTAACACAAACGCCTCGTCCTGAGGAGCGCACGAAGTGCGCGCTGTGCGCCCTCTCTAGGTGACCGAGGCGAGTTTGTAGCGGGACCGAATTTCTCTCATACAATTGACAGCGTCGCGGCCGCTTTCTAATGGTTAACCCCAAGGTTAAGTGAAGGTTGCATCGATGCTGAAGACGCTTGCCATCATCGGCGTCGTGCTCGTTGTCGCGATCGCCGGTATCCTGCTCTACGCCGCGACCAAGCCCGATTCCTTCCGCGTCCAGCGCGTCGTGCTCATCAATGCGCCATCGGACAAGGTCTTTCCGCTGATCAACGACATCAAGGCATGGACCGCGTGGTCGCCCTACGAGAAGAAGGATCCGGCGATGAAGCGCTCGTACGGTGCTGTCACTGCTGGCAAAGGCGCGACCTATGCCTGGGACGGCGACAAGAATGTCGGCCAGGGCAGCATCGAAATGATCGAAAGTGGTCCGCGAAAGATCGTGATCAAGCTCGATTTCCTGAAACCCTTCGAGGCCCACAACATGGGCGAGTTCCTGCTGGAGCCGAAGGGCGACAGTACGTCGGTCACCTGGGCGACCTACGGGCCCAGTCCCTATATATCCAAGGTAATTGGCACCTTCATCAACATCGACGACATGATCGGTCGCGATTTCGAGAAGGGCCTGGCCGATCTCAAGGTCGCCGCCGAGAAGAAGTAGTCACCCGTCAAAGGTCAGGAGTAGGCGATGCCTCGTGCACTGTGCGCGCTCGTTCTTTCGTTTGCGTTCTTCCCGTCGCTGATCGCCGCTGCGCAGGCGCAAGGCACGCAGCCCAACGGCCTGCCGCCCGGCGTCTACATGGGCGAGGCGGACTACAAGCAGGCGCCGGCCGGCACCTATGCGCTCGACCCCGATCACGCCGCGGTGGTCGCCCGCGTCTCGCACCTGCGCTACTCGTGGAGCATCTTCCGCTTCGACAAGGTGAGCGGCACCATGAAGTGGGATCCCGTCAACACGGCCAATTCGTCGATCTCGGCGAAGGTCGAGACCGCATCGATCACCTCCAACGTCAAGGGCTTCGCCCAGGACCTGGCCGGCGACAAGTTCCTGAAGTCGGCGGCCTTTCCCGAGGCGACCTTCGTATCGACCGCCTTCCGCCAGATGAGCACGCGGCGCGGCAAGGTCGACGGCCAGCTCACGCTGATGGGCAAGACCAAAGCAGTGACGTTCGATGTCGAGCTGGTGGGCGCCGGCAAGGGCTTCGCCGGCCACCCCCGCATCGGCGTCAGCGCCAGGGGCAGCATCAATCCGGTCGATTTCGGCCTGCCGCCGCTGTTCGGCGATTCGATCGAGATCGTCATCGACGTCGAATTCCAGAAAGACGCATGACCTTCGCCGTCCGTCCGGCCACCCTGGAAGTCTACATGCGGCGAGAGTTCGCGGCGCCGCGCGACGTCGTGTTCGCGGCGTGGACGAACGAGCGGCTGATCGGCCGCTGGTGGGCGGCACGCACCTACACGACGCTCGCCTGCTCGATGGATGTGCGTCCCGGCGGCGCCTGGAGCCGCCGCCTGCGGGCGCCCGATGGCACGCTGTTCAGCGAACACGGTATCTATCGCGAGGTCGTGGCGCCCGAGCGCCTCGTCTTCACCTATTCCAGCGAAGGCGGCCGCATCGTCGATCGCGAGACGCTGGTGACGGTGACGTTCGCCGACCGCGGCGGACGCACCGTGCTGACGCTGCGCCACAGCGAATTGTCGACCGAGGAGGCGCGTACGCTGCACGACCGCGGCTGGGCGCGCTGCCTGGACCGTTTTACGACCAGCCTTCCGGAGAACTGAGGATGGGCGCCTTGTCCAGGACGCGATTGGCGCGCTTGCACGATGCGCTGGCGGGCCACGTGTCGCCGAGCGGCATGGCCGGCTTCGTCGCCCTGGTGAGCCGCCGCGACGAGACGCATGTCGTGACCCTGGGCCGCCAGTCGCTGGAAAGCGACGCGCCGATGCAGCGCGACACGATCTTCCGCATCGCCTCCATGACCAAGCCAGTCACGGCGGCGGCAGCGATGATCCTGGTCGAGCAGTGCAAGCTGCGGCTCGACGATCCTGTCGATGAACTGCTGCCCGAGCTTGCCGGCCGGCGCGTGTTGAAAAGCCTCGAAAGTCCGGTCGACGACACCGTGCCGGCAAAACGGCCGATCACGGCGCGGGATCTGCTCACCTTCACCTTCGGCCTGGGTGCGGTGATGGTCTGGCCGGCGAGGTATCCCATCCAGAAGGCCATGCAAGAGGCTGGCTTGTCGCCAGGCCCCAATCCAACGAGCGTTCCGGCCGACGAATTCATGAAGCGGGTGGGCAGCCTGCCGCTGGCCTATCAGCCTGGCGAACGCTGGCTCTATCACACAGGTTCGGACGTGGTGGGCGTGCTGATCGCGCGCGCCTCGGGCCAGTCGCTGGGGTCCTTCATGCACGACCATCTGTTCGGGCCGCTCGGCATGCGTGACACTGGCTTCCAGGTGCCGGCGGACAAGGTCGCGCGGCTGGCCAGCAACTACATGAGCGACCCCAAGGACAGGACCAAGCTCGCCTTCTTCGACGACGCCCGGGACAGCCGCTGGAGCAGGCCGCCGGTCTTCGAAGCGGGCGGCGGCGGCCTGGTCTCGACGGTCGACGACTATCTCGCCTTCCAGCGCATGCTCTTGAACAACGGACGCCATCGCGGCGAGCACATCCTGTTGCGTCCGGCTGTCGAGCTGATGATGACCGACCAGCTCACGCCGGCGCAGAGGGAAGGCACCGAGCTGTTCTTCGGCGACAGTGCGAGCTGGGGCTTGGGCGGCGCTGTGATCACGCGCCGCACCGATCTCTGGGCGACACCGGGGCGTTATGGCTGGGACGGCGGCTACGGCACGTCGGCCCACCTCGATCCGGCCGAGGACATGGCCGGCATCCTGATGACGAAGCGCATGATGGAAGCGCCTCAGCCCCCGCGCGTGTTCACCGATTTCTGGACCTCTGCCTATCAAGCCATCGACGACTGACCAAAGGAGACCATCATGACCGTGCAACAGACTGTTACCGTGCAACCCTATCTTTTCTTCGACGGCAAGTGCGAGGAGGCGCTCGAATTCTACAAGGGCGCGATCGGCGCCAAGGTCGAGATGCTGATGCGCTTCAAGGAAAGTCCCGACCCCGGCCAGATGCCGCCCGACTCGGCCGACAAGGTCATGCATGCAGCCTTCCGCGTCGGCGACACCCAGGTCCTGGCCTCCGACGGCCACTGCGCCGGCAAGCCGTCCTTCCAGGGCTTCGGACTGACGTTGAACGCCAAGGACGACACCGAGGCCGAGAAGCTGTTCGCCGCCGTCGGCAAGGGCGGTCAGGTCCTGCAGCCGCTGACCAAGACCTTCTTCGCCTCCAAGTTCGGCATGGTGACCGACCGCTTCGGCATCATGTGGATGGTGATCGCGGAAGCGAAGTAGGCCTCATACTCTTCCGGACCGCCGGCCTCCGGCCGGCCCATGATCATGATGCCGGCCGGAGGCCGGCGGTCCGGAAGAGAAGACCCTAACGCTTGTCGATATTGGCGCTGCGCAGCGGCACGCCGAACTCGCGGCGGCAGACCTCGGCCAGCACGGCCACGCCCTGCTTGATGGTTTCGGGCTCGGGATTGGCGAAGCAGAGCCTGAGGCGATTGCGCGAATAGGTCGGGTTCACCGACCATTCCGGCCCGGGATTGATCGACACGCCGGCCGCCAGCGCCGCCTGGGCAAGCTTCACCGTATCGACGTTGTCGGGCAGCTTGATCCAGAGATAGATGCCGCCCGGCGGATCGCCGAACTCGGCGGCGGTGCCGAACTGCTCGGCCAGCGCCTCGCGCAGGACCTGCATCTTGCCGGCCAGCAGCTTGTTGCTTCTCGTCACATGGTCGGCGAAGTGCTTGCTGCAGTACTCGGCCAGGATCATCTGCTCGATCGCCCCCGTGCCGGCATCCTGCTTGAGCGCCTGGAGGCGCGACAGCACATCCCACTTGGCGACGATGTAGCCGACGCGCAGCGCCGGTCCGAGCGACTTGGAGAACGAGCCGATGAAGATCACGCCCTCGCCCTTGGCCATGGCGTAGAGCGACGGCGGCCGCTTGTTGGTCCACACCAGGTCCGAGTAGCACTCGTCCTCGAAGATCATCACGCCATGTTCGGCGGCGAGCTTCAGCAGCGCCGCGCGGCGTGCCTCGCCCATGATGGCGCCCGTTGGATTCTGGATTGTCGGGATGGTGTAGATGTACTTGGGCTTGATGCCCTTCTGCTTCAGCTCCTCGAGCTTCTGCTTCAGCGCGTCGAGCCGCAGCCCCTCGTCGTCGAGCGGGATGCCGATGGCATTGACGCCGATCTTGACCAGCCGGGAGATCGCGCTGCCATAGGTCTCCTGCTCGACCAGGATGGTATCGCCCTTTCCCACCAGGAGGCTGTTGACCAGGGCGAGGCCCTGGGTCGAGCCGGACGTGATCAGGATTTCGTCCGCCGCGCAGTCGATGTCGGCATGGCTCTTGAGCTTGCGCGTCAGGAACTCGCGCAGCGGCCGGTAGCCCAGTGGCCCGGTGTGGTTGTAGGTCGACAGCATGGCGCCTTCGCGCTTCAGCACCGCCGTTGCGGCCGCGACCAGATCGTCGACAGGGACCTGCTCGGTGGCGATGTGGCCGCCGATGAAATTGTACTTGGGAAAGCCGTTCCACTTGAGGGCGGGAGGCGGCGTGTCGGGCGCCAGAAGAGGTGCGACGTCAAAGGGCGCGGTCATGGGCGGTTCCTCTCTTGCTTGGCCCAATTGCTGGGCCAAGCCCGCCCGATTCGCAACAGCTTTGACTGCATCGTTCCTCCCCACGAAGTGGGGAGGTGTCCGCGCAGCGGACGGAGGGGTCATGGGCGCCAGCGACTGCTGCCCATGACCCCTCCGAAGGCGTATGACGCCTACGCGTTTTGGCCGCTGCGCGGCCAAAAGCGCTCAACCTCCCCTCGCTTTGCGAGGGGAGGCAAGACTACGCCACGGCGCGGAACGTATGGGCGTTGGCCATGTTCCACGGCTGGGTCCAGCGCGGCGGTGCCGTGCCGGCCAGCAGCGCCCCTGGGTCCAGCGCCGGATAGATGTCGGCGAAAGTCACGACCTCGCTCGGTGAGACGCGGCGCGAGATGTGGATCGGCTTGAACTGGTTGGGATGCTCCAGGCCCGCCGCCGCCGTCAGCTCGGCCAGCTCGTGCACGGTGGCGCGGTGGAAGTTGACCACACGCTGCATCTTGTCGGGCACCACCAGCGCGCGCTGGCGCGTCGGGTCCTGGGTGGCGACGCCGGTCGGGCAGCGGTCGGTATGGCAGTGCTGCGACTGGATGCAGCCCACGGCGAACATGAAGCCGCGCGCGGCGTTGCACCAGTCCGCGCCCAGCGCCATGGCGCGCACGATGTCGAAGGCGGTGATGATCTTGCCGGCGGCGCCGACCTTGACGCGGTCGCGCACGCCGATGCCGATCAGGGCGTTGTGCACGAAGTAGAGGCCTTGCCGCATCGGCTTGCCGATATGGTCGACGAACTCCATGGGGGCCGCACCCGTGCCGCCCTCCTTGCCGTCGACGACGATGAAGTCGGGATAGATTTTGGTCTCCAGCATCGCCTTGCAGATCGCCAGGAACTCCCATTCGTGGCCGATGCAGAGCTTGAAGCCTGCGGGCTTGCCGCCTGACAGCCGGCGCATCTCGGCGATGAAGCGCATCATCTCGACCGGCGTGGAGAAGGCCGAATGGCGCGACGGCGAGATGCAGTCCTGGCCCATCGGCACGCCGCGGGTCAGCGAGATCTCGCGGCTGACCTTGGGCGCGGGCAGCACGCCGCCGTGGCCGGGCTTGGCGCCCTGGCTGAGCTTCAGCTCGACCATCTTGACCTGCGGGTTCCTGGCGCCCTCGGCGAAGCGTTCGGGTGAGAAGGTGCCGTCGTCGTTGCGCGCGCCGAAGTAGCCCGAGCCGATCTCCCAGACGATGTCGCCGCCGCCCTCGCGGTGATAGGGGCTGTAACCGCCTTCGCCGGTGTCGTGATAGAAGCCGCCCAGCCTGGCGCCGCCGTTCAATGCGCGGATGGCGTTGGCGCTGAGCGAACCGAAGCTCATGGCCGAGATGTTGAAGATCGAAGCCGAGTAGGGCTGCGTGCAGTCCGGGCCGCCGATCAGGATGCGGTGCGGCTCCCGGCTCACCGGCGTCGGCGCGATCGAGTGCGCCATCCATTCGTAGCCCGGCACATAGACGTCGTAGTTGGTGCCGAACGGCCGCACGTCGAGCGCGTTCTTGGCGCGTTGGTAAACGATGGCGCGCCGGTCGCGGCTGAACGGCATTCCGTCCTTCTCACCTTCGAAGAAGTACTGGCGCATCTCCGGGCGAATCGCCTCGAAGATGAAGCGCAGATGAGCCGCGATCGGGTAGTTGCGCAGGACGGCGTGCGGCGTCTGGATGAGGTCGATGATGCCGACGATGACCAGGAAGGCCGAGATGCCGAGCAGGACCGCGAGCGCGATCGAGCGCTGGTCGAAGTAGAGCCAGATGCCGAACAGCAGGGTCGCCATGACGGCGAGCGTGAGCGTGATGAAACGCGGCGAGAAAGGCAGGTAGAGCGGCGACATCGTTTCCTCGCTTCGTCCTTTACTTGGGGCGTACGTCGCGTAGCCGGGCATCGGGCTGGGCGAGCTTTCCTTGGCGCATCAGCTTCACGGCCTCGACCAGCGTGCGCGCGGCGTTGCGCGTCTCCTCCTGGAAGGCCTTGTCGCGGTCGAGAGCGTCGTGGTTCGTGGCATAGGGCTCGTAGTAGCCGACATAGCGGTCGAGCTCGGCGGCGTGGCCGGCCGAGACCAGGCCCATGTCCTTCAGCCAGTCGACCAGGATGCGGCGCAGGGTTTCGCAGCCGGCGGCGTCGCCGTGCACGACGACCGAGAAGGCCCGCCCGGCAAGATGACGAGGATAGGGCCAGCCTTTCATCTCGAGAGCCTTGGCCTTCTCTGCATCCTTGCCACCGGTCGAGGTCGGATCCGGGTTACCGCCGTCGGCGCACACCAGACGATCCATCATCGCCTTCAATCCCCCTGGCACCTGATACCAGTTGACCGGTGTCACGATCATGACGCCGTGGGCGGCGGCCCACATGGGATAGATCTCGTTCATCCAGTCGTTGTACTGGCCCAGCGAATGGTTGGGATAGCAGGTGCACGGCCAGTGGCAGAGCGGCATGGCCGTCGACACGCAGGCCTTGCAGGGATGGATGTTGCGGCCGTATTCCGAGATGAGACGGCTGAGGTCGAGCAGCTCGACCTCGAGGTCGCGTTCGCCCGCGAACACCTGCTCGGCGAGCCTCACCAGACGGAAGCTCTTGGACATCTCGCCCGGGCAGGTCTGGTCGCTGCGCGCGGAGCCGTTGATCAGCAGGATGCGCGATTTCGATGACTTGGATTTCTGCTGCCGCTCGGCTTGCTTGATGGCTTTGCTTGCTTCCGACCATTCGACCGAGAGCTCATAGGTCGGGTCGGCGTAGCCCTTGCCGGCCGGCTTGGTGATCGGCGCCTTGCGGCTGTTGGTGTAGCCGTCCCAGGCGACATCGATGATGCGATCGATCTCCTGCTCGACCGACTTGAAGGCGGGATCGTAGAAGCGACGGCGCACGCGACGGGCGAACTCCGCCTTGTCCAGCGCCACGCTCGGCATGCCTGTGCGGGCTTTTATTCGCGCCACGGCGGACCTCCCCCTTTCCGCCGAGGATAGCGCGTTATTTACGACGTCTGTTGCGGGAAATCGCCTGCAAGGCCTTGAGATGGGAAGCGGTGGCCGACAGCGCCTTGCGCTCGATCGCCCGGTAGTGGCGGACCAGCTCCTCGCCGCGCAGCGTGAGCGCGGCGCCGCCGCCCGCCTTGCCGCCGGTCTGCG
>LNAP01005299.1_pt1 | contig 11521 bp, 16 predicted proteins | sample 602601 | NCBI WGS metagenome assembly LNAP01 (sample SAMN02440304, study PRJNA202911) | soil metagenome | biome: Subtropical and temperate rainforests or woodlands; isolation source: soil samples (1 kg each in a 20% v/v slurry with milli Q water) were... ... | reverse complement strand
CCAAGAACACGCCGACGAACCGCCGTACCCGCCAAACGTTACCGAGTATGATTTCCACCGTCGCCACCAGTACTAGCTCCAGTATTGATGTGTCCAGAAGTGACAAGAGCAACCCATCTAATAATAATGCCGTCTATTCGGCTTTACACAATGATATCCTAAACGTGGTTGAGATGAATACAATAATAGACCCCACCCAGCATTTGTTGGCCGTGTTAGAACAAATCAACATCCACAGCAGTTTTGCTAGAGACATTGTCCTGTTGAAAAAGGTGCGTCGTTTGTTTATGTGCTACATATGATTGTATGATATCTGATTAGTCGGTTCATGAATACAACTTCTATTTTTGCTCTCATGTTCTTCTGTGTTACCTACGTGTTCTGTTCCACTTTGCAGAAGTATGAACTGGCGGTACCTCCAGAGAGTCGTGTGCAGATGACCAAGCAGGTGGGCAAACTTCATCACCTATGTACGTGCTTTGCTTTGGTTATATAACGTATGCCTTTATCCTGTGTTTAGGCTTAGCTCACCCACTCCGCGTTTTGTTGTTACCTATTCTGTGTTCCAGGAGTTGCTTCTATTGTGCGCCACTCCAACGGGAAGCAGTGACGCATGTGTCTTACCAACAATACTTGTATAGTGAGAAGTAGAAGTAGCAGCTAGTTCTACTATATTGTGCAAGCACGTTTTTGCTTGCTCGTAATAAGATAAACACAAAATCTCAGTTGTTAATGTTCTGGTTTTATGTACAACATAATTTAAATATGATACAAAAAGAGAGACTCTGCAAACAACCATCGTAGAAAAGAAAATCCCTTAAAAATCAAAGACATTCTTTTTCTTTAGTCTTCCTCCTCATCCATATCCTCCGCCTCCTCATCAGGTTCCTCAACATCGACTTCGTCTCCCATCTCGACACTTTCCTGGTCTCCTTCCTCTTCACCCTCAGCTGCGCCCTCCTGTTTGGCCTTCTTATCCTTTGCAGCAGTTCTGGATTTCAACTGTGCAATTTCCCACGAATCGTTGGACTCTTTCATGTCCACAACACAACTAGGGCACACTTTCCGTGCTGTAGCACACTTGTCACACAAAGTTCTGTACGCTTTGGTGATACACTTCTGTTTGCACTGCTGACAGTTTCCGACATTCTTCAACGGCTTGTACTTGTCATATTTAAAACGCCACTGCGCCTTGTCAATGCAGCGGTTACAGATGCCTTCACACATCGCCCGTGTGATATTTCCTTCCTTTCTAACCTCTGAGTCTTTCATTTTCACATCTCTGTTTCTGATAAACTTTGTTTTCTGAGCACTCTTAGTGAACCCTGAACTCCAATCATTTCTTCCTGGCATCTTTCTTTCTTTGGTTCTGAAAAATTTGTGTCTGCTGGGAGACATCTCGACACGGCGCTTGGTCTGGTGGCTGGTGCTTTGGTTAAGACATCGTTATCCCCTTAGTTGCAATCATAAAATCGGTTTATCCTCATTTCCGTTACTTCGCCCGAATGCTCGGGTTCTTTATGACACAAAAGCATTCCAACAAGATAAGATGAACAGAAAGGATCCGTATTCGACACCGGCTCGCAGAAGGCGAATTATTGCTGAGGTGGCAAAGAAAACGCTGCGAGATTACTGCATAACAGCATGTTTACACATCGCAGTTTTACGAAGGCAGACCAAGTCGGCCTTGATAATCCAGTGCGCTTTTCGTGCTTACCTGGCGAAGAGGCACGTAATGAAACTTCGGTTCTTAAAACGCTACAAAGCTTCTACTATGATTCAAACAGCGGTACGTAGGAAGCTTGCCTACCGACGTGTAAAGAAACTCAAAGCTGAACGGCATTTGCGGCGACAAATAAGACTCGCGCAAGTTGTGAACAATCTACGCAACAACAGAAAGAATCGCATGGCTTGGTTGGCCTTTCTGATCGCAAAGAAGATCGCCAGAGAGAAGCGACAACGGAAAGCAGCGATTGACGTCGAAAGAGTATATCGGGGGCACCAAGCGCGTCTTATCTACCGTCGCATGTATCAAGAACATCTTGCTAAAATTAGACGACGGAATATGGCAGCGGTGCTGATACAGAGTTATATGCGCAGATATCTTGCGAAGAAAAGGTACCTCTATTGGCTGACCAGGCGAAAGGCTGGCTGGTTAATATACCAGGTAATAGTGAAATGGTGGGAAAGACGCAAACGGTTACGCTATCGCAAAGCCAGAACAATACAACGCTATTGGCGGGGATGCTTGGGCAGAATTTACGCCGCCAAACAGCGCAAGGAGCGAGAGCATAGGAGGGAGCAACTTCGTATGCGAGAATCGTTGCTGCTACAAACATTGTTATTGGAGGAAGTCACTTCGGAGCTGATCCAACACACCGCCCAGAACTGCCTCCCTGACGAGCATACCATGCACATACACGTGGATATAAGCCACGTTCTTGTGCAGCGTATGATCGCTGCAGGTCCGCGGTACGTGGTGGAGTGGTGCCTAGACAACAGCATCGTTAACTATCGCATTACCAGTGGCTACAGTGCGGGTGCCGTGGTGCGGCAAGTCGTACGCTCGGTCGATCTTGCCTTGCACGCCCCTACCAGTAGTGTTAGTAGCCCTGCAAAGAATAGCATAGCGAATACACAGGCATCTACAGGAGAGAAGGTAGTCGCGCTGACTAGCTGGGATGAAGAACCCTCCACAGACAAGCCACAGGATGTAATTCTTCCCACCAAATGGTCACAAACCGTCTTCGATACGCTGCCATCCACTACATCACCGTATATACGATCTACAACAGAGCAGGCGTGTGATGCTGGTGATACTTTGGCTAACAGTGCAGTACCAGCTGGAGCCGGTTTAAGTGTGGAAAATGTGTCCAAAAATAGTATCCACTTACACATTGCCACCCTGCAGATGGATACACAGAGTCATCATTATACCCGAAATGTCGTTACAATTGTGTTCAATTCGCCCAACGATAGTACTATTGACACGGAGGGTACAAGTACCACAGACATGGTAAGCGCTTGCGAGCAGCCGGGAGACCTGTCGGAAGTAAAATTTCGGTTTAAAAACGTTCAAGTCTACCTAGACAACCCTGCACCAGTTATACCAGAAGTTATCCCACCGGAAATAATACCCGAAGTTGAAGTCTTTGAGGATAGTGACTCAGAGGACGAAGAAGAAGTGTTTATACCGATAGTACAGGAAGTGAAAGCGAGGCCAACTACTGCGGTAGTGCGGATTGTGTTGAGAGAACCCACTCCACCTCCCCCACCGATTGATTTTGATGCCAAGGCGACAATCCTACAGGTTAGCTATTTGTTGCCTTAGTGCACTTGGTACTTTTGCGGACTTTTATGAAGAGTTTCTTTGACTTACTTTATTCCTCCTTTTCTTTATGACAGATGCTCCTTAGACGCAAATATTTGTACAAAAGACGTTTTGTACGGCGTATCCAGCGCTTTGTACGTCGTAGTCGGATTATCTTTGCGTGGCAAGAGGCAGTATATTCTGTATTGGAGATAGCACACGATGCGGCCACCATTGTGCAGTGTTGGTTACGGCGCGCGGCGGCGCAGCGACTGTTGCAACGGTTAAAAGACGAGTACGAACGAGCTCATTTTGTGTACGGCCACGACTTCACCCTCAGCGAAGAAGCCAATTGGGCAGCGTTTGGCTTAACAAGTAGCGGTGATGACGACCATTATCGTGAAGAATTGTGTCGCCGGCCAGTGGTGCAAGTATCCACACACAATAGGAACCCCGTGAATAGTTCAAATGTACCAGTGCCCAGCGAAGCGACACAGAGCATGGAACGAGTGGTACCCCGCATGATGCTTGCACCGGCCGCAGGGGAGGTATTAAGACTCATTGAGTTTCCACCCCCGCCTCCTGGATGTTTATTTCAAGCACCGAATGACCCTCAAGGAGGCGAACGTAGTGTTTTCTGCATGATGGATCGGTCCAGCACAGAGGGTTCGCAATATACATCCGAATTACCTGTGCCACTTGGTCAATCCAACACGGATGGAGACAGCTTTATACAGCAGTTAGTAGTGCGACGTTTCATCAGCGATGACGCTACCGTACCACAAGCACACGTCGATAGTACTGTCGGTGGTGTCAATTACACAGCTGGCATCATGCCTGCAAAGAAAACGATTGATGAATCCGAGCTGCTCACGTGGCGCCTGGAGCACCTTGGAGACATTCTTTCAGAGAGTTCAGTCGACCTCCCTAGTGACAGCTTCTATCAAAAGAGTGGTACTAAAGATCTATACAAAGATAGTTTGAATCGGACAGCGCCGATTTATGCACGCCTCGCTCGAAAGTTTTTGTAAGCTGTGACTGCATTGCACACAATTTTATTATCATTACATATATTACATCGATTTTTTACATTTTTAAATAACAACACAATTCATAATAACGTTCTAGCAATGTTATAGACACGACTTATTGCTTTATTTTCGTAGCCAACTTTATCTTTAAATTCACGAACCTTCTGGTCACAGTTTTGTCCAGAACACTTGCACGTGGTAAAAATCCGGTACAGACATTTTGGGATTCTCATACCACACAAAGTCAAAGTTTGTGTCATTTCCTAAGTGTTCAGAAAGAGCACTCTCGATATCTTCCGTGATAATGTCGTCCCCGTAAGGGCATGACTGTTTACTGTACCACATGACCCAATGATTGCCTTCTGGTGTATTGTATGGGAACGCATTCGGTTGGAACACTCGTCTCAAACCTCTTCCTGGGGTTGTCATAACGACAGATCTCCCTGCAATTACACTGTGCTCCAAATGAAATACAGCTGATTGTATATAATCCTTTAAGCTGAACCACTGTTCGTGTATTTCCACCAATGTTGCGTTTTTGCGCTCAATGTCGTCTTGGGTTGGTCGAATGGTTTCCGAGTTAGGAATCCAAGGGTGTGTGACAGATAAGACACTGAGGTCTTCATGATCAGAAGACACCTTGCACCGTAGCATCTTTACCGTGTTGATCTAAACAATGATTGCATTTTGTCGGTTGTCTCGCAACTGCTGCAGTGCTCCTAACGAGAAACCGACTTTGAGTATCCGATCGCGTGTTTGATTGTCACCTTGGCGAGGTGACCGATGTGCCGTGTTTGGTACACAACCGTGGATGCTAACTTCTTGCTGCTTAGTATGCAAAGTCACTGTTGTCTACACACTCACCAAAGAATCCACTTGAATTCTACTAGTAGTAATCGGTAGGAAATGAAGTCAGAAGTATACAAGACACTTTTGTTATCCGTTGACCATAGACTATCTGTCTGAGCGTCAGATGTCTGGCAAAGCTTATCAAAAATAATATCACAGTACTCACTACAATATATCACATTATATACATCATTCCCTCAAACACCGCGCTAGGATTATGCCTTTTTCACCACTGCTCAAACAATCGAGATAGTGGTTTGCCCATGTGAGAACAAAACTACGATATCTGCTAATCATCATAGCCGCTGAGATCCATCAGAGGGGCATTCGAGAGCGTTTGGAAGTGCTGAAGATGATCGAATTCTTCCAAATCGTAATCTCCTAAATCAAACCCTGCAAAACCCAAACAAGAATGATAGAATGTAGTGTTAACAATAGAAATATCAACGTATGCTCAACTACACGCCATATCACTTATCAAAATTGTAGCTTGGTATAAAAAGTCGAACGAAATGGGCAATGTCTATCGACGCACAACATACAATACAGTAATGAAGTTTACGTACCAAAAGAAGCTTCTTCGGGTTTGCAGGCTGTCGGAGAAGGAGGCAGATTCATCCAGCTTGTATCACCAAGCTTGATTTCTAAAAGAGTAATGTTAAAAATAACATGTCAAACGTACAATTCGAAGACGTGAGGTCGTTCGAGTGGCAGTACGGCGAAAGGTGGTCGTACCTGGCTTGTGATGAGGGTTACTGGGTGTGGACATGTCAAAAGGATCTACTTCAGTAGCCAACCGAGTACAATACATTTCATCCTAAAATTTCAAGAAATTAAAATTAGTTCGTGCATATTGATAAGCTTTCCTGAAGGGGCACAAGGCAAACCTGCTGGAAGTCATCCACATAGAAATCTTCAGCAATCTTGAACTTCACTTTTTGTGTTTCCTTCACAGTCGTCGACTGCTTCGCTTTTATGTTAATAGAATGCGCTGGAGTGGCCAAGCGAGTGTTGATTTGACTTGCAGTAAGCGTGGACAGGCCTTTCCGTGCTGATTTCGCTCCTGACTGGAGGCCTTTCTTTAGTGGTCCATCGTTGTTCGTCAAGCCTGCTGACTTTCCCGGCTTTATTTGAGACGCGAATTGGTTCTCATCGTGAATCTTGAAGGGCGTGGTGGTTCTCAACATCGCGGTGTCTTGCCAACGACCAAGATAAAATGCAATCAAGATCTCCACGCGAAATGAAACGCCAGCAAAAGAGACGTTGGAAAGCTTTTAAACCCATATCCCTTTTTGTAATTTATATATTCAATTCATAGTAAATCCCTGGTTGTTTTGATTTCACGGAGTGGGTTGATCTCGGAAATCGGTACATTCAAATTTTCAGATTCCTTCACATCGTCACCTGTTCACACTGCGTTAATCCCATAGCTACTGTTGTCATGGTGCCTATCGTTGCCTTGCTGCTATCATTGTGTGCCTTGTTATGCCACTGCCAGCAAAATCTGCGCACGGATTTCATGTTCGACGGTGAAAAGACATTCCGAACGATGGCCAGAGCGAACAACCCCACTACAGACAAGGTCACGGACCATTCATATCAAAAGATGTATGGACATTTCTTGTTACCCATGCTGGAAAAATTTAAGTTTGAGAATAAGACTATGAAGTTTCTGGAGATAGGTCTGGGCTGCGGAATGAGTTATGGTCCTGGTGCCAGTGTAAAAGTGTGGAAAGACATATTTGCAGGACACGACGTAGATTTGTGGGAGGCAGAATTTGATGCCGCATGTGTTAAGAAGTCAAAAAGCGAAGGAAAGCTGGATGGGATAAACGTAGTAACAGGTGACCAATCTGACCCAGTAGTATTGCAGCGTTGGATCAAAGAGTCAGGCGGCAAATTCGATGTGATTATCGACGACGGCGGACACATCAACAAACAAGTACTCAACTCTTTTAAGGCGTTATGGCCACAGATAAATCCAGGAGGTAACTACTTTATTGAGGATCTTCAAGTGGCTTATATGCCCTTCTGGGCACCAGCTGGGTTTCCAGCGGTGACGAAGGTGATGCAAGCGTGGGTAGAAGCACTGCATGTTGGGACCAACAAGGCCATGGAGCACCACAAGCATATTTTGTCTGAGTATCCATTGCCGGAAGGATTGGATATGATTGTGTGTCAACGAGAGGCATGTGTGCTGCACAAGGACGCGAAAGTTAGACGATAGTAGCGACCTAACAGACAAATACGCGGTTTCACAATGAAATAGAATAGTAACTTACATACAGAGGCTTTAAACAGAGGCAGCGATTCTTACGCTCTGTAATCTGGCTTTATAAAGTGAATTGAATAAAGAGTCGTAACTGTGAGTAAGCAGAACTTTTGCCGTGCTTACTTTTTATGATGAAGCATTGCAAAAGTTACGTAGGCGGTCCCAAGCATTATATTTTATCGTGCACATGAACCGCTAGATACCGACTTTTAATAAACTATCTAGTAGCAGTAGTCTTGTCTTCTGGATCAAATCAAAGACCAGTACCGGTATGCAAAAGGAAAATGCAGGTGCAAGACAGGACTTGTAAAAATAACCCGGCCGGGTAACTTTTTTCTCAAACTTCCCAGCTCGTCTGCAAGTCTCTTGATTCATTCCTTCAAGTCTATGCAGTCCACCGGAGAAAAAAACGCGTGTAGGCGTGTTGTTATTGGCGGGGGAGTGGCTGGAGTATGCTGCGCGCAAGAGCTAGCTCGGCTTCACCCAGGTTCGCGAGTTATTTTGATCTGCGAAGGGCGCACTGTTGTTGAGGTAATCATGCTGTGGTCCATCGCTGACGTAGACTGGTTATCTAAACAAGTTGTATCATCTTATATATAGACCTCGAGCTTGTTTCGTATCACTGAGCATTTGGAAGAGCTATCAGTTTACGAGAGAAGTACTGATAGCTTCAAGTTCGACAATCCCAATGTGGAAATCAAGCACTGTACGGTTACTGGTGTCGATTACGAGACCCAAGAAATACAAGTAACCGGTATGCACAGTTTCCACTGCATATATCACTATATATAGTTTCTTATCCTCGTGCTCTGTTTCTGTAGACAAGGATGGCACAAGACTCATTTCGTACGATCAACTCTGTATTGCGACGGGCGTGAGGCCGAAGCTAATCGCCAACCACCCAAATGTCATTGGTCTGCGTGATCTACAGAGTGTGGAAGATCTCGTTACGCGACTGCGGTCTGCCCGGAGAGTAGTGGTTGTGGGCAATGGCGGCATTGCACTCGAATTAATACACGAATTGACTTTCTGTGATGTGGACTGGGTGGTGAAGAACAACTACATCGGTAGTGCGTTCTTCGATGCTTCTGCCTCTGCTTTCATTATGCCTACGCTGTTGAGCAGGGCAACCGATGGGGAAACGAGCACCACTAGCTCTAGCAATCCAGTATTGTACAATGCAGCTACTGCTGATCAGGTAGCTCCGCGTGTGAAAGGTGACACGGATACCTCTGCCAGTGAAACGAATGCAGCCCCTGGATGTGGTTTAGGCCCTGAGTGGCTGGCCAAAACTAGTTTAAAATCGTGCTCGCCAACGGAAACAATGCAACGTGCTGGGTCTCTCAAGGTAACCAATACCAACTATTCCCATCCTTTTACTTTACTTATATTGTGTTACATGAACATTATTGTTGCTGAATAGATTCACTACGAGCAGGAGATTTTACAGTTAATGGAAATCGTATCTGCGGATGATAAATTACAGTATCCACTGCATGTCCGCACCACCTCTGGGCAGGTACTCCTGTCAAAAGCATTGTGTTTGTTTATTCTTGTATAATTATTCGATCTTTTTCTGCCCGTGAATTGTGGACACGCAGAAAAGGCATTGCTTTTTACCAATAGTGTTTCTCGCTTTTTGTACAGGAGTTACACTGTGATTTTCTGATTTCTGCCACGGGGGTGACCCCCAATACCAGCATGTTTGTACATTCAAGTCACGATAGCGCTCGAGCATCTAATGAAATCCATAACTTAGTGTGCACAGAAGAAGGGTACATACAAGTGGACAGTACTTTGCATACGAGTGTACAGAATGTATTTGCAGCGGGAGATTGTTGTGCCTACCCGGTAGTACCTGTTCAGGATAGTAGCAGCAGTAGCAGTAATGGTAATACTAGTAATAGTAGTATAGGACCGGCCAGTCACTTCTTTCAGATGCGCCTCTGGACCCAGGTATGCATTATTTTTTCTATTACAGTCCAATGTTATCCACACGCACACCCCCTACCTCTGCTTTGTGATATATAAGTTATTTACTAACTCAATTTGTACTCAAACAGGCGCATTGGATGGGAATTTACGCAGCGCATAGCATGTCCGGCTGCATTGACGACTATGCGATCGACACGAAATTTGAGCTGTTCTCGCACGTGACGCGTTTCTTTGGGCACAAGGTATGCTTATTTCTACGGTGGTATCGTTTCAATTATTTCGCATCAAATGAATATGTGAACACTGTATTTGATGTTTTACTCGTGCTACTATAATGCTGTAGTAATTCACATGAACTTCCCTTTCTTTGTAAGGTGATTATGCTGGGGCGATATAACGCACAAGGATTGGGCGATGCAGTGGAAAGTTTGACGAAAGAATTCGTCGTGAGCGAAGGTATAATTTATGGATATTTACAGTACCTTTAGCAAGTTTTTCTCTTTTTTTTACACTTTGATTAGTAGTATTACAACAATTATTCACGATGCTGTATCCCATATGTGCTTGTGTCCTAGTGGAAGCGATTGTTTCATAAGCCCATCTTTGATTATTGCATTCTTTATTGCACTGCCCTACAGGTCGACTACAACCAGTCTCCACACACACCAGTAACACCACTGCCTCCAATAATAGCCACACTATGACCACGATGACCACCACGGCCACCCCGGCACATCCGGTGGAAATCTGGGTGCGCATCACTTCCGTGGTAGAGTACGTAAAGCTCATTGTCTACCAGGGCAAGCTGGTCGGTGCATTGCTAATCGGAGACACCGACTTGGAAGAAGTGTGCGAGAATTTAATCCTTAATGGATTGAACATTAGTGGCGTCGGAGTGGATATATTAAACCCGGAGATTGATATTGCTGATTATTTTGACTAAACACAAAGGATGTTATCTTGTAATTTCGAAACTCTTTTTAAGCATAAAACACAAATAGGAGTGCAATCTAAAAGAAAAAGGTCTACACAATCACCAGCGCCTCCCCTGCATGCGTGGCAGTATCCACCAACACTTCCCATTCAAACAATTCAAACGATGCTTCGTTGCGAACCATGTCCGCAAGCAAATGTTCCACTCGATCAGACAAGATAGACAATTCAAACTGGTTCTGGTGCTGCTGCAAGGAATCAAGTAGCTTTTGGTCAGCGGGTGGCACTGTGAAAGAAGTACTACTACTGCTGGAGGAGGTATCATTCGAACCGTTGGTGCTAGAAGCGGTGAGGGAAGTGAAAGAAACAGCCGCTTTGCGACGCTTTTGCACTTGTTGGAGCACTTCCTGTGTATGTTCTTCGCTGTTTGGGTGGCAATCTTGTAAAGCTCTCCATTCTACAGCTTTCAAGTCGCACAGGACTGCATAGATGAGTGTCAACGGCAGGCCAGGTGAATCGTCTTCACTGAGTGGTTGGGAGTGTTTGTGCAGCTCTGCGAGCAGATTAATGCAAGTCTTTACTCGGTGACAAAGCGAGCTGTCCAAAGAATCAACATATGTCGACAGATGCGCTTCGAGAGACTCCTTGTGTTCGCTAATTTTACCTGCGTGTGTTAAAAACACAGTAGGTAAATACATTGTATTTTACGGTCCGAAAATGATGCTATGCTTACCGTATAATGCAGCGCGTTTATCCACATCAGAGACTATTCCCAGTGCATTCATGATGTTAATAACTTCAAGGAGGGCGACATATAAATGTGCGGGGTCGGCAGGTGGTTTCTTCGCTTCTGGACTTTTAGGTTTCTGGTTTATCCCTCCTTTCAATTCATACATAGCTTTCTGAATGCGAGTTAGATCCACCATTTGATTATGCCCGATTTCTTCTACATTCATCTTCAGCAATTTGTCAAGACATTGCATCCCTTTCGCGAAAGATGGTGAGTACTTATTCAGGTATCCTGGGTCAGTCACCAGTTTCTCCTTGATGTTTTGCAATAAAGTAACCAAAGAACTTCTCTTTGATACAAACCAGTCCACATATTCTTGACTTTTGTTCGGATTGCTTAGGAGATCCAGGCGCTTCTCGAAAAAGCTGCAGCAAAAATCAACGAAGGGCTCGAAGAGTGCC
>LNAP01005297.1_pt2 | contig 11524 bp, 10 predicted proteins | sample 602601 | NCBI WGS metagenome assembly LNAP01 (sample SAMN02440304, study PRJNA202911) | soil metagenome | biome: Subtropical and temperate rainforests or woodlands; isolation source: soil samples (1 kg each in a 20% v/v slurry with milli Q water) were... ... | reverse complement strand
TGCTGCGGCGGCGCCGCCGACGAGCGCGCCGCCTGCGGCCAGCGCGGTCCCGGCCGCCGCACCCGCGCCGAGCTGCGGGCCACCCGAGACGATGCCGTTGGCGATGCCGGGACCGAAGATCGACAGGCCCAAGAGCGACAGCGCGGCGAGCGCGATGGCCATGACCTGATTGATGTCGGGCGCGGGGCCGAGGGCCGCGCCGGTGAACTGGCTGAACAGCGTGGTGCCGATGCCGGTGATGACGGCGAGCACCAGCACCTTGATGCCGGTCGAGACGACATGGCCCAGCACACGCTCGGCCATGAAGGCGGTCTTGTTGAAGAAGGCGAAGGGCAGCAGGACGAAGCCGGCGAGCGTCACCAGCTTGAACTCGATCAGCGTGATGAAGACCTGCACCGCGATGATGAAGAAGGCGAGGACGACGATCAGCCAGGCGATCAGCAGTACGAGAATCAGCGCGGCATTGGCGAAGAACGCCCACAGGCTGGAGAACTGGCCCGCCGCATCGAGCAGCGGCTTGCCGGCTTCGAGCCCTTTCGCCGCGATCGTGCCAGGCTTCATGAACTCGTCGATCGTCATGGCGCCGCCGCTGGCCTGAAGACCGAGGCCGGCGAAGCTCTCGAAGACAATGGTGGCGAGGAGCGAGAAGTTGCCGATGATGAAAGCGAAGGTGCCGATATAGAGCGTCTTCTTGACGAGGCGCTGAAGCACATCTTCGTCGGCCCCCCAGGCCCAGAATAGGCCGGCGATGGTCACGTCGATCGCGATCAGCGTGGTCGAGAGGAACGCTACCTCGCCGCCGAGTAACCCGAATCCGCTGTCGATGTAGCCGGTGAAGACGCCCAGAAAATTGTCGATGACGCCGGTGTCGTTCATGGCGTCTTTTCCCCGTTGTCATCCTGACGGAAGAAGCGGCGGCGATTTGCGGCCCATGCCGCCTCGCAGCCGTTATCGGGCATGGTGAGCGTGGCGCAGCGTTCCAGCTCGCTTGCCAGATGCTCGTCCTCCTCGCCGCCAGCGATCGGAATGATTTCGCGCGGCGGAGCGGGCTGCTCCCGCAGGCTGAGGATGCCGACTGCGAGCATCATGCCTGCGAGCGCCGCTATCCCTGCGATCTTCCCCGTCCGCGACACGGGCGATCAGTTACCTATGAAGCGGCGGAACCGCTCGCGCCCTTCGGCCTCCTCGGCCGCCTGACGGGCGGACTGGAGCGCCTGCGCACGGCCCTGCGCGGCGACGGCGGCGGTAAGATCGGCGAGTTGCTGCGATTGCAGTGCTAGAAGCTGGTTGCCGGCCTGCGTCGCCTGAAGCGCCCCGGTCGCCGACTGGCTGGCTGAAACCAGGCTGTCCATCGTCGTGCGCGCACCATCTATATTGCCGACGACGCCGGCCTGCACGCGCATCGCGTCCTCCAATGCGCCGACGCTATCCTGCCAACGCGCATTGGCGTTGGCGACCATCTGGGCGTGATCGCCGGTCAGCGCCGCGCCCTTGTAGCGTTTGGTGAACGCCTGCTGGACGTTCTGGACATCGTAGGCAATGCGCTGCGCTTCCCCGAGCAGTTGCTGGGTGCGCTGCACCTGTTGCTGCAATTGCTGGAGCGAGTTGAACGGCAGCGAGGCCAGATTGCGCCCCTCGTTGATAAGCGAGGTCGCCTGCTGCTGGATTTGCTGAATCTGGTTGTTGATTTGGCTAAGCGACCGGGCGGCTGTCAGCACGTTCTGCGCATAGTTGGTCGGATCATAGACGATCCCGCCAAATCCAAACTGTGCATAGGCAGGCATGGGCGCTACGGCGGGCACGATAGCCGAGGTAGCGATGGCGCTGGCCATGATGGCGCGGCGGATAGACGGCAATCTCATTGTTTGATCTCCATATCTGGCGTGAGAGGAAGCTGGTGCTGGCGGTCGGACTCCGGTTCCGGCAGCAGTTCGACCGCCCAGGCGCAGCCGCGATGGCGTAGCCATTCGGCTGCGAACGCGGATGCCCCGTGGGTTTCCATCAATTCGGTGATGCAGAGCTGGTCGGTTTTCGACGACGCCGCGGCGAAGGCCAGCGCGACCTCGCCTAGCCCCAGGTCGAACAGGCGGTTGCCGCGCCGGCTCTGGCAGTAATAGTCGCGCTTCGGCGTGGCCCGGCTCAGTATCTCGATCTGGCGATCGTTGAGGCCGAACCGCTCATAAATCGCCGCGATCTGCGGCTCGGCCGCGCGCTCGTTCGGCAGGAAGATGCGCGTCGGGCAGCTCTCGATGATGGCCGGCGCAATGCTGCTGGTCTCAATGTCGGCGAGACTCTGCGTGGCGAACACGACGCTGGCGTTCTTCTTGCGCAGCGTCTTCAACCATTCGCGGAGCTGCGCGGCGAAGTCCGGGCTGTCGAGGACAAGCCAGCCCTCGTCGATGATGATGAGCGTGGGGCTTCCGTTCAGCCGGCCTTCGATCCGGTGAAACAGATAGGACAGGACGGCAGCGGCTGATCCAGCGCCGACCAGCCCTTCGGTCTCGAAAGCCTGCACATCGGCTTCGCCCAGGCGCTCGGTTTCGGCGTCGAGCAACCGGCCCCAAGGCCCGCCAATGCAATAGGAGGCAAGCGCCTGCTTGAGCTGCTGGCTCTGGAGCAGCACCGCCAACCCGGTCAGCGTGCGCTCGGATGCGGGGGCGCTGGCGAGTGAGCCGAGCGCCGACCAGAGATGCTCTTTCGCCTGCGGATCGACCGCTACGCCTTCGGAGGCGAGGATCGCGGCCAGCCATTCCGCCGCCCAGGCGCGCTCCGCCGGGTCGTCAATGCGGGCGAGCGGCTGGAGTTGCACGCCGTCACCGGCATCGTCGGCGAGCATCCCGCCGAGATCCTGCCAATCGCCGCCCATGCCGATCGCGGCGGCGCGGATGCTGCCGCCGAAATCGAAGGCGAAGACCTGGCTGTTCTCGTAGCGGCGGAACTGCATCGCCATCAGCGCAAGGAGCACCGACTTGCCGGCGCCGGTCGGCCCGACGATCAGAGTGTGACCGACATCGCCGACGTGAAGGGAAAACCGGAACGGGGTCGAGCCTTCGGTCCTGCCATAAAGCAAGGGGGGTTGTCCGAAGTGCTCGTCCCGTTCCGGCCCCGCCCATACCGCTGACAGGGGGATCAGGTGGGCGAGATTGATGGTGGAAACCGGGGGTTGGCGGACATTGGCGTAGGTGTGGCCGGGAAGGCTACCCAACCATGCCTCGATCGCGTTCATGCCCTCGGCGATGACGGTAAAGTCGCGGCCCTGGATGATCTTCTCGACCAGCCGCAGCTTCTCGGCGGCGACGGCGGGATCGGGATCCCACACCGTCACCGTCGCGGTGACGTAGGCCATGCCGGCATAGTCCGCGCCCAGCTCCTGCAAGGCGATGTCGGCATCGGCGGCCTTGTTCGAGGCGTCGCTGTCGAGCAGCGTACTCGCCTCGTTGGTCATGATTTCCTTTAGGATCGCGGCGACGGATTTGCGCTTGGCGAACCACTGGCGGCGAATGCGCGTCAGCAGTTTGGTCGCGTCGGTTTTGTCGAGCATGATCGCGCGCGTCGCCCAGCGATACTCGAACGCGAGCCGGTTCAGCTCGTCGAGCAGACCGGGGAATGTGACGCTCGGGAAGCCGATGATGGTGAGGGTGCGCAGATGATGCTCGCCGAGCTTGGGTTCGAGCCCGCCGGTCAACGGCTCGTCAGCGAGCAGCGCGTCGAGGTGCATAGGGGTTTCGGGAACTCGCACGCGCTGACGCCGCGTCGAAACCGTTGAGTGCAGATAGGTCAGCGTCTCGGCGTCATCGAGCCAGCGGACCTCGGGCACAAAGCCTTCGACCAGATTGAACACGCGATCACTGCGATCGGTGAAACCCTTGAGCAGCTCCCACGGATCGACGCCACTGGTGGACCGGCCCTCGTAGAACCAGGTTTCGGCGCGCGCCGCTTCCTCGGCCGGCGGCATCCACAGCAGTGTGAGATAATAGGCGCTCTCGAAGTGCGCCCCTTCCTCACGGAACTGTTCGCGCCGCTCCATATCGACCAGCGCCGAGACCGGATCGGGGAACTCGCTGTCAGGATAGTCGAGCGCTGGCGTGCGCTGCGCTTCGATGAAGATCGCCCAGCCCGAACCCAGGCGGCGCAGCGCATTGTTCAGCCGCGCCGTCGTCGCGACCAGCTCGGCCGGTGTGGCGCTATCGAGATCGGGGCCGCGAAACTTCGCCGTTCTCTGAAAGCTGCCGTCCTTGTTGAGCACGACGCCTTCGTCGACCAGCGCGGCCCAGGGCAGGAAGTCGGCCAGATGCGCGGCTTGCCCGCGATATTCGCGCAAGCTCATCATGGCCGCATCCACGCCGGATAGCGGAGGTGACGACGGGCCACGTCCACGAACTGGGGGTCGCGGCGCGCGGCCCAGACCGACAGCGCATGGCCGATCGACCAGATGACCAGCCCGGCGATCCAGAGTCGCAGGCCGAGGCCGATCGCGCCGGCCAGCGTTCCGTTGACAATGGCGAGCGAACGCGGGGCGCCGCCCAGCAATATCGGCTCGGTCAGTGCCCGATGGACCGGAGCATAAAAACCCGCGATCGGCGAGCCAGATGATTCCGGGGTCTCCATCAGACCAGCGCTCCGCCGCCGAAGCTAAAGAACGACAGGAAGAAGCTGGATGCGGCGAACGCGATCGACAGGCCGAACACGATCTGGATGAGCTTGCGCGCGCCGCCCGACGTGTCGCCGAACGCCAGCGTCAGCCCGGTGATGATAATAATCAGCACCGCGATGATCTTTGCGACCGGACCTTCGATGCTTTCGAGGATCGACTGAAGCGGCGCTTCCCACGGCATCGACGATCCGCCAGCATGGGCGGGAACGGTGGTGATCAGCGCGATCACGCTGGCGGTGACGGCGAGCATGGCGCGGTGTGCGCCATGCCGGATGGCACGGATCATGACAGGTCTCCTGGCTGGGATTGGGCGAGCGAAGTGAGGCGGTAGTCGCCGGTCACCGGGTCGAGCCCATCGACGCGGGCCAATTCAGCGAGGCGGCGGCCGTGCCCGTCGCGAACCAGTACGGCGATCAGATCGATGGTCTCGGCCAGCAGCGCGCGCGGAACCGTGACAACGGCCTCCTGAATGAGCTGTTCCATCCGCCGCAGCGCGCCGAGCGCGGTGCCGGCGTGGATCGTGCCGATGCCGCCGGGGTGGCCGGTGCCCCAGGCTTTGAGCAGGTCCAGCGCCTCAGACCCACGCACCTCGCCGATCGGGATGCGGTCAGGCCGCAGGCGCAGCGAGGACCGCACGAGATCGGACAGCGAGACGACCCCATCCTTCGTGCGCATGGCGACAAGGTTGGGCGCGGCGCATTGCAGCTCGCGCGTGTCCTCGATCAGGACGATGCGGTCGGTGGTCTTCGCCACTTCGGCCAGCAGCGCATTGACCAGCGTGGTCTTGCCGCTGCCGGTGCCGCCTCCGACGAGAATGTTGGCGCGGCTCTCGACACCGTGCCGTAGTGACTCGGCCGCAACCGGCGACATGATTCCCGTCGCTGCATAGTCGTCGAGTGTAAAGACGGCGACAGCGGGCTTGCGGATCGCGAAGGCCGGCGCGGCGACGACGGGCGGCAACAGCCCCTCGAAGCGCTCGCCGCCTTCGGGCAACTCCGCCGACACGCGCGGGCTACGAGCGTGGACCTCGATGCCGACATGGTGCGCGACCAGGCGGACGATCCGCTCGCCGTCTGTCGCGGTCAGCGTTACGCCGGTGTCGCTGATGCCTTCGGCGAGCCGATCGACCCACAGCCGGCCATCGGGGTTCAGCATCACCTCGATGACGACGGGGTCGTCGAGCCAGGCCACGATCGACGGCCCCAGCGCCGTGCGCAGCATCCGCGCGCCGCGTGACTTCGTCTCGGATCGGATCGGGTGGATGGTCAAGCAACATGCCCCTGCACATGGCCGGGCGAACCGCCGCCCGGCGTCAGGGGAACATCAAGAGAGACAGAAGAGATCGGGATTCAACAAGGAAATCGGGGCGTCGCAGGCTGGCGAAGAAAGACAGAGAATGTCGTAGGCAGGAATAATTCAAAGAATCGACGAGGCCAATTTCCCCAGCTGACATCCCGAATCGCTTTTACGGCTTCCGCCAACAAAGGCGACATTCGCCCGCCAAAAGCTGCTCGCCTAAACCGGTCCTTCGTTCGTCCGGCTGTTTCGGGACCGTAATCGACTGAACGTGGGACATTCCCGCCTTTCCCGGCGCGCCGCCTAAACGGCGCCTTGTGCTAAATAGCGGACGCATGGACTGAACCGCGCCAGGTTTGCCGGAGGCTCTAAGGAAACGCTGATTTATTCCCGCCCGCTGGTGGCGTGAGCCCTTGGCCCTGAGACAATGCGGCCTGGTCCGCAGCCGTGGTGAGCAGGCGTCATGCAAACGAGCTTTTCCGATCTATGTCCCCGCACGCAAGTCGCTCAACCCCGCACTCGCCCCCGCAGGCAAGAACGGCACCGCCGTAGCGACAACGTCGTAACCGAATCCAACTGCGTCTACGGCCGCCCAGCCGTAATTTCCTTCACGAAGATTGCTCGTCAAGGAATAGGAGCCGATTCCCACATTGGCAGCGTCCCAAATGGTTTCCGGTGTGACGAGCTTGCCCGTGGGATCATTAAAGTTCACCGGATTATTATCCACATAGGTATAAAAATTAATCCCCGCCGCAAACCCCAGGGGATCCTCCGAGATAAACCGCCCGATCTCCAGATCATAATACCGCGCCCGGTAGTAGTAGAGACCGGTACTGCGATCATACTCTCGCCCGGTATACAGCAGGTCGTTGCCCGTGCCCGGGATGACGAGGTTCAGCGGTTGGCCGAAGGCATCGTATCGGGTCATTTCTTCCGTTGAGCCGGCATGCCCGGTCAGCGCGGTATCGCTCCGCCCAGTCAGGCGGGGTTTTTCAACGGCCTGTTAAACCCTGGGATGTGGGTTAAACAGCATGCCCCGCAGTGCGAGGGCTGAGTGGGCTGGTCGCTGCTGAATAAATATCTCAGCGTCCGCGAGAAACCCAATAACCAATAACAAGAACAGCAAAAGCAGTAAGCTTTATGATCCAGGAAATCATTCGATTACGTTTTACACGGCCTATTGCTTGCCTGGACTCAGCTTGCGCTCGTTCAAATTCATCTTGATCATCTGGATGAATATAACTTTCTGTTAGTGTTTTAAACGTCCCAAAGTCATCCCCACGCACTCTCGCACCAAGATGGCTGGCAACATTAATCATTGTCTGAATCTCATTCTCTCCCGGATTCTTTGTCCATAACTCACCGTTTTGAAAGGTGAGCCACACAACATCTTTACCATCCTGAATGATTTCAACATTTAGAATTTCTTTGTTACGCTCATCAGGATGGAGCTGAGAGCCAGGATAAACTCCCATCAAAGACTCTACTTCAGATTTTGTAATCGGATCGGGCCTAGCTTCCTGGGTACGCAAAATAGTGACGTGATAACCCATCGGCAACTACTTCCGATACACAGACTGCATCATGTTTGTGTTGGGTCGACTCGGATAGAGAACAAACCCCCCGCCAGCAGATTGACTCCCGCTATCAAATAAGAACTGGCTTCCTGTTGTTAAACTTCCCATGAAGGCCGGAAGAGGTGTCGAGTTTGTAATACCTCTACCCGTTTCGTAAAACAATGGAATACCTACACCGAAGTCGTTTGAGTACGTAGAAACATGGCGTCCCCACTGACCCTGTGTCGTTAGATCGGCCCACATTCCTGAACCTTCCCAATAGAGGTCTGGTTGCCTTCCCATCGCGCCATTTGATCCTCTGAATGCATTGGTGCCTAAATCACTCACATTCAGCCCGGTAGCAACCTCGGAATGTATGCGTGTTCCTTCACGTGCCGCATCCAATGAAGTGTTGATGATAGCCGTAGAATTACTCGCAGCAGCATCAGAAAGCCTTGCAGCATTAGCCACATCAAAACCAATTTGCGCTGAATCAACAACATTATTTCCAGCTCTCAGCGCCTGGAGTCCAGCACTCGCGCCTGCGGGCAAGAAAGGTACTGCGGTCGCAACTCCATCATATATCAAACCAAGACCATCTAACGCCGCCCAGCCATAGCTGCCAGTACGGATGTTATCCTGGAACGAATATGCGCCTAGGCCAACATTGAATATATCCCACGCTGTTTCAAGAACCGTCCCGGTTGGGTCGTTGAAGTTGATGGGGTTGTTGTTCACATAGGCATAGAAGTTGATCCCCGCCTGGAAGCCCAACGGATCCTCTGAGATAAACCGCCCGATCTCCGGATCATAATACCTTGCCCGGTAGTAGTAGAGCCCCGTGCCGCGGTCGTACTCGCGCCCGGTGTACAGCAGGTCGTTGCCGGTGCCGGGGATGACCAGGTTCAGCGGTGCGCCGAAGGCGTCGTATTTCGTCGTCTCTTCTGTTGATCCCGCATGCCCGGTCTGGGCGGTGACGCTGTTCAGATGATCGTGATGGAACGTGTAGTTGGTCCAGTCGTTGGGATTGGAGGAGTGATAGGTGTAGCCGTTGACGATCTCATCGACGACGACACCGCGCAGGTATGTGTTCTGGAGTTGGCCGCTGCTGCTGTAGGTCGCTTCCAGGTGTTCGCCTTCGAGGTGATACAGCTTCGCGTCTTTCTGGATGCGGTAGTCGTTCGGGTCGTAGGCGAAGGCGTGGGTCTGCGTGCCGTTAATCTGGCTGGCCCGGCCCTTGCCGTTGTAGGTGACGCTGTAGATCGGGCTGCCGGTGCGGAGGTTGATGAGGCGGTTGCCGCTGGTGGGCGTGACGCCGCCGCAGGTGGCGGTTTGGTAGCAGTAGTGATGGGTGGTGGCGTTGGCGGTCTCGGTCTGGCGGTTGCCGACGGCATCGTAGGTGTAGGCCCTGTCTTCGCTGTTGATGCTGCTGTCGGTGTTGGTGAGCTGATAACGCGCATTGTAGGTGTAGGCGATGGTGCGGCCGCTCTGCGCGTCGGTGACGCTGGTGATGTTGCCGACGCGGTCGCGGGTATAGGTGAGATCTTCCACCGCGGTGCCGTCGGCGCTCTGGTTCTTGAGGCCGGTGAGGCGGTTGTCGTTGTCGTATTTATAGTCGGTCTGTGCGCCGTTGCTGAGGATGCGGTTGAGCAGTCGTCCGGCGCCGTCGTAGTGGTAACTTACTTGCAGGTAGGCGGCGTTCTTCTCCGCTACCAACCGGTTCGTGCTGTCGTACTGGAACTCGGTGACATCACCCTGGTAGTCGGTCTTGGTCCGGACGTTGCCGACCTTGTCGTAGGTCCAGGCGAGGGTTTTGCCCAGGCGGTTGTCGGTTTTGCTCGCCATTTCGTGGCGGGGGGTGTAGGTGTAGGTGTAGCTCACGTCATTGTTGGCGATCTGGGTCAGGTCGCCGAAGGGGTCGTAGGCATAGCTGTCATAGCTGCCGTCGCTCAGGTACTCGGTGGAGCTTCGGCCGATTTTCGCCCAGAGGCGGTTTTCGCTGTTGATCTTCTTGGACCTATGTGGACTAATCGCAACGCACGTGCACTTTTCCATTTTCTAAGCGAGTTCCTGGATAATTTTCGGATCTACATAGAAGCTTTGAGTACTTTATCCCTAGAACAAGGGAACGCTCCTTTCTCACTTCGTAACTTGAGGCGCTCATCGCTCCACCAAGACTTTTGTAAATAACGTAACTAAACCCATCTCTGTCTACTAATGCCTCTGACACAGGAGCAACCTGTGATGAAGTTGATAATGAAAACCCCCATAACGCAAAGTACAAACTAATCGCCGCTATGGCAGTACTTATAAGGCGAAAAAACCATTTTACGAAAAAAATTGCCTGACCCGGCATCCAATACAAGTCTGCAATGACACCAGAAAGCAGAAGCGTCACTAAAGCGACGATCAGGCCGACCATAAATACAACGACTGACAATATCATGCTCGCAATAACGTGACTTTCTATACCCGAAAAATAGATCCTGATCGGCGAAGCCAGGTATCCCGCGAGAATCAGCGTTAACGCCAAGCAATAATAGATAGTTTTTTTCTTGAATCGTCTATTTTGCATATACCGCTTGCATTTGGTTGGCATTTGGCTTGCTCGGGTACAAAACAAATCCGCCATTTGCACTAGAGGAGAGCGGCGACCAATTAAGATTTATGTTGTATCCTGCTGAAATCGCACTTTGGTCTCGATAGTCGTCAAACTGGTGAGTAGCCCAAAGTGCCTGCACGTTGGCACCTGTTTTGGTCCAAGCCTCAGGTGACCCCTGAAGCTCCATAGTCGCCGCCCACTGCATATTTCCAATATAATCTCTATGCTGCGCCACGCCGTCCACAACATACAAACTCCCCATATCCAAGGAATGTTTGCGATCCCATAACCCCCCTTCCTTTGAATATTGAGTAACATCGCCCCAAGGAAAAGGATTGTAGACGTTAACGTTTCCTACCGACATGTTCTGACCTACTGCATCTGCTATCCATTGCGTAGTTTGTGGCTCGCTCCACACATCATTGAAGCCCATCATAGGCACACTTAAGCTATCATTGGGATTATTGTTATTATCCGCAATTGGATACCTTCCGTGGGAAGCTTCGACGTAATTATTTATTCCACTTACGGGTGAATTTTCAATTCTCATTCCAGGAACACCAACATTGTAAATCACATCTACAAGCCCCATCGGATCATTCGCATTGATCGGATTGTTATTCACATAGCTATAGAAGTTTACGCCCGCCTGGAAGCCCCACGGATCTTCCGAAATAAACCTGCCAATCTCCGGGTCGTAGTACCGGGCCCGGTAGTAATACAGCCCAGTGCCGCGATCGTATTCGCGGCCCGTGTACAACAGGTCGTTGCCCGTGCCCGGAATGGTCAGATTCAATGGCGCGCCGAAGGCATCGAATCTCGTTGTTTCCTCGGTGCTGCCCGCATGCCCGGTCTGGGCGGTGACGCTGTTCAGATGATCGTGATGGAACGTGTAGTTGGTCCAGTCGTTGGGGTTGCTGCTGTGATAGGTGTAGCCGTTGACGATTTCGTCCACCACGACACCGCGCAGGTATTTGTTCTGGAGTTGGCCGCTGCTGCTGTAGGTCGCCTCCAGGTGCTCGCCTTCGAGGTGATACAGCTTCGCGTCCTTTTGGATGCGGTAGTCGTTGGGGTCATAGGCGAAGGTGTTGGTCTGCGTGCCGCCGATCTGGCTGGCCCGGCCCTTGCCGTTGTAGCTGACGCTGTAGATCGGGGCGCCGGCACCGGTCTGTTTCTGCAGGATGCGCCCGGCATCGTCGTAGGTGAATTGACGATACAGCGGCCCGGTCAGGCTGGCGGTGCGGATATTGATCAGCCGGTTGCCGCTCGGACCTTGGCTGCAATCCGTGGCGTGGTAGCAGTAGTAATGGGTCGTGCCGTTGGCGGTCTCGGTCCGGCGGTTGCCCACGGCGTCGTAGGTGTAGGCGCGGTCTTCGCTGTCGGTGCTGCTGTCGGCGTGGGTGAGCCGGTAGCGGG
>LNAP01005296.1_pt1 | contig 11524 bp, 10 predicted proteins | sample 602601 | NCBI WGS metagenome assembly LNAP01 (sample SAMN02440304, study PRJNA202911) | soil metagenome | biome: Subtropical and temperate rainforests or woodlands; isolation source: soil samples (1 kg each in a 20% v/v slurry with milli Q water) were... ... | reverse complement strand
AGGATCGGCCGTTGCCGGATTGGGCGGCGCGGCCGGCGCCGGATGAGCCCGATCCGCCCCAGCCGCTGACACCGTCGCGTCCCAGCGCTGCCGAGATCGCCGCCGAGCCACCGTTGGTCAGTCCGCTGGCGGAAGATCAGGGCTATCGCTTCAAGCGCGGTCGCCTCATCCATCATCTGCTGGAAGCCCTGCCCGACATGCCGCCTTCGTCGCGGGAAGCCGCTGCGGCGGCTTTTCTGGCACGGCCGATCCACGGCCTCGATGCCGATCGGCAAGCCGCTATCGCCGTCGAGGTTCTGGCGATCCTGAACCATCCCGATTTTGCCGATCTATTCGGCCCGGACAGCCGCGCTGAGGTGCCTGTGGTGGCCTATCTGCGCGATCCGGATGGCGGCAATCGCATCCTCTCCGGCCAGATCGACCGCCTGGTGTTACGGGGCGATGACTGTTTGATCGTTGATTATAAAAGCAACCGCCCACCACCCATGCAATTGGCGCATGTGCCCCCATCCTATCTGCGCCAAATGGCTGCATATCGGCGCGCTGTTCTGGAAATTTACCCAGATAAAACAATCCGTTGCCTCCTCCTGTGGAGCGACGGGCCACGCTTGATGGAGCTTCCTGACGCTATGCTGGATGCACATGGCTAAAGGGGTCTGCAATGCGGCGCCTTGACGTTACCCCGGCCGCTTCATAGATTCCTACCAGTAACAAGGCGCGCCTGGATGGGCACCGGTTGAAGCTTCAGCCAGAGCGGCATTCTCGCCTCCTCAGGCAACATCGGGGATGGTTCCGCGGTTTGCGGGGCAATTTCGGGTGGACGGGTCGCGCATAACGATAAGGGATGCTGCATGAGCACGATGACACATATCAGCGACTCCAGCTTCGAAAGCGATGTCCTGAAAGCGAGTGGTCCGGTTCTGGTCGACTTCTGGGCCGAATGGTGCGGTCCCTGCAAGATGATTGCCCCGGCGCTGGAAGAATTGGCCCAGCAGCTCGATGGCAAGCTGACGATTGCCAAGATCAATATCGACCATAACCCGCAGACGCCGAAGAAATACGGCGTGCGCGGCATTCCCACCCTGATGCTGTTCAAGGACGGTCAGGTGGCGGCGACCAAGATCGGCAACATGCCGAAGCGTCAGCTGGTCGATTGGGTCGAATCGGTTCTCTGACCGATCGCATCAGCCAAAGGCACCAAGCCCCGCCGCGTCTGGCGGGGCTTTTGTTTTATGTCATCCTTCTGCAGCGCTCGGCGCAGCTCCCGCGACCCGATGGGGCCGCAACAAATTCCGGCTATGTGCCAATAGCACGCAATCGACCCCTGCCAGATGACGGCATCCCTGCAAGGCGTCCTGGCTCAGCGACTGACCGCCACATAACGTATCGGTGCAGTATGAATAGAAGGCATAGCGGCCGTCGGGACTGACCGCGAAGGCACCGCCGCCGACCGAACCGACCCTGTCCAGATAGCGCTGCAGATGCGTCTCGGCCTCCGGGCTGATGGTGATGGGCTCGGTGTCAGGTGCTGAGGCACAGCCGCCGACGAACAGAACGAGCGCCGCCAGGGCACCCGCCGGATTGAAGAGATGCATATTTTCCCCCAACTCATCTGACAAAACCTTAGCGGAAATTTGTCGATTCCTGCAATCCTGGGTTGGAGAAATATTTCTCTATGCGTCTCGACCGGAAAGCAGCCCTCTCGACTATCCGTGGCTTCGCTCAGGCGGCGATGCATCGCAGGCAATCACAGGCATATGTGAGAAGTCAGCGGGTGCCGCTAGCGACCGCCAAAATCCTTCCTGTTCTCGCGAGAGGAGCTGATCATCAATTGGGAGCGACTTGATGATCGGATAGCCTAGTCGCGGCCATGTGGTCCATTTGAATTGTCGTGATGATGCCATACCCTATTGCGATATGGGGAATCCCCGGTGTCGGTTGCGGTCTGCTCACAACCAACAAGAACCGATACCGCTAACGCCACCGCGCAAGCAAGGGATGCAGAAGACAACATACGATAAGAAGACATTCTGGGGGGCTTGCTCATCTGCTCAGTCCTCTCTGGTAAAACGTCGCAATGCCAAAGGGCGGCTGTGAAGTTTTGAACTGCCGGTCGATCGTCACGCTCTTCCCCCTTTGCGAGGACCGGAGCTCTGCCGAAGGCGATGAGCGTTTGCCGCCCATTCAGCCCTCACCCTGAAATATGCACAGGTCGGCTGCAAAGCTAGTCCCTCGAGGCTCAAAATGTCTTCGCCATCTTAAGCTGTGTGAACGCTGACGTTGGATGACCGTCGTGTCCTTGGACGTTAATTGCGCCACTGAGCAGCCTCTATTCAGCCATCCCTGGGACCGCTCCCACGCAACATTGCGGCCAATGCGGGGGCTCGCCTAACCGCATTGCGATACCCGTGAGGATCACGCTTGTCAGGGCCGCCGTTATCATCATACTGCGGTTCAGCGAACGCGCCCGCAGGCCATCCCCCCGTCTGGAAACTCGTCATGAAAACCTACAGCATCGCCGTGGTCGGCATCGGCAAGATCACCGAGGATCAGCATCTGCCGGTCATCGCCAAGAATCCGCGCTTTCAGCTGGCGGCCCTGGTCAGTCAGCGCGGCATCAGCCGGCCAGGCGTGCCCAGCTTCAGGACCACGGAAGAGATGCTGGCGGCACTTCCCCAGGTGGATGCGGTGGCGATCTGCACGCCGCCCAAGGCGCGCCATGCCATTGCCCGGACGGTGCTCGATGCCGGCAAGCATGCATTGCTGGAAAAGCCGACCACGACCACCACGGCGGAACTGACGGACCTGATCGCCCATGCCCGGAAAACGCAGCGCGTGATCTTCACCACCTGGCATTCGCAATACAATGCGGCGGTCGAAGCGGCGAAGGAGCTGCTGAAAGGCCAGCGCCTGGCGAAGCTGCATATCGAGTGGAAGGAAGATGTGCGGCGCTGGCATCCCGGCCAGGAATGGATCTGGCAGGCGGGTGGCTTCGGCGTCTTCGATCCCGGCATCAATGCGCTGTCGATCGTGACGCGCATCCTGCCCGAACCCGTTTTTGTGCAGGCGGCGGAACTGACCTTCCCCGCCAATCGCGATACGCCGATCGCCGCGACATTGCGCTTCGCGACCGGCAGCGACGGTGAGCAGGCAGACCTTACTGCCGCGTTCGACTGGCGCCAGACGGGCCCGCAGAGCTGGAACATCGATATGACAACCACAGAAGGCCGGGTGCTGGTGCTGACCGATGGCGGATTGAAGCTCGCCGTGGATGGCCAGCCGAAAGTCACCGGATCGCTGGCCGAATATGAGGCGATCTATGATCGCTTCGCCGAGATGCTGGACAAGGACGAAAGCGATATCGATCCGGCGCCGCTGCATCTCGTGGCCGATGCTTTCCTGGTCGGGCGGCGCGTCACAACGGACAAGTTTGAGTGGTAGAGAAGGATGGCGCGATCGTCGTCTCGCTTTCCCTCGGATGGTATCGACGTCAGAAGCGTGCGGATATAGTCTGGGTCGCATGCCTCGGCCGGCGCGCTTCACCGATCCGGTAGCGCGCCCTTGCAGAATTCACCTGGGCCGCTTCCGGTCCAATTGAGCAATCGTATCAAGAGTAGGATAGTTACATGACAAAGCTCGCTGATCTCGGTGTTACCGGCCTCGCGGTGATGGGTGCCAACCTTGCTCGCAACGCGGCGCGAAAGGGCTTCCGCGTCGCCGTGCATAACCGTACCAATGACAAGACCGACCGTCTGGTGGCCGAGCATGGCGACGAAGGGGCTTTCACCGCAACGCATTCGATCGAGCAATTCGTGGCATCGCTGTCGAAGCCGAGGGTCATCATCATCATGGTGAAAGCCGGCAAGCCGATCGATGACGTGATTGCGGAACTCGTGCCGCATCTGGATGCAGGCGATATCATCGTCGATGGCGGCAATTCCCTCTTCTCCGATACGCGCCGCCGCGAGCGTGAACTGGCGGAACGCAAGCTGCTCTTCGTCGGCATGGGCGTTTCCGGTGGCGAGGAAGGGGCACTCGAAGGACCATCGATGATGCCGGGCGGCGCCAAGGCGGCCTGGGACCGCATCGCGCCGATGGTCACGAAGATGGCGGTCTCCGTCGATGGCACGCCCTGCTGCGCCTATATGGGCCCGGACGGCGCCGGTCATTACGTCAAGATGGTCCATAACGGCATCGAATATGCCGACATGCAGCTGATCGCCGAGGCCTATGACCTGATGCGCACGGTCTATGGCATGAAGGCGCCGGAGATCGGCAAGGTTTTCGCCGATTGGAAAACCGGCGACCTCGATTCCTATCTGATCGAAATCACGGCAACGGTGCTCGCCAAGCAGGATCCCTCGACCGGCGCCGCGCTGGTGGACGTGATCCGCGACGAGGCGGAGCAGAAGGGAACCGGGCGCTGGACCGCGCAATCGGCACTCGATCTCGGCGTACCCATCACCGCGATCACCGAGGCCGTCTATGCCCGCTCCCTGTCGGGTCGCCCGGCGCAGCGCGCCGCAGCGGCAAAAGTGCTCGGCAGCAAGGCGGTCGCGGCAAAGACCGCGACACCGGCGGAGATCGACAAGATCCGCGACGCGCTCTATGCCTCAAAGATCGTCGCTTATGCGCAAGGCTTCGAGCAGCTCGCCGTGGCCTCCGAACAGTTCAACTGGAATCTGGATCCGGGATTGATCGCCACGATCTGGCGCGGCGGCTGCATCATTCGCGCGGCCTTTCTCGATCGGATTCGCGAAAGCTACAAGGCGCATCCCGACGCGCCCAGCCTGCTGCTGCAATCCTATTTCAAAGAAGCGGTCGTCAAGGCCGAACCGGCCTGGCGCGACGTCGTGGTGCTGGCCGTGCAGAGCGGCGTTCCGGTGCCGGCCTTCTCCTCCTCGCTTGCCTATTTCGACGGGCTGCGCCGGGCGCGCGGACCGGCGAACCTGCTGCAAGGCCTGCGGGACTATTTCGGCGCGCATACCTATCGCCGCACGGATAAAGAGGGTTCCTTCCATATCCGCTGGTCGCAGGACGGTACCGAAATCAAGGTTTGATCCTCCGCGGGGATCAGTCGTTTCCACCAATAAAACACCGGCCAATAAAACACTGGCCGCCGAGGGTACCGCCGCACATTCCAGCGGCGGTACCCTCGGCGACATCGTGTGATACATCAGGCGGCATTGGAGCGGCCATGCCGGCCGATTTTTTCGATTTCATGGCGGGAAACGCCAATATCTTTCAGCATGTGATCGTCGAAGGTCTGCAAGACCGCGATCCCTTTCCGGAGTTCGCGTTCGCGAACGATGCTCGTCCAGCATTTGCTGAAGATTGACGCAATTCCCCGGCTTGTCGGGGCATCCGTTTGCCCAAGCTCGCGGGCAAAGTTGTCGGATTTTACGGTACTGTTCATATCAATGTCTCCGTCGTGGTTGCGATAGGGGCATGAATCCCGCCTCCCTCCAGTCGCTGGAACATTATTCGGACTGGTTTCCGGCTATACCGCCGGTTGGCTGGTTGGTTATCGACCCACCTTTTGATCGCGGCTGACGACTTCACTACACGGCCAGGGCTGCATCGGTCTCTCCGCAGCTTGCTGTCGGAAGGGGATACTGCCCGCTCTGTGTTACGGGTTCATATCGGGATTGGGTCGATATCGGGAAATGAGGTTACTGTTGTAGCCGATGGCGGGGTGGCACCCGCCCTACGGGTAAACATTAAGTGAAGACCAGTCTGTGATGGCGGTCTCTAGGCGGCGTTTGAACCGCCCCTGTTTTTCAGATAACTATCTGGAATCATTTTGTTATTTAGATCAGGCTTCCGAGAAGACCGCACCCGCGCGGCGATCGGCAGGCGGCACCGCGAAGTTTCAGGATCGGCCCGGTTTCAGGATTGAATGGACATGCCACGGGGCAAGCGGTCATGGGCGTAAGCCGATGTGCAAATCGGCACGTTCCTCAACCTGATGCGATGGAGGAAATCCGATGTCCAAGATAGCCACATGCCTGTGGTTCGACCATCAGGCCGAAGCAGCGGCGAACTTCTATGTCTCCACCTTCACCGCCTGCGGTCAGCACGCGGCCTTGGGCGATGTCATGTATTACGGCAAGTCGGGCCCGCAACCGAAGGGAACGGTACTCACCGTGACCTTCACCTTGGCGGATCAGGAACTCATTGCCCTCAATGGCGGCCCGCACTTCACCTTTTCCCCGGCGATCTCTCTCTTCGTGAAATGTGCGGATCAGGCCGAGGTGGATCGATTCTGGGAAAGGCTGTCGGATGGCGGCGCCACCAATCAATGCGGCTGGCTCACGGATCGGTTCGGGGTTTCCTGGCAGATCGTACCGGTGGTGCTTGGCGATATGCTGCGCGATGTCGATCCCGCAAAGGCCGACCGCGTCATGCAGGCGCTGCTGCAAATGACCAAGCTCGATATCGCCGCGTTGAAAAAGGCCTATGAGGGCAAGTGATCCATATCGCGCGGCATGAAAGCTTGCGCGCGTAAGAGGGCGCCCTCATTCATCAAGGCTGTTTCTGATCGGGGACGATCAGGATCTGAAAGAGATCCGCAAGTCGCCGCGAAAGTGCCGTCGCGTCAGCTTCGGCAAGCGCCGAAATGCCGATGACTTGGCGCATGACTTGAAAGCCGGCGATGATCGACAGAAATAACGCGGCGCGCTCGCGTGCCATGACGCCCACCAGCAAAGCCGCCAAGGGTTTCTCAAAGTGACGTTCGATACTCTCGCGCAAGATGGCTGCGGCGCGCTCGTTCGAGGCCTATCGCAGCATCAACAGGAAACCGCTAAGGGTTTCACCCGCCGGGGATGTCCGCGCCACCAAGGCAGCGGCGACATCCCGGGCGAGCGTCGCGCGGTCAGGGTTCAGCATGGTGAGCTCCTCGGTCAGGATGCCCTTCCCGGCGAAAGCCGTTTCGGCGGCTTCGGCAAAGAGCTGTTCCTTGGAACCGAAATAGCGGTTGACCAGCATGGCGGTCACCCCGGCACCCTGGGCAATCTCCCTGACCCCGACGCCGTCATAGCCTGATCTCGTGAAAGCGATCAGGGCCGAGTCCAGGATGGCCTGTCTGGTCGTGTTGGCATTGCGCCGCTGGCCTGGTCGATCAGCGGATATCATCTTCCCGGTGCCATTGCGGCCGCCCATATCTACACCTGTAGACTATCCGCCACAATACCAAGTGGCCGCAAATGGCGGCTTTCTGGAGACATCATGGATCTGAAACTGATTGGACGAACAGCGCTCGTCACCGGCAGCACGTCGGGTATCGGCGCTGCGATTGCCGAAGCTTTGGCACGGGAGGGGGCAATAGTCGTCGTTCACGGCCGCTCCGAGGAACGCGCCAAGGCGGTGGTCGGCAAGATCACCGCCGCCGGCGGGACGGCGCATCCCGCCTTGGGCGATCTGGCGACCGATGAGGGGGCGAAATCTGTCATCAACCAGGCGCTGGCCGCCGTGCAACGGATCGATATCCTGGTCAACAATGTCGGCGGTTCCGTCGAGGGCAAGGTCAGTTTCTTCGATACGACGCTCGCCGAATGGGCCGAGTCCTATAACAGCAACACCCTGGCGGCGATCCGCATGATTCACGGCCTCGTCCCGGCCATGAAGGAACGCGGCTGGGGACGCGTCATCCAGGTGTCATCGCGCAACGGCATCTCGCCCCATGCGAACATGCCGTCATACGGCGCCGCCAAGGCGGCCATGAACAACTTCACGCTCGGTCTCTCCAAGGAACTGGCCTTCTCCGGCGTAACCTCGAATGCTGTCATGCCGGGCCTCATTTACACCCGGCAGCTCGACCAGTTCTTCCGCGACATCGCACGGCACCAGAATTGGGGCGACGATCTCGAAAAGGCCAAGGACCACGTCCTCAAGAACGTCGTGCGGCAGACGGTAAGCCGGCTGGGCGAGGTCAACGATATCGCCAACTATGTCTGCTACCTCGCCAGCCCCCTCAGCGATTTCATGACGGGAACCATCGGGCGAATCGATGGCGGCTCGACACCTACCCTTTAGAGCAAGCGGTCGTCGCGACTCCTTGCTCTACCCATTCTCCGCCAGCGCTACGACCCTGAAGATCTCCGCCATATTTGAAATCTGATCTATTCTGTATGATGGGCTGCAACTCTCGTAAAGAATGTCCGGATCTGGCACAAAGCGGATTCTTGGCGTCGCGCCGTCTAGTAAGGACAATGCTTCCCTTTATAACCTATCGCAATGCGACTTGGCATAAGTGCTTGGTGATTGCCCAAACTTGCGCCGAAATACCCGGACGAAATAGTTGTGGTCCCGATAGCCACAACGGAAGGAGATCTGACTAAGGAATTCCTGTGTTCGAAGAAATTCCCGGCGCCGTAGAAGAAAAACGGCATGTTCTAAGCGAACTGAATGTATGTACGCGGTGCACGTCGATCCGCGGCTTGTGAAGAGTGCCTGAAGCTTGCGTAGCGACATCCCCGCTTCGGCAGCCACCACCGAAGGGGTAAGATTTGGATCTGCATGGCTGTCTCTGATAATATCGCAGACACGCTTGAACACCGCATCGGGAATCGGAGTGGGATTACTCTTCGGTTCAAAAAGTACGGCCACGAGATCATAGATTACCCGCTGGATCTGATTGTTGGCCCAGTCGGACAAATGTCCGGCTTCATCAGCGTCAAAAATAAGCTGGCGAAGCGCACGTCCTGCACCCATCCCGCGGGGACTGTGCAAGCCACCCTGGAGCTCCAGCCCAACATGAGACATCAAGGAGTGGCGTGGCAGAACGAGATCGAACTGTATGCCGCCGCTATTGACGAGCAGAGAGGGTCGGCCAGCATCCACAAGTACGGTGTCCCCAGGAGCAAGTGCTGTAACCTGATCGTTTTGTATCACAGTTGCGGAGCCAGCGGCTTGAAAGAGGACATGGTAGTGATCCACCTTGTCGAACCGGACGTCCTCGTATTCCCGCCTGACACTATAGGCATGATGTGGACCGTATTCATGCTTGGTAGCGCCTAGCTCGAACCCATATGTGCTTAGGCTCGACCGCAACGTGGTAAAAGTTTTGGGCTCCGGAACTTTGGGCGTTCCCCAGGGATACGTCCGGAGGGCGTCTCCCCACTCCTCGTAGGTCCTTTGGGGTACGTTGGTGAAGTCAAAGCTCGACCGCATGCTATTTTACTCCATCATGGGCTCCAGGTGAATCTGTCTCGGAACTCATGCTGAGCGCGCGAACCTTAATGGACGGCGAAGCACGCTCAGTCTCGCCCATCCACCTCCACCGGAGGTTCTGAAGGCGCCTTAGCGCAATGGCTCCTACTCCACCTCATAGGTGGCCTGAGGTTTCGATGTGCTAATCATCAGCGCGTTTGTCCTATTAATCCTGCTGGATGCGCGCTCCTCCACATCCAAATATACCTTACTGTTCCTCGTACACTGACGCAATCTTGAGGCAGCCCATATGCGATTCGATTTATCCAACGCGCAATTATAAGCGATCGGCAAACTCAGTTCATTCGTCTAAGCATCGCGCTTTTTTTGTCGCCTTGCGTGGATCGGTGGATCACCCAATGCACTGCAATATTCTCATCGCCTCTTGGGGCGGACCGGGCCACCTTGGTCCAACATTGACTGCGGCCAGGCTGTTGCGTAGGCGCGGCCATAGCGTTCGTTTCATTTCGCGCCCTGATGCACGCACGGAAGTGGAAGCGGCAGGGTTCGGATTCGCTGCCTGGCAGCGGACCCCGAGCTTTTCTCCTATCGCTGAGGGTCGCGACGGTATGCAATACGCCTACGACCATCTTCTCTTTGGCCCGGCAGCAGCACGCGCCGCAGATACGCGCGAAGAAATCGAGCGCACACCAACGCAGGCTTTGCTCAGCGATACTGCTCTGTTCGGCTCCACACTAGCTGCGGAAGCCGCGGGCATACCATGTGCGCTCCTCTCGCCGACAATCAGCCTCCGACTGCTACCGGGTGTGCCACCATTGGGCAGTCGCTTGCCGGCGCCTCGAACACCCGAAGATCGTACAACAGTGGAGGCTGCTACGAATCGGTTCATCGCCGTGATGAACGAATGGCTGCCGATGCTAAATGACGCCCGCCTGAGTCAGGGTCTCGCTCCGGTGGATGATGCATTGGAAATCTTCGATCGTGCTGAGCGTCTTCTGATTGCGATGAGCGCGGCATTTGATTTTGCCGCAGATTATCTCCCGAAGAATGTCCGCTACATAGGGCCACTACTGGATAGCCCGAGTTGGTCGAAACCGTGGATGGCCCCCTGGCCCTCCGGCTCGGACCGCCCTCGCGTGTTGGTCTCTTTCAGCACCACCAATCAAAATCAGGCCGATGTGCTGCAACGCGCCGTGAACGCCGTGGCCCGGGCCGGGATGGACGGTGTCGCGACCGTGGGCCCTGCGCTGAGCGGCGCGAAACTCAATGCGGCGCAGAACGTAACATTGTTGGCCAGTGCGCCACATGATGCGGTAATGAAGAGAGTCTCGCTGGTTGTGACGCATGGTGGCCACGGAACCGTGAGCCGCGCTCTGTGGCATGGCCTGCCGCTCCTGGTCATGCCGATGGGACGCGATCAGAATGACATCGCGCTGCGGATCGAAGCTCAGGGTGCGGGCTTGATCTTGCCGCCAGAAGCCTCAGAGGCCGCAATCGGCGCCGCGCTGGGGCGCCTTTCGAAAGAGCCCCAGTTCGGCATTGCGGCTCGCCGGCTGGGGGACGCCATTGCGCTCGAGATCAACTCAGAGCGCCTTGTGGCCGAGATGAAGAGATCGTGAAGGCGTACCGGCAGAGGTCAGAGCGGTGAAAGCGCACGATGCTCTCGACCCGAGCACAGCAGTCTATACACGCCGCACCTGTCACGAGGAATATTCGATGATCCGCTTCTACTTTCACTCGACGCCCAATGTCGCGAAGGTTGCGCTCTTCTTGGAGGAAGCGAACCTGCGTTACACGGCTATACCAGTTGACACCAACAAAGGGGAGCAACATACGGCTGCGTTCCGCGCCATCAATCCGAATGGGAAGGTGCCGGCTATCATCGATACCGAAGGACCTGGCGGCAAGGAGGTGCGAGTATTCGATTCGACAGCTATATTGATATATCTTGCGGAGAAGACCAACCGGTTCATTGGGATCCCTGAGAACAGGCCCGAACTACTCTCATGGCTTCTTTTCATAGCGTCGGGTCTTGGTCCATTTTCTGGCCAGGCCGTATATTTTCAGTTTGCGGCACCTCATTTTCAGTTTGCTGAACGCAACAGCCCCGCTTCCGCTGTCAACCGGTATCGGCGTGAGGCTGAGCGGCACTATCGAGTACTCAATGAACACTTATCCGGCCGTGATTACATCGTTGGTGGCAGCTACACGATTGCTGACATGTCTGCCTGGGGTTGGCTTGATCGCGCCCCAAAGGTGTTGAAGCGAGAAGTCGATCCGCTCGCTGCGTTTCCTGAACTCAAGGGGTGGTTTGCGGCCATCGACGCGCGGCCGGCGGCATCCCGTGCCC
>LNAP01007057.1_pt1 | contig 11528 bp, 8 predicted proteins | sample 602601 | NCBI WGS metagenome assembly LNAP01 (sample SAMN02440304, study PRJNA202911) | soil metagenome | biome: Subtropical and temperate rainforests or woodlands; isolation source: soil samples (1 kg each in a 20% v/v slurry with milli Q water) were... ... | reverse complement strand
CGGATCATGCTGCGGCGCTCGCTGTCGCTGACGTCCTGATAGCGGGTCCACCACTCGCCGAGGTCGTCGGTCTGTTCGCCGGCGCTTTCGCGCAGCAGCAGGAAGTCGTAGCCGGCGCGGAAGCGCGGGTTCTCCAGCAGCAGGTCGGCGCGCTTGCCGTTGCGGCGTGGCAGGCGCTCCTGCATGTCCCAGATTTCCCGCAGCGGCAGGGTGAAGCGCTTGGGAATCGCGGTACGCCGGCATTGCTCGCTGATCACTTCGTGGGCGGCTTCCTGCAGGGCCGGCAGCGCCGGCATGCCGCTCGCCTGCAGGGCGGCGGCGCGTGCCGGCAGGGCCGGCCACAGCAGGGCGGCGAACAGGAAGGCCGGGGTGACCGGCTTGCCCTGGCGGATGCGCTCGTCGGTGTTGGCCAGGGCATTGCGCATCAGGCGCCCGGCATACTCCGGATCGGCCTTGAGTGCGGCGGCGCTGGCCGGGAACAGCGGGGCGAGCAGGTCGTATTCGCAGAGCAGGTCGAAGGTGCGTTCGCCCTGGCCGGAGAGCAGCAGCTTGAGGATCTCGTCGAACAGGCGGGCCGCGGGAATGTCGTTGAGCAGGCGGGCCAGGCGCCGGATCGGCGCGGCGCTGTGCTTCTCGATGTCGAAGTCCAGCTTGGCGGCGAAGCGCACCGCACGCAGCATGCGCACCGGGTCCTCGAGGTAACGCTGTTCCGGATCGCCGATCAGGCGCACCAGGCGGTTGCGGATGTCGTGCACGCCGTGGGCGTAGTCGAGGATGTGCTCGCTGGCCGGGTCGTAGTACAGCGCATTGATGGTGAAGTCGCGGCGCTGGGCGTCGTCTTCCTGATTGCCGTAGACGTTGTCGCGCAGGATGCGCCCGCTCTCGTTGCGCGAGGCGAGATGACTGTCCTCGTCGTCCTCGCCCTGCGGATGGTGGGCGCGGAAGGTGGCCACCTCGATGATCTCGCGGCCGAAATGGACGTGGACCAGCTTGAAGCGCCGGCCGATCACCCGCGCGTTGCGGAACTCGGCACGCACCTGCTCGGGAGTGGCGCTGGTGGCGACGTCGAAGTCCTTGGGCTGGTGCCCGAGTAGCAGGTCGCGCACGCAGCCACCGACCAGATAGGCCTGATAGCCGGCTTTCTGCAGGCGCTCGACCACGCCGACGGCGTTGCGGCTGATCTGCTCGCGGCGCAGCGAGTGCTGGCTGCCGCCGAGGACTTCCGGCGTCGAGCGGACGGCGCGCTTGCGGCGCAGGGGAGAGCGGATGGACTGGAACAGCTTCTTCAGCATGGGGCGACTGGTTACCGGATGAGGCGGGAACAGGATCGGCCCCGCGCAATGGAGGCGAATTCTAGCACTGGCCGGTGGGATGGTGAACGAGAGGGTGGCCAATGCACAAAGCACAAGGGGAGCCGAGGCTCCCCTTAAGTCGATTGGTGCTTTGTTCTTGTTGTTCTGCCGAGCCTTGTTGTTCTTGTTGGCGACCCGTCCGGCACTGGCAGGCCGGTAATATCCCCAAGCAGGGGCTAAAGAACAAACGGATTACTTTGGACGCTGAGCGTGCCGCGACCCTTGCGGGTTCAACCGGTGCGGGAGGCTGCCTCGGGGCAGTTTTATTGTTCTCGGTCCGGTCGAGGGAGGTTCCCGACGGGGAGCTCCTCTCCAAAAGAATCAGTTTGCTGCGCCTCCACCCTGTTGTTTTTGTTGTGTTGGAGTCGTTACGTCTTGTTTTTATTGTGTTGGTTCAGCGTTGTTGTTCTTGTTGTGCGAATACTAATGCAGGCGCCGTGCCATCTTTTAAGAATCCTTTAAAATCAATGGCTTGTGATTTTTGTGGAGTGCGGCAGGCAGAAAAAAGCCGGGTTTCCGTTACCGGGGAACCCGGCTGCTGTTACGCCGGAGCGGTGCGGTAGCACTTCAGGAGTCGGTTGCGGCCCGGATTTCTTGCCGCGGGATTCCCGGGCGCGGCTGGCAGGTGGCACTGATGTCGTGCTTGCGGGGCTGCCCTGGGCGACTGGAAGGGAGGGCGGCGGCTTGCCGGACGGGACGGGACAATAGCTCACGCGGCATCGAGGCGAATGCAGCAGGTCGGTGGGGCGAGAGGGTGGCGGCCAATGCACAAAGCACAAGGGGAGCCGAGGCTCCCCTTAAGTCGATTGGTGCTTTGTTCTTGTTGTTCTGCCGAGCCTTGTTGTTCTTGTTGGCGACTCGTCCGGCACAGGCAGGCCGGTGATATCCCCAAGCCGGGGCTAAAGAACAAACGGATTACTTTGGACGCTGAGCGTGCCGCGACCCTTGCGGGTTCAACCGGTGCGGGAGACTGCCTCGGGGCAGTTTTATTGTTCTCGGTCCGGTCGAGGGAGGTTCCCGTCGAGGAGCTCCTCTCCAAAAGAATCAGTTTGCTGCGCCTCCACCCTGTTGTTTTTGTTGTGTTGGAGTCGTTGCGTCTTGTTTTTATTGTGTTGGTTCGGCGTTGTTGTTCTTGTTGTGCGAATACTAATGCAGGCGTCGTGCCATCTTTTAAAAACCCTTTAAAATCAATGGTTTGTGATTTTCGTGGGGTTCGGCAGGCAGAAAAAAGCCGGGTTCCCGTTACCGGGGAACCCGGCTGCTGTTACGCCGGAGCGGTGCGGTAGCACTTCAGGAGTCGGCCGCGGCCCCCGATTTGCGCCGCGGGATGCCCAGGCGCTGGCGCCGTTCCCACAGGCACTTGCGGCTGATGCCGAGCTTGCGGGCCAGTTCGGTCTCGGTCATGTGGTCCTGGTGCTCGAGGACGAAGTGCTGGAAGTAGTCTTCCAGCGACAGGTCTTCGGTCGGCTCGTTGGCGCTGCCTGCCGCGTGCGGCGGCAGTTCGTGGGCGAAGTCGTCGAGCATTTCCAGTTCGACATCGATGCCCAGCAGGTCGAGGCTGATGTCCGAGCTCTCGCAGAGGATCACCGCGCGCTCGATGGCATTCTCCAGCTCGCGCACGTTGCCCGGCCAGTTGTAGTGGCGGATGCCCTTGAGCGCTTCGGCGGAGAACTGCAGCGTGTCGCGACCCATGCGCGCGCACTGGCGCTGCAGGAACACCTGGGCGATCTCCAGCACGTCGTCCTCGCGCTCACGCAGCGCCGGCAGGTGCAGCGAGATGACATGCAGGCGGTAGTAGAGGTCCTCGCGGAACTGGCCGTGCTTGGCCAGGTTCTTCAGGTCGCGGTGGGTGGCGGCGATCAGGCGCACGTCGACCTTCTGCGACTGCACCGAGCCGACCCGGCGGATCTCGCCCTCCTGCAGGACGCGCAGCAGGCGTGCCTGGGCTTCCAGTGGCAGCTCGCCGATCTCGTCGAGGAACAGGGTGCCGCCGTCGGCGGCTTCGACCAGGCCGGCGCGGCCGGCGGTGGCGCCGGTGAAGGCGCCCTTCTCGTGGCCGAACAGTTCCGACTCGATCAGGCTTTCCGGAATCGCCGCGCAGTTCACCGAGATCAGCGGCGCCTTGGCGCGCTTCGACAGGTTGTGCAGGGCGCGCGCCACCAGCTCCTTGCCGGTGCCGGACTCGCCCTGGATCAATACGGTGGAGTCGGTTGGCGCGACCTTGCGGATCTTGCCGAACAGGCTCTGCATGGCCGGGCAGTTGCCGATGATGCCGATCGCGTCGCCCGTGGCGGCACTCGGCGGCGGCGCCGCTTCGGCTGGGGTGTCGGCCGCTGCGGCGCTGCGCGCCTGCTGGCGTTCGCGCAGGATGCGCGCCACCGCCTGGAGCATTTCGTCGTGGTCGAAGGGCTTGGCGATGTAGTCGATGGCGCCGAGCTTCATCGAGTCGACCGCCGAACGCAGGCTGGCGTAGCTGGTCATGATCAGCACCGGAGTGCCGGCCGCCAGGCCGATCAGCTCGGTGCCCGGTGCGCCAGGCAGGCGCAGGTCGCTGATCACCAGGTCGAAGCCGGGGATGCTGTAACGCTCGCGCGCTTCCTGTACCGAGCCGGCCTCGCTGACCTGGTACTGGTTGCGCTCCAGCAGGCGCCGCAGCGCTGAGCGAATGATGGTTTCGTCTTCGACGATGAGAATATGTGGCATGTCTGTTCAGCTCTCGCGACGTGCTCGGAAGCGGCTGGAAACTGTCTGCGCCGGTCTCTGCGGACGGCTTCGCGGGGGCGCCTGGAAGGGGCGGTGGACCGCGCGCCGCGGCGTGTTGTCACGCTGTGGCGCTGCGGTTGCAGTGTCCATGGGCTTCACGGGTTTTCGGCGGCCGTCGGGCCACCATGGCGCGGCAGGGTGATCCGGATGCGCGTGCCGCGCTGGTGCTTCGGGTCTGCCGGGCTGTCGATGCTTATTTCTCCATAATGCTCCTCGATGATCGAATAGACCAGTGCGAGGCCCAGGCCGGTCCCTTTGCCGGGGTCTTTGGTGGTGAAGAAGGGTTCGAACAGGCGGTCGACGATCGACTTGGGAATGCCGCTGCCCTCGTCCTCGACCATCAGCTCGACGGTGTGCTCGCCGGCCTCCGAGCGCACGCGGATGGCGCCGCCGGGCGGCGAGGCGTCACGGGCATTGGACAGCAGGTTGATCAGCACTTGGGCCAGGCGCTGCGGGTCGCCCTCGACCCAGTGCTGCGGATCGCACAGGTTGAAGTACTGCACGTCGTAGTCACGGTTGAGCGACAGCAGGCTGATCGCCTCGCGCGTCACCTCCGCCAGGCACACCGGCTCGCGGGCCTGCTGCAGGCCGCCGGCGTGGGCGAAGCTCATCAGCGACTGGACGATGCGGGTGATGCGCTTGGTCTGCTCGATGATCTGCTGGCTGGCCTCGCTGATTTCGGCATCGCTTTCGCGCTCCTCGCGCAGGTTCTGCGCCAGGCAGGCGATACCGGTGACCGGGTTGCCGATCTCGTGGGCCACCCCGGCGGCCAGGCGGCCGATCGAGGCCAGGCGCTCGGAATGGATCAGGCGGTCTTCCAGCAGCTGGGTCTCGGTGAGGTCCTCGACCAGCAGCACCAGGCCGCTGCTGCCAGGTGCCAGCGGCTCGTCGATGGCGGCCTTGTGCAGGTTCAGCCAGCGGGTCTGGCCGTCGAGGGCCAGGCGCTGCTTGTGCAGGTGCTCGTCGGGCGCGTCGATGAAGGTGCTCAGCAGCCCGCGCCAGGGCTCGGGCAGGGTGCCGAGCCGCGAGCCGACCACCAGCTGCGCCTCGATGCCGGTGAGCATCTCCATGGCCCGGTTCCACATGAGGATTTCCTGGTCCTGGGCCAGCGAGCAGACGCCCATCGGCAGCTCCTGCAGGGTCTGCCGGTGGTAGCGGCGCAGGGCGTCGAGCTCGGCGGCGAGGCCGGTGAGGCGCGACTGGTAGTCTTCCAGGCGGCTCTCGATGAAGTGGATGTCCTCGGTGACGTAAGTCTCGTCGCCGGCCTTGTAGGGCAGGAAGTTCTCGACAAGGTCCTGGGCCACGCTCGGGCCCAGCAGGCCGGAGAGGTTGGCCTCGATGCGATCGCGCAGGCGGCGCAGGGCGTAGGGGCGCTGCTCGTCGAAAGGCAGCTGCAGGTCGTGCAACGCCTGTTCCACCTCGCGCTGGGCGGTGCGCGCGCCGAGCGGCTTGGCCAGTTCGGCGGCGAACTCCTGCGGCGAAACGGCGACCAGTTCGCGGCGCTGCGGGCGGCGCACGTTGTCCACCGCGCAGGCCTCGGCGGCGCTCTGTTCCTCGCTGGTCGGCTGGCTGAACAGCGAGACCAGGGTGAACACCAGCACGTTGGTCGCCAACGAAGCGATGGCTGCGATGTGCCAGCTGGTGTCGTCGAGCACGTAGACCATGTCGAGCAGCGGCAGGTAGAAGCCGGGCAGGTTGCCGATCAGCGGCAGCAGCATGGTCAGGACCCACACGCTGGCGCCGGCCAGCAGGCCGCTGATGAAGCCGAGGCGATTGGCCGTCGGCCAGTACAGCACCGACAGGGCGCCGGGGAGGAACTGCAGGGTGGCGACGAAGGATACGGTACCCAGGTGCGAAAGGTCCTGGCCCGCCCCGATCAGCAGGTAGAAGCCGTAGCTGGCGGCGATGATCGCGGCGATCAGGCCGCGGCGGGTCCACCTCAGCCAGCGGTAGATGTTGCCCTCGGCCGGTGGCTGGTACAGCGGCAGCACGACATGGTTGAGCACCATGCCCGACAGCGCGAGGGTGACAATGATCACCAGGCCACTGGCTGCGGACAGGCCGCCGATGAAGGCGGCGAGGGTCAGCCAGGGGTTGCCCACCTGCATGCCCAGGCCGAGGGTGAAATATTGCGGGCTGGTGGCCACGCCGAGCTTGAGGCCGCTCCACAGGATCGGGGGTACCGCCAGGCTCATCAGCAGCAGGAACAGCGGCAGGCCCCAGCTGGCGGTGACCAGCGCCCGCGGGTTGAGGTTCTCGGTGAAGGCCATGTGGAACATGTGCGGCATGGTGATGGCGGCCGCGAAGAACACCAGCAGCAGGGTGCGCCACGGACCTTCCTGCAGTGGCGTATGCAGGGTGCTGAGGGCGGTCTGGTTCTGCAGCAGCCACTGTTCGAGCTCGGCGGGCCCGCCGAACACGCCGTACAGCGCGTACAGGCCGACGGCGGTCATCGCGCACAGCTTGATCAGTGATTCGAAGGCGATGGCGACCACCAGCCCCTCGTGGCGCTCGCGGGTGGCGATCTGCCGTGCACCGAAGAGGATGGTGAACAGGGTGATCAGGGCGCAGAAGATCAGCGCCACGTAGGCGTGGGGCTGCTCGCGGGTGATGATGGCGACGCTGTCGGCGATCGACTGGATCTGCAGGGCCAGCAGCGGCAGCACCGCGATCAGCATGAAGACAGTGGTCAGGGTGCCGGCCCAGGTGCTGCGAAAGCGGAAGGCGAACAGGTCGGCCAGCGACGACAGCTGGTAGGTGCGGGTCAGGCGCAGCAGCGGATAGAGCAGCACCGGTGCCAGCAGGAAGGCACCCGAAAGCCCCAGGTAGATGGCGAGAAAGCCGTAGCCATACTGGTAGGCCAGGCCGACCGCGCCATAGAAGGCCCAGGCGCTGGCGTACACACCCAGTGACAGGGTGTAGATCAGCGGGTGGCGCACCAGCGCGCGCGGCATCACGCCGCGCTCGGTCAGCCAGGCGATGCCGAACAGGACCAGCAGGTAGGCGGCGCTGATCAGCAGCAGGTGGGTGAGGTTAAAGCTCGTCGGCATCGCGCTGACTCTGGAGGATGAAGGTGACGATGATCAGGATCAGCCACAGCAGGTACGGTCGGTACCAGGCGCCGTTCGGGTCGATCCACCAGTCCATGATGGCCGGGGAAAACAGGTAGATCCCCACCACCAGGAGCAGGACCAGCCGGTAGATATACATGGGATACCTCGTCGTGGGATGCCCGGATGGTAACGGAGGCGCGCGCGAAGCAGAAGCCGGTAACAGTCGGGGTTGTACTGTTACCGCAGCTGTGCCTCGGCGAGGCCCGCCTGGCGGGCAATGGCGGCGGGATTCCAGTGGCGGATCCCCCAGGCCAGCACGCGGGCGGCGTTACCCTGCTCCAGTTCGGCCGGCGGCTGCTGGCCGAGGGCGCGCAGGGCGCGGGTGAGCAGGGCCGGGGCCTGATCCGGAGGCAGCGGTGGCGAGCGGTAGGACTTGCCGAGCTTGTGGCCGTCCGGCTGCAGCAGCAGGGGGATGTGCAGGTAGCGCGGCTGCGGCAGGCCGAGCAGCTCCTGCAGGTACAGCTGGCGCGGGGTGGAGTCGAGCAGGTCGGCGCCGCGCACGATGTCGCTGACCCCCTGCCAGGCGTCGTCGAGCACCACCGCCAGCTGGTAGGCGTACAGGCCGTCGCGGCGGCGGATGACGAAGTCGCCGACCTCGTGGGCGAGGTTCTGGGCGAAGGCGCCCTGCACCCGGTCGACGAAGCGGTACTCGGCATCCGGTACGCGCAGGCGGATGGCGGCGTTGGCCGCGCTGTGGCCGGCATTGCGGCAGGTGCCGGGGTAGATCGGCTGGCCTTCGAGCTGTTTGCGCGAGCAGGTGCAGGCGTAGGCCAGGCCGCGCGCCAGCAGCCCGTCGAGCGCGGCGGCATAGGCGCCATGGCGGGTGCTTTGCCGCTCGACCGCGCCGTCCCACTCGAAGCCATAGGTTTCCAGGGTGTGGAGGATGGCATCCTGGGCGCCGGGGACCTCGCGCGGCGGGTCGAGGTCTTCCATGCGCAGCAGCCAGCGGCCGCCGGCGGCGCGGGCGTCGAGATAGGAGGCGAGGGCGGCGACCAGCGAGCCGAAGTGCAGGTAGCCGCTGGGCGTGGGGGCGAAACGGCCGGTGTAGGCGGGGGCGTTCATGGGCTGCAGAAACAGCGCGGGGCGCCGTGGCGCCCCGTTGCGGGTCAGGAACCCAGCTGCTTTTCCTTGATCTCGGCGAGGGTCTTGCAGTCGATGCACAGGGTGGCGGTCGGCCGCGCCTCGAGGCGGCGGATGCCGATCTCGACGCCGCAGGAGTCGCACCAGCCGTAGTCGTTGTCCTCGATCAGCTGCAGGGTCTCGTCGATCTTCTTGATCAGCTTGCGCTCGCGGTCGCGGGTGCGCAGTTCCAGGCTGAACTCCTCTTCCTGGCTGGCGCGGTCGGCCGGATCGGGGAAGTTGGCGGCCTCGTCCTGCATGTGGTGCACGGTGCGGTCGACTTCCTCCATCAGCTGCTTCTTCCAGCCATTGAGGATGGCCGTGAAGTGGGCGCGCATCTTGTCGCCCATGTACTCCTCGCCCTTGGTTTCTACATAGGGCTCGAAGGCGCGGATTTTGTCTTGGGTCTTGGTCGGCATGGTATGTCCGCCTCTCACGTTCGCTAATCCTGTGCGCAGGTTGTGTCCATCAGCGGCATTTTAGCCGGCCCTGCGCTTGCAAGCGGGCGAACCTACCAGAATCGCGGGGCGGAAGCTACTCCGGTGCACACGGTGCCTGCCGCGTCGTGTGACAGTTGGCTAGAATCGGCGCTTGTCCGATCCTTGGAGGGCCATATGGCTCTGTCCTTCAGTGCACGCAGTCGCGCCATCCAGCCCTTTCACGTCATGGCCCTGCTGGCCCGCGCCAACGAGTTGCAGGCGGCCGGCCACGACGTCATTCACCTGGAGGTCGGCGAGCCGGACTTCTCCACCGCGGCTCCGATCGTGCGCGCCGGCCAGGCGGCGCTGGCCGCCGGACATACCCGCTACACCGCGGCGCGCGGCCTGCCGGCGCTGCGCGAGGCGCTGGCGGGCTTCTATGCCCAGCGCTACGCAGTGAGCATAGACCCCGAGCGCATCCTCATCACCCCCGGCGGCAGCGGCGCGCTGCTGCTGGCCAGCGCCCTGCTGGTCGATCCGGGCAAGCACTGGCTGCTGGCCGATCCCGGTTATCCGTGCAATCGCCACTTCCTGCGCCTGGTTGAGGGCGATGCGCAGCTGGTGCCGGTGGGGCCGCAGTCGAATTATCAGCTGACCGCGGAGCTGGTCGCGCGCCACTGGAACGCTGACAGCGTCGGCGCGCTGGTCGCCTCGCCGGCCAACCCCACCGGCACCGTGCTCGAGCGTGGCGAACTGGCCGCTCTGTCCGCCGCGCTCAAGGCGCGCGGCGGCCATCTGGTGGTGGACGAGATCTACCACGGGCTGACCTACGGCCTGGACGCCCCCAGCGTGCTGGAAGTGGACGATGACGCCTTTGTCCTCAACAGTTTCTCCAAGTACTTCGGCATGACCGGCTGGCGCCTTGGCTGGCTGGTGGCACCGCCGGCCGCGGTGGCGGAGCTGGAGAAGCTGGCACAGAACCTCTACATCAGCGCGCCGAGCATGGCGCAGTACGCCGCGCTGGCCTGTTTCGAGCCGGAGACCCTGGCGATCCTCGAGCAGCGCCGCGCCGAGTTCGCCCGCCGTCGCGACTACCTGCTGCCGGCCCTGCGGGCGCTGGGCTTCAAGATCGCCGTCGAGCCGCAGGGCGCCTTCTACCTGTATGCCGACATCTCGGCGTTCGGTGGCGACGCCCAGGCGTTCTGCCGGCATTTCCTGGAAACCGAGCATGTGGCCATCACGCCGGGACTGGACTTCGGTCACCACCTGGCCGGGCAGCACGTGCGCTTCGCCTATACCCAGAGCCTGCCGCGCCTGGAGCAGGCGGTCGCGCGCATCGCCCGCGGTCTGCAGAGCTGGCATCCCGATGCAGTTTGAGCCGCCGCTGGAGGAAGGTCGCCTGCTGCGCCGCTACAAGCGCTTTCTCGCCGATATCGAGACCGTGCAGGGCGAGACGCTGACCCTCCACTGCCCGAACACCGGCTCGATGCACAACTGCATGAGCGAGGGCGGCCGCGTCTGGTTCAGTCGCTCCAGCGATCCGAAGCGCAAGCTGCCGGGGACCTGGGAACTGAGCGAGACGCCGCAGGGGCGGCTGGCCTGCGTCAACACCGCGCGGGCCAACGCGCTGGTGGAGGAAGCGCTGCGTGACGGGGTGATCGCCGAGCTGGCGGGGTTCACGCAGCTCAGGCGCGAGGTGCGCTATGGCGAGGAAAACAGCCGGGTGGATTTTCGCCTGGACTATGCGCACGGCCCGGCGTTCGTCGAGGTCAAGAGCGTGACGCTCGGCTTCCACGGCACGCCGGTGGCGGCCTTCCCCGATGCGCGCACCGCGCGCGGCAGCAAGCATTTGCGCGAGCTGGCCAGCCTGGCGCGCCAGGGCGTGCGCGCCGTGCAGCTGTATTGCGTGAACCTCTCGGCCATCGAGGCGGTACGCCCGGCGGCGGAGGTCGATCCGCAGTACGCGCAGGCGCTGCAGGCGGCGGTGACGGCGGGGGTGGAGGTGCTGGCCTATGGCGCCGAACTGTCGCCCGCGGGCATCCGCTTGACCCGGCGGCTGGAGGTGATCCTCTAGGGTGCTGCAGGCGCACCCGGCGTGCGGCTGGCGTCAGCGGCGTGCCTACAGCTCGACCCAGATGCTGCCGTCCTGTTCGCGGCAGGGCAGGGCTTCGAGACGTTCCCCGGCGCAGGGGCCGGCCACGCACTCGCCGGACTCGATGAGGAACAGCGCGCCGTGGGTGGCGCACTGGATCAGGCTGGCGCTGACGTCGAGAAACTGGTCGGCCTGCCACTCCAGCGGGATGCCGCGGTGCGGGCAGCGGTTGCGGTAGGCGAACACCTGCCCTTCGCGGCGGACCAGCAGCAGGCTGCGGCTGCCGTCACCGAAGCCGCGGCTGGCGCCTTCGGCCAGTTCGTCGCTGTTGCACAGTTGCTGCATGGTGGTCTCCTTGGGCTGCGCCGATTATCCGCAGTGGCCGGCAGTTCTGCCAGTTCGCGGGCCGCCGTCGTGGGGCAGGAGCGCGGCGGCCTGTTATGCTGCTGCCCCGTTTCCCGAGCAAGGCAACCCGTCGCGATGAACCGCCCGGCCTGCGGTCCCTTCCTGCTTCCCGTGCTGGGGCTGGCGCTGCTGCTGGCCTTCTGGCTGGCGCTGGCGCTCGGTCCGGTGAGCCTGTCGCTGGGCGACAGCCTGCGCGCGCTGCTGCGCCTGCTCGGCCTGCCGCTGGACGGGGCCGATCTGGCACAGGCCGAGCTGATCGTCGGCC
>LNAP01005293.1_pt1 | contig 11528 bp, 3 predicted proteins | sample 602601 | NCBI WGS metagenome assembly LNAP01 (sample SAMN02440304, study PRJNA202911) | soil metagenome | biome: Subtropical and temperate rainforests or woodlands; isolation source: soil samples (1 kg each in a 20% v/v slurry with milli Q water) were... ... | reverse complement strand
CAGGTGGCGGCCCGGGGGGCTTCCAGCCGTTGGCCCACAGCCACGCCGCGGCCTTCTTACACCCCCGCCACAGAACTGTTCGCTGTGGTAGGCAGCCAAAGCTGTGCCGAAAATCTCTACTTTGGACCGCAGAGTATCACCACCGACGGCAGCGCGGATGGTGTTTATCGTCACTTTGTGTCGACCGCCACGGCCAGTCGCAACATTCCTCACAATTCCTGGATGCAAGTGGTCACCTCGGACGGGGTAAACGAAGTCTTTCGCATCTTCTGGACCTTCTCTACGATGAAAACCCTTTCTGATCGCTTTGTGGACGCCGTAGAGGTGGGTGAACGCGTCTCTTACCGCGTCGTCGAGAGTACCGGTCAAGAACGCTCCTTTTCTGGCACCTGGCGTTTCTCCAGTCGCTCCGCCATCACGGCGGCGACCTTTGCCACCACTGAGACGAAATGTTGTTTTAGCAAGGACGATGCGGCCTGGGGCGGTGGACAAGGAATTGTGGATGGCGCTGATGCAGACTCCGTCTACAATACTAACTTCTGGGGCATGGGCAACTTTGACGGAGACGAAACGGGCTGTCGAGCATTTTATCGCAACGGACAAATCACCGCCGCGCCGGCGGTACGTACATTTATGTATTATTCCGCCAGTGGCTCCAGCACGGATCGGTTCGATATTAAGTTCCAGATCGATATGGTAAGCGTTTTCTGCTTATTCCCTTTCATCTATCGTGTTTTTTCATTTGATAACGTTGCTTTTGTTACGATTGTTTTATTTGGGCAGATATTGCTGCCGTTTAGTGCCACGAATTACATTGCTCGGAAAGCCACGTACGAAAACGTGCTGTCGAAAACCGTCGCCGCTGCTCTGTTAGGTGTGTCTTCTTTTGATGTGACCGACTTCACTGTTACGGATACCACCAGCAGTAGCAATCGAAGAATAGTCACTGCCACCAGTGCAGGTCCTTCTGTGTTGGTTAGCGCTGTAACGAAGTATTTGCGCGGTGGGTCGCATTATGCACCTGCGGTGCGACAGTTGCAATCCACAGCCGGAAGCGCGCTGGTAACGTGCATCGTAACCCTTGAATCGTCTGTTTATACTTACTATGAGACGACGCAGCAGTTTCAAACCTCCATCACCGATGGAACTTTCAACATCTGGATGCGGGACTATGCTAACTATTTGAAAGTCAACGAACTGAACACAACCACTATTCAATCAGCCACCTATACCGACCTGAGCGAAAAGCAAAGTGATGAGGAGGGAAAACGCAATTTTTTTACACCTACGAACATTGTGGGGTTTGTCATCGCCGCCATTGTGGTTTTGTGTGTTCTTGTGTATGCTTGTGCCTGGTTCATCAATGGCGGAAGCATCAAAGACCTGAGTCTGTGTGGCTCGTACCGACAAAATTGTAAGTTTGCACATTTTTTATATTCTGCTTTAGCAACGTGATATGTTGATTGTATTTCTGTTGTTTACTGACAATCTCTTTTTCATGTCAATTTTTCTGTACTACAGCCCGAGTATTTGTCACGCCGCCCCCAGAACACGACGTTTCTTCGGTGCATTCGTTCGAGTCTGAACCAGAACCACAACCCGTGTACCCAGCCACGGCCACATTGCAACCCTTCGAAGTGGACGGCGAGGCGGCTTTAATCAACACCATGATACCACCCGTAGTGGGAGAAATGGCCCCCGATGAATCCGACGCGGACGAAGCGATCGCACCGGAAGGCCATAATCGCAGACATCGTAATAACTATAATACCCGGAATAGCGGCGACGCGCGCGGGGCGAGTGAAGTCGCCTGGAACCAGCCTGCGCAGTCGGTAGACATGGTCGTGCCGCGCGCAGTCGTGGCGCGACACGCCCGCAATGCGCCAGTGGTGCGCGCACAAATACTGCACACGGACCTGCCGGAGGCTGACCCCGCGTCGGTGAATTATGGTCAGTACGGACGCAATGTCGCGGTAGCAGAAGCGTTTGTACCTAATTCGTAAATACCCTTTGTCCATATGCTACATATGGTGTTGTAAATTTGTCTTATGTTGAGAATTTTACTGCCAAATTTTTATTCGCCCGCGGTGTTACGAGCAATATCGTATTTATTGTTATAAATATGCTATAATAAGCCTTTGTTCTCTTAGTTCAGGTGTTTATTGAAATTGTGGTTTCCAATGCTAGCTCCGTAAGCTTGTTGGCACATGTATGTAAGCAAGAACAAGATGCATAATACGAAGCCCTGCAAAAGCGCCATAATTCGTTATGATGGAAGATTAACACAAAATCAAGGCATGTCATATTCAACCGAAGAGTTGTGTATTCTTTGTGGTCACAGATTAATTTCTTGCACACAATTTTTAAATAAAAGCACTCGCGAAAGGTGTGATTTTGTTACTATTGTGTTGTGTTGCGTTGCGTTGCGCCGACACTTCACAATCCTGACTTTCGGCGATGTGCTTTTAAAGCTTCTCGAACACTCTCATTCACATTCCATCGTGTTCTACAAGCAATTAAACTTTACATAATGTCGACCGAAGCTAATGATATAACTGAAAAGCTCCTGAAAGATGTGGGTGCTGCTGCGATGAAGGACTTTGAGGCCATCAAGAACGCTTTAGAGACGCATGGCATCTCCATTGGGGACCTAAGCTTTAGTCTCATGAAAAATATGATAAGAAATGTGCAGGAAAAGAAATGCACCCGCTGTGGGTTTGTAGGCGAAGATTTACAGCACCTCAAAAAGCACTTGAAGAGCGAAGGTCACTTTTATGGACAAGGAAATTTGGCCGTCGATAAGAAGAAACTAATCCAGAGAATCAAAAACAGACGAAATGATAATTCTTTGCCAGAAGTGAGTTTTCCCATTAGTTCTGATGAAACTCAAAGGCTCACAGCCGAGGAGGCTGCAGCTTTCAATAGCTTCGCTAAAGATGCGAATTTGACCGTCGCTGAGGAATTCACGTTCGGTAACTTGCTTTACACCAGTCTGAACTGTATCATCATGCGTAGTAGTGTGGATGCGCCATCTTCTGCGATCCATAATGCAGCTGCGAAAGGATTGACCAGAGCCCTTGCAAACAGTTCCGCTGTTGCTGCTGCCCTTAACGCTGAGGCAGGGGGCCTGACAAACGCATTCGAAGAACTCGCGGTGTAAAAGTCGTGTTTCAAGATGGACTACCAGTTGTTAACTGCATTGGGTATCTCCGATGTGATGTTTGAAACTTCTTTTTCTTGTGCATACTACGTCCGAATTCCATTTAGTTTCGATTGAAAGTATGATTACCCAGCTGTTCCAGACTGCAGTTTGGAATGCACTTTTAGCATTAACTAAGAGAAAAAGAAAAGACATTCACTTACAGAATTATTGACAATCGGATTAGAAATTAAAAATATAATGCAACCAGAAAACTTATGTATGTACCGGCACTGCCCAAATGACACAATTTTCGTTCGCTTTCTTTTCTCTCAACACATTCTTATTGCTGTTACTTGGTCTCCCGTTCTCGCTCCACTTCTCTGTACCGTACAATCGCTGCTTCCGTGGATAAAAACCATAATCGGAACATATTAAAAGGTACACCGAAGTTCACTTCAGCGGAGGCCGCTCCGTTTTCTCTCTCCATTACAGTATTTACAGGTAAATTGTTGCGTTCAGCAGCCGCCGCTATGGGAGCAGCGCTGCTTCTTGCAACACTCTCGTTGTTGTTTATGGTCTTGTTTCCATCCACTGGGGCACCATCAATCGCAGCGTAATCGCGCTCTCTCGCTAGCATGGCAGCCGCGACTTGCTGGGAGTCGTGGTTGTAATGCACTTCCAGGAAGACCTCCGCACGCTTGGAGATCCACTCATAGAACGAGTGCAAGATGTCATCGATCTCTTCCTCTGTGAGGGGGTGCTTCTTGTACCGATAAAGAAGCAGCGCCTCGTATAGAAGGTGTCGCAGGCTGTGGTATGGCACCAACACTGAGATGTGTTGAGCGTCCTTGTAGGTCAGCTCCTCGAGCTCGTCTGCGTCACACAAAGACATGCGCCTGGCAGTGACGTTCTTGCGGAAACAGTGCAACACATGAGCAACAACTTCCTCGCCTGTATGCAGAATCGTGTGGTTGTCCATAAACTCCAACACGGCATGTGAGTGTGAAAAGTCTGTCTTTTTCGCTACTGGAGCGTGGTAGGGTGCGATTGGTGCTGGCGAAAAGGTATGCACGTGCGTGAGCTTGTGGGTTAGCATGCTAATCAAATAGCGATTGTTGTTGCTTGGGCTGGTGACCGCGCGCTGTGCAGGAGTTACCCGCCCTTCGCCTTCGTGGATCCAACGATCCAAGTGGACAACATTCGAAGGGCATGTGATGGCAAGAACTTCGTCTGGAACAGTAAGCTCTTCCAGTTGCTGGGACGAATGTGTCCGCGCATAGACACGCGCGCTGGGGGAGCGCGGAATGTGAGCATTGAGCGCACTGCGAGGACTGCGTGGTGTGCCAGGCGTCGCGCCGTAGCCACTGTACGTGCGTCCCAGCGGCCGCAGCTGTTTCACGCGGCCTTGCATATCGCCTGGCTTATTCATGGCACTCCACTGCAAAGCCAGCTTCTGTGCCTTGGTACTGCGCATGGCGTTGAATAAAGCACGCACGAAGGTCGTCGGGCGGGTAATATAGAAGGCGATGGTCACGCACATGTGTGCGAAGGCGGACCAATAAGACTCACTATGAGACTTGCGCCGAGCGGCGTTCCACTTCTTTGTTTCATATTCATGCGGTTCGTCCTTATGCATTTCTGCAAAAGATTTACCCACTGGCTTGTGGACTTTGTGTTTCCAAAAGTAGACGGCTAGTATCATCAGATAAGGCATTATGATGAACAGGCCGGCGGCTGAGTAGAAGAAAGTGTTCACGATCAGTGCAGCGTCGAGGGCTGCGGGCAAGATGGACTCCAGAATCACATCGGCGCCGGCTTCACTAACCACTGCCACCAGCAACGGGATTGAGAATACCGCCATGGCAATGGTGGACATGTTCACATGGTATCTCAGCTTGCACACCGCCATGTCAGAGTCGTCAATGTGGCGCAGAATATTCGCAGCAGCAAGGTTATCTGCAATGCGAGTATGGGCAGTGCGCAGGGCTGGCGACATATGTTGACACACCCGAATATCCTTAAACGCTTCCTCCAAGTCGTCCTGCGCGTATGAAATAGCGACCTTGTTCAGCACACGATAGATGTACTGCAGCTGCGGCTTGATGGAGACCATCGCTAACGAGTAGATGATGTACACGCGGAACACCTGAATGATAAACAGGTCTTGTGCCAGCGCGGTACCGATGTTAATCGACCAGTTCTCTAACGCGCTTCCTCCTTGACCAATGCCCCAGGCAAACGACCAATACAGGAAGAAGGCGATGGACATGAATATAAAAGACCACATCGACACCCATAACAAAGGATGCAACGGAAGAGGCGTGGCGACGCTGTAATCGAACATGTGGCGGTTCAGCACGAACTGCTTCAGCAGTGAAAAGTGTTCCAAAATGAAGTGTTGCATCAACATGGAATCACGATTCTGCAGTTCTGCATCACCAAATGTCTTCAGGCGCTTCTGAACTATCTTCGCCTGTTTGCGCGCCTCTGTCAATTCAGCAATCAACTTTTGCTTGTGAGTGCCGTAGCGAAGCAACTCAAGGATCGTCAATGGCACCGGACGGCCCTCCACATCCACACCTATATACTTGGCAATGGCCTCAATCTTCGCCTGCTTTATCACAGACGATTTGTGCCCTTGGAGGGTAATCAATGGAGTATGTGCGTTCGCTTCAACATAATCCTTCGCTCTTTCTAACATCTCGTTAGCCTCATATTCCGGAGTCATGTATGAGTCATAGACCTGAGCAGATTTGAAGTTTGCGTATGCGAGAAGGTTCTGCGCCTTGTGGGCAGCGTCGCCTACACGTCGCTCGTAGTCGATACGATTGTACAGCGCCTGAATAGGTGACTCGTGTACTTCGGTGGTGCTGGTTTGCGTGGCGCGACCGATCCAGTATTCAGACGTCAGTCCCCAGTCTTCCAGGCGGGGCCGACGCATACACCAAGTAAACAGAATGTAGTCATAGGCAAACTGGATAGGCACCGCGATCACCACGATACACATCACGACCAGAATGAGAAACACAAAATCACCCGGTGGTGGGTTGATATTGCACGAAGTCTCGCCACTGTCGTCGGTGTGCCACACACAAAGGTTTGCACTGGACACGGCGCTGGGCTCGCCCAGACAGTCTTCTTTGGTTGTGTAGATCTCACAGGTACCATCGTCGGGATAGAAAATGCCGTAGAATATCGTATCGAGGAACAGATTCAACAAGAAACCGAGGACAAGGTTGGTCCAGCGGAGCGTGCGGGTGTATTTCAATGAAGCACCGAAGAACATGGCCGTGAATTCGTGATAGCGCAGCACCGTGTGAGCGAAGTCACCCCAGGACGCTTCGGAGTTCTTCTGCAGACTGTCTTCAGGCATTACGCTGTCCAAAAAGTGGCCCACCACATTCGAGATGTACAATTGCTGCTCGCTCTCTGTGTGAACGTTCGAGGTGTCGAACAGGGCTTCATAAGTCTGTAGCTTTAACTTCTGCTTCCTGGATCTAGGCGAAGGTGGGATCGGTGCCGAAATCGAAGATACGCGCTTGGGACCAGAAGTGCCGTCGGGGCGGAAAGCAGGAGCAGGACGAAAGGCATTTACAATGCTTTGAGAAAGCGAGGCACGTCGTTTTTGACGCTCACTCAGTGTCTGCACTTGCCACGCACCGCGGTCTTTTGTACTTCGTTTTTCAGAAAACTTTGAACTCTGCTTTGCAGACATCTTTTCGCTCATACTTCCATGATACTCTTTCAGAATCTTCTCGTGGCGCACACCAAACTCCTTTCGGTCAGTCTCTGGCTTCGTATAGATCAGGTACCCTTTATCAATCACGTCCCAACGAAGGAAATACCAAAATCCGAACAAAATGATGAAGGTGAGCACTGAGAGGAAGGACAACACAGCCTTCGCTTTCTCCAAGTTGATGTTAAATGGGTTCATGGACAGGGTCTTTACGAAGTTCTTGCCCACGGAAGTAAACACAGTGCCGAACTGGATCGTTTGACTCCCCGTGTCTCCTCCTTCGTCGGTGCCTTGAAGCATGCGCGTCACTGCGTTACCGCTGTTGAGCGCCGAGAGAGGACAGCCGTATGTCACGTTGTAGTTGGTGTAAGTGGACACAACACAGCCGTCACACTTACTGTAACCGATGCCATTGTAGTAAGTACACTCTGGATAGGTGAAGTTGGGTGCCGAAAGTTCAACAGCTTGTTCAATCGTTAGGGACAAATTGAAAGCAGCTGTTGAAGTAAACTGCATGACTAAATAGAAGTCAGCAACCGCTACGTCAGCAGTTGTGGCGATGCTTGCGCGGCGGCGACTAGCAGCGTCTCCAACGGTTTGCAGTCGGAAAGGCGAACTCTGCAGCGTGTCGTTGAACATCGGATTTTGATTGTAAATCACTGCAGATGCTTCGATGTCTCCGTTCTCGTTCTGCAGTTGGCTGGCGGCCTCACTGGTCAGCTCTATGTACGAGGTGTAGTCGCCACTCTGCGGAGGAGCCAGCTCCGTGACGCTGCTGGCGGGTGCTTTGGTGATTTGAACACTAAGCTGGCTGGTGGAGTAGGCAATCGCGTCTTCACCACTTGCGAGAGTGCTCAGTAAGCCCAGTGAGATGTCGCTCACAGCTTGGTCCACGGTATCAGCCGCACTGGTGCCGTCCGTCAGGTAGCGACGAGAGGAAGCGCCTACGCCCTCGTTGGAGGCGCTGGTCACAAACTTCGAGACCAAATCAACCACAATGGTAGTTGACTTGGCGCTTAAGAACCCAGCCGCAGAGTAAGTGGTCAGCACAGTCAGCGCTTCGTAGCACACCGCTTTGCTTTCGTCACTCGACACTTCCGTTGGCTCGAAGGCTATGTTCAGGAAATTGATGATGGAGTCCAACAATGTGAAGGAAATGGCATCGCTGTTGCTAATAGTCACGATGGTTTTGCAAAGCGTGGCGCGCGCATTGTCTCTGGCGGCTACATCTTCAGGGCTGATCGAGCAGGACGCGCCACCGTAGCCATCTGCGCAAGCACAGCGGGCGAAGCAGTTGCTGTCCTGAATCGTACAAGGCGACTCGAACGTTTTCCCATTGGGATCGGAGTACTCACAGATACCTTGGCCGGAGCACACATCTAAGGTAGCAGTGGGGCACTCTAACAGAGGCACTGCACAAGTGCTGTTGGCACACAAGCCAAGTGCGCACTCCGCATTCATACTGCAGCTCGCGCCAATCTCTGCACCACCGGAGCCAGTTGAGGCATAGCACATGGAGTTCTGATCGCCCGACACGCCTGAGTACCCGTCCAAACAGGAGGAGCAGCGCTGAGACGTCGCAAAGCACGAGGCGCGGTTAATCGACGCACAAAACGTGGCGTTCACCAAGCTACAGTTCGCTGTGTTGATGGTACTGGCAGTGTTGGCGACAATCTGAGAAAGCAGATCGGTGTCGCCGCTGCTTTCGGCTGCTGCCAGTTGGTCGATTAAGTACGCCGTCACGTTCAGATTGGCATCAGCTGTCACCACCGCGGTGGTGCTGGCAGTGGCAGAGGCGTCAAAGAGATCAAACACTTCGCAGTATAAGAACACCGTGTAATCTGTCGCCTCCAGGCCGGCAGGCAAAGTGGAACGCGCGTTGTTCGAGGAAGTCTTGCTCTGTAAGGTCAGCGCGCTCTGCGTCTCCGTGACTCTGTAGCTGTACTCAAAAGACAGGGGGAAGTCAGTAGAGTCGTCCGACCAACTGGAGGCAGTAATCGAGAAATCCTGTGTGAGCGCGACACCTGTCGAGGGGTCCACGGTTACCACACCACTCGAAGGAGGTGCATTGATCGTCACCGTCACTTCACTGAAAGCAGAATACAGGGTCTTATCGCCTGCTTTGTTTGCAACCAGTCGAAATACAACCGTGGAGCCCGCGGGAAATGTGCTTGGTGGCATCACAAGTGGGTACTCAACTGAATTGAGCGCTTGTGCGAATGTGAAACTCGTTTGTGTTGGGGTGCTTGAGACAAACGATTGCACCTCGCCGTCAACGGAGGCACTCCAGTAGGCATCCAGCGCATACCCTCCTGTGACGCGTCCGAGCATGGTGATCTTTTTCATTGGGTTCAGCTTCGTGAGCGCTGTTGTTGTGATGACAACCGACGTGTCTCCTGGACCAGTCTGCACGGTGACATCAAATGAACCGAACCGACCGTCCGACGCAGTGGCCGTGACCGTGAACAGATAGGGCACAAAGTACGTTAGCCCCGTCACAGGAATGGCCAGGACTGAACTGGTCCGGACGGTTGGCAGCTTGTCAGCGCAGGATGTGCCGTACTCTGCCGCGCTGGCCAGCACACACGACCATGAGAAACTCAGGGGAGACAAAGTAGACCCGGTGGGGTAGCTTTGATCCTGCGACTTGGAGGCATCCAGATCAATGGTACCGGTCGATTGAGCCACGGACTTGGAACTGCCGCCCTCCACGGTAGCGACTACGATGCCGTTCGCAACTTGCACATTCACGGACGCAGTCGCGGTTACTGCGGGGAATGTGGGATTGGTACTCGCGGATGCGGTGGCTTCCACGGTGATCTGATACGCACTCAACACGTCCAGCGTGTAAGCATTCAGCGCGAACCTGGAGGGGTTCGGACTGACCGAGGAAATGCTCTGAACAACGCCATTTTTGCGCACGGTCCACACATAGCTGATGGTGCTAGTTGCAGCGGCGCAGGAAGCGCGTTTAATGGCGGTAGATAACCGCAGCGTATCTATGGGTGCCACAACAACAGTTTTCGATCCGAGAATGCTCAAAACGGGCGTGTTTGGGTTCTCACTGAACGTAAACGACGCGGTAGCGGTGTGACTCAATCCGAAGAAATTCTGCACGGTCAGCGTGATGGTAAAGCGTGCGGCACGACTAAGTGTACTTGACACCGTAATCGGCGCGCTGGTACTGGTGTCAAAACTATTTAGTACCGCCAGCAGCGCGGTGTCTGTTTCAGAGGGAGACGTATCAGTTTCACTCACAGCGGTCCAGGTCACTGACTTCCAGGGCCGACCACCATTACCGCTGGAGAGTGTGGGGTCGATACGGAAGTCATCGCAAGAAGGCAACAGCGCGGCTACTCTGAGCGCGGCGCTTGGGACCACTGGGTTGTCGGCGGTCTGTACAATAACCGACTGCGCTTCCGCTGCTGCATAGTTTGTGCACACAGCTGGCGCGATGCAGGCAGCTTTAATCAATCCTCCACGCAAACTGATTAGACCGCCCACCTCCACTAGGTTTACCGCAGATCCAGCAAACACGATGTTCACAGTGGAAGCCGACGTTCCGAAGCAGGTTGTACTGTTGATTCCAGCAAAATTGAACACACGACTGCACGGGAAGCTGGGCGTGGTAACGCCGGCTCGGTTTGTAGCAGCACTAAATGTGACCGTGATGGATCCACCGCTGTTGGCGAACTTGGCGCTCTGTAAAACTGGCGTCGGGGGAGGCGCCACCAAGCTCAGCACACGCACAGAAGAAACAACCGTGCTTTGATAGGCACTCTGGTCGGTGCCAGCAATGCGCATCATCAGCGTGTAAGTCTCTGTGGTGGACAGACTGCTCTTCAACACAAAAGTGCCCGTTAGACTGGTGCTTTGCTTGGTAAACGTCGTTGAGCTGGGCGTGATTTCTACAACTGACGCAGGTACAACCGACCCAGTTGAGTTGTACAGAGTCGGAATTACTTCCACAGACACGGCTGGCGTGGAAGAAAGTGCGTACGAGAACACAAATTGCGTGGTCGGTGAGCTAGACGTGTACTTGCTCAGGTCACCGTACACAAAGCTTGGGCAGTTGACGCAGCTAATCACTTTGCAGCAGGCTGTTTCCACATCTTGTTTCGTGGTCAACACATCTGCGTACAGGCTAACCTCCCCTTGAGCCGTCACAGCCGCACAATATGTGTGGTAAACCTCCACAGCCACCAACCCGGTCATGGTCACGTTCGCAAGAGTGGCACCAGCTGTATATGACACAGGAAAACCTTGTGCAATAAATTCCCCAATCGTGGCAGGCACCGCGCTGTTCCGTAGGGCAGCACAGTACACCACACCCGCAGACTGCGCGGTAGCAAATGAGGTGGTCACGGTGATGCTGGTGCGGGACTTGTACACTGCAGTGACAGTTAACACCGGCGCGACAGCTGAGCTTTTAGAAGGCATGGGGGATGGCCTAAAACTGGGCGAAGCTGAGGGTTTGCAGCTAGGCGTAATGCTTGGCAGAGCTGTCGGGTCAATGGAAGGCACCGCGCTAGGAGACGGTGTGGGCTGAAATGAAGGATGAGCTGTCGGGTTCACTGAGGGAGCGGCGCTGGGATGCAAACTGGGCTGCATCGTTGGACCCGCAGACGGCACCAACGTTGGCACAGCGCT
>LNAP01005291.1_pt1 | contig 11528 bp, 13 predicted proteins | sample 602601 | NCBI WGS metagenome assembly LNAP01 (sample SAMN02440304, study PRJNA202911) | soil metagenome | biome: Subtropical and temperate rainforests or woodlands; isolation source: soil samples (1 kg each in a 20% v/v slurry with milli Q water) were... ... | reverse complement strand
CTCCACCGCGCCGCCCAGGCCCGGCGCACGGGGCCCCGGGATTTCTTCCGGACCATAGATCGCCAGCACGATATCCCGGATGATCAGCGCCAGGGCGAATGTGGCCAGAAGCTGGAAGAGCTCGGGGACGTGGTAGATCCGGCGCAGCACGACGAGCTCGATGAGCGCGCCGAGCACAGCAACGGCTAGAGCGGCCAGCAGCAAACCCGCCCAGAAACCGACGCCACTCGATCCCAGTCCAGTGACGATCGAGTACGCCAGGTAGACCCCCACCATATACAGCGAGCCGTGGGCGAAATTGACGATTCGGCTTACCCCGAAGATGAGCGACAGCCCGGACGCAAGAAGGAAGAGTGTGGATGCGCCTGCCAATCCGTTGAGCAACTGCGCGATCAAGCTGGCGAATGTCATGCTTTTCCCTTCACAGAAATTTCAAACTGTGTTCGGTCAGTCATTCGGCCTTAGCTTCCTGACCTCTACATCGAAAGGCAGGAAGTCCTTGCCGTCCAGGTACTTCCAATCGACCAGCACCCCCTTTCCGTCCTTGACAGCGACTGTGCCGACGTGGGTTCCCATCGTGGACTGGTGATCGATCGCCCGATACTGGACGTCGCCAAAGGGCGTTCCGACCTGGAGACCTGCAAAGGCGTCAGCGAGGGCATCGGAGTTGGTGGAGCCGGCCTTCTTTATGCCCGCCGCGAGGGAGTAGATCGCGGCATAGCCGACGACGGAGCCCAGGCGCGGCGCTTCCTTGAAGCGCTTCTGATAGGCGTCGACGAACTTGACGTTCTCCGGTCGCTTATCTTCCTGCCACGGATAGCCTGTGACGATCCAGCCCTCGGGAGCCTCGTCGCGAAGCGGATCGAGATACTCGGGCTCGCCAATGAGCATCGAGACGACCTTCATATCCTTGTTCAAGAGGCCCCGCGTCCTGCCTTCCCGCAGAAACTTCAACAAGTCGCCGGCCCAGATGGTGCTGAAGATCGCATCAGGCTTCGCGTCGAGAAGCGCCTGGGTGGTGGCGGCGGCGTCTATGCGTCCGAGCGGGACGGCCTGCTCGGCGACGAACTCAACATCGGGTTGCGCCGCCTTGAGTAGTTTCTTGAAGACCGCGGCCGATGCTTGCCCATACTCATAATTTGGGTAGACGATCGCCCAACGTTTGCGCTTAAGCGCGCTGGCGGGCGGCACCAGCATGGCAGCAAGCGTGTAGGTCGAGCTGCGCAGGCGGTACGTGTACTTGTGCCCGTTGTCCCAGATCAACTTGTCGGTCAGCGCTTCCGAGGCGAGGTAGAAGACCTTCTTCTGGCTAGCGAAATTAGACACCCCGAGCGCGACGTGCGACAGCATCACGCCCGTGAGCACGTCGACCTTTTCTCGTGAGACCAGCTCGTCGGCGACGCGGACGCCGTCTGCAGGGTTCGAATTGTCGTCTCGCGTGTGGAGCTCCAGTTTCCGGCCGAGCACGCCGCCGGCGGAGTTGATCTCTTCGATGGCGAGTTCCATGCCGCGTTTGTGAGGCTCGACGAAGGCCGATTGAAGCCGATAGCTGTTAATTTCTCCAATCTTGATCGGACCTTGGCCTTGTGCCATGGCGCCAGTGCTTCCCAGAAGTGCGCATGTAGTTGCCAAGACGCGCATGTATCGCTGAATTTTCATCGCAATGCCTTTCAAATGAATGGAAACCTGCTCACACCTCGATCGAGGCCTTTGGCGCCACCAGCGGCACCTTGAAGACGTCGTACCCGAAACACCACGAAGGATCCTCGCCATAGCGCAGCCATGTATTGTTCTTGGACACGCGCTGTACACGACTCGCCCGCTCGCTTCGGTTCGACTCGTAAAGATTGAATGCTGTTGCGTAGTCGTCAAACCCGGTCTCTTGCAAGCAGCGGACCAACATTGCGGCGTCCTCGATGGCCATGCCGGCGCCTTGCGCCATATGAGGCTTCATAGGGTGGCAGGCGTCGCCGAGCAGCACTAGCCGGCCGCGGCTCCACAGCGGAAGCGGGTCACGGTCCATCAGCGGCCACTTTGTCACTTCACGCGTAGCATCGATCAGCGCTTGTATCCCCGGGTGCCAACCCGCGAAGGCCTCGCGCATCTCTTCCCTGCTACTCGGCAACCAGCCATGCGTAGGGTCCCAATTGGTTTGGGGGACACCGGTGACGTAGTAGATCTCGTCCTTGTTGCGGTCGACGTAGTAAACGACTATGTGACGATCGCCACTCCACCACTTGGAGACCTCGTCGATCGTGAAACCCTTGAGGTCCTTCGTCGCGAACATCGCGCGATGCGCGATGTCTCCGGTGTACGTCGGCCGACCAGGGCCGAGGAGCTTTTCCCGAATCTTCGAATTGATTCCATCCGCCCCAATGACGATCTCGGCTTCGCATGCGCTGCCGTCGTCGAAGCTCAAATGCACGGACGATCCCGTGTCGTCTAAGTCCACGAGGCGCTTTCCGAAGTGGACCGTCTCCGGCTTCACCGACTCCAGCATCAGGGCGTGGAAGTCACCGCGCCTGACGGTGAGATAGCTCGCCCCAAAGCGCTGGACCGCGTGGGTGCCGAGGGCCATCTCGAATATCACTTCGCTAGTTAGTCCGTCGCGGCTGCGCCAGCGATCGGGGTGAGCGCCTGCCGCCTCGAGCTGTTTGTCGATGCCCATGCCCTGCATAACCTTCATGACGTTCGGCGAAACGTGAATGCCGGCACCTAGGCGTTGGAAGGATGGGGCTTGCTCGAAGACACGCGCCTCGATGCCGGCCTTCTGCAACAAGCGGGCTGCTGCCAGACCTCCCAGACCGCCACCAACGACTGCGATTCGAATCTTTCTATTCAACACGAACAACTCCTTGATCGCGCCCAAACTCTAGCGCATGCACTGTAGCGTATGCGCTAGATATGCAGATGTCAACAGGCAGATGCGCTATCGAGCAGATGTCGTTGTTGGTGCAAACCCCAATGCCGAGCCTCAACACTGGGGCGGCGCGCACCAACTTGGCGAGAAATCGATCGCGCACAACCATCGACAACACCCAAGCGTATACGCTAGAATGTCAAGTATTCCTCAACTCCGGGTGCTCAACTTGACGACCCTTGTTCATTCAGGTCATGTCCATGCAAATGGAATTCGCCAGCACTTCCTCCGATACCGCGCACGATCCGCATCCGAGGAGTTTCCGGCGGTCGTTCTGCTCCCGGGCATCACCAGTCCGGCGGTCACATGGGGCTTCGTCGCGGAACGGCTCGGCTCGGTGTTCGACGTTTACGTGCTCGACATCCGCGGGCGCGGCCTGTCGGAGTCAGGCGATCGCCTGGACTACAGCCTGGACGCGCAAGCCGCCGACGTGCTTGCATTCAGTGAGTCCATCGGAATCGACAGGTATTCGATCGTTGGCCATTCCATGGGCGCTCGAATCGCAGCGCGAGCGGGCCGGACGCGTCCCGCGAAGCTGGATCGGCTAGTCCTCGTCGATCCGCCCGTGTCCGGCCCAGGGCGACGGCCATATCCGATGCAGTTGTCCTGGTACCTGCAATCCATCGAGCGAGCCGCACGCGGAATGTCAGTTCACGAGATGCGCGAGTACTGTCCGACATGGTCCGAGGACCACCTCGCTCTGCGCGCGGAATGGCTGCACACATGCGACCCTCGCGCGATCACTGACAGCTTCAACGGCTTCGCCAACGACGACTTCTATGGAGATTTGCCTCACATCGAGGTCCCCACGCTTCTGATGACCGCTACCCGCGGGGACGTGATTCGCGATACTGACGTCGCGGAGATCCGGCAAGCAATCCCCGAACTCATCCACCGCGCGGTCAATGGCGCCGGCCACATGATTCCTTGGGATGACGAGGCGGGCTTCCACGCCGCCCTTGGCGATTTTCTTGGAGCGGCCATCCCCGCCCCCACCCTCTGACCACCCAACGAAGGAGTTCAACACATGCCCATCGCAGATCACCAATTGGTGGAAGGCTGGAAGCACGTCCTCAAACTTTCGAAGATCGACACGGGCCACGTCGTGACCGTGCTGACGAGCGCGAACACCCACCCTCAAACGCTTTCCACGGCCATGCAGGCCATCGCCAGCATCGGGGCAGTAGGGAACCGGCTCGACGTGCCGCCCATCAACGGAGACAAGTCCTTCAGCCGCGACCGCATCGCCTACTTGGGCGAAACTGCACTGACGAACAATCCGGCGGCCGTTGCGGCCCTCAAGGCCAGCGACCTGGTTATCGACCTCATGCTGCTGTTGTTCTCGCCGGAGCAGCTCGACATCCTCGAGAGTGGCACCAAGATTCTCTTGGTCATCGAGCCGCCGGAAATCCTCATGCGCATGCTGCCCACGGAAGAGGACAGGTTGAGGGTCAGGGCGGCGGCATCGCTGCTTGAGAAGGCCAAGGAAATGCGCGTCACTTCCGTAGCCGGCACCGATCTGGTTATGCCCCTGGGCCAATACCCCGTGATTTGCGAATACGGGTTCGTAGATGAGCCTGGTCGATGGGACCATTGGCCGAGCGGATTCCAATTCACGTGGCCGAACGAAGGCGCGACACAAGGCAGGATCGTTCTAGACCGAGGCGACATTCTCTTGCCGCAGAAGTGTTACCTGAACGATCAGATCGTGATGACGGTTATGGATGGTTATGTGACGGCGATCAATGGTGGCACCGACGCGGCGCTGCTTCGCGACTACATGGAGGGATTCAACGAACCTGAGGCCTACGCCTTTTCACACGTTGGCTGGGGAGTTCAGCACCGTGCCCGCTGGTCCACCATGGCCCTTTACGACAGGGAGGCGGTCGTGGGCCAAGACGCCCGATCCTATGCGGGTAACTTCATGTTTTCTCTGGGGCCGAACACCGAGGTGGGCGGAGCTCGTGCGACCAAATGCCACATTGACATTCCCGTCAGGGGCTGCACCATCAGCCTGGATGGCCAGCCTGTAGTTGCGGAAGGTAAACTCCTTGACAATACAGAGCTTTAAGGAAGGCCGCAACCGCAGTACTGGGACCCAGGCCACGAGCCGCTCACTGCGCAGTTTCTTAATCCCGATGTTTCATCTCAACCTTCACGATCGAATCGGGCACGTATTGCGGCGAGCCTACCAGCGCCACGTCGCGATATTTCAACAAGCGATGAGCGGATACAAGCTCACGGCGGCCCAGTTCATCGTACTGGCTACTCTGCTGGAGTCCGGTGGAGCTTCGCAGAGCGATCTGGTGCGTCAAACTGCGATCGACCAAGCCACGATCCGCGGAATCATCGACCGCCTCAAGGCACGGGGGCTGGTTATTACCGCGGTCGATCCAGCGGATGCGCGCAAGGTCAGCGTCGGTCTAACGCCGGCAGGCATTGAAGTCACCGAGGGTGCGGCCGAGCAAGTAGAAGGCATCTCGGATCAAACCTTCAACGGCCTGAATGAAGCAGAGCGCGTCGCAGCCTTGTACTTGCTCAGGCGCATGGCCGACATGGAGTCGGCTCCGTAGGGACGTTGTGCGAGGGTGGTTAGGCTCGCACGATTGACCTCAACAGCTCCCGAGTTCGGGTCGGCAGATCACGCTCACTGAACCGCGCCGCTCAGCACGCTTCAGATGGCTCCTTTTGACCTCTTCTCCTGCGCCAACGCTGAAGCCCTTTCTTTCCTGCGATCGCGGCGGCATCTCGTGGCGACGAACTTCATTCTGCTTTAATTCCCAGCGAGCGCGTGATCTCGGTCCACCCCGCAATCTCGGCATGTTGCCGCGCGTCCGATTCCGTCAGCGAGTGCGACGGAACTACTGTCAGCCCCTGCTCCCCGAAGCGTGCAACCAGGGTCGGGTTCTTCAGGGCGGCGCCGGTCGCTTCGAACAACCGTTCGGCGATGGGCAACGGCGTGGCTGCAGGCACGAACAAGGATTGGGTACTGGCCTGGTGGAACTTTGATCCGAGACCTTCCCCTACTGTGGGCACGTCAGGAAAAAGCGGGTTGCGGGACGACGAACTAATCGCAAGAGCCTTGACCTTCTGTGTGCGAACCAGCTCCGCGGCCGCTGCCAACGTCGTGTACATCACGTCGACATGGCCAGCAAGCAGGTCGGCCACGGCTGGCCCTGTGCCCTTGTACGGAACGTGGACGAGCTTGACTCCCATCTCGCGCCACAGCAATTCGGATTCCATATGAGTCGTACTTCCAATGCCAGCGCTCACGTAGTTCAGTGTTTCGGGTTTGGCTTTGGCCAGCGTAATGAACTCCGCTAAGTTCTTGACCGGCAGATGGTTGCTGACGGTGAGCACGAAGGGCTGCTCAGAAACCTGTGACACGCGACGAAAGTCCCTTTCAGTGTCGAACGGCACCTTCGCCACAAACGCGCGTAGATAAGCCATCGAGCTACCGTTGAGCAGCAGCGTATACCCGTCCGGCGTCGATCTGGCCACCGCATCAGATCCGATAGCTGTGCCCGCTCCTGGGCGGTTTTCCACGAAAACTGGTTGTCCAAGTTCCTTGGCTAAGCTGTCCGCCACGACGCGCCCGATAAGGTCAGTACCGCCGCCAGCAGCGAACGGCACCACGAGACGCACAGGTCGGCTGGGGAAACCTTGGGCCTTCGACGGCATGCTCGTCCCTAAAGCGAAAACACCCACCAATGCAATGATGTAGACACGAAAGAAGCGAGCCGGCATCCACCCTCCTGAGTTCAAGCAGTATCGGCAGCCTGGCCGAAAAGGCGGCTGTCCACGTCGCCTATACACCCTTCCCATCGTTGCCTTCGCGTTCCATCTGCGCCTCGTCCAGATGCCGGTTTCCAATGCGCGGATGCGCGCGGCCTCCGGTAGAGGCCCCGATGACGATAACGATCTCGTCGGCGCCGGGTGCGTCGGGGATGGAAAACTCCAGTGTGATGAAGTGGGAGCGAGCCGCCGCGTCGTGCAGGTGCTTCATCGGCATCTGGATCGACGTGCCCAGGCTTCCGCGCTTGTTGGTGAACGTGAGGTAGCTCTGGGCGCCCACGGCGTTACGGTAGTGGTTGCCGAAGCGCAGGTTGTGAATCACAGCCGAAGCGTGTTCCACCTCGCCATTGGCGCCGACGACCGCAGCCTTGCCGTAGGCTTCGATACTGTCCTTGTCCACCTCGCTCAATATTTGGGCGACCATCCGCTCGCCGAGTTCACTGCAACCGTCGCGCTGCTCGGGTGAAAGATCCTCAACGAAGCCGCGCCCCGCCCACGGGTTGCGGATCACGGCGGCAACGCCGACCATGTTGATGGGCTTGAGCAGGGCGCGTCCGCCCTCCTCGTAGGTGATGTCCTTGAAGACGACAGATTTGCCGATCTGGAATGGCATGGGAAATTCCGATGTTGAAGGTTTCAGATGTTCTTGAAGACGGCGTTGGCCGTGCGCATGCAGTCGACGCCCACGGGCACGCCGCAGTAAACGGCAATCTGCTGGATGACGGCGGCGAGCTCCTGCTTGTCAATGCCGTTTCGGACCGCACCGCGCAGGTGGAGTTCGAATTCGTGCATCTTTCCGAGCGCGGCGATCATCCCCAGATTGAGCAGACTGCGTTCGCGAGGGCTCAGTGTGTCGTCGCCCCAGCACTCGCCCCAACAATACGCAGTGACCATGTGCTGGAACTTGCGATTGAAGTCGTCCACGCCAGCCATGGCACGATCGACGTATTCGTCGCCGAGCACGGCGCGGCGCGCCGCCAGTCCCCGCTCGAAGACCGCGTCGGACGACGCATCCTGATGCTCGACGTCTTCAATGAAGGCATCGATCTCCTCGGCAACCCGGTTCGGGGCTTCGAGCAGCACGCTGTGCTGAGCCTCGGGAAGATAACCGCACGGGCATTCGGAATGCGTCCGACCATTGCATGCGCCATGCGGGGCGTCGCGCCGCCGTCCTCCTCTTTCTCAAGGTGACGAGCATGGCGTTCGTTCCTGGGAGCAATGAGATGGTCATCCTGGCGCGCGACGAGCTCAAGAGGACGGGCGCTATGGTCTTTAAGGCCAAAGGGTTCGCGAAAGGTTCGACCCTCTTTTCCCATCAGTGATCAGTAACGGCCCAAAGGTCCACGCGGTCCGCAATTCAAGTTCTTGAGCTTGAGGAGACGATAGAGCCCTGTAGGTCGCAAATTGCTCGTTGACGCATCGCTGCAATGGCGCTGATACCGCGAGTAGCTTGGACGTTACCAAGGGGTAGGTCTGCAACCCTAGCGACCGCAGCGCGCATCTTGAGTGAACGTGCACGCGTCAGGCCGATTCCTGCCTCAACGCGTCCGGCAATTGCGCCGCTCGCGTGTACCCTTGCACCGAATAGCGGCCTTCATTGGGCTCAGCGTGGCCGCCGTCTTCCGGTTGGTTGGCTGCCTCCACTCTCATATTGATGGATGGGCTAGCCTTTGACGCCAGCGCGATCGTCGCCTCGCAAAAATCGACGGCGGCTGTTCAGCCGTCAGCCGTCCTTCGATGAGCGCGCCTGGATCGCGGCAGTCGGCCATTGGGCACAGGACCCACTTATGAACAGTTCGCCGGACGATCCCGGGGCGGCCCTCCTCGAACGGCGCTGAGACGGGGCACCCGGGTACTGCCCATATCTACAGCGTCTTCAAGAACTCCATCAGTGAGTCGGGCGCCCGGTAGCGACGCATTGCCGCATCGGGCTCGCGCAGCCTGGCCAGCGCGCGCTCCTTCATCGCGAGGTCCGCCTCCACGTAGTGATGTGTCGTTGTCGGGCTCTCGTGCCCCAGCCACAGGGCGATGACGCTGATGTCCACGCCCGACTGCAGCAAGTGCATCGCAGTCGAGTGACGCACTGTGTGCGGAGAGACGCGGCGCTTGGCCAACTGCGGTTGGGTCCTGGTCGCGACCTTTACCGCCAGGGCAAGCCGTTGCGTCACGTTGTTGCGCGTCATCTCCCCTCCGTTCCGGTTGGGCATCAGCGGCGAGGCCGGCTCGAGCTGCGGGTTGAGCTTCAGCCAGGCCTTGATCTGCTTGACCGTGGAACGCCACAGCGGCACGGTGCGCTACTTGCGTCCCTTGCCCTGCAGGTGCACGCAAGCTGCGCCGTCGAGCACCACGTCGGCAAGCTTCACGCCGACGATCTCCGACACCCGCGCGCCGGTGTTGTAGAGCATGCGCAGCAGCAGATGATCGCGCAGGCTGGTCCAGCTGCTGCCCGGTTCGCCGATGATGGCCAGCATCTCCTCACGCGAGAGGAAGCCGACCATCGGCCGTTCGAAGCGCTTCATCGGCACGCCCAACGCCTGCTCGACGACATGCAGTGCCGTGATGTCGCGTCGGCCGGCGAACTTCAGGAACGCGCGCAGCGCCGCCAGCCGCGCATTGCGGCTGCGCACCGAGTTGCCTCGCTCGTGCTCCAGGTGGTCGAGGAACGAGAGAATCAACTTTGGCGGGATCTCGTGCAGCCGGATCGCCGTGGGCTGCTTGTGCAGCCGCGCCTTCGCGAAGTCCAGGAACAACACGAACGCGTCACGGTAGGTGGCCACCGTGCGTGGGCTCATCGCACGTTGCTGCTGCAGGTGCTCGGCGAAGAACGCCTGCACGAGCGCGGCGAAGCTCGGCGGCTTGAGCGTTGCCTTACTCATCGTCGTCCTCGCTCAGGCCTTCCCACGAATCGACGAAGTGCTCGAAGCGCTTGCCGACGACGGCCATCAGTTCCGGCACGGCGGTGAGGTACCGGTAGGTGTTGGAGACCTTGGCATGGCCCAGGTAGGTCGACAGCGCCAGCATCCGCTGATCCAGGTCCGCGCCCTGTTGGTGCCACAGCAGCAGGCGCCTCGCCGCGAAGCTGTGCCTCAGGTCATGAATGCGCGGCATGCCGTGAGCGCCGCTGCCTACCCAGCCGAGTTGACGCCGTAGCTGATCGAAGATGAGGTGAACTTGATGGTCACCGAGTGGCTGCCCCAGCCGCTGGCCTCGCGATCCGATGAACAGTGGCGTCTCCGGAGTGGCGCGCGCGTAGCGATCACGCTCGCGCCGGTAGCGCTGCAGTGCCGCTACGGCGCTCACATGCAGTGGCACCAGCCGGGGCTTGCCGAACTTGATCTGCCGGATGGTCAACACGCCGGACTTCAGGTCGACGTCGGCATCGAGTAGTGCAAGGGCCTCGGAGATCCGCATCCCTGTGCATGCCAGCACACCAAACAGTGTCTGCATCACCGTGCCGCGCGGGCCCGACGGCGGGCCGATACAACCGGCGGCCTCCAGCAGCGCAACGAGTTCTTTGTCGCGGTAGATGTGCGGCGTCACCCGACCCGGGATCGGACCGAAGATGAACTCCTCGGGCACCTCGGTGGCCGGCTCGAACTGCTGAAGCCAGCGCGTGAACGGCCGCAGCAAACGCAGCCTCCGCGCCCACGCGGCGTTGGTTCCAGCGCCTTGCCGGGCCTGCCGTGCCCAGGCAGCCATCACCTCGTTTGTCAACGCGCCTCGATGCCGGGTCTTCCTGACATGCTCGACCAAGCTCTCCAGGCCATAGCGCATCGTCTGCAGATGGAACCCGAGTCGACGGCGCTCGGCTAGGTACTGCTCCACCCGAGCAGCCAGCGTGAACGCCCGGCTCATGACGCGCTCCCTGGCCACGGCAGCGCCACTTCCGCCAGCGCACCGAGGTTGAGCTAGGTGTAGATGAGGGACGTGTTCAGCGACCGGTGGCGCAGCACGTCGGCCACCTCCTTGATCGGGCTGCCGCTGTTCACGAGGCGACAGGCCAGGGTGTGGCGCAAGGCGTGGGTACGTCCGTGCGGGATGCCGGCGCGGCGGAACGCCATCCCCTCGCAGCTCGAGCAGTCACAGAAAAAAGCTACGCCGAGATTGGTCACGTTGTCGTCTCGTCCCCTGCCAGGACCAACGCGTTGTTCGAAGCATTTCTGGAAAAGCGATCCATCAAGCGCCGGATCGTGCTTGAAACGCCTCACCACCTGAGCTTGCCTGCGATCGCGTGCGCCGGTTGCCAGCGGCACGGTGGCCATCAGATCAGTGCTCTCGACGCGATCGGACGAACAGAACGACCGTACATCGCTGCCTGAAGTTCACGCCATTCGTCGGACTCCACGTTGAACACTCAACATCGAAGGTCAAGTTTCCAAGTAAACCGGCCGGTCGCGTACAAAAGCGCGAACGTCAACTATCCGCGGCCTCCGACGCTCGCCAGCGGAAATCAACTGGCTGCAACCGGGCTTTCTGGGACATTCGCTTGGGGCACGGCAGGGCTGGGGTCGATAAGCGCGCGTTGTGGCGCGTGACTCCGTCGGCCTCCAAGGCTGGGCCCTATCGCTTCCAAAACCCTCGCATCGCCCGCAACCGTTCATCGCGTTCCGTCGTCAAGTAAAGCGAGGTGGTCCCGATTGACGCATGCCCCAGGTTGTTCTGCACGATCTGGATCGGCACGGGTGGCTGCCCTACCCTGCCCTGCAGTCCGTGGGAGGCGTGGGAATGGCGAAGCCAATGGGAGCTGGCCTTTCGAAGGCGCTCGCCATCCTCCCCGCCTACGCCGTCGGCCACCTGCGCAAGAAAATTCTTC
>LNAP01011783.1_pt1 | contig 11532 bp, 11 predicted proteins | sample 602601 | NCBI WGS metagenome assembly LNAP01 (sample SAMN02440304, study PRJNA202911) | soil metagenome | biome: Subtropical and temperate rainforests or woodlands; isolation source: soil samples (1 kg each in a 20% v/v slurry with milli Q water) were... ... | reverse complement strand
GATCATGCAGCAGTTCGCCGACCGCCTGGGCTTCGGCAAGGAACTGAGCAAGAACTACAAGATGCAGAAGGTCAACGGCATGGACGAGCCCGTGCCCGACGACATCCTGCGCGAGATGAATCGCTCGGTGTGGACCATCGGCTACACCGGGCAGAGCCCCGAGCGCCTGCAGGCCCACATGCGCAACATGGGCGCCTTCGACGTGAGGACGCTCAAGGCCAAGGGGGCGGTCAAGGACAAGGTCAACGGCTACGACATCGCGGGCGACTACTTCGGCCTGCCGTGGCCATGCTGGGGCACGCCTGAATTCAAGCACCCGGGCACGCCCAACCTCTACGACACGTCCAAGCACGTGATGGACGGCGGCGGCAACTTCCGCGCGAACTTCGGCGTGGAGCGCGACGGGCAGAACCTGCTGGCCGAAGACGGCTCCTATTCGTTGGGTGCCGACATCACGACCGGCTACCCGGAACTCGACCACCTGCTGCTCAAGAAGCTCGGCTGGTGGGACGAACTCAACGAGACCGAGAAGAAAGAGGCCGACGGCAAGAACTGGAAGACCGACAACTCCGGCGGCATGATCCGCGTGTTCATGAAGAACCACGGTTGCCACCCGTTCGGCAATGCCAAGGCGCGTGCCGTCGTCTGGAACTTCCCCGATCCGATCCCGCAGCACCGCGAGCCGCTCTACGGCAACCGGCCGGACCTGATGGTCAAGTACCCGACCCACGACGACAAGATGGCGTTCTGGCGGCTGCCCACGCTGTACAAGACCATCCAGCAGAAGAACATCGCCGACAAGGTGGCCGACAAGTTCCCGCTGGTGCTCACCTCGGGCCGGCTGGTCGAGTACGAAGGCGGCGGCGAAGAAACCCGCTCGAACCCCTGGCTGGCCGAACTGCAGCAGGAGATGTTCATCGAGATCAACCCGCAGGTGGCGGCGTCGAGAACGGCGGCCGTGCCTGGGTCCACACGCCGACCGGCGCCAAGCTCAACGTGCAGGCCCTGGTGACCGAGCGCGTCGGGCCCGACACCGTCTTCATGCCGTTCCACTTCTCCGGCCACTGGCAGGGCGTGGACATGCTGCCCTACTACCCCGCCGGCGCGCACCCCGTGGTGCGCGGCGAGGCGATCAACACCGGCACCACGTACGGCTACGACAGCGTGACGATGATGCAAGAAACGAAAACGACGATCTGCAACGTCGAGAAAGCCTAAGGACTGGCCATGGCACGAATGAAATTTGTCTGCGACGCCGAGCGTTGCATCGAGTGCAACGGCTGCGTCACGGCCTGCAAGAACGAGAACGAGGTGCCGTGGGGCGTGAACCGCCGTCGCGTGGTCACGCTCAACGACGGGGTGCCGGGCGAGAAGTCGATCTCGGTGGCCTGCATGCACTGCTCCGACGCGCCCTGCATGGCCGTCTGCCCGGTGCAGTGCTTCTACCGCACCGAAGAAGGCGTGGTGCTGCACGACAAGGACGTCTGCATCGGCTGCGGCTACTGCTCCTATGCCTGCCCCTTCGGCGCACCGCAGTTCCCGACGCAAGGCACCTTCGGCGCCCGCGGCAAGATGGACAAGTGCACCTTCTGCGCCGGCGGCCCCGAGGCCAATGGTTCCGAAGCCGAGTTCGAGAAGTACGGCCGCAACCGCCTGGCCGAAGGCAAGCTGCCGGCCTGCGCCGAGATGTGTTCGACCAAGGCCCTGGACGGCGACGTGGTGGCCGACATCTTCCGCACCCGCGTGCTGCATCGCGGCAAGGGCGCCGAGGTGTGGGGCTGGGGCACGGCCTATGGCTCGCAGCAGGCCGGTACGCCCACCCCGGGAGCCACGCGATGAAGCGCGCGGCGCTCATGGCCCTGGCCGCGGCCGGCGGCTTGCTGGCGGGCTGCGGCGAGAAGCCGCAGACCAACGCCGAGGGCGTCAAGTACGACGCCGTGCCCTGGAGCGGCACCGGCGAGAAGGCCGACACCGGCACGGTCTTCACGGCCCCCGGCTGGAAGGTCGGCGACAAGACCGCGTGGGAGCAGCAGATCAAGACCCGCATGCTGGGCCAGAACGAATACAACAAAGAGAACTGAGGAGGCCGCATGAGACATGTGCTGACGACAGCTTCCCTCGTTCTGGTCATGGCGCTCGGCGCAGGCGCGGCTGCGGCACAGGCAGCCGGCGCCTCCGTGAGCGGTACCGTCACCGAGGCACCGGCTGCCGCGACGGCACCTGCGGCAGCGACCGCGGCCGCGAATGGCGGCATCCAAAGCCAGAACATCTTCGACGTGAAGCCCGAGGCCAGCGCCGACCCGCGCTACCTGGGCCAGACCAACGGCGAACGCGCCAAGGTGCAGCCCGGCAACAACGCGCCGATGTGGCGCCAGGTGGGGCAGGGCACGACCGGCTACAGCAGCCTGCCCAAGAGCGAAGCGCCCGAGGCCGGCAACCTGATCCAGCCCTTCGTGCAGTACCCCGGCTCGCGCTACACCAACGCGGGCGAGGCCTGGCGGCAGGTGCGCAACGACTGGATCATTCCCTACGGCGCGGCGCTGCTCTTCGTCACGCTGCTGGCGCTGGCCATCTTCTATTTCACGCGCGGCACCATCGGGCTGCACGGCCCCGAGACGGGCCGCAAGATCGAGCGCTTCACGCCCTTCGAGCGCGCCACGCACTGGTCGAACGCCGCGGCCTTCGTCGTGCTCGCGCTGTCCGGCATCGTGATGGCCTTCGGCAAGTTCTTCCTGCTGCCGATCCTCGGCGGCGCGATCTTCGGTTACCTGACCTACGCGCTGAAGACCATCCACAATTTCGTCGGCCCGCTCTTCGTGGTCACGACGATCTTCATGATCGTCACCTTCATCCGCAGCAACTGGCCGACCCGGGCCGACCTGAGCTGGCTGCGGCGCGCCGGTGGCCTGTTCGGCGGCAAGGAAGTCCCGTCGCACCGCTTCAACGCCGGCGAGAAGGCCATCTTCTGGGGGGGCGTGCTGTTCCTGGGCACCTTCGTCATCGGCTCGGGGCTGTTCCTCGACAAGCTGCTGCCGGGCTTCGTCTACACGCGCGGCGAGATGCAGATCGCCCACATGATCCACGCCGTGGCCACGCTGTGCATGATGGCGCTGATCATGGGCCACATCTACATCGGCACGCTCGGCATGTCGGGCGCCTACAAGGCCATGCGCACCGGCTACGTCGACGAAACCTGGGCCAGGGAGCACCACGAGCTCTGGTACGACGACATCGCGGCCGGCAAGATCCCGGCGCAGCGCTCGGGCGAGACCCGCACGACACCGGCGCGCACCGTGCCGGTCGAAGGAACCCCCTCATGACTTTCCCGATGAACACCTTCGCCCCGGCCGTGCTGGCCCTGGTCCTGGCCGCGCCGTCGGCCTTCGCCAAGCTGCCCACGCCCAACCCGACGCCCGAAGCCAAGGCCAAGGCCGCCGAAACGGCTGCCAAGGCGGCCTGGGCCGCCAAGGTGGACAACCTCAAGCTGTGCCAGGCGCAGGACCGTGTGGCCGCCAAGTACCGCACCAGCGCAGCCGCTGCGGGCAAGCCGGTGCCCACGCCGGTCGCCACGCCAGCGTGCGTCGACCCGGGCCCCTTCGCCTACGTACCGCCGGTCGATCCCAAGCCGATCGAAGCCGCGGGCGCCCATTCGCCGGCCACGACGGCGACGGCGCCGCCCAACACCAACCAGAAGGCCTCCGAGGCCATCCCCGACGCCAAGAAGTGAGGGCGCTGCGCGGGGCGCGCGCACGGGTGGGGTGGATTGCCTAAACTGGCCGACCATCGTCACCCGAAGGGCCTTCGCATGAGCATCCCCACCACCCGCCTCGGCCGCACCGGCCTGACCGTCTCGCGCCTCGCGCTCGGCACCATGACCTTCGGCCTGCAGACCGGAGAGTCGGTCTCGCATGCCATCCTCGACAAGGCCACCGAGGGCGGCATCAATTTTCTCGACATCGCCGACGTGTACCCGCTGGGCGGCGGGCTCGAGACGGCCGGCCGCACCGAAGAGATCGTCGGCCGCTGGCTCAAGGCCCAGGGCGCGAGCCGCCGCGGCGACTTCATCGTCGCCACCAAGGCGGTCGGCAGGATGGGCCCGAACGCCTGGGACCAGGGCGCCTCGCGCAAGCACCTGCTCGCCGCCATCGACGCGTCGCTCAAGCGCCTGCAGCTCGACCACGTCGACCTCTACCAACTGCACAGCGACGAGCCGCTCGACGAAGCCATCGAGGCGATGGACACCATCGTGAAGTCGGGCCGCGCGCGCTACATCGGCGTGTCGAACTTCCTGGCCTACCGCCTGGCGCGTGCGCTGGGCCGCGCCGACTTCCTGCGGCTCACCCGCTTCGTGTCGGTGCAGCCGCGCTACAGCCTGCTGTTCCGCGAGATCGAGCGCGAACTGTTGCCCCTGGTCGGTGAAGAGGGCCTGGGCGTGATCCCGTACAACCCGCTGGCCGGCGGCCTGCTGACTGGCAAGTACAAGCCGGGCGCCAAGCCCGAAGCCAACACCCGCTTCACGCTCGGCACCGCCGGTGCGATGTACCAGGACCGCTACTGGAACGAGCGCAGCTTCGACGCCGTGCAGCGTTTGCATGCGGTCGCCGACGAAGCCGGCGTGCCGCTCGCGACGCTGGCCGTCGCGTGGGTGATGGCCAACCCTCTGATCACCGCGCCGCTGCTGGGTGCCAGCCGCCCCGACCAGCTCGACGCCACGCTGGCGGCGGCCGAGTACAAGCTCGACCCGGCGCTCAAGACAAAGCTCGACGAACTCACCGCCGAGTTCCGCAAGGGCGACGCGCCGCGCTGAGTGCTTACCTGCGGAACGCGACCGGCGACAGTCGGCCATGAACTGCCGCCCTACCTCACTCGTCGAGCGGCCGCTTGGCGGTACTTGCTGCGTGCCGAGATCGCCCGGCGAGAGCCATCACCGGGGTTTGGGCAATCTGGCCAGCGATGAGCGTGTCGCGCGATGCCAGGGACGCCACGCCGATGCCCGTCAAGGCAGGACGAACGGCACCGAAGTGGCGGGCGAACACCGGCGCGAGCTGCGCCATGCCGTCCGCAAGCTCGCCGCGGACATACACGCGCAGCTGCAGCACGTCTTCGAGCGAGGAGCCGGCCTCGTTCAGCACCGTGGCCAAGTGCTCCATCACGCCTTGGGCCTGACCTTCCAGCGTGGCGTGCCGGACATGCGAGTCGCGGTCCCAGTCCACCTGGCCAGATACAAAGACGAATCCGGACTCCAGATCCACCGTGGCCTGCGACATGCCGATGGGTGCGCCGTCATAGAGGCCCGTGGGATTGACTAGCTTCGTGCTCATATTCCGTCCAATGCCGAGTTGCGATGGTCGACAGCTTAGGAGCGGTTTGCGCTTTGCACCATGTCGGCACGCTTGTAGCGGTCACGAGCGGCGCTGTCTTTCGCGGCCTGGCCTCGAGCTGCCCGAAGATGCGTGAGGCGAGCCTGAAGGTCCTCCATCGGCTCGACAGCGGTGTGCACCGCGCCGGCATAGACGGCGCCATCATTGCCATCGAGTGCCAGCAGATCGCCTTCGTGCAGTGTCGTCTCGCCGACCTGAAGGGTGCGACCGGTCTCGTCGAGTTGCATGGCCGCACAGCCGACCAGGCAGACCTTGCCCAGTTGTCGTGCAACCACGGCGGCGTGCGAGGTGCGCGCACCGCGCTGGGTCAGAAGGCCTGCCGCGAGTTCGAGCGCGGCGATGTCAGCGGTCTCGGCGTCGCGCCGCACCAGGATCACCGAGGCACCGGCCGCGTGGCGAGCCTGCGCGACTGTTTCGTCGAAGGCCACCTCGCCAACGGCCACGCCACTGCTCGCGCTCGCGGCATGCGCCAGCGGCGTCAACGGCTTCCCGTCGGACGACACCGTTCGTATCGTCACCAGGTCGTCGAGCTTCAGGGCGGCGGTGCGCTCACGCGCCACATCGGCCGAGATGACGCCGGCATCGGACAGGTCGAGTGCGATGCGCGCCAGCGCCGGGGCCGAGCACTTGCCATTTCGGGTTTGCAGCAGGTAGAGGTGGGCGTCCTGCACCGTGAATTCGAAGTCCTGCATGTCGCCGAACTCGTGCTCCAGCTTGGCTGCGGTGTCGCCCAGTGCCTGCCACACGGCAGGCATCACGGCGGCCAATTCGTCGTGGCCATAGGCGCTGCGGCGGCCCGAGACCACGTCCTCGCCCTGCGCGTTGAACAGGAAATCGATCCACAGCTTGGGCTCGCCACTGACCGGGTCGCGCGTGAAACCAACGCCGGAACCCGATCGGCCGCCGGCATTGCCGTAGACCATGGTCTGTACGGTGACTGCCGTTCCGATGGTGTCGGGAATGTCGCGCTGGCGGCGGTATTCGCAGGCCTTCGGCGACTGCCAACTCGCAAACACGGCGCGGATGGCCCCGACGAGCTGTGCCTGCGGGTCTTGCGGAAACGGCGTCCCGGCGGCGCCCGCGTAGGCGTCGAGGTAACGGTGGGTCAGCGCCCGCAGTTCCGCGAAGTCCAGTTCGCGCTCATCGCGCGTGCCGACGAGGGCTGCGCTTTCGGCATCGAAGACGGAGGCCGGCACGCCGGCCACCACTTCGCCGTAGCTGGCGACCAGGCGACGGTAGGTGTCCCATACCAATCGGGGGTTGCCGGTCTGGCGCATGAAGCCAGTCAGCGTCGCGTCGCACAGGCCGATGTTGAGCAACGTTTCCATCATGCCCGGCATCGACACCGGCGCACCGGAGCGGACCGAGAGCAGCAGCGGCAGTCGGGTATCGCCAAAGCGCAGACGGGTGGCAGTCTCCAGCGCCTGCAGGCCTGGGCGCCACAGAGCCGGCTGGGATGCCTTTGAACGGGCTGCGTCGTCACGGCAGTGGCGCGTTCCGATGGCGAAGGCGGGCGGCACCGGCAAGCCCAATCCGGCCATGCGCAGCAGGTTGAAGGCCTTGAAACCCATGGTCTGGGCGGATGGTTCCTGCGCGACGGGCGCGCTGCCTGGCGGTGCCAGGCAGCCGATCAGGTAGAGCGAGTCTGGCCAACTCGACGCGCCTTCGGTGTTGCGCGCCTTCACGACAGTGCTCCCGCCTGGTCGAAGGCAACATCGCGCAGTGCGTAGCCTGCCACCAGCAGGCGGTCGGACGCCAACTCGAGCGTCACCGCCAGGTCGTTGGCCAGCATCAGTGCCGCAGCGTCTCGGATCGAAGCCAGGATCGTGCGCCGAGCGCTACGCAGCAGTTCGTCGCACTCGCGTTCGGACCGCAGCACGTTCCATGAGGCGGCGAGGAACGCGTCGCTGTCAGCGGCGTCGCTGCCGGCACCGAGCCGGCGCGCGATGGTCAGGGCCTTGATGTGTTCCTGCGTGGCCGAGAGGACCGACTGCGCCAGCCGCGACAGGATCTGATGCACGTCGGCATTCCAGCCTTGGTGATGGTCCTCGGCGACCAGGCTCATCAGGAACGCGGCCTCTTCGAGCGCATCGGCGATGTCATCGGACAGTTCGATCAGCCGCGCGAAGGGCTGCCAGCGGCGCTGTCGCTGGGCATGGTCGCGGGCCCGCATCACCAGGTGATCGGCTTGGCGCTCCCAGACCTTGGCGCGTTCCGCCAATCGACGTGCGGGCTTGCCCGAGTCCTTGTGGTCGCCCTTGCCACCGGTCGTGATCACGTCGTGCGCGAGGCCATCGCTGACGGCCTGCGCCAGCGCGTGGCAGTAGGCGGCATGCTCGTCGATCAGGTCGAACTCGCTGCTGCGCTGGCGCATGCGCCTGGCGAGCAGCATGCGGGTCTCGTCGGCGACCAGCGCGGCGGGCTGACCGGCGAGCAATGCCTTGCTCGCAAGACACAGCACCTCGATCAGGAAGGCACGGGCATCGTCCATGCCCAGGACCGTGTCCAGCCGATCGCCGATGCGGAACGCGCCTTCGCCCGCCGCCTGCATCGCCGCGAAGATGATCTGCTCACCGCCCGCCTTGAGCCAGGCCATGTGACCGACGTCGAGTCGCGCGACCTCGCGCAATACGTCGATCGCATCACTCTTTCCGACGAACGGCAGCAGTCGCTTGCGGGCTCGGTTCCAGTCGATCAGGAACACGATGCGCGAGCCGATGCCCTCGAGCGTCTTGTCGAGTGCCGCATCGCTGGCACATTCAAACTGCGCGGTACCGAAGGTGTAGGCATGGCCCTGGTTGAGTTTCGCGTCGACCTTCGACTGCGTGTTCGCCCATTTCGCGCCGAACGGGCCCAGCAGCGCCTGAAAGAACTCGAAACGGGCGCGGTGCAAGTCCGAGTAGTTCAAGGTGATCGACGTGCCTTCCACCTGCACGACGAGCACATGTGCGTCGTTGGTGCCGATGTCGTTCTGCAGCAGCAGGCGCTTGCCGTCGCGGGTGGCCGCCGTGTCGAGTCCCGGGTGGTCGAACTTGAGCGGTGCCGTACGGTTCAGGCCTCGCATGAAGGCTTCCACATGCGCACGGTCGGCCGGCTGCAACTGCCAGACGTGCGCGCCGCTGATCTCTTCGTTCGACAAGCTGCCGGCCAGACGATTGAGCTGCTTGTGCAGGTCCATCACCAACAGGTGAAAGGTGTCCGTGTCGAAATCCTTGCTGTGGTGGTCGTGCCCATGCTTGCCCGCCCTCTTGCCATCCGTCAGCAAACGCAATTGGTCGTCGGTCAGCGTCTCGCCGCCCGACTTCTTGCTGCCGATCGTGTCCAGCCAGTCGCGCCAGTGCTTCACGCGCGGACCGGGGTCGTCGCCGTTGCGAGGCGCTTCGAGCAGTGGCCGCGCCATCACGGCCATGTCGTCCGCCAACCGCTGCGCCAGCCGTCGCAGTTCGGGAACCAGGAAGGTGCCGTTGATCCGTGAGCATGCAGCAGGCAGGTTCCGCAGCCAGAGCCCGTCGGCACCTGTCGCCGCGGTCTCTCGACTCAGGTCCAGTGGCTCGGTTTCGGGGTGCTCGGCGTGGGAAGCCGCGGCCTGCAGAACCGTCAGGTACAGCTTCAGGCGATCGTTGGCGATCAATGCGGCCTTGATCCAGGCGGGGAGCAACAGGGTGCTCGGTCCCATCGCGGCGACAGCATCGGACTTTTGCATCGGAGCCTTTTTCAGTTCGAAGATTCGATGGACTCTGGACAGCGCACATGACGGTTTTGCGGCAAATGGCGAGGCGGTGGCAACGGCTTGATCTCGATCAAGTCGTTGTGCAAATCCCGCCCGATTCATGGGTCTTCGGCACAGGGCGGACGGTGGCGTCGAAACGGCAATTGAACGGGCGACCATCTCGTCGGGATCGCTCACGTCCCATTTCACACGCGTGTCGCGCCGTGTTGATCCACTGTCGTCATCCCATCGCTTGAACTGCATGTACCCCGGCGAGCGCTTCAATACGTGCACCCATTTGCCTGGGCTGGTGCTGGCCGTCCTGGGTTTGCCGGTGCTGCTCGCAAAAACCTTGCCGGGCGGCAACGCCGCCAAGATTGCCGGGGCGCTGGTCTTCGCACTGTCCTGCGTCGCGCTGTATGCCGCATCGACCTTGTTTCACAGCGCGCGCGGCGAGGCGAAGCTGCGATGGCAACGCGTCGACCACTGTGCGATCTACCTGCTCATTGCTGGCAGCTACACACCCTTCGCCCTCGTCACCTTGCAGGGTACGTGGGGCTGGATGCTCCTGGTGTCGGTCTGGGGCATCGCCGCGTTCGGCATCTGGCGCGAACTCCGATCCGCGGCGGCCGGGCCGTCTCTGGCGCTCTACATCGGCATGGGGTGGATCGGTGTGGCCGCCACCATACCGCTGATGGCCCGCCTCGAGGTCGGGGGACTTGTCTGGTTGTTGGTGGGGGCCATCCTCTACACCGCCGGGACGATCTTCTACGTCAATCGCGCCGGCTATCGCCATGCCCACGGCCTGTGGCACTTGTTTGTGCTGGGCGGAACGGCGAGCCACTACGCCGCGATCGTCGGTTTCGTGGTGTGAGCGGCGCCGTCAGTTCGTGCCGTCCTCGGCTGTGGAGCCGGACTTGCGCAGGTTCAGTGCCTTCGCATGCTCTGTGGCCGGTGCCGGCCGTCAGGCCTGCCCTGGCAACTGCCGGATGCTGTCTGCCACCGCATCGATCCCCTCGGGCGTGAGATCCGGCGCCGCCACCCGGTCGCGCTGCGGCCAGGCCGCGAAGTGGCGGGCCTGTGAGCGTTCGTAATGCGGGTCGTAGTGCAGCGCCATCAGCTCGGCGAACAGCGGCGGCAGGTCGCCGGCCTCGGCCCAGGCCTGCCAGCGCTGCACGGTTTCCTTCCCCTGCATTTCCTTGAGCCGGCCCAGCGTCTCGGCCAGGGCGTGGCGGTCGTCGGCCAGGTAGGCATAGTCGCGCAGCAGGTAATCGAGCCGCGCCTCGGGCGTGGCCTCGACCTCGATGCAGTGCGCCGCGCGCATGTGCGTGACCAGCGGCACCGGCAGCGCGACGCGGCCGATGCGTGCGCTCTCGCCTTCGACGTAGAGCGGGCGCGACAGGTCGAGGCTTTCGAGCACGGTCGCGATGAGCGTCTCGAAGCGCTTCTGCGATGGCTGCGCCACGCCGGGCAGGGCGCCCAGCAGCGATCCCTTGTGGCTGGCGCAATGTTCCAGGTCGAGCACCTGTACGCCGCGCGCGGCCAGCGCTTCGAGCACCCGCGTCTTGGCGCTGCCCGTGGCGCCGCAGATCACCTGCAGCTGCAGCCGCGGCACGACCGTCTCGATGATCTCCAGCACATGGTGGCGGAAGGCCTTGTAGCCGCTCGCGAGCTGGCGGGCGTCCCAGCCGACCAGGCGCATCCAGTTGACCATCGAGCCGCTGCGCAACCCGCCGCGCCAGCAATAGACCATCGGCCGCCAGTCGGCGGGCTTGTCGGCCCATTGCTCGCGCAGGTGGCGTGCGAGGTTGGCCGCGACCATCGCACCGCCCACGCGGCGGGCCTCGAAGGCGCCGGTCTGCTTGTAGATGGTGCCGACGATGCGGCGCTCCTCGTCGTCGAGCACCGGGCAGTTGACCGCGCCCGGGATGTGGTCGAGCGCGAACTCCGACGGCGAGCGCGCGTCGATGATGGTGTCGAAGTCGTGCCGGTCCGTCACGCGGGTCGGCTGTCGGCGATGGTTGTGGTTGTCTTCAGGCATAGGCAGGCCCCAGTGTGCGCCGCAGCCGGCCGCTGGCGACGTCGACCAGTGCCACCAGCGCGAACATGGCGATCAGCACCGTCATGGCCTGCGGCTGCTGGAAGATCGACAGGTGGAAGTACAGCAGCTGGCCCAGCCCGCCGCCGCCGACGAAGCCCAGCACCGCCGCCATGCGGATGTTCATTTCCCAACGGTAGAGCGTGTAGGCCAGCCACTGCGGCAGCACCAGCGGCAGGCTGCCGTAGGCGAAGGCCGCGACCGCGCCCGAGCCGCTCTGCCGCAGCGCCTGTTCGGGCTCGCGCGGCGCGTTCTCCAGGCTTTCGGCGAACAGCCGGCCCAGCACGCCGGTGGTGTGCAGCGCCAGCGCCAGCGCACCCGCGAAGGGGCCGATGCCCGCGGCC
>LNAP01005287.1_pt1 | contig 11534 bp, 9 predicted proteins | sample 602601 | NCBI WGS metagenome assembly LNAP01 (sample SAMN02440304, study PRJNA202911) | soil metagenome | biome: Subtropical and temperate rainforests or woodlands; isolation source: soil samples (1 kg each in a 20% v/v slurry with milli Q water) were... ... | reverse complement strand
AACTGAAGAACAATTCCCCCGGCCTTTTCTTGGCCGTGTCGATCAAGTCCTTCACCGAGCCTATCCCTTCTTTGGGGTTGACCACCAGGATCAGCGGCAGCTCCACCACCTGGCCTATCGGAGCGAATGCGGTCTTGGGATCGTATGGCAGCTTGTAAAGGGACGGATTGATGGACTGCGTCCCGATATTGCCCATCAGCAAGGTGTAGCCATCGGGCTTGGCCCGCGCCACTTGCGCCGCGCCTATCGACCCCGCCGCCCCACCCTTGTTTTCAACCACCACCGACTGGCCCCACATTTCGCCCAGTTTCTGGGCCAGGATGCGAGTCGTCGTATCGGTGCCGCCGCCAGGAGAGAACGGCACGACTATGGTTACCTGGCGGGCAGGATAAGCGCCGGCTTCATTGGCGTGGACAGTGATGGACGCGAGAGCCAGACAGGCGGCGACGCTCAGCTTGATGGAGATTTTCATATTGGCAATGCGCTCCTGAGAAAGGTATATATACTAATATATTACTATCTCAACGATATTAGCCCTTGTGCCGCGAGCGCAATATCGGCAAAAACCCGTAGTATCAAGGTGAAAAATAGGGCGCTTTTTGCCTTGGGGCGGCCCGGCGGCGAAAAAAACACCGCCGAGGCGGTGGCTTTTTCGCTGTTTGCGCAGGCTACTGGATCGCCATCAGGGGAATGTCGGCGATGCGCGCCTTCCATTCCCTGGGCCCGGTTTCATGCACCGAGGTGCCCGTGGAATCGACCGCCACGGTCACGGGCATGTCCTGCACGTCGAATTCATAGATGGCTTCCATGCCGAGGTCTTCGAAGCCCACCACTTTGGCGCCGCGTATGGCCTTGGAAACCAGGTAGGCCGACCCTCCGACCGCCATCAGGTAGGCCGAGCCATGCCGGCGTATGGACTCAATCGCAACCGGCCCGCGCTCGGCCTTGCCTATCATGGAAATCAGCCCGGTCTTCTCGAGCATCATGTCGGTGAAGCTGTCCATGCGGGTGGCGGTGGTCGGGCCCGCCGGGCCGACCACCTCGTCGCGCACGGGATCGACTGGTCCGACATAATAGATGACCCGATTGGTGAAATCGACGGGCAGTTGTTCGCCGTTTTCGAGCATGTCGTGAATGCGCTTGTGGGCGGCGTCGCGGCCCGTCAGCATTTTGCCCGACAACAGCAGGGTCTGGCCGGGCTTCCATGCGGCGACCTGTTCCCGGGTCAGCGTGTTCAGGTCCACCTGCAATGATTTGTTGTAGTCCGGCGCCCAGTGCACATCGGGCCAATCCGACAGCGCCGGCGGCGTCAGTTGCGCCGGGCCCGAGCCGTCGAGTTCGAAATGCACATGGCGCGTCGCGGCGCAATTGGGAATCATGGCCACGGGCTTGGACGCCGCGTGAGTCGGGAAGGTATGGATCTTGACATCCAGCACCGTGGTCAGGCCGCCCAGGCCCTGCGCGCCTATGCCCAGCGCGTTCACCTTCTGGTAAAGCTCGATGCGCAGCTCTTCGAGCTTGTTCTGCGGACCGCGCTGCAGCAGCTCGTACATGTCGATGTCTTCCATCAGGGACTGCTTGGCCATCAGCATGGCTTTTTCGGCGGTTCCGCCCACCCCTATGCCCAGCATTCCCGGCGGGCACCAGCCGGCGCCCATTTGCGGCACGGTCTTCAATACCCAGTCGATCAGCGAATCGCTGGGGTTGAGCATGGCGAACTTGGATTTGTTCTCGGAGCCGCCGCCCTTGGCGGCCACCTGCACGTCGACCGTGTCGCCGGCGACCAGTTCGACGCTGACAATACAGGGCGTGTTGTCGCGCGTGTTCTTGCGCGTGAACAGGGGGTCCGAAAGAATCGATGCGCGCAAGGGATTGTCGGGATTCAGGTAGCCCTGGCGCACGCCCTCGTCGCACAATTCCTGCATGGCGCGCTGCGTATCGAAGCGCACGCCCATGCCTATCTTCAGGAATACGTTGACCACGCCGGTGTCCTGGCAAATGGGGCGATGCCCCTCGGCGCACATGCGCGAGTTGGTCAGTATCTGCGCAATCGCGTCTTTGGCGGCGGGGCTTTCTTCGAGATCATAGGCGCGCGCCAGATGCTGGATGTAATCGGCCGGATGGTAATAGCTGATGAATTGCACGGCGTCCGCGATGGACTGGATCAGGTCGTTTTCTTTGATTATCGTGGTCATATTGCGGGTTCAATCGTAAAAAAGGCGGGCAACGCAAAGCCCGCCGGATTTCTGGCCGGTTGCGCCAGGCTTATTTGCCGGTCCAGACGGGCTGGCGCTTTTCGGCAAAGGCGGTCGCGCCTTCCTTGGCGTCGGCCGAGACAAAGATATGGGCGACGCGCGGGCGCTGCAGGTCGAACATGTCGGCCTGGCTCCAGTCGCGTGATTCGGTCACGATTCTCTTGGCCGTCTGCACCGCAAGCGGCCCGTTGGCGGCCACGATGCGCGCCAGCGCCAGGGCGCCTTCGAGCGCCTGGCCGGGTTCGACCAGCTTGTTCACCAGACCATAATGATGCGCGCGCGCGGCCGGCAGCATTTCACCGGTGAGCACGGCTTCCATGGCGATGTGGTAGGGAATGCGGCTGGGCAGGCGAACCATGCCGCCCGATCCGGGCACGATCCCGCGCTTGACTTCCGGAAGCCCGAAATTGGCGTTATTGGCCGCGACTATCATGTCGCAGGCCAAAGCCATTTCGCAGCCGCCCGCCAGCGCATAGCCTTCGACCGCGGCGATCAGCGGCTTTCTGGGGGGCTTTTCGCACAGGCCGGCAAAGCCGCGGCCTTCTACCAGCGGGCGCTGCCCGTTAAATGCAAACGCTTTCAGGTCCATGCCCGAGGAAAAAGTGTTGCCGGCCCCTGTCAGGATGCCTATCACCACGTCATCGTTGGCATCGAGCTGGTCGAAGGCCCTGGCCAGTTCATGAGCGGTTTCGTAGTTGATGGCGTTGCGCGCCTCGGGCCTATTGACCGTGATGATCTGGACGCGATCGATGATTTCCACTTTTACCAAGTCAGACATAGAACAATTCCCAAAAAAGCCGCGGCGCCGACATGCGCCCGTTGAAGATGGTCGATAACCCGATATCATACGACCAATTGCCGCCCGCCCCGAGCGCCACCCCGCCCTCTTTGGCGCGAACCAGTTAAAATTGAAAAATTTTGCGGCTCATCGCTTTACTGGCTTTCGCTCATGCTCACTTTTCAGCAAATCATTTTAACGCTCCAGCAATACTGGGATAAGCAAGGCTGCGCCCTTCTGCAGCCCTATGACATGGAAGTCGGCGCCGGCACCTCGCACACGGCGACATTTCTGCGCTCGATCGGGCCGGAGCCCTGGCGCGCGGCGTATGTGCAGCCTTCGCGCCGCCCCAAGGACGGCCGCTACGGCGAAAACCCCAATCGCCTGCAGCACTATTATCAGTATCAGGTGGTGCTCAAGCCCGCCCCCACCGACATCCTGGATCTGTATATCGGTTCGCTGGTCGCCCTGGGCATAGACCCGCGCGAGCATGACATCCGCTTTGTCGAAGACGACTGGGAAAACCCCACGCTGGGCGCCTGGGGCCTGGGCTGGGAAGTCTGGCTCAACGGCATGGAAGTCACCCAGTTCACCTATTTCCAGCAAGTGGGCGGCCTGGACTGCAACCCCACCACCGGCGAGATCACCTACGGGCTCGAGCGGCTGGCCATGTATTTGCAAGGGGTGGAAAGCGTATACGACCTGGTATGGACCGAAGGCGCGCAAGGGCGCAAAGTGCTCTACCGCGACGTCTTTCACCAAAATGAAGTCGAGCAATCCACCTACAATTTCGAGCATGCCTCGATCGCCATGCTGCTGGCGCACTTCAACGACTACGAGGCTGAAGCCCAGCGCCTCATCGAAGTGCCGCTGGCGCTGCCCGCCTACGAGGCCACGCTCAAGGCCGCGCATACCTTCAATATGCTGGATGCGCGCGGCGCCATCAGCGTAACCGAAAGGGCGACCTATATCGGCCGTATCCGCAACCTGTCGCGCGCGGTCGCCCAGGCTTATTTTGACTCACGCGAAAACCTTGGATTCCCCATGCTAGTCCAGCGCAACGCCGCGGAGGCCGCGCTATGACGACAGCCGCCGCAACCATCCAGCCATTGCTGATTGAATTGCTTACCGAGGAACTGCCCCCCAAGGCGCTGCAAAAACTCGGCCTGGCCTTTGCCGAAGGCTTGCGCAAAATACTGGATCAACACCATTTGCTGGCGGCCGGCTGCGGCGTCAGCGATTTTTCCACGCCGCGCCGCCTGGCCGTCGTGCTGAGCGCGGTGCTGGCCCAGGCGCCCGAACAGACCTATACCGAAAAACTCATGCCGGCCAAGATCGGCCTGGACGATGCCGGCGGGATCAGCCCCGCGCTGGCGAAGAAACTGGCCGCCAAGGGCCTGGACCATCTCGCGGCCGCCGACCTGATCACGGAATCCGACGGCAAGCAGGACTATCTGTACGCCAGGGGCGTGGCGGCGGGCGCCGTGCTTGTCGATGGGCTGCAAGAGGCGCTGGACTACGCCATCACCCATCTGCCCATACCCAAGGTCATGCGCTATCAACTGGCCGACGGCGTCAGCAGCGTCAAGTTCGTACGCCCCGCCCACCAGCTCATCGCGCTGTGGGGCCGGGAAGTCATCCCAGTGCGGGCGCTGGGGCTGGATGCCGGCCGCGCCACCGTGGGCCATCGCTTCATGGCGGGCGGCGCCATCGACATCGCGTCGCCCGACACCTACGAACAACAACTGCACGACGAGGGCAAGGTCATCGCCTCGTTCGCGCAGCGCCGCGCCCTCATCAGCCGCCAGTTGCAAAGCCAGGCCCAGGCGCTGGGCGCCACCATAGGCGCGGGGCCGGAAGTCGACGCCCTGCTGGAAGAAGTCACCGCGCTGGTCGAGCATCCCACCGTGTATGTCGGCGCATTCGAAGAGCAGTTCCTGCAGGTGCCGCCCGAATGCCTGATCCTGACCATGCGTTTGAATCAAAAATACTTTCCGCTGTTCGAACCCGGCAGCGGCGGGCTCACGCACCGCTTCCTGATCGTCAGCAATATGCAGGTCGATGATCCGGTCAATATCGTCGAAGGCAACCAGCGCGTCGTGCGCCCCCGCCTGGCGGACGCCCAGTTCTTTTTCCAGACCGATCTCAAGACCCGGCTGGCCGACCGCGTCGCCGGGCTCGCGACCAGCGTCTATCACAACAAGCTGGGCTCGCAACTGGAGCGCGTGGAGCGCGTGCGCCAGATAGCCCGCCATGTCGCCGGCCAGTTGGGAGGCAATACGGATAACGCCGATCGCGCGGCCCTGCTGGCCAAGGCCGATCTGGGCTCCAGCATGGTGGGCGAATTTCCCGAGCTGCAAGGCGTCATGGGCGCCTATTACGCCAAGGCCGACGGCGAGCCCGACGACGTCGTCCTGGCCCTGAAAGACCAATACCGCATACGCCTGGATGCGCCGGTCGCGGCAGCCACCCTCACCTCGACGGTGCTGTTCATCGCCGAACGCGTCGAAACCCTGCTGGGGATCTGGGGCATAGGCCTGGTGCCCACGGGCGAACGCGACCCCTATGGCCTGCGCCGCGCGGCGCTGGGCCTGATCAGCGCCTTCGAGCAACTGCAGGCCGGCGGCTACCTGGCCATCAGCGACAGCGCCAGCCTGAGCCTTGCCGAGCTGCTGGCCTTTGCCGAAAGCAGCTTCGCGCCGGGCGTCGTCAGCCAGGCAAGCGGCGCCGAGGTCCAGGCCTTCATCTACGAACGCTACCGCAACCTGTTGAACAACGACTTCGACCGCAATGTGGTCGACGCCGTGCTGGCGCTCGAACCGCCTTTGCATCAAGTGCATGCCCGCATACAGGCCTGCGCCAGTTTTGCGCAGCGGCCCGAGGCGGCAAGCCTGGCCGCCGCCAACAAGCGTATTGCCAATCTGCTCAAGAAAGCCGGCGCCGAGCCAGGCGCCATCGATCCGGACAAGCTAGGCGAGCCTGCCGAACAGGCTCTGGCCAAAGTCATAGCCGCGCTCAAGCCGCAAGCCCAGGCGCAACTGGCGCAAGGCGATTTCACGGCCAGCCTGGCCACCATGGCGCAAGCCAAAGACGCCGTCGACGCCTTTTTCAATGACATCATGGTCATGGCGGACGATCCGGCCATACGCGCCAATCGCCTGGCCCTGCTGGCCGAGCTGCATCAGGTCATGAACCAGGTGGCCGATATCTCCAGGTTAGCCCAGTGAAACTTGCCATACTCGACCGCGACGGCGTGATCAATTATGAAAGCCAGGCCTTCGTCAAGACTCCCGGCGAATGGATAGCCTTGCCGGGCAGCCTGGAAGCCATAGCGCGGCTGTCGCGCGCCAATTGGCGCGTCGTCATCGCCAGCAACCAGTCGGGCGTGGCGCGCGGCCTGTTCAGCATGGACGCGCTCAACGCCATTCACGCCAAATTGCGGCGCGAAGTGGCCTATGCCGGCGGCGGCATCGACGCGATCTTCGTCTGCCCGCACGGCCCCGACGACGGTTGCGCCTGCCGCAAGCCCAAGCCGGGCATGCTGCTGGACATAGCGCGCCGCTATGATATCGAACTCAAACACGTGCCCACCGTGGGCGACTCCCTGCGCGATCTGCAGGCGGGCCAGGCGGCGGGCTGCCCGACATGGCTGGTGCTTACCGGCAATGGAAAAAAAACCCGGGACGCAGGCGACCTGCCGGCAGGCACCCAGGTCAGGGACAATCTTGCCGCCGTCGTCGACGCCTGGCTTTCCGAGGAATAAACATGGCCGTATTTCGCGCTACGCTCTACCAGATCTTTCTGATCGTCACCGTCATTCCCTATGCCATCGCCTGCCTCCTGTGGGCGCCGCTGCCCTTGCACTGGCGCTATCGCCTCACCATAGGCTGGCCCCGCCTGGGCATATGGGGCGCCAAGGTCATACTGGGCATACGCTGGCAGATCAAAGGCGCGGAAAACCTTCCCGACGGCCCCGCCATCATGCTGTCCAAGCATCAATCCGCCTGGGAAACGATGTTCATCATCGCGTATATGCCGCGGGACATGTGCTTCGTCTACAAGCGCGAACTGCACCGCGTCCCCTTCTTCGGCTGGGGCCTGGCCCTGCTGCGCATGATCCCGATAGACCGCGCCAAGGGGCGCGACGCCTTCGAGCAGGTCGTCAAGATCGGCCAGGAACGCATCAATGAAGGCCGTTGGCCTATACTGTTTCCGGAAGGCACGCGCATTCTGCCCGGCAAGACGGGGCGCTACAAGCTGGGCGGGGCGCTGCTGGCGACCCGCACCAACACTCCCGTCATCCCGGTCGCTCACAACGCCGGGGAATGCTGGCAGCGCAATGCCTTTATCAAGAAGCCCGGCCTCATTACCGTATCGATCGGCCCTCTCATCGAAACGGCGGGGCTGGACGCCGAAACAGTAAACCGGAAAGTCCAGGACTGGATCGAATCCGAAATGCGCGTACTTAACCCCGAGCGATATGGGCTGGCCTGAGCAACTTCCGCTGTTTTCCGATACCCCGGCTTCAACCTCGGCGCTGCAGCCCGCGCCCCCGCCCAGGACCGAGCACGCCGTCGCCACGACCTGCCCGCCGGCCCTGCCCCATAACGCCCGCTGGCGCGAAGTGCGGGCGGCGCAACAAACCATAGGCTATGTGCTGCAGCGGTCGCGGCGCAAAAGCATAGGCCTGACCATCAACGACGATGGCCTGCAGGTCACGGCGCCCAATTGGGTCACGCTGGGCCAGATCGACGCCACCGTGGTCGAGAAAGCGCCCTGGATACTGGGGAAATTGCGCATCCGGCAAGCGCGCCAGCAGCACCTGGCCACCGCCGATACCCTGTGGCAGAATGGCGGCACCATTCCCTATCTGGGCAGGCGCATCGTCCTGAAGCTGGACGGCATGCAAAAAACGCCGGTGTTCCAGGGCGCGCCCTTCGCGCCCGAGCATGGCAATGTGCTCAGCCTGCCGCTGCCGGCCGACGCGGATCGCAACCGGGTGCGCGACAGCGTGCACTCATGGCTGCAGCAGCAGGCCCTGGCCTGGTTCGGCCAGCGCCTGCAGCATTTCCTGGATGCCAGCCAGCTGACGATACGCCGCTGGAGGCTTTCGTCGGCCGCCACCCGCTGGGGATCGTGCAGCAGCGACGGCAATATCATGCTGAACTGGCGCTTGATACACTTCGAACACGATATCATTGACTATGTGATCGCCCATGAAATCGCCCATTTGCGTGAAATGAACCACAGCAAGGACTTCTGGCGCGAAGTGGGGCTGATACTGCCCGGCTTCGAACGATCGCGCAATGCCCTGCGGCAGCATGATCCCGGCTCATTGCCGCTGCTCTGACGCCCCGTTCCTGTTACCCCGAATAATCTGAAGGAGAAAACCATGCGTTTGCTACATACCATGCTGCGCGTCGGCGACCTGGACCGCTCGCTGATGTTCTACACCGATGTGCTGGGAATGAAACTGCTGCGCCGCAAAGACTATCCCGACGGCAAATTCACCCTGGCCTTTGTCGGCTACCAGGATGAAAGCGAAGGCGCCGTCATCGAGCTGACCCATAATTGGGACACCCCGGCCTACGACCTGGGCAATGGCTATGGCCACATCGCCCTGGAAGTGGAAGACGCCTATGACGCCTGTGCCCGCATCAAGGAAAAGGGCGGCAATGTAACGCGCGAAGCCGGCCCCATGAAGCACGGCCAGACCGTCATTGCCTTCGTGGAAGACCCCGATGGCTACAAGATAGAACTGATACAGCGCAAGGAACGGGCCGACTAGGCCCGGTCCGCCGGAAAAGCCGCCGGCCCTAGGCCGGCTGACGGTCGAAGGCGCCGGGCGGGAAGTCATCCACTTCGATGACCGCGGCGACCGCCTCTTCGGCCGCCTCCAGCGAACCGGCCTGGGCATCGGTGATGGCGCCATTGGCATGGGCCACGCGCCAGTCCTTCAGGCCCGCGTGCCTGATGCGATCGAGGACCGGCTGCACCTCGACCACCAGCTCAAAGGCGCGCTCCAGCCGTTCCACGCCGGGGTTGTCGTGCCCTTCCCAGACCGCGCCGACCAGCCGGTCGCGGGTATCGGAGGGCTCCAGGAGGATATTGGCGCAAAGCGCCGTGGTTTTATCCAGCGGCGGCGCCGCCCGCAGGCCTGGCGGCAGCAGCAGCGCCCGCAAAACCCATCCGGCGCTGCGCAAGGGCAGATTGAGCAGCACGTCGTCCAGGCGCTTTTCGATGGTGGCGCAAGCCTGTTGGGAGCACCACTTCACCAGCGGCAGGTCGGACTCATGCTGGCCTTCATCCTGCCAGCGCTTGAGCACGGCGGACAGCAGATAGAGCTCGGCCAGCACGTCGCCCAGGCGGGCGGAAAGCATCTCCTTGCGCTTGAGCGAGCCGCCCAGCGTCAGCAGCGCCACTTCCGAGACCAGGGCGAATGCCGCGGCGTAGCGCTCCAGGCCGCGATAGTAGGGGGCCGCCGGCCCCACACCCTTGGGCGCGGCGGCAAAACGGCCCGCCGTCCAGGCCATGCCGATGGCCCTCAGGGCGTTCTTCGCGCTATGGGCCAGGTGCTTCCAGATGACCGCGTCGAAGGCGTCCTCGCCGGCGGCCAGGTCGCTGTCGCCCAGGGCCACCACTTCCTTCATGAGATAAGGATGGGCCCGGATGGCGCCCTGCCCGAATATGATGAGGCTGCGGGTAAGGATATTGGCGCCCTCCACCGTGATGGCCACCGGCAGGGCCCGATACAGATTGCCCAGGTAGTTGCCGGGGCCGTCGATGACCGCCTTGCCGGCATGTATGTCCATGGCGTCGTTGACCGATTGCCGCATGCGTTCGGTGGCATGCAGTTTCATGATGGCCGACACCACCGACGGCTTGTATCCCAGTTGCAGGCCCGCGCAGGTGAAGCGGCGCGCGGCTTCGACCAGATAGGCATTGCCGGCCAGGCGGCCGAGCTTTTCCTGCACGCCTTCGAATTTGCCGACGGGGATGCCGAACTGCGTGCGAACGCGGGCATATGCCCCCGAAGTATGCGCCGCAAACACACAGGCGGCCGCCGACAATGAAGGCAGGGAAATGCCCCGGCCGGCGGCCAGGGCGCTCATCAGCATTTGCCAGCCCTGCCCCGCGCGCTCCACGCCGCCTATCAGGGCGTCAAGGGGGACGAACACGTCAGTGCCTTCGGTAGGGCCGTTCTGGAAGGCCTGCATCGCGGGCAGATGGCGCCGTCCCGTGACGACGCCGGGCAGATGAGTCGGCACCAGCGCCACGGAAATCCCCAATTCCCGCTCGCCGCCTATGAGCCGTTCGGGGTCCGACAGCTTGAACGCCAGGCCCAGCACCGTCGCCACCGGGCTCAGGGTAATGTAGCGCTTGCGCCAATTGAGCAGGATGCCCAGGGTATCGACGCCGTCGATATCGCGCCGGCATACCACGCCGGTGTCGGTCATGGCCGCGGCGTCGGAACCGGCTTCAGGGCTGGTAAGGCCGAAACACGGGATTTCCTCGCCGCGCGCAAGGCGCGGCAGCCAATATAGCCGCTGCTCCTCGGTGCCGAACTGCATGAGAAGCTCTCCGGGGCCCAGGGAATTCGGAACCATGACGGTGACTGCTGCAGTGACCGAGCGCACGGACAGCCGGCGCACGACTTCCGAATGGGCGTAGGGCGAGAAGCCCAGCCCGCCATATTCCTGCGGGATGATCATGCCGAAAAAGCCGTGCTGCTTGAGGAAGGCCCAGACATCCTCGGGCAGGTCGCCATGCTTCCAGGTGATGTCCCAATCATTGAGCATGCGGCATACCTGGGCCACGGGGCCGTCCATGAAGGCGCGTTCGCCGGCGGTTAGTGCGACCGGCCTTGCATTGACCAGGGTGCGCCAGTCGGGCTTGCCCGAAAAGAGCTGGGCATCCCACCATACGTCGCCGGCTTCGATGGCTTGCCTCTCGGTTGGCGACAGGGTCGGCATTGTTTCGCGCGCCTTGCGGTATAAAGGCTCAGTCAGCCACTGGCGGCGCCAGGCTCTCCAATTCATGATGATCCCTTTGTTGCTTTATCTCTTGCTATGATAAATGCCATTATCTACCGAAAAACCGGATGCATGTCCGCAGTGTGGCCCATATGTCGCAGACCAACCCCGTCCCGATACGCGAGGCTTGCCCGCCTGGCGCCTGCACCTGCGAGCGCGACGGCCTGTTGAACGAGGCCGGCGGCGATACCCGCGTGCTGATGCTGACCAGGCAGGAAGAAAAAAAGCTCATCGAGCGCATCGAGAATATTTCCAGCTATGCCGACTTGAAGCATGTCGAAGAACGCATGCAGGCGCAACTGGGGATTGTCCTCCGGATCACCCCGAGCGGGCGCGGAGTCCGAACCGTGCGCGGCTTCAATATCCAGCTCGCCGAGCGTCCCGGGCTTTGCCGCAAGACGCGGCAATCCATCCCCGCGGCCGTTCGCCGCTGCCTCGATAAAAACCCCGACATCGCCTACGCCCTCC
>LNAP01005285.1_pt1 | contig 11536 bp, 11 predicted proteins | sample 602601 | NCBI WGS metagenome assembly LNAP01 (sample SAMN02440304, study PRJNA202911) | soil metagenome | biome: Subtropical and temperate rainforests or woodlands; isolation source: soil samples (1 kg each in a 20% v/v slurry with milli Q water) were... ... | reverse complement strand
CAACTGTCCGCTATTTAGCGGAATCCCTGTCCCGGATTTACTGAAATCCCTGTCCCCGAATTACCGAAATCCCTGTCCCGGATTTAACGAAACACGCATCGGGGCATGCAGCGGCGAACGCGAGGCGAATGCGGCTCGTAGTTTCGACAACCCGGGCGGCGATTTTCAGGAGACGAAGACGCAGGGTCGAGAACTCGGCCGTGGCCAATTCCCGGGCTTTGGGAATCGCATCGCGCACGGTCAGCATCAACCAATAAGCGGCGGTATGGAGAATGAGGCGGACTTGATTGGCAAGCGCCGACCGGCAGCTGGTGCGATCGGAAGCGAGCTGCGTCTTGTGCAGCTTGATCAGATTTTCGGCCTGGCCGCGCGCGCAATACAGGCTGTCGTAGATCCACTCGGCCGAGCCGACATCGAGGCTGGTGACGACGAAGCGGATGTCGAGGCCGAGCGTGGTCGCCTCAATACGAGCGACGGCGCGCCGCTCGCGATCCCAGGATTTTGCCTTGTGGTGCGTCTCGGTATAACCGCGCAGAACAGCCAGGTTCTCGATGGCGCGTCGCGTGCGGATGTCGTCGGCGACCTCGTCGACTTTTCTGGCGAGCGGCTTGGTCCCTGACAGACCGAAGATGTAGTCGATGCCGTTGTTCTCACACCACGTCATCGCCTCCGGCCGGGCATAGTGCCCGTCGCCACGGAACGTAATTCGCGTCTTGCGCCATCGCGTCCGGATATGCCGTACCAGGCGTCGAAGATGGGCGCGCACCTCGATGCCGCCCGGCGTCTTGCCGGGCCGCAGCACGACCGCCACGGGCCGGCTCTTCTCCGTGTCATAGACGTGGATCGGCAGGAAGCAACGTTCGTCGTAATGAGCGTTGAACAGCGAGAGCTGCTGATGGCCGTGGACGACGTCACAGGTGTCGTCAATATCGAGGGTGACGGATGCCGGCTCCCACGGGTAGCTATCCATCCATGCGTCGACCAAGGTGTAGGTCAGGCGGATCACGTCGCGCAGGCGCGGAGCATTCTCCAGCCGCGACAGCGTCGGTTGGGAACACAAATCCCGGCCCGTATCCGGCAGGCGACCGCAGGCAAGCTTGAACGCCGGATCGGACCGCAGATGATCGAGGTCGTTGGCGTCCTCGTAGCCGCAGCAAATCGCGAACATGCGAGCACGGAACATATCGGCAAGGCTGTGCTCGACGCGCGTCGGATCGCGCCGATCCGGGAACACCCGGGCCAAATTGTCGGCCAAACCGAGACGCCGCTCGGCCATCGCCAGAAGCATCACGCCCCCATTCGAGGTCAGGCGCCCACCGTCGAAGGCAGCTGTGACTTTCTTGGCGTGAACGGCTGGAAATGAGAATGGCAGAACCGTATCATCAGTCATGGCGGGCGTGGTTTTCGCGGTTGAAGGTGATGGGGTTGGCTTCAGCAACCGAATCCTACGCCGCATCAGCGCTTTACACCACGCTCGCCAGCCTCTCAGGCGCCCGCTGGTGAATAAAAGCGGCTAGTGGCGGGGTGCGGGTATCATAGCGCCACGGCGAAGCAATAGTGCCCATCTTCATCGGCCGTGGCGCGCCATTCAGAACAAAACTGCGAACTCTTATGTTATTGAGATTACAATTTAATTTTTTGCGAACCGGCAAGGCTGGGTGCTCAGCTACGGCTTTTGACCTTTCGGAGGGGTGCGGCGTCAATCGAAGCGTTGTGCATTCGAGCGGTCAGGCAAGGAAGGCCACGAAGGATATCAATACTCGCGGCGCTGCGCTTCGAGGTCGCGCTGCACGTCCGCCAACGCCAGCGGCTCGGCCAACAGACCTTGTCGTTCGTAGCGGCGACGGCTCCGGCTGAAGCTCACGACAACAGCGCATGTCGTGCTTTTCGCCGTCACCCGCGGCGACAGCAGCGCGTCGCCCGCCGGCAAGAACTCGAGTTCATCAAGACCAACGCAGCCCAGACTTGCCGGACCGGGATTTTCCATCATCAGCAGATCACCGTTGCCGCCGCACCTGTGGCATTTCCATTCGCTGTTCAACGGCAGGATCACCACCAGATCCGGAACACGGCTCGCCTCCTCTGCCAAGCGTTCGCGCTTCTTCCCGGAAAGCGCTTGCGAAATCCAATGGGTCCGGCACGTCGCCTCGATCGCCGGGTCCCCCGCTCCGGCTGATGGGTTTCGCTTTCGATCAACCCATCCCGTACCCTTCAGGGCTCTCGGCGCTGGTCAATTCGAATTCTGGAGGTTGCTGTTCCGCGAATCACTACACATTGCTAATAATCGCGACGAGCTGCCGGCCCAACTCGGAGGCGTTCCATGGCCCTTTCTCTTGCCCAACGACAGCCCACACTGCCTTGGGACGGCGCTATGCGCCCGACGCGCGACGATATCCTTCTCCGGTATCTTCGCCTGCGGGAAATCTCCAAGAGACTTCATGAGGAAGTTCTAAATTGCGTATCCGGCGACAGACTGCTGGATCACGCGCGTCGGCTCGGATTGACACGAGGAAAGACGTTGCTTCTCGAAGACATGGAAGAGATGTACTACGTCTACGATCTTGTCGTTTACACCGCGCCTGCGGATCGTTCGCGGGCGATCGACCGTTACGCGAAGTCCGCCAAATTCGACGCGCAGTCTGACGAGCGGCTGATGCTGGACGCGATGCGCGCGTCGCAGTTTGCCATACTCCTGATCGAACAGCGTCACGATACGGTGGGCCTGATCGCCACCGACATTCTCCGCAACTCCAAAGTATGGCTGCTCGACGTCGGGCTTGAGAATTCGATGGACGATGGAGAATTGATCGCTACCAGGCTGCTCACCCCCGGGAAGTTCTCGATGACCGCCGGCGTCAATATTCCGTTCGGGATCGAAATGCTCGAACCGATTTGCATGCTGCTGCCGCAGCGCATGGGCAATAGCAAGCTGAGCCGAATAGCTGAGGACAGGCGCTTCGCTGAAGCCGTCTACAAAGTAGAGCTTGCGAACGGCGTCATGGATCGCATGACCTACCTCGATCTACCCGATGGTGCCTGACCTCAACGGCACCCAGGGAACGGCCAGCAATGTGCCCGTACGACGCCCCGATCGCAGGATTTCCGCTTCGGCTGAAGCGCCGCGTCTGGCGCCGTAGCGTACGATCGACATACACTGTCAGGCGTGAAGATAATCTTCCGCGCGATGCAAGGCCATCGTCATCCGCCCAGCACCGACACATGATCCTGCCGGCGCTGCTTCGCGAGCCGTTCGTAGCTGGCCTGGTTCTTGGCGGCCACCAGCGTGTGGGGGCTGCCGCGCCTTTCCGTCGTGAAGTCAAGGTCGCACGCCGCGCTCCGGACTCTTTGCTCGACATGGCTCCTCCGATCCTGGACCGCCTTCAGGCGCCATTGCGCTTGATCCGGCGCAACCAGGAACGCACCCAGTCCACGGCAGTCGCCACATGTGCATTTGAGCGGGTTGGTCCTGGTCCAGTCCCGCGGCGCCTCCAGCGGCAGGGCGACGCGCCTGCGCAGGTGGTCCAGAGACGCCTCTCGGAGCCGCCTCACCGCCGGCCATGCCGTGCTTTCGGCCAGCTTGGCAAACGCACGAGCGGCGGGGACCAGCACGTCGTCCGGCTCGTATGTCTTCGGCCAGGCCAGCAGGTGCTCGATCGCACGCGCTGCGAGCCCCGCATCGATCTGGCTCGTTGCCGTCAGAAAATCGACGACGAAGCCCGGCTTCACCGGCGTTGGCCGAGCCCAAGTGCTAACCAGCACCTGCTTGGCAGGGTCGCCCGGCAAAGCGTCTGTCAAGGCTGCGCCGATCTGCTCCAGATCGCCCGTCGCACCTGCATACCGACGAGTTGCTTGGCGCGGTGGTGGTAGGACAGCAACCGGATCGCCTTGCGCGACGCTTTGTCGACCAGTTCCAGCCGCTTGCCGGAGGCCGACGCCAGATGGATCGACCAATCGAAGAAGGCGAGTGCGAGAGAGGCAGGCGATAGACCTCCCGTCGACTGGGCGGCCAGAGCTTCGCGCATCCGGTCGATCGATCGGAACGCCTCGCTGCCGACGCTTTCCTCAAGCCGAGGCATCCGTACCGGCCGAGCCGGACTCTTCTCAATATCTGTCGTTGGGTTCATTTGCCGGACCGTTTTATCTTCGGCTTATGCCCGCCCGTGATGACGACCGATTTCATCATGTCTTTAAGGGCATTTGCGATAAGGCTTTCGAGGTCGCCGCCCTCGGCCTGAAGTAGCGGTGCGACGCCAAGCACGTTCCTCAGAATGCCCACTCCGGCCAGGAAGGCGGCGATCAAGGCGGCCCGACGGGCTGCTGGTTGATCGAGCTTGTTGGCGAGCGGGGTGATGAAATCGTTCAGCATGAAATCCCGCAAGACGGGCGACGCTTCCGGACTTGAAAGCGAGCGGATGATGATGTCGAGCGGACCGACCTCTCCGCGTGGACGGGCAGCATCACGTGCAAAAACCTGCTTGGCGAGTGTGCCCGGGAGGTCGCCCGCGGCACCGATGAGAAGGCGGGCGGGCTGTATCGTTGCCTCAAGCGCTTCGGCAAAAAGCTGTTCTTTCGAGCCAAAGCAGCGATGTACATAAGAAACGTCGATGCCAACGTCGGACGCTATGTCTCGCAGTCCAGTTCGTTCATAAGAATAGCTCGAAAACCGCAGCACCGCGGCATCGAGAATTCGATCGCGCGTCGTGACCTTGGGTTGCACTGCAGATTTAGGGCGCATCGTGCCTCGCAAGAAATCCATTAGTATTGATAAACATGCTATTTTCTAGGTCAACAATAGTTGACCTATATCAAGGTGCGGTCATTACGCGGCGAGTAAACGATAGTTGCTATTAATTGAAACCCATGATGGAGAGATCTCATGGCAATTGAAGAAAATAGTGCGCAGCCAACGGCGGCCAGCTTCCAGTTTGCGATGCCCGGCGGCGCTGAATGGATGAAATCATTCTCGCAGCTGCCGACCACGCTTTTCGTTTCCAGATGGAAGGATGCGCTCGGGCACCGCTGGCTTTCTGGAGGACCAAGCCGATTACATCACGAAGCTTGCTGAATGCGCCGATCCAGCGCAAGTAATGAAGTGCAATGCCGAGTTCGCGCAAAAATCCTGGATCAGATATTGGAACGAAGGATCTAAAATCATCGAGGGCGCGCGTACGAAGGTCTCCGCTGGCTTGCCTGCCGTTTAGTTCCTCATAATGGCCGGTTTATTCGAGTCCCTTCTCACGTAAACGAGAAGGCCGTTTGTGCGGCACCGTCATCAAGCTGGAGGGAAGATCGCGGATGACAAAAGCCAGTAAGCGTTGGCTCCTAACCGCCCTCGTCGTGATTGTCGTCGGGGCCGGCTATTATGCCTGGCAGAGGTTTGGGAAAAGCGACCTGCCACAGGGGATCGCCAGCGGAAACGGACGCATCGAAGCAGTCGAGATCGACGTATCGACCAAGACCCCCGGGCGAATCCGTGAAATTCTAGTCAATGAGGGCGATTTCGTCACTGCCGGACAAGTGCTCGCCCGCATGGATACCGACCAGTTGGAAGCCCAGCGCCGTCAGGCCGCGGCGCAGTTGCACCGTGCAGCCGTCAGCGTCGATACCGCCAAGAGCCTCGTAACCCAGCGCGAAGCTGAAAGAACCGCGGCCATGGCCGTCCTGGCGCAGCGCGAAGCCCAGCTCGATACCGCGGACAGAAAGCTTGCGCGATCGGAACAACTGATCAAGACCAGCGCCGTATCCCAGCAGGTTCTCGACGACGATCGCGCGACCGATCAGGGAGCGAAAGCCGCAGTAGCAGCGGCCCAGGCGCAGGTCGCCGCGTCGGAGGCCGCGATCAGCGCCTCCAAGGCTCTGGTAATCGACGCCGGAGCCGCAGTAGACGCGGCCCAGGCGGCGATCGAGAGCATCACGGTCGAAATCAACGACAGCACACTGAAATCACCACGCGATGGGCGCGTGCAGTACCGGGTTGCGCAGCTTGGGGAGGTGCTGTCGGCCGGGGGACGGGTTCTCAATCTCGTTGATCTCGGCGACATCTATATGACCTTTTTCCTGCCGACTGCGCAGGCGGGCCGCGTTGCGATTGGAACCGATGTTCGTCTGGTACTCGACGCGGCCCCGCAATATGTGATCCCGGCCAAAGCCACGTTCGTGGCGGACGTCGCTCAGTTCACGCCCAAGACCGTAGAGACCGAGGAAGAGCGCCAGAAGCTGATGTTTCGGGTTAAGGCGCACATTTCACCGGAGTTGCTGCGGAAATATATCCGACAGGTCAAAACCGGTCTCCCCGGCATGGCCTACGTTCGGCTCGATCCCAAGGCCGAATGGCCGGCGCGTCTCAAGGGAGCGCTGCCGCAATGAGCCATCGGCCCGCCGACATCACCGTCGTTTCTGCGCCCGTCGCAAGGCTGAACGCGGTCGGATTGTCTTACGGCAAGACGGTGGCGCTCGAAGCCGTCAGCCTGGACATGCCGGCAGGCTGTATGGTCGGACTGATCGGTCCGGATGGGGTGGGCAAGTCCAGCCTGCTTTCGCTGATCGCCGGCGCGCGCGTCATCCAGACCGGGCATGTCGAAGTGCTCGGCGCCGACATGGCCAATGCCAGGCTTCGCGCGCGCACCTGTCCGCGGATTGCCTACATGCCCCAGGGTCTCGGCAAGAACCTCTATCCCACGCTTTCCGTGTTCGAGAATGTCGACTTCTTCGGCCGTCTGTTCGGGCACGACAGGCGCGAGCGGGAGCGCAGGATCGAGCAGCTTCTGCACAGCACGGGACTCGCCCCGTTCGCGGACCGGCCGGTGGGCAAGCTTTCGGGCGGCATGAAGCAAAAGCTCGGCCTGTGCTGTGCGCTAATTCACGATCCCGACCTTTTGATCCTCGACGAGCCCACGACGGGCGTCGATCCGTTGTCGCGCCGCCAGTTCTGGGAACTGATCGACAACATTCGCGGCAAGCGTGCCGGCATGAGCGTCATCGTCGCCACTGCCTATATGGAAGAAGCCGCCGGCTTCGACTGGCTGGTGGCGATGGATGCCGGCCAGGTGCTTGCCGCCGGCGTGCCCGCCGAACTGCTACGGCAGACCGGTGCCGCTACGCTCGACGCGGCCTTCATTGCCCTCCTCCCGGAAGAAAAACGCCGAGGCTATACGGAGGTGGCGATTCCGCCTCGATCTGCGGATCTCGACGGCGACGTCGCGATCGAGGCTGAGCATCTCACCATGCGCTTCGACGATTTCATTGCAGTTAATGACGTGAGCTTCCGCATCGAGCGCGGCGAGATCTTCGGCTTCCTCGGCTCAAACGGCTGCGGCAAGACGACGACGATGAAAATGCTGACCGGACTTTTGCCGGCCAGCGAAGGCCACGCGAAGCTGTTCGGGCGCGAGATCGATCCGAACAACATGGAGGTCCGCCGCCGCGTAGGCTATATGTCGCAGGCGTTCTCGCTCTATTCCGAACTTACGGTGCAGCAGAACCTCCAGCTGCACGCGCGGTTGTTCCGCATACTCCCAGCCGCGATTCCCACGCGGATCGAGGAGATGGCCCGTCGGTTCGATCTCCTCGACGTCATGGATTCGCTACCCGATCCTTTGCCCCTCGGGGTTCGCCAGCGCCTGTCGCTCGCGGTGGCGATGATCCATTCTCCTGATATGTTGATCCTTGACGAGCCGACATCGGGCGTCGATCCGGTGGCGCGCGACCGTTTCTGGCAGATCTTGTCCGACCTGTCCCGCAAGGACAACGTCACGATCTTCGTCTCGACCCACTTTATGAACGAGGCAGAGCGCTGCGATCGCATCTCGCTCATGCATGCGGGTAAGGTGCTTGTCAGTGACGAGCCAGCCAAAATTATTCAGGCACGTTCCGCCAGTAGCCTTGAGGGCGCTTTCATCGCCTATTTGGAGGACGCGATCGGGAAGTCGGAAGTCACACCATCGACTGCCGGCTCGGCGCCCGCGATTGCAGTTACGCCAGTTCCGACGGACGCCACGGCGCAGGACCAGACAAGAAGGCTGTTCGATCCGCGTCGCATGTTCGCCTATACCAGGCGCGAGGCGCTCGAACTGGGCCGCGATCCAATTCGCGCCACGCTCGCTATCATCGGCAGCGTCGTTCTGATGTTCGTTATGGGCTACGGCATCAATATCGATATCGATAACCTCACTTTCGCCGCCCTCGACCGCGACGACACCACCATCAGTCGCGATTACATTCTGCAGATCGCGGGTTCTCGCTATTTCAAGGAAAAGGCTCCGATTGCCGACTATGCGGATCTCGATCGGCGCATGCGCAGCGGTGAACTGAGCCTAGCGATCGAGATTCCACCCGGTTTCGGACGCGACGTAGCGCGCGGCAAGAACGTGGAGATCGGCGCTTGGATCGATGGTGCCATGCCGACGCGAGCGGACACCGTGAGCGGTTATGTGCAGGCTATGCACGCGGCCTGGCTGACGCAGAAAGCGCGGGAGATCTATGGTGCGGCCGCGACCGTTGGCAGTTTCCAGCTCGTGCTCCGTTACCGCTATAACCCGGACATCAAGAGCCTGGTGGCCATGGCGCCCGCGGTGATTCCGCTGCTGCTGTTGATGATTCCAGCCATGCTGGCGGTGCTCAGCGTGGTTCGGGAGAAGGAGCTCGGATCGATTATCAATTTCTATGCGACCCCCGTCACGCGGCTCGAATTCCTGGTCGGCAAGCAAATTCCCTATGTGGCAATTGCCATGCTGAACTCTTTTCTGCTGGCGGCTTTCGCCATGTTCGTCTTCCGCGTTCCGTTTACCGGCAGTTTTCTCTCCTTCACAGTCGGTGCGTTTCTCTACGTGATTGTCACGACCGGTATGGGGCTCGTCATCTCGACGTTCATGAGCAGCCAGATTGCCGCCCTCTTCGGGACCACGCTCATTACCATGATCCCAGCCATCCAATATTCGGGATTGATTGATCCGGTATCGTCGCTTCAGGGGGTCGGCGCCTTCATCGGACGGATCTATCCGACCACCTATTTTGTCAACATTACCCGCGGCACCTTCTCCAAAGGGCTCGGTCTCGGTGATCTGTCGGGCTCGTTTCTGCCGCTGCTCATCGCCATTCCGGTGTTGCTCGGCCTCGGCGCGGCTCTCCTCAAGAAACAGGCGGACTGAGTATGCGTCTGGCCAATATCCTCGAACTCGGCGTCAAGGAACTGCGCGGCCTGGCCCGCGATCCGATGCTGATGGTTCTGATCGGCTACGCCTTCACGCTCTCGATCTATACGGCATCGAGAGCGATGCCGGAGACCCTCAACCACGCGGCCATCGCAGTGGTCGATGAGGACCAGTCACCGGTATCCTCCCGCATCATCACGGCGTTTAATCCGCCGTATTTTTCGATACCGCGGCTCATCACGCAGCGACAGATGGACAGCCGCATGGACTCCGGTCTCGACACCTTCGCGCTGGACATTCCGCCGGACTTCCAGCGCGACCTGCTGGCCGGCAAATCACCGGCCATCCAGCTCAATATCGACGCCACCCGCATGACCCAGGCCTTTACCGGCGGAGGATATATCCAGTCCATCGTAACCAGCGAGGTCAGTGAGTTTCTAAACCGCTATCGCAGCGTGACTAAGGTGCCCGTCGACCTGGCGCTGCGGGCGCGGTTCAATCCGACATTGAACAAGAGCTGGTTCGGCGCCATCAACCAGGTCATTACTTCGATCACCATGCTGTCGATCGTTCTAACGGGCGCAGCATTGATCCGCGAGCGTGAACACGGCACCATCGAACACCTGCTCGTCATGCCGGTGACGCCGTTCGAGATCATGGCGAGCAAGATCTGGTCGATGGGCCTCGTCGTTCTGCTGGCCTCCAGCGTAGCCCTGCTGGTGGTCGTTCAAGGATGGCTCTCGGTCCCGATACAAGGTTCGATGACGCTGTTTCTGCTTGGTGCGACGCTGCATCTGTTCGCCACCACCTGCATGGGTATATTCCTGGCGACGTTGGCGGGCACCATGCCGCAGTTTGGCCTATTGCTGATGTTGATTCTCCTGCCGCTGCAGGCGTTGTCGGGGAGCGTGACGCCGCGCGAGAGCATGCCCGACATCATCCAGAACCTGATGCTCGCCGCGCCCAATACGCATTTCGTGATATTGGCACAGTCCATCCTGTTTCGGGGCGCGGGCCTCGATGTCGTCTGGCCGCAATTCGCGGCGCTACTCGGGATCGGAGCAATCCTGTTCTTCCTTTCGCTGCAGCGCTTCAGGCGGTTCCTGAGATAACAAGCAAATACCTGGGTTATTTGAGAGCCTGCACGCTACAGCGCGCAAGAGTTAGCCGCGGTATCAGCGAGCCTTTTGTTTGGCACCATAGGCGACATAGATCGACGCATCCGGGCAATTGGGCTACGCGCAAATGGCGTCGAAACAAGTCAGCAGGAACCTCATCAGCTACCACAAAAGCAGTGCCTTCCTGGTAAGCCCGCATCGACACCAAGGTCGCGCCATGGAAATGTCTATGCCGATCTCGCTCAGCGGGACTTGATCCGATTGTGGCGGAAATTATCGAAGCACACGCAGGAACCATGGTTGACAATGATAACATCAAGCGGCGCCGGCTCGTCGAGTTCAAGGATGGTTGCCGCTATGGCAAGTTCGGAAAGACTAAGGCTTATGAGCTGATCGCCCACGAGAGGATCAGGGCCTACAAGATGGGGGATAAGACCATGATCGACCTCGACAGCGTGGATGAATATCACGCTTCTCTGCCGAGGGTCGAACCTTTTGACGCAGAAAACTGAGCGTTGCATCGGCGAATTGGGCGCAAGTTGCGTAGCACTTGTTGTGCGTGACGTTTCTGTGCATGAGCCCCCATAATCGCTCGATCGGGTTCAAGTGCGGGCAATACGTTGGGATGAAGTGCAGCTTGATGCGTCGTCCCGGCTGTGCCAGCCATTCCTGCACGAGCTTGGCATGATGATAACGCGCGTTGTCCAGGAACACATGGATGAGCGCCAGCATCGGATAGAGCGCCTCGATCGATTGCAGCAGTCTGATCGTCGAGGCAGCGTCGATGGTCAGGGCCTCGATCATCCGGGTTTGCCCGGTCTGCAGGTCGATCGCGCCATGAATGTTGATGCGTTGACGCCCGCTCGTCTGCTCGATCGCGAGCTTCTCTTGTTTTGGCGCCCAGCAGCCGGCAGGCCGCGCCGCATGGGTCGGATGCACGGCGTCCGCAAATAGCACGGCCTCGTCGTCGCCCAAGGAATTCAGCAGCTTTTCGTAGCCCTCAATGAAAGCCTTCTGCTTTTCTTCGTCGAGCTTGCGCGGGATGACATTGGGCTTGTGATATTCAAGCCCCTGGCGGTGCAACAACGCGATCAGTCCTGACCGGCTTTCGTAAACGACGCCGAATTCATTCTCGATCCAGGCACCGACCTGGCGCGTTGTGCGCGGTAAGTGCGGATTCCGACGAAGCCGGCCATGCATTCCAATTCGAAGCCGGCCGGGTATTCCGATCTGAAGCCGGCCATCCGTGGCGTCGTTCGCATGGGTCAA
>LNAP01005282.1_pt1 | contig 11537 bp, 11 predicted proteins | sample 602601 | NCBI WGS metagenome assembly LNAP01 (sample SAMN02440304, study PRJNA202911) | soil metagenome | biome: Subtropical and temperate rainforests or woodlands; isolation source: soil samples (1 kg each in a 20% v/v slurry with milli Q water) were... ... | reverse complement strand
ATACTATTGCGAACGTATTGAAAACAATAGACTAAGCATCGGGGCCACTGGGCAGACAGGCTGGAACGTCTGCAAATAATGCTTGGCCTTGAGCCGCATGAAATACGCGGCATTTAAAAGAATGCAATTCAAGCGCTCCCGGACTCGAATGCTTCCATTTTTCCGGTTATTGGTTGCTGATGCGCGTAAGCAACAACGTTTTGTAAGGCTCCTTTAAAACGATGCCCCATAGGCGTATTCGCTCCGGTATGGGGCGTTACGATCAGGTTGGGAATACCTGCCAAATGACCTGCCGGGACAGGTTCTATTTCGAATACATCCAGTGCGGCGAAACCGAGTCTGCCCTTCTTCAACATGGCGAACAATGCGCCTTGATCAACTTGATTGCCCCTTGCCGTATTGATCAGCATCGCATCGGATTTCATCATATCAAGCTCGGCTTTGCCGATTATAGGGGGCTGGCCATCGGGCAGCGTTGCATGGATACTGACAATGTCTGCGCTACCTAGCAGCTCTTCCTGGCTTACCCGCCTGCCCAGCAACTCATCCGGAATTCCTTGTGGCGGATTCCGTTTGGTATATAAAAGCTGCATTCCCAGTGCACGCGCACGCCAGGCCACTTCACGTGCTATTTCCCCAAAACCTATTAGCCCCAATGTCAGCTCAGACAAAGGACGAAAACCATCCATCTTAAGCCCCAACCAGTTAGGATAGCGTTGAGTCTGTGTCGTTATCACCGGCTTCAGTTCTCGTGGATTTTCTCCGTTTAATACGGCGTTTTGAGACGAGGTCAATTGCCGCAGGGACGCCATCAGCAATGCAAGGGTGTGCTCGGCGACGGCAACGTGGCCTGCATCGGGCAACATGGAAACTGTAATGCCGCGGGCACGACATGCATCGACATCCACCCTCTCGATTGAGCGGCCGAGCTTCTGGACAAAGCGCAAATTCGTTGCGCGCTCGATAGCTTGGCGGCCCAACCCACGACTTGTCAAAATAAGCGCGTCGCAGCGCTGCAGCGCCGAGCCCCAGTCATTATCGCCGTCGTGCAAATCATACTCAAAACAAGCCTCCGCCAGCGAGTCAGGCCGACCAATATTGATCTCTGCCTGATACTGGTCAGGTCGTCCCCGTAATGCGGATCCGATCAATATCGTTTGAGCATCGTGGCAAAGTTCTGTCTTAGTCAAGTTGAATGCCCTCTTCCTTAATCAGCTTGTCCCATACGCGCCAATCCTTTTCTATAAATTTAGCGAAGTCCTGCGGACTTCCGCCCTGCGGCTCCAACGCCAGCGATTGCAATTTCTGACTTACTTCAGGCATTTTCAAAATGTCGCCCACATCTTTATTCCATTTCATGACAATGTCTGCAGGTGTGCCTTTCGGTGCGAATGTGCCGAACCAGGATGTAACCTCGTAGCCCGGCAAGCCAGACTCCGCGATGGTTGGAAGGTCGGGGGCCAATGATGAACGTGCGGTCGTTGTAAGCGCGAGCGCGCGAAGCTGACCTGACTTTATATAAGGGAAAGCTACGGGCAACGCAATAAAGCTCATGGTGACGCGGCCGCTAATCAAGTCGGCCATGGTAGCGCTTGCACCTTTATACGGCACATGAAGCATTTTTACGTTCGCCATTTTGCTGAATAGCTCGCCAGCCAGATGGGCGCCAGAACCGGCACCGGCCGAGGCATAACTGAGCTGACCAGGCTTAGATCGAGCCAGTTCAATCAACTCTTTAACTGATTTGGCCGGAACCTGTGGATTTACTACCAGCACATTAGGTGATGTAGCCGCGAGAATGACTGGGGAGAAGTCCTTTATTGGATCATAAGGCAACTTTTTGTACAGGCTACGATTGATCGTAAATGAGTTAATTGTCATCAACATGGTATAGCCGTCGGGCGCGGCTCGTGCGACTTGCACGGTGCCTACGTTACCGCTGCCGCCGGTCTTGTTTTCTACAACAATAGATTCCTTCCATTTTTCGGACAGCTTCTCACTGATTACGCGAGCGACAGTATCGGTAGCCCCGCCTGCGGCAAAGGGGACTATGTAGCGAATAGGCTTATTGGGATAGCTACTGGTGCTGGTCTGTGCGTCCGCAACCGATAGTGCGCCAGTGGATACGGCTACACAGGCAAATTTTATAATTACATGCCATAGTGATTTTTTCATTTGTCGTCTCCTAGTTTGTTGTCTTGGGGTTTATTACCGACTCAAGATCCGTCGGAAGTTGGCCACGGCCAAACTGATGCCGCGCCCTATGGTCGTACTGCCGCCAGCAATCAGAAGCACCTTGTTCTCCAGCCCGTTCCCGACCACATTGCCTTTATTCATTGCGCTTCCTTTATGTTGAAAGCTGCATAGGTATCGCTAGCAGCCGCTATTGTTTACGGGATACAACCCCGTCCCTGTCAAGACTGCATGCCCCACCGGCGTACAGTCACCGCTTCGATTTTCTGAAAAACCATGTGCTCGACGAACAAACCAATCAGTATGACCGAAAGCAAACCCGCAAAGACACTGGGGATTTCCAATAGATTCTTGTTCTCGTAGATGAACCACCCCAGACCGCCCGAGCCCGAAGCCACACCGAATACCAGTTCGGCGGCTATCAAAGTACGCCAGGCAAAGGCCCAGCCAACCTTCAGACCTGCAAGGATGCTGGGGAAAGCCGCCGGTATGAGCAAAAGCGCTATATAACGAATACCTGTAAGGCCATAGTTGCGCCCCACCATACGCAGTGTTGGCGACACGGCAGTAAATCCGGAATGGGTATTCAATGCAACAGACCAAAGAACCGAATGCACCAGCACAAATACAAGACTTCCGTTACCCAATCCGAACCAGATAAGAGCCAGCGGCAAGAGCGCAATCGCGGGCAACGGATTGAACATCGCAGTCAAGGTCTCAAGAAGATCATTTCCGACGCGTGAGCTCATCGCAAGAGCCGCCAGGATGGCAGCCAGCAATATCCCCACGAAATATCCGACAAGCAGAACCTTGATGGACATCCAGCCTCGCTGTAGCAAAACGCCGCTTGCCAAGTTGTCGTAGAGCGCCCGCAGGGTGTCCGTCAACGTGGGGAACAACAGTGAGTTATCCAGCACGGCGGCATACAGTTGCCACACGGCGGCCAGGAGAAGTACCAGTACGACCTTGCGGAACGAGGTCGTGTTATACAACTTCTCGCCAAGCGACAGCGGTTTTTGTATGACCCCGAAAGCGCTGTCGTCCACATCGCGCACATACTCGGGGCGAGCAGAAAGAAGTCGGCTACTCATGTGCGGCTCCCGCCGTTACGGATGAGTCGGGAAATAACAATCGATGAATACGCTCGGACATAGGCACCCCGTCCGCGTCCGCAATATCAACACCGTTGCTGTTCAGTTCCGCCCTGATGCGCCCAGGGTGCGGCGACAGCAGCAGGATCCGGCTGCCAATCATGATCGCTTCGGAAATCGAGTGCGTGATGAAAATGACCGTGAAACGCGTGTCATCCCAAAGCTGCAACAACTCCTCCTGCATCGTGCGTCGCGTCAATGCATCGAGTGCGGCAAATGGCTCATCCATCAACAAGACTTGCGGCTCCATTGCCATGGCCCTGGCAATGGCCACCCGTTGCTTCATGCCACCTGACAGCGTGTACGGATACGCATCTGCAAATGACTCCAGCTTTACTTTGGCGATGTAATGCATCGCTCTTTCCTGTGCAACATGCCGGTCGAGCCCTCTTCCTTTCATAAGAGGAAACATTACATTACCCAGGACTGTCTTCCAGGGCAGCAATTGATCAAACTCCTGGAATACAAACATACGGTCCTGGCCCGGACCTTGAATCGTCTTGCCGGCAAGTTCAATACTTCCCTCGCTTGGCTTCAGGTATCCGCCAATGGCTTTAAGAACTGTCGATTTTCCGCAGCCGGATGGCCCCAGAATTACAAAACGATCGGAGGCATGGACATCAAATGTAAGGCGATAAGTCGCCGTAACGACGCTGTCGACCGTCCGGTACTGCAGCGTCAAGCCCCGCACTCCAAGCAAAGGAGAAGTAGCAATGTGGTCAACAACACGATCAATCATCTGGCCCCCCTTGGACCCCCGTAATCACCATGCGTCACATCGCGGCCAGGGCCGTGCACGCGGTCATATTGTCTGCGCCGACCTTCAGGCCGACACGCGTTGACGTCTATTTAGTATTTGCGAACGAATGGATTCGGCATCTCGAGATCGGTCGAAATCCACACGCTTTTGGTATGCATGTATTCCTTTACCATCTCCGTCCCGCCCTCTCGTCCGATGCCGCTATGCTTGTAGCCGCCGAACGGGGTGGTAAAGCTGGTTGAGCGGTAATTGTTGACCCATACCGTCCCCGCCTTGACCGCCTCGCTTACTTTGATGGCACGCTCAAGACTCTTGGTCCAGATGCCGGCGGCAAGACCATATAAAGTGTCATTAGCAATGCGGATGGCATCATCTACATCCTTGAAACGAATAACGGCCAGTACCGGGCCAAATACCTCTTCTCTCGCGATTCGCATGTCATTGTTCACATCGGCGAAAATAGTTGGATCAACGAACTGGCCGCACCCGAACTGCGGACCGGACAATGCGCGTCCCCCCACGACGCAGCGCGCACCTTCGGCCTTGGCAATGTCGATATACGACATAACCTTATCGAACTGCGGGCGTGTCGCAACCGGGCCGACTTGCGTTTCAGCCAGCAAGGGGTTGCCGATCTTCGCCTGCCTGGTCAGGGCCACCAGTTTTTCGAGCACCTGGTCATAGACTGTGTCCTGCACAAGAAGCCGCGAGCCCGCCATGCAGGTCTGGCCTCCCGCCGAGAAGATTCCCGTAATCGCACCGCGCGCCGCACGATCAAGATCCGCATCGTCAAAGATGATGTTGGGCGACTTTCCGCCCAGCTCGAGCGACACACGTTTAAAGTTGCGCGCCGCCAGCTCGTAGACCTTGCGCCCTCCGCTTTCCCCGCCCGTGAACGCTATCTTCGATACCAGCGGATGCAGAACCAGGGGTTCGCCAACTTCGTCACCGTAACCGGAAAGCACATTGAAGACACCTTTCGGGAAGCCCGCTTTCTCGACAATCGTAGCGAGTTCGAACATTGAGGCGGACGTGAATTCCGAAGGTTTACAAATGATTGTGTTCCCTGCGGCCAGGGCTGGCCCCAGCTTCCAGGCGGTGAGCAACAGAGACGAGTTCCAGGGGGTGATTGAAACCACAACGCCCAAAGGCTCATAGCGCGTATAGTTAAAAACCCCCGGCTTGTCGATGGGAATCGTCTGCCCCTGAATTTTGTCCGCAAGCCCCCCGTAGTAGTAAAAGTACTTGGCCATGTAGCGCACCTGTCCCAGCACTTCACTACGCACCTTGCCGTTATCGCGCATCTCCGCTTCTGCCAGATGTTCCGCGTTTTCTTCAATCAAGCTACCCAGCTTGTGTATCAAAAGACCGCGCTCCGTTGCAGACATGCTTCCCCATGGACCATTCATTGCCTCGTGGGCCGCCTGGGCCGCCCGGTCGACGTCCTTTTTGCCGGCACGTGGAATTCTGGCCCACGCCTCTCCGGAGTATGGCTCCAGAGTATCGAACCATTCGCCCGACGCGGGTTTCACCCATGCGCCGTCGATATACAAGTCATAAGTTTTCATTGCTCACCTTCTGTCTTCACCTGATGCTCAATCGACTTTAGTCCTGCAGACCCAGGAGTCGCGCAGCGTTTTTGTACATCACTTTCTCCATCACCTCCGGCCGATACGGCAGCTCGAGATAGGACTTCACCATCTCCTTGACTCCCAGATACGGATAAGCACTGCCAAAAATTATGCGGTCCTGCAAGTGGCTGTTTGCGGCTTCCACCCACTCGGTCGTTCCGGGCATGCCCATGCCATAAAGGTCGGGTTGCAAATAAACGTTATGCCGCCGGAAAGCTAAGCCGCAAGACTGCTCCACCCAAGGCCAGCACGCATGAGAAATGACAATTTTCATATTAGGAAAGTCGCCCGCCATGCGATCAATCGCCTCGGGATTCGAGTGGCGCAGCGTTTGTTCGGGAGGACTTCCGCGACTGACCGTCAATGCAAGAATCATGTCGAGTTCCTGCATGCGTTCATACACGGGATACAGAATTGGATCGTCAGCGAAGGTCAAAGGACGCATCCCGAAGCTGGGTTCAAGCGTCATGCCCCTCATTCCCAGTTCGGTAGCGCAACGCTCGACTTCCTTGATCGATTCGCCAATATGGCCACTGCGCGGACAAATTCCGCCGAAGCCGGCTACGAACAACTTGTCGTACTCCTGAACGATCGACGCGACGTCATCGTTGGTCGTACTGCGTTCAGGCTGATGGGTCGCTCTGCCCCACACGACAGCGCTGGTAATGCCAGCCTCTTTTACTTCGTCGAGCAGCATCGGCATCGACCGTTCACGCGACGAGGCAGGCCATTCACTGTGCCAGGAAAACGGGTTGCCCGTCTCATTGAAAAAACCGCAGTTAAGAAACGATTTCAGTGGTGGGCGCAAGCGAAAATCCAGAACTTTCATTTTGACTCCAAGGTGCGGGGGTAATTAGAGCAAGCGGTCTTCCAGCCCAAGCAGACGTGCGGCGTTCCGGTACATGACCTTCTCGAGCACACCTTCGCGGTAAGGCAAGCGTTGATAGGCTTCGACTATGTCTTTCGTACCCATAAGCGGGTAGGCACTACCGAACAACATACGATCTTCGAGGTATGTATTGGCCGCCTCGACCCATTTGTGATAACCGGGACAGCTCCAGCCATACAAGTCAGGAAGCAAGTACACGTTAGGGCGACGGAATGCCAATCCACAAGACTCTTCTACCCATGGCCAAAAGGCATGTGAAACGACAATTTTCAACTTTGGAAAATCGCCTGCCACACGGTCTACAGCACCAGGGTTTGAATAACTCAGGTCACTACCCATGCGCACGCTAATCGTCATTGCCAGCACTGCGCCCAGATCCTGGCAAAGGCCATAAATTGGATATAGCAGCGGGTCGTCCGCGTAACGCATCGGAATACCCGACCAGCCGGGCTCCACCGTAATCCCGGCAAGCTTATGTGTGACAATTGCCGACTCCACCTCTGACAACGCGTCCTTCAAGCCGCTTCTTAGACTAATTCCGCCGAACCCGGCAATCATCACCCTGGAGTGATCGCTTACGATGCCTGCGATTTCTTCATGAGGCGTCGAATTATTCAGCTCGATATCGGCGCGTCCCCACACCACGCCGTAATTCACACCACAGCCTTTCATCTCATCCAGAAGCTTCTCCATCGAACGCTCCTGGACCGAAGGCGGCAAGTTGCAATACCACCCCCAATTTGGACTCCTTTCCTGGCCCAGCGCAGGATAGATGTCGATAGTCGGAAATGAACGAGCGGGCGGACGGACTCGAAAATCAATGATCATTTTTTACTCGCAAAGTAACAGGCACACACGATTGAAACGAATCAACTTCCAGGCAGCTTATGTAAGTCCTCGAAATAAAAATCGCGCCACGAGTTGAACTGCTTCTTGATCACACCCGTCTTCCTCATGAAATCGGCAACTACCATGATCCGATTTGGAACAATGCTGAACTGGGTATCCGGGTCATCCAGCATTTCCTGAATTTCTTCGACCGGAGTTTTCTCGCCCGTCATGCGCAGATAGGTTTCCGCAGCGCTACGCTTGTCTGCATTAAGCTGCTCAATGCTTTCCTTCAAGGCGCCAACAAAGGCCGCATGCAATTTTGGTTTTTCTTTTTTGTATTGGACGGTAGACCAAACCTGGTTCAACGTTGCCGGGCCGCCCAGGATGTCGTATGACTTAAGAATCGTCCTGACGCCAGGGATACGACGTTCAATATAGGCGTACGGCGGGGGTGGGAAATGGGTATTGATTTCGCTGACCGGATTTTTCAGCATGATCACGCCGTTGGGATTGGAAACGGTTACAGTCAACGGGTCGAGTTTTGCATACTCCTTCTCGCCGAATTCCTTTGCAGCAGCCATCTGAAGCAACATTGCCTGATAACCAACCTTTACACCCGCTACGCCGATCCGATCTTTTTCACTAAAATCACGTATGGTTTTAATGTCCGGGTTGCGTGTATTCAAGTACATTGGCATCGCGACCAAAGCGCCGGCGGACTTCACTTCATTTTTACCATCGGCCTTGGCCCATAACGTCAGGAAAGTCGATACGCCGCCAGAAGCGTATTGCACACTTCCTGACAGCAATGCTGCGGTCATGGCATTGGCGTTGGCAAATCTGACCAGTTCGGCGGACACGTCTGACAACCCCTGGGCCTTGGCATGTTTTTCCAGGATCTTGCGTTCGACCATAATTTGTAACGGTAAGTATCCAAGGCCTGTCTGAATACCAATCTTGACGGTATCGGCCAGTGCAAGGTTACCGGCAGTCAGATGTAGTCCTGCAATAAACAAGACCGACTTCAAAATCTTGAGTCTCTTGATATTCATGTCATCAACCCTCTTAGCTCGTTAACATCTCGGAACGCCGCAAACTTTCCAGGTGCGTTTGCGCCGCGATCCGCCCGAATACCGCACCTCGCAGTACCGAGGTTGCTCCTGTGTAGGTCTGGTAATACAAGCCGACAGTCTCCCCGGCCGCAAACAGGCCGGGCATCACACGCCCATCGCAATCAAGAACTTGCGCATTGCTGTTTATCTTCAGTCCGCCATAAGTGAAACAATTCGCGGAAACAATGGGAAAAGCGGCAAAAGGCCCTGTATTGATCGGTCGCGCCCAGTTCGACTTGGGGGGACGAAGGCCGTCCGTAGCCAGGTGGTCGACTTCAGCCGGATTGAAATCGCCTTTAGTGCAAGCAGCATTGAACGCTCTGACTGTTTGCTCAAGAGCATCTCGCGGAATGGCGAGTTTCTCGGCCAGTTCCCCCAGAGTGTTGGCCTGTATGGGCGACAGTTCCGAACGTATGCTGCGGTGCCAATTTGGCACATCGTTCATTGACTGGTCGTAAATTACATAAGCAATTCCGTCTGGTTGCTCGCCAATTTTTTTAGTAATGGGATCATAGTTATTATCGGCCGGCCCGGGCGCTTCGTTGACGAAGCGCTGGCCTTCCTTATTCACCAGAATGCCGTACGGATAGTTCATGATGATCGCTTGCGGTTGACGCGAACGCGGATCGACGGGTTCGGCATGATAAGACGTGTAATCCCCCGCCGGCGCGGCCCCGTGCGCAAGCGCCATCCGTATCCCTTCACCCTTGTTGTAATAACCACCCCGGGCAACGGGGCGAATATATTCGGCTCTGCGCCCGATATACCTTGCCAGCATTTCCGGGTTACCCTGAAAGCCGCCTGAAGCAAGCAGCACTGCTTTTCCCTTGAAAGCGTGACACGCACCGCTTGAGTCGCGTGCCGTGATGCCTCGAACGCTTCCTCGCTGATCGACAATCAGGTCTTTTGCCGTATGTTCGTAAAGCACTCGAGCGCCGCGCTGCTGGACGAATGCCATAAGCGCTTCAATCATTGCCAATCCGCCGCCAACCGGCATAATTCGCGGGGCCGATATAGTCAGAAGGTACATCGGCATTTTGTCAAACTTAATGCCGAACTCCTTCAGCCAGGCAATTGTCGGACCAGCGGCAGCCGAAAAGGTGGAAATAAGCTCGGGGTCAGGCAAGCCGTGCGCTTTGACATAGGGCGGCCAGTCCCGATAAGGTTCGGCCACCGCGATCAAAACATTAGGGTCGATATTGTGGCCAATGTTCTGGGCGAAGAGTTCCTCGAAATCATCGCTTACTTCGGACTCGCTTTTCATCCGCATATACGCCTCAGTCCAACGCGTATTTCCACCGTAATCTTCTTGCGTGGCCCGCTCCAGAAGCGTGACAGACAGCCCGTTCTGTATGGCCGTTGCAGCCGCTGAGAGACCAGCAATACCGCATCCGACAATAATCAGGTCGGCATCTTTCTCATTTAATTGACTCATGTTTCGTTAATCTCCGCTGTATCGCTTCAAGACGACGAATTGCCTTACACAAATTTCTGCATCTGCTTCAAATACTGCGTTGGAAACGCCGATTGATAAGAATGGTAGAGTCAGGAGCATGGCGCGTCTAATCGTATGATTTGATTGACTCGATCAGAAAAACGAATATATTTACGCGAGGATAGGCAATATAGTCACACCTGACGCCCAGCCATCGCCGGCGTGCTTACCGTCTTCACTTTTAACAATCAGGGATCACGTGTCTGAAACCAGACACAAGGAGAAGTGGTGTGGAGCTATATCAACTAAGGACCTTAATTGTTGTAGCTCGCGAGCAGCATCTGACAAGAGCTTCGGAACGTCTTCATATCAGTCAGCCCGCTGTAAGCGGACAAATCAAAAGCCTGGAAACTGAGCTCGGCTTGACATTGTTCCTGCGCAAATCCGGAGGAATGCAGCTTACGGAACAAGGCGAGTCACTGTTGCAACATGCAGAGACAGTCCTTTCCGCAGCAACCGAGCTGACTGCCGAAGCACGCCGTTTATCGGGCAGGATCATTGGCAAGATATCTCTGGGGGTGATCTTGACTCCGACCTTCATCCGCTTAGGCGAACTGACTGCCGCGTTACTGGCAAGCTATCCAGATTTGGACATCGATTTCCGGCACCGTAATTCCACGGCAGGCCTGCAAGGTGTTCGGTCCCGCGAACTCGATGCAAGCTTCTACTTGGGAAAAGGCCTGCCGGAAGACATCGGCTCTATCGAGCTGTGCCCGGTAAGCTATGTGGTGGTTGCTTCGCCTGCCTGGGCGGACAAACTGGTTAACGCCAATTGGCAGACTGTAGCAAGCATGCCGTGGGTCACTACGCCAAAGGAAAGTGCGTTTTATCGCATGGTAGAAGCGCTCTTGCGGGATCATGGCCACGAGCCCAAGTCTATCGTAGAAGCTGACCAGGAATCGATGGTCATCAGCCTGGTTCAAGCTGGTGTAGGCATTAGCCTCGTAAGGCGAGGCGTCGCCGACAACCTGGTGAAGACCGGGGAACTCATTACCTGGGATCAAGGCAAGGCAACTTCCACACTAAGCTTGATTTACCTGGCTAGCCGCGCCAACGACCCTGTGACGCAAGCCATTGCGTCAACTGTGCGTCGCCTTATAGCAGGCTAGCTCCACCAGAGCGAGAAACTGGCCAGGACTGAAGCTGGCACTTCGGGCATGCCCCACGTTTACAAGTAAAAAAAGCAAGTACACAAGCGTGTCATACCATCGGTATAACGGTTACTGAACCCAAGCCGCTCGCTATAAAACAAACAGGGACTGCCGATTAATCGGCAGTCCCTGTTTTACTTAGCAAGAAGATTGTTTAAACGGCTGTCGGTTCGATTGCCGCATCGTCCATATAAGCTTCGATCGGCAAACATGCGCAGATCAGGTTGCGATCGCCATAGGCATTGTCAACACGGGCAACGGGCGGCCAATACTTGTTATCGCGCAAACTAGACACGGGGTAAGCCGCGGCTTCACGCGAGTAGT
>LNAP01005281.1_pt1 | contig 11538 bp, 13 predicted proteins | sample 602601 | NCBI WGS metagenome assembly LNAP01 (sample SAMN02440304, study PRJNA202911) | soil metagenome | biome: Subtropical and temperate rainforests or woodlands; isolation source: soil samples (1 kg each in a 20% v/v slurry with milli Q water) were... ... | reverse complement strand
TCGCTGTCCAGGCTGGACGTGGCTTCGTCCAGGATCAGGATGGGCGCATCCGCCAGGAATGCCCGCGCGATCGCCACGCGCTGGCGCTCGCCGCCCGACAGCTTCACGCCGCGCTCGCCCACCAGCGTGGCGTAGCCCTTGGGCAGCGCCATGATGAAGTCATGGGCGCTGGCCAGGCGCGCGGCCTGCTCGGCGCTGAGCCGCGACGCATCCACGCCCCAGAAGGCGCGTGCGGCCGCCTGCGCGCCATACACGCCATCGCCGAACTCGGCGATGTTCGCGTAGACCTCCAGGATTCGCCGCTTGGGCCACAGCAGCTCGATCAGCATCGTGTACCAGGCCTCGACGCCCTTGCGCAGGTAACTGCGCCCGGACCACAGGAACAGGTTCTTGGCCACCTGCTGGCTGATCGTGCTGGCACCGCGGACCCGGCCACCGCGCGCGTTGTGGGCGCGCGCCTTCTCGATGGCCTGCAGGTCGAAACCGGCATGGCTGGCAAAGCGCTGATCCTCGGCGGCGACCATCGACAACGGCAGCGCCGGGGCGATCTGGTCCCAGTCGCGCCATTGGTAGGCCGGATGGAAGCGCCACTGGCCCTGGCCCCACGCTTCGAACTGCCGGGCGATCATGAAGGCCGACACCGGCGGATCGACGAACCGCAACACCGCCACCTGCAGCGCGCTGCCGGCCGCGATCAGCAAGGGCAGGGCCAGCAGCCAGCGCAGCCAGCGACGCGGTCGGGCGATGGCGGGCATGGGGTCGATGGCCGGGCTCCTGGGCGATGATGCGGAAGCGGCAATGTTACTTGCTGGTTCCACTGCGTTGACGGCCAGGATCCGGCGCCGCCTTGGAAAGTGCCGCGGCCGCCCGCACGCTAGGGATTCTGACGGACCTCCAGGCGAGGCCGCTGCCCTTGGATGCACCCGTGAACTCGATCCCGTCTTCAGACGACCTGCGTACCCGTTTCCTGCTCCCCCAGGCCGGTGTGCGCGGGGTCAGCGTGCGCCTGCGCCAGGCCTGGGCCGACCTGCGCGAACCGGCCCATTACCCGCCCCGCGCCCGGGACCTGCTCGGCCAGGCCGTGGCGGCAGCGGCGCTGTTCACCGGCCACGTCAAGATCGACGGGCGCCTGTCGGTACAGCTGCGCAGCAGCGTCGGCCTGCGCACGCTGTTTACCGAGTGCACCGCCGCCGGCACCGTGCGCGGGATTGTCCAGCTGCGAGATGGCCACGACGCGCCTGCCGACCTGACCGCACTCGGCGACGATGCGCTGCTGGCCATCACCATCGAGAACCCCGGCCTGGACCCGCGCGAGCCGCAGCGCTACCAGAGCCTGGTCGAACTCAGTGCGGCCACGCTGGACGCTGCCTTCCAGGATTACTTCCTGCGTTCGGAACAGCTGCCCACGCGCTTGCTGCTGGCCGCCGACGGCGACCAGGTTGCCGGAATCATGCTGCAGAAACTGCCCGGCGACGAAGGCGATGCCGACGGCTGGCAGCGCGCCGGCATGCTGTTTGACACCCTGGGCCGCGGGGAACTGCTGGCCACCGCGCCGACCGCGCTGCTGCACCGGCTTTTCCACGAAGAGTCGGTGGTGGTGCTGAACCAGCAGCCGCTGCGCTTTGCCTGTTCGTGCTCACGCGAGCGGGTCGAAGGCATGCTGGTCTCGCTGGGACGCGAGGAGGCCATGGCCGCCGCTGAGGAGGGCCAGGCCGAGATCCGTTGCGAGTTCTGCGGCCGCCGCTATCACTTCAGCCCGGATCAGATCGCACAGCTGTTCGAAGGCGCACCGCTGTTGGCCAGTGGCTCCGAGCGCCTGCAATGATGTGCGACCGGCACCGGCCTGGGGTGCGCGACCGGAGAACCGGCCAGGACCGATGCGCTCGATGCCCGCGCGGTGTGCCGGTTTGCTGATCACCTGGGCGGCCCGGGAGTGGCCACCTCACTGGCAAGAACAACGGTGCCAGACCGACTCGCCAGCTGTTTTTCCTGCGGCTCTGAGCCGTGATGCAATCGAATTCCCCGCTCAAGCGTCCAGTCTGCGCGGGTTTCCTGTTTTCGAATCTTGCAGTTACCGTCAAAGTTACCGCCACAATGCGCCCGCTGACAGCTCTGGCATGGGTGCGATCCAATAGCAGCCCGGCCCCTGACAGGTAGCCCGGGCTAAGGGGTTCGGCACCGCCAGCCATTGCAACCGATCGCGCGCCGGTGGGGGACGGGAGGACATGCAGCGCGGCTGTTGCCTTCGGCCGGCTCTCGGCTCGGCTCGGCGGGCCGTGGTCCGCCGGACGGTCCGGATCGCATGCAGTCTCGACCCGCCGGCATTGCCTGGCAGCACGTGGCCGGAATTTCGGGCAGCGGCGGTGCGGACTCGGCTGGACTTGATCGGACTATTGTTGTCCCGGGCAAGCCGGTTGCCCGGGACAAGCCCGGGACGCTGAAACCCTTATGGGACAAGGTGTCCCGGGTGTCCCGGGTGTCCCGGGTCGCGAACGCAAAGGGCGGAGGACATGCGCGAAAGTCCTCGCGGCCGACCTTGGCGGATGTGCGTTTTGACAATGGACCTTTGTATATAACCCGGGACAACCCGGGACACCCGGGACAGCAGGCGGGCATTGGCTTTCAGCGCCCCGGGTTTGTCCCGGGTTGCGCATCTACCCGGGACAAGTTCGGCACGTGTTCCAGCTCGCCGGCCATCTCGTGGCGGTATTCGTCCAGGTCCAGCCCAAAAAAAGCCACGGCCACCATCTCATCCAGCCATTGGTCCAGGTGGCCCTTGGCATGCGCTCCGACTGCGGCCTCGAACTGCGCCATGAGGGCGTCCGTGAAGCATTGCAGCTTGCGCACGGCCTCCGCTTCGGCACTGTATTTGGCCGCGGCGGTGCGGGCATCGTTCATCTGGCGCTCCTGCGCCAACTCGGCCTCCAGATCACGGATGCGCGTGCGCAGCTCGGCGTGCGTTGAGGTCGCGTGCTTGAACACGCGCGCCCGCAGCCGGGTCGGGTCGGTGCGCTCGATGACCTGTCGTGCCGCGCGCTTGGGTTCCAGGCGTCCGTCGGCTTCAAGCTGGATGATGCCCCGCTTGATCCACTGCGACACAGCTTGCTTGGAGACTCCGACCATGCGCGCGAACTGCGCCGGAAGGACGCGCATTTCCAGCAGGTCGCCAGGGTCGAAGGGCAGGAGTGACGGGCGGGCTTCGGCGCCGGCTTCATTCGGGCATTCAATTGCGCGTGTCATCGGGTACTCCGTTGGGTCAAGTCAAAATCGACAGGGGCTATCTACACAACAAACGGGGTCCGAATTACCCGGGAGGGGTGCCCTCTCGGGAGGACCCGCAGGCCCGCACCGCGCTGCCAATCTCCCGTCCCAGCACCACCCGGCGCGCATCACGGCCCAGCCGCCGGGCGGGGAATGGGCAGGCCGTGCAGTCGGTTGAGACACCACGGGCAGGCGAGCACCCGCAACGGTGCGTCATCCCACAGCAGCACCGGCCCGCATCCTTGGCAACGACATGCCGATGTCCAGTCCACAGGCACCGCACCCCGCCGCCGCCCATCGCTCGCAAGCAGCGCACGCGCATATGCCAACAGGGTGCAATCGGCGTAGTCGGCCAAGCCGTTCAAGTCATCACGCGCCAGCCGCAGGACGCGGCGCACGTCCAGATCCGCGGCCTGGCATATGCGGATCAGTTTCAACCGCTGCGCCTCTTGTGCGGCCACGTGGGCGGCACTCACGCCACATCCTCATCGTCATCCCACAGTGCCGGCAGGACCACGTATACGCGCGCGCTGCGGCCGTCCGGTAGCCGTTCCTTGCGGGTGAACTCCCCGCCGCTTCCCAGCCGCAGCGCGCCCGCATTGGCCAAGGCGCGCGCAACTTGTCGCGGGTCGAATCCGGCGCACACCTCGCGCCGGAACACCTCCCCGTCGATGTAATAGGCGGTTCCGCCGTCATCGTCGGTCCCTTTGCGGAAGCCTGCGCGGTTGATCGTGCGTGGCTTGTGGTTCTCGCCGTTGTCCCTCCATGGACTGAACCGGCCCTCTCCATGCAATTCAAGGAACAGGCGCACTTGCCCAAGCATTGCCACAGGCTCCGATGCGCCGGCGGTTCCGCGCATTCGCAGCCAATCGCCGTAGCAGGCGCGAGCCGCCCAGATGGCTTCACCGCGCTGCCAACCGGTCAGCCCCCGGCAAGTTGCCATCTCCCCAGCCGCGGCCACCAGGGCGAAGCGTTGCGCGACTCGTCGGACCTGGCCGGAAGCCAAGCCGTCGCAAAGCGAATCGAACACCGCATCACGATTCGCCCGCAGCTCGCCCTGAGCCGCACCAGGGTCCCGCGTGAGCATGTCCAGCCACTGCGCCAGCACGTGGCCGTGGTGGGCCGCTGCGGCGCGTTTGAGCGCATCTGCAAACTCTCCGGGCGTGGTCCCGTCGGGCACGCGCTCGAAGATGCCGGCGGCCCCCTCGATGTCCGCCGGGACGTCGATCACGCGCACCTCATGCCCGGCGCGCAGCTTGTTGCCCGATGCGGTCACCAGATCGCCCAAGCCTATTTCACCGGCGGACAGGAACAGCACGCGAAACCGCTGCGGCGCGCGCGCCGTGCCGTCGCGGTTGCTTCGACCCTTGCCGTGGCCATTGGCCAGCAAGTAGGCGGCCGCACCGGCGTTACGTGGGTCAAGCTGCCCGATTTCGTCCAGCGGCAACAGAAGATCCGAATACATCGACGCCACAGCTTCCAGGGCGTTGTCGGTGGCTCGCCAGGTGCGCGCATAGGCTGGCGGACCGAACACGCTTGCCGCCACCGCAAGTGCCGTACTCTTGCCGCTGCTGCTGCCGCCCCGCAGGTGGAAGCCGCCGCCCTCGCTGTCCAGCAGCCCAAGGCATGGGCCAGCGAATGCGGCCGACAACGCCAGCACCAGGCGCGAATTGCCGGCGCAGGGTGCGGCCACCAGCGCGCGCCACTCATCCACGGTGCCCGCGCAACCAAGGGCGACGCCATCGGACATGGCCCCCTGAAACAACAGGGGTTCACCCGCGCTTTCGCCATAGGCCATGGACGGCAGCACGAATGCGCCCCCGTGCCAGCCGGTGCGCAGCACACAACGCGCCTTGGCTTCCGGGCGGGCCTGCGCGATGTACTCGGCCAACTTTCCCCGGCGCACCGCAACCGGCGTGACGTCCAGGCCCTGCCGCAGCAGCTCGGCCCGCAGTTCCTCGCCGCTGCCGGCCAACATGGACATGGGCATTGGCCAGCGGTGTTCCTGTCCGTCGCGGTCCCGGAACACCAGCAGCCGGCCCCATTCGCTGCCCTGTGCATCGCGGGTGAAGGCACTGATTTCCAGCGGCCCGCAGATCCATTGCGGTTCCCCTTCGCGGTGTTCGCCGGTCATGGGGTCCAGCGTGGCGCCGATCCAGTAAACGCCCGGCGGGTCGAATGCCTCGCCGTCAGCATTGACGAACCGGGAGCGCAGCGCACGCACCGACCTGGCCCTGCGCGCCTGTCGCGTGCTGGGCTTGGCCTTGACGGCGCGCGCAGCTTCCATGCGTGCCAGGTCGCGTTCTGCGCGCTCATCAAGGGGTGAGGTCATGTCAACACCTCACGGGCCGCATCAATGCGCGCAAGGGCCTGCAACAGCCGGTCCCGGTCCTCATCGCCCAGCGTGCGCCCGTCCGCCAAGTCACGGGCCGCCAAGGAGACGATGAGTGATTCCCGGGCCAGGACGCCCAGTGCAGCAGACCACCCACTCTGTCGCCAGGCATCGCGAGCACTGGCACGGCCGCCGGGACTTGTGTCCACTGGGCGCGGCGGGAACAGGTCTGCCATTTCAAGGCCAAGGGCACGCAGCACGTCTGAAACATCGCACCCGGCAAAGCACTTTACCAGCGCACAGCCGTTGCGGCCTTCGGCAATGGATAGCGATGCACTGCGGTCCTTGTGCGCAGGACAGCGCGCGGTCCACCCGCGTCCGCTTTGACGCACGCACTCCAGGCGCGCCAGCAGGATGCCGGCCGGGCCGACCGCCGAATGCGGAACGGCATGCATCACCGCACCTGCCCGCGCCGCTGGCGTGTGATTCTCTTGAAACCTGATTCCGGCGTTGCGATCGTGCCCGCAGTGCCATCCTCCGGCACCACTGCAAACAGCCCGGCCCAGGTGCCATCAGGGCACACGCAATCGGCCCAGGCGATCACCTCCAACTGGAATTCCTCGACGCCATCGGCATAGCACGCATACCAGGCGCCATGGGGAACAGGCAGGACGGCGCGCACGACAAGGCCGGAACAGTGATCCGCGCCCGGCGTGGCTGCTGGCGCGATGGCGCGCGCTGCGGTCATGGGCGCGCTCATGCTCGCGCTTTCCGTTGCGCCGCCGCTGCGATCAGTTCGCGAATGTCCTCGGCACGCCAGGCCGTGGTGCGCTCGCCCAGCTTGAACGGTTGCGGATAGCGGCCAGAACGCACGCCAGCCCACCAGGTGGAACGGGAAACGGGGAACAGGGCCAGGACCTGCGGCAGGCGCAGGTAGCCGGTTTCAGGGAGTGTTTGCATGGCTTCGGATTCCTTTTGACGCCGTAATGTCCGGCGACGGAATCTTCAGCCATCATCGAGAATCGATGTGCCAATTAGGAATTCAGATTGCTAATTAGCTTTTTTCATCCGGCCGCAGCGCTCGCGCACGCTTTCCTGCTGGCTGACGAATTGGTGGCCCGCACGGCTTTTTTTCATCCGGCTGCAGGGCTCGCGCACGCATCACAACCCGGCTGGCGATCTCGTCCTTGGGACTGCTGAACCCCAAGAGTTTCAGTTGTAGTTCAACGCTTTCCCCTACCGCCTTGTCCGGCAGCTTTGCCATCACGTCCAGCGCACGAATGATCCGTAGCAGGTTTGTGCGCTCACGCGTGCCCAATGGCTTTTCTTCGGGCGCGCCCGGTCCGGCTTGCTCATCTTCTGCAAAGAAACGCGGCAGCGGCCCTTGCAGGCGCAGCCATTCGACCAGCGCCGCGCGCGGGACCTTCCCGTATTCGTCCCATGCGCCTTTTGTGCCCCGAAGGCGGCGTTCACCGTCGATGGTGGCCCCGTACACCTGCCGTGCCGGATGGTGCCGCACAACGGTCACGCCCAGCGCGTCCCTCGCATCTGCAAGGCGCCGCTTCCAGCCGTTCAGGGCGGCAATTTCCTCTTGCTCGGCTTTGTCACGTTCCCTCAAGGGACGGAACAGGCGGCCGGGAACGATGCCGCAGCACAGGGCCGCCGCGTCATCCAAGGAATATTCGGACAGGCCCCGCCACGCGGAGAACGGATCTTCAATTGCCATGTGCGCACCTTCCTGCGCCCTTCAAAAAAGGACGCCACGGCAACGGGTGAAGGTGTCCCGCTTTCAGCTGGCCGGCCTAGCCGCGGCGTTTTGAAGCAATCAGCGCGCGCTGTTTTCCGCAATTTCCATACGCGCCCGGTGGATCTTCTGCGCTAGCTCGCGCGCCATCCTCAATCCAGCCTCCCGCCCTACGGCTTGCCCTGTAGCGCGGTCCGTTGCCTCGCTGAGGATCTCGGCAAGGCGGGCCAGGCGCGCGCGCTGCGCCGGTGTCATGCGGTCCATGTTTTCCAGTATTTCGCGCACATCGTCGGGAGGCGCCGCGGTGCCATGGGTCCTGCCGTCATCATTGGCGGCCAGGGCCTTGGCAAACAGCTCCAGCGCGGCGCCCTTCCGTTCTGCCGCGCTCATGCCTTGCCCCGCCAGGTTTGGTTGCTGGCGAGCGCTTCGGGCCCCTGCGCTTGACGCGCTCGCCGGGTGTTGCCCTTGACCGGCGGCGCGCCGTAGGTCCCGGGATCGATCGCCAGACTTTGTGCTGCCATGCTTGCTCTCCTGTTGAGCGGTCGTGGAAGGCGCGGCGGAGTGCGCTATCACCCCGCCGCGCCGCTTGCCGGACGTTGCCCGTTTCTGCTGCCGGCCGGCGCGGCGCGTGCGACTCAACCCGCTTTCGCCCGCAATGGCACGACGTTGCCGCCAACGCGCAGGCTGTCCAGGTAGTCGGCCCAACCCTGCATCATCTTGCGACGCTCTGCCAGGTGCGCCGTGCGGTTGTAGGCGCGGCCGTTGGGGTCGCGTACCGCATGCGCCAACTGGTGTTCGATGTAGTCGGGCCGGTAGCCCAGCACTTCATCCAGGATGGTGCGGGCCATGGCGCGAAACCCGTGGCCAGTCATCGTGTCGCCGTCGAATCCCATCCGGCGCATGGCTGCGTTGACGGTGTTTTCGCTCATCGCCCGGTCGCGACCGCGCACCCCGGGGAACACGTATTGTCCGCGCCCGGTCAGGGCGTGCAGCTCGCGCAGGATTTCCACCGCTTGCGTGGCCAACGGGACAACGTGGGGCGTTCCAGTCTTGCTGGCGGTGTATCGCCATTCGGCAGCGTCCAGGTCGATATCGGCCCAGCGCGCGCGACGCAGCTCGCCGGGCCGGACGAAAAACAAGGGCGCCAGCTTCAACGCGGCCATGACCACCGGGGTGCCCCGGTAGCCGTGCAGCGCCCGCAACAGCGGCGCCACGTCCGCCGGTTCGGTCAGGCTGGCGAAATGGCTGCCTTGCGGCTGCGACAGCGCGCCCAGCAGATCGGCCGCCGGGTTGCGCTCGGCCCGGCCGGTGGCGATGGCATAGCGGAACACCAGGGACGCCAGCATGCGCGCGCGGTGCGCGGTCTCCACGGCGCCGCGCGCTTCAATCTTGCGCAGTGCCGCCAGCAGATCCGGGGCGGTCACATTGGCAATGGGGCGATCCCCGACGTACGGGGTCAGGTCGCTTTCCAGCAGGCGCCGTTCCCGCACCACGGACGCAGGGGCCAGCTTCTTCGCGCGCTGCGCCAGAAGTTCGGCGGCAACCGCCCCGAAGGTGTTGGCGGTGCGCTCGGCCGTCGCCGCCTTTTCCGCCTTGCGTTGCTCGCCCGGGTCGATACCGGACGCCAGTAGCTTGCGGGCCTGCGCGCGCCGGTCCCTGGCGTCGGCCAGGCTGACATCCGGATAGGTGCCCAGACTCAACGTGTTGCGCTTGCCGGTGACGGGCCTGCGGTAGTCCCAGCGCCACCAGCGCGCGCCGTCTGGCTTCAGCAGGAGGTACAGGCCGCCGCCATCGGCAAGCTTCATCAGCTTGCCGGCAGGCTTTGCCTTGCGAATCGCGGTATCGGACAGGGCCATGACGGTAACAGGGTCGGCGGGATGCCGGGTTACCGGCAAAGCTACCGTCAGTTACCGTCGGTTTTCAATAGCCGGCATCGGACTGAAGCGGACGCAAGACAACAAAAAACCCGCATTTCAGCGGGGTTTCTTGGACTTCTTCGGATGCTTCCGGACCTTGATTTGGTGGGCCGTGATGGATTCGAACCATCGACCAAAAGATTAAAAGTCTTCTGCTCTACCGACTGAGCTAACGGCCCGGACACTGCGGCCCCGGCCTTGCGCCGGGCCGGGAATTTTACCGCATCGATACGCCGATGCGCGAATCGCATCTATCACGCCCGATCAGGCGTAGCGCGTCGGATCGGCCACGCCGGCCTCGGCAAAGCCGGCCGCGCGCAGGCGGCAGGCATCGCAATGGCCGCAGGCCCTGCCGGCCGCATCGGCGTTGTAGCAGGATACCGTGCTGGAAAAATCCACGCCCAGCGCCACCCCTTCGCGCACGATCTGGGCCTTGCCCATGAACTGCAGCGGTGCATGCACGACGATGCCCGCCCCTTCCACGCCGGCCTTGGTCGCCAGGTTGGCCAGTGCCTGGAAAGCGGCGATGAACTCCGGCCGGCAGTCCGGGTAGCCCGAGTAGTCCACCGCGTTGACGCCGCAGAAGATGTCGGCCGCGCCCAGCACCTCGGCCCAGCCCAGTGCGATGGACAGCATGATGGTGTTGCGCGCCGGCACGTAGGTGACCGGGATGCCCTCGCCGCCCGGCTCTTCACCGGTCCGCACGGGCACCTGGATGTCATCGGTCAGGGCCGAGCCGCCGATGCTGCGCAGGTCGACATTGACGACCTTGTGCGCGGCCGCACCGAGCGCGGCGGCCATGCGCGCGGCCGCGTCCAGTTCGGAGGTGTGGCGCTGCCCGTACTGCACACTCAGGGCGTAGGGCACAAAGCCCTGCGCGCGGGCCATGGCCAGGACCACGGCCGAATCCATCCCGCCGGAGACGAGAACCACTGCATTTTTCATGGGCGTTTGCTCTTTCCGGCTCGAGCGGGCGGGGGATGCATAGCCTAGTACGGTACTAGCGCCAGGACGGGCGGCCGGTGACTCAGCGACCGGGTTCGTCGTTCCACAGCAGCTTGTGCAGCTGCATCTGAAAGCGCACCGGCAGACGATCTTCGACGATCCAATCAGCCAGATCGCGCGGACTCAACTGATCCTTGGACGGCGAGAACAGCACGCTGCAGCGGCCGGACAACGCGTGCTCGCGCACCAGTGCGCGCGCCCATTCGTAATCGCTGCGCCCGCACAGGACAAACTTGAGCTGGTCGCGCGCGCTCAGCAGCGCCAGGTTCTCCCAACGGTTGCGGTGTAGCTCGCCCGAGCCCGGCGTCTTGATGTCGACCACCCGTGACACCCGCGGATCAACCTGTGAGACATCGATCGCGCCGGAGGTTTCCAACGAGACTTCGTGGCCGGCATCGCACAGGCGCTCGAGCAGGCCGATGCAGCGCTTCTGCGCCAGCGGCTCGCCGCCGGTCACGCACACATGGCGCACGCCCTGGCGCGCGACCTCGGCCAGGATGTCGTCGATCTCCCACCAGGTGCCGCCATGGAAGGCGTAGGCCGTATCGCAGTAGCTGCAGCGCAGTGGACAACCGGTCAGGCGCACGAACACCGTCGGCCAGCCGACCGCATCGGCCTCGCCCTGCAGCGACAGGAAGATCTCGGTGATCTTCAGCCGCTCCTGCGGTGATTGTTCGATATCGCCGGGAAGGGCGGCGGCAGTGGCGTTCATCTCACGGGGCCTCCAACAGGTGCACCACCGCAGACCCCGCAGTGGCGTTCAACGATCTTCAGCGCAACAGGTTCGAGCGGCCCGGATGAAGCCATCCACCTCAGCGCATCTGGCCGACCTGGATCGAATGCAGGCGGTCTTCGGCGGTGCGTGCGACATCGCTGTTGGGATATTGCTGGATCACCGACTGCAGGGTGCCCTCGGCGTCGTTGACCTTTCCCAGGCCGTACTGCGCCAGGCCCAACTTCAGCAGCGCACCCGGCGCCTTGTCATGGGTGGGATAGCGCGCGATCAGCGCGCTGAACTGGTCGGCGGCCATCTGGTAGTTCTGGGTGACGTAATAGCTCTCGCCCAGCCAGTACAGCGCGTTGGGCGCATACACGCCGCCGGGATACAGCTGCAGGAAGCTGGTGAACAGGTTGGCCGCGTCGGCGTACTCGCCCTTCTTCAGCGCATCGAAGGCCACGCCGTAGGCGGTGCGCTCGTCGCCGGCCTGGGCCAGCGCGCCGGCATCGCCGTGCACCGACGGGGGCGCTTCCACCGCCGCGTCCGCGACCGGAACGGCCGT
>LNAP01021616.1_pt1 | contig 11540 bp, 8 predicted proteins | sample 602601 | NCBI WGS metagenome assembly LNAP01 (sample SAMN02440304, study PRJNA202911) | soil metagenome | biome: Subtropical and temperate rainforests or woodlands; isolation source: soil samples (1 kg each in a 20% v/v slurry with milli Q water) were... ... | reverse complement strand
CCACCCCTTCTGGATGCGCCTGGGGCGCGCAGGGCGCGGGGTGGCGGGTGTGCCGCAGGACACACCCGCTTCGTGATCTGACTCGCCGTGGTTGTCTGAGCGGCGCGCGCAGCGCAAAGCGAGTTCCACGGCGCACCCCGCGCACGAGCACCCCAGGTTGCCCGCAGCGAAGCGGAGGGTCGCAGACAGCAGGGTCGCCTTTTCTTTGCTTACTTTCTTTTGGCGAAGCAAAAGAAAGTGAGGCGCCCGCCGGGGCGCAACCCGGCCTCCACCCTCAGCAAGAACCCGGAAAAACTATCAAAACAATAGCGACAAACGCTTGATACACAAGCGCCACAACCAGAAAACACTCAATCCCCCACCCGCCCCAACGCCCGCAGCACATGCTCCGCCGTCGCCGGCGCCATCAACACCACCGGCGCCGCAGCATTAACGCCACCACGCCCAGCCGCCACCGCATTGCGCAGCGCCTCATACACACTGATCGCCAACATGAATGGCGGCTCGCCCACCGCCTTGCTGCCGCCCACGTTGTCCTCGCGGTTCGCTTCAGGCCACGAAGTGCGCCGGAATATCGCCCGTCGCCGGAATCTTGTAAGTGCTGGGCGCATGGGTGGCCAGGGTGCCCTTGTCGTTCCACACCAGCTGCTCGGTCGTCAGCCAGCCCATGCCCTGCACAAAGCCGCCTTCGATCTGGCCGATGTCGATGGCCGGGTTGATGCTGTGGCCCACGTCGTGCAGGATGTCCACCTTCAGCACACGGCTCTCGCCGGTGAGGGTGTCGATGGCCACCTCGGTGCAGGCTGCGCCGTAGCTGAAGTAGTAGAACGGGCGCCCGGTCAGCGTGGTCTTGTCGTAGTGGATCTTGGGCGTGCGGTAAAAGCCATCGCTCCACAGCTGAATGCGGTTGGCGTACGCGGCCTGCACCACCTCTTCAAAGCTGCGCACCGTCTTGGGCGAGATGACTTGGCCGCCTGCAAAGCGGATGGCGCCCGCGCCGCAACCATCGAGCCCGCACACGAACGAGGCCAGGTTGTCGCGCACATTGCGCGCAGCGTACTGGGCGGCGCGGCCGTTCAGGTCGGTGCCGCTGCTGGCAGCGGTGGCGCTGGCGTTGGGCACCTTGCTGGTGTCGCTGGCTGTTACCAGCACGCGGTGCAGCGGCACACCCAGCTCGTCTGCCACGATCTGCGCCACCTTGGTGTGCAGGCCCTGGCCCATTTCGGTGCCGCCGTGGTTCACCTGCACGCTGCCGTCGGTGTACACATGCACCAGCGCACCCGCCTGATTGAACAGCGTGGCCGTGAAGCTGATGCCGAACTTGACGGGCGTGATGGCCAGGCCGCGCTTGAGCACCGGGCTTTGCGCGTTCCAGGCCGTAATGTCGGCCTGGCGCTGGCGGTAGCCCGAGGTTTGCTCCAGCGTGGGCAGCAGCTCGTGCAGGATGTTGTCTTCCACCGCCATCTGGTAGTGGGTGACGTGGCGGCCGCTGTTCGCGTCCTTGCCGTACAGGTTGGCCAGGCGCACGTCCTGCGCATCGCGACCCAGGGCGCGGGCAATGTCGCCCAGGATGGCTTCGATCACGATCACGCCCTGCGGGCCGCCAAAGCCGCGGAAGGCGGTGTGGCTCTGGGTGTTGGTCTTGCAGCGGTACGAGGCAATCTCGACATCGCTCAGGTAATACGCGTTGTCGGCATGGAACACCGCCCGGTCGGCCACCGGGCCCGACAGGTCGGCGCTGAAGCCGCAGTTGGCGGCCATTTGCAGCTTCAGGCCCGTGATGCGGCCGGTGTCGTCAAAGCCCACGTCGTACTCGTACGCAAACGGGTGGCGCTTGCCGGTGACCATGAAGTCCTCGTCCCGGTCCAGCCGCAGCTTGATGGGGCGGCCCAGCTTGTTGGCGGCCACGGCGGCCCACACGGCCAGGTGGCCGGCCTGCGTCTCCTTGCCGCCAAAGCCGCCACCCATGCGGCGGCATTCCACGCGCACCGCATGGTTGTCGATGCCCAAAGCGTGTGCCACCCAGTGCTGCACCTCGCCGGGATGCTGCGTACTCGAATGGATCGACCACTGGTTTTGCTCCAGCGGCAGGGCGTAGGCGATCTGGCCCTCCAGGTAGAAATGCTCCTGCCCGCCGACTTCAAACGCACCCTGCATGCGGTGCGCCGATTGCGCGAGGCCGGTGGCCGCATCGCCCCGGCGCACAAACACCGGGGGCAGCACATAGCTTTGTGCCTTCAGCGCGTCGTGCACCGTCAGCACGGCGGGCAGGGGCGTGATGTCGAGCTTCACAGCGCGCACCGCGCGGCGCGCCTGCATGACCGAGTCGGCCACCACCAGGCCGATCACCTGGCCGACAAACTGCACGTTGTCCAGCGCAAACACCGGCTCGTCGTGCGCGAACGCGGCCAGGATCTTGTCGCCGGGCACGTCGCTGGCCAGCACCACGCCACGCACGCCGGGCAGTGCGAGGGCGGCGGTGGCGTCCACCCCGTTCAGGGTGCCGTGCGCCACGGTGGAGAGGATGGGCGCCGCATACAGCGTGCCCTTCACCTCCGGCAGGTCGTCGATGTAGTGCGCGGCGCCGGCCACCTGGGCGCGGGCGCTTTCGTGGATGTGCGACTGGCCCATGGCGGCGCGGGTGGGCGCGGGCAGGGCGGTTTCGGCGATGGTGTGGGGGGCGTTCATACGGCGGCCTCCAGTGTCAATGTGTCCAGGCTCAAGGTATCCAGGCTCAAGGTATCCAGGCTCACAGAAGGCTGGCCCTGGCTCTCCAGCCAGTAGCGCTGCAGCAGGCTGCCCAGCACCTGGCGTCGGTAGGCGCCGCTGGCACGCATGTCCGAGATGGGGCTGAACTCGGCCTGCAGCACGGTGGCGGCGCGTTGCGCGGTGGCTTCGGTCCACGGTTGGCCTGTCAGCGCAGCCTCGGTCTGCCGCGCGCGGGCCGGGGTGGCGGCCACGCCGCCCGCGCCAATGCTGGCGCGCTGCACGGTGCCGTTGGCGATGTCGAGGTTCAGCACCAGGCACACGGCGGAGATGTCGTCGTCAAAGCGCTTGGAGATTTTGTACGCGGCAAGCCTTTCGGTCTGCGCAGGCCGGGGCACCACGATGCGCACCAGCAGCTCGTCGGCCTCCATCACGTTCTGGCGGTAGCCGGTGTAAAGGTCTTTCAGCGGCAGCTGGCGCTCGCCCCTGGCCTGGCTGGCCAGCACCACCTGGGCGCGCAGCGCAATCAGCAGCGGCATGGAGTCGCCAATGGGCGAACCGTTGGCCACATTGCCGCCCAGCGTGCCCGCGTTGCGCACCGGCAGCCCGGCAAACCGCGTGGCAAAACGGTGCAGCTGCGGCCACTGCGCGGTGAGGGCTGCAAACGCGTCGGTCAGCGTGACGGCGGCGCCGATGTGAATCGCGTCGGCGTGTTGCACCACCTGCCGCAGTTCGGCCGCGCGGGTCACGTCCAGTACTTGCGCGTATTGCTTGTGCAGCTTGGTCACCCACAGCCCCACATCGGTGCAGCCGGCCACCACCTGGGCGTCGGGGTGCGCCGCACGGGCCGCGAGCAGGGTGGGAAGCGTGGTGGGGGAAATATAGGAAAAATCGGCCTCTGGCGCTTGTTGGGTGTGCGCTAGTAGCTCTAATTTTTGTAGCAAATCGGCTTCGTTGACGCGCATGGCTGGCAGCGATGTCATCTGCTGGGCGGCATCGAGGATGGGGCGGTAGCCGGTGCAGCGGCACAGGTTGCCCGAGAGTTCTTCCTGCGCCAGTTCGCGGGTGATGGGTTCACCATGGCAGATATGGTTTTGGTACATGCCGAACAGGCTCATCACAAAGCCGGGGGTGCAGAAGCCGCACTGGGAGCCATGGCACTGGACCATGGCTTCTTGAGCGGGATGCAGTGTGGGTGACTGGCGCGGCGCTGATGTGGCGTCGCCCACCGGCTGGATCAACGGGTCTTCCGCCAGGTCTTCCACCGTCCACAGCGCCATGCCGTCGATCGAATGCGCCAGGCGGATGCAGCTGTTCACGGCGCTGTAATGCGCCTTGCCATCGCGTGCCTCGCCCAAGGCGCCGCAGTCGCCCTCGCCGCAGCCCTCCTTGGTGCCGGTGCAGCCCAGGTCCTCGCGCAGCACCTGCAGCAGCGTGCGGTCGGGTGGTACATTGCGCAGCGCCACCGGCTGGCCTCGGCGCAGAAATTGCAAGGGTCGGGTTGTCATATGAAAAGTGCCACGTCGATGCGCGGAGATCGTAAACAGGTTGTCGGGGTGCAGCGCACCGGGCAAGGGCGCCAGCGCAAGCTTATGCCGACCGGGCAAGCACCGCAATTTCCACGCCAGATGCAGGCCATGCCGTGGCAGGCGCACGGGCGCCGGTCCGTGGTGGCTTTGCTGCTAAAAAGATAGCTGCTGGCGCATATGGAACAAGCGCAAAGCCCTGATTTGAATCCAATTGCCGTTCATGAAAACTGAGAGACAATCGCCTGCATGAGCTCCACCCCCATCTCCCGCCCGCCGGGCACTCCGGGCATGTCCGGCGCAGTGCCGCCCCGGCTGCAGCTGGTGGGCATCACCAAGCGCTACCCGGCCGTGGTGGCCAACAGTGCGGTTTCGCTGACGGTGCAGCCCGGCGAGATCCATGCCGTGCTGGGCGAAAACGGCGCGGGCAAGTCCACGCTGATGAAGATCATCTACGGCTCGGTCAAGCCCGACGAGGGCAGCGTGCACTTCAACGGCCAGGCCGTGCAGGTGCGCAACCCGCAAGAGGCCCGCGCTTTGGGCATCGCCATGGTGTTCCAGCATTTCAGCCTGTTCGACACCCTCACGGTGGCCGAGAACGTGTGGCTGGGGCTGGACAAGCGCATCACGCTGTCCGAGGTCACGCAGCGCATCACCGCCACGGCGGCCGAGTACGGCCTGGGCATCGACCCGGTGCGCCCGGTGCACACCCTTTCCGTGGGCGAAATGCAGCGCGTGGAAATCATCCGTGCGCTGCTCACCCAGCCCAAGCTGCTCATCCTGGATGAGCCCACCTCGGTGCTCACCCCGCAGGCGGTCGAAATGCTGTTCGTGGTGCTGCGCAAGCTGGCCAGCGAGGGCTGCAGCATTCTTTACATCAGCCACAAGTTGCACGAAATCCGTGCGCTGTGCACCGCCTGCACCGTGCTGCGCGGTGGCAAGGTGACGGGGGTGTGCAACCCGGCCGAAGAGTCGAATGCATCCCTGTCGCGCCTGATGATTGGCGCCGAGCCGCCCGCGCTCACGCACCGCGCCGTGCAGACCGGCGCCACCGTGCTGCGCGTGCAGGGCCTGTCGCTGCCGCGCGCCGACCAGTTTGGCGTGGACTTGATCGATGTTCAATTCGAGGTGAAGGCGGGCGAGGTGGTGGGCATTGCCGGGGTGTCGGGCAATGGGCAAAAAGAGCTCTTGTATGCGCTGTCGGGCGAAGACCAGCGTGCCGAGCCCGCCAGCATCCAGGTGGCGGGCCAGCACGCCGGGCGCATGGGGCCGGGCCAGCGCCGCGCCCTGGGCCTGCACTTTGTGCCCGAGGAGCGCCTGGGCCGTGGCGCTGTGCCCACCATGGGGCTGGCGCACAACCTGCTGCTTACGCGCACCAACGCGGTCGCGGGCAGTGGCTGGATCCAGCTGGGGGCGCTGCAAAAGCACGCCCAGGCCATCATCGAGCGCTTCAATGTGAAGGCGGGCGGCCCCCACGCGGCGGCCCGGTCGCTGTCGGGGGGCAATCTGCAAAAGTTCATCGTGGGGCGCGAGATCGACGCCAACCCTGCGTTGCTCATCGTCTCGCAGCCCACCTGGGGCGTGGACGTGGGTGCAGCCGCGCAGATTCGCGGCGAGATTTTGGCGCTGCGCGACGCCGGCTGTGCCGTGCTGGTCGTGAGCGAGGAGCTGGACGAATTGTTTGAAATCTGTGACCGCCTGCATGTGGTGGCCAAGGGGCAGCTCTCGCCTTCGGTGCCGCGCGCCGACGCGACCGTGGAGCGCATTGGCGAATGGATGAGCGGCCTGTGGCATGCCGACGTGCAGGCGCATCTGGCCCGCAACCGCGAGCAGCTTGCCCAACTGAACCAGGGGGCGCAGCATGTTCCGACTTGAACCGCGCCCGCAGGCATCGCGCTGGTGGAGCTATGGCTCGCCGCTGCTGGCCCTGGCCGTCACGGTGCTGATCGGCATTGCGCTGTTTGCCGCGCTGGGCAAGGACCCAGTGCGCGGCCTGCAGGTGTTCTTCTGGGAGCCGGTACGCTCGTCCTACGCGCTGGGCGAGCTCATGGTCAAGGCCACGCCGCTGCTGCTGATTGCGCTGGGGCTGGCGGTGTGCTTTCGCTCCAACGTCTGGAACATCGGCGCCGAGGGTCAGTTTGTCATCGGTGCCGTGGTGGCCGGTGGCGTGGCGCTGCTGGCCGACAAGAGCACGGGCCCCTGGATCGTGCCCGCCATCTTGCTGGCCGGCGTGCTGGGCGGCATGGCCTGGGCGGGGCTCACGGCGCTGCTGCGCGACAAGTTCAATGCCAATGAAATCCTGGTCAGCCTGATGCTGGTGTACGTGGCTACGCTGGTGCTGGGCTACCTGGTTTATGGGCCCTGGAAAGACCCCATGGGCTATAACTTTCCGCAAACCAAGACCTTCGAGAAGGTCACGCAGATTCCGCGCCTCATGCAGGGCTCGCGCGTGAGCATTGGCCTGTTGCTGGCGCTGGCGGCCGCGGGCGCGCTGTGGGTGTTTTTGTTTCGCACGCGTGCGGGCTTTGCCCAGCAGGTGGGCGGGCTGGCGCCGGCGGCGGCGCGCTATGCCGGGTTTTCGTCACGGCGCGCGCTGTGGACGGCGCTGCTCATTTCGGGCGGCGCAGCGGGCCTGGCGGGCGCGCTGGAGGTGGCGGGCCCCATTGGTCAGCTCACGCCCTATGTTCCCGCGGGCTACGGCTTTGCGGCCATCATCGTGGCCTTTGTGGGGCGGCTGCACCCGGTGGGCATGGTGTTTTCGGCCATTCTCATGAGCATGTTCTATATCGGCGGCGAGCTGGCGCAGTCGCGCCTGGGCCTGCCCAAGTCGCTCACCGGCGTGTTCCAGGGCTTGCTGCTGTTCACGCTGCTGGCCTGTGACACGCTGATCGCCTACCGCGTGCGGTGGGTGGGTGCCCGCAAGGAGGTGCGTTGATGATGGAATCGTATGCATTGCTGATCGGCGCCACGCTGAGCGCGGGCACCGTGCTGGCCCTGGCGGCGCTGGGCCTGCTCATCAACGAAAAGGCCGGCATCGTCAACCTGGGGGCCGAGGGCATGATGCTGTGCGCCGCCATCGCGGGCTTTGCCACCGTGGTGCACACCGGCAACACCTGGCTGGGCTTTGCCGCGGGCATGGCGGCAGGGGCATTGCTGGCCGCCATCTTTGGCGTGTTGGTGATCTGGCTCAACACCAACCAATACGCCACAGGCTTGGCGCTCAGCCTGTTTGGCGTGGGGTTCTCGGCGTTTGCGGGCATCAGCTATGTGCAGGCCAAGCTGCCCGAACTGCCCAAGTACGCGATTCCCGTGCTGGGCGATGTGCCGCTGCTCGGGCCCGCGCTGTTCCAGCAGCACCCCTTGGTGTACCTCACCATGGCGCTGGTGGCGGGGCTGATCTGGTTCCTGTACCGCTCGCGCGCGGGCCTGGTGTTGCGCTCGGTGGGGGAGTCGCCCGAATCGGCCCATGCGCTGGGCTACCCCGTGCGCCGCATCCGGCTGGCGGCCGTGATGGCGGGGGGCGCTTTGTGCGGCCTGGCGGGCGCCTACATCTCCACCGTGTACACCCCGCTGTGGGTGGAGGGCATGGTGGCCGGGCGCGGCTGGATCGCGCTGGCCCTCACCACCTTTGCCACCTGGCGCCCGGCACGCGTATTGCTTGGTTCTTATCTGTTTCATGCTCCAGTTCCATTTGCAGGCCACCGGCGTGCAGGTGGCCAGCCAGTTGCTGAGCATGCTGCCTTACGTGGCCACCATCGTGGTGCTGGCGCTGATTTCACGCAATCCGGCGTGGATCCGGGTGAACATGCCAGCATCGCTGGGCAAACCGTTCTATCCTGGCGCCTGAAGTTTTGCTTACATTGTTGCAACCCGTTTTCTCATTCATAAGGAACCTACATGACTGATCTCCAGAAACGCTCTGTGCTCAAGCTGGCCGCGCTGTCCGCCGTGGCTGCTGCCGCGCTCGCGGGCTGCGGCAAGAAGGAAGAACCGGCACCGGCCCCTGCGCCCGCACCGGCGCCCGCAGCCGAAGCCCCCGCACCCAAGCCCGAGCCACTGAAGATCGCATTCGCCTACGTGGGCCCCGTGGGTGATGGCGGCTGGTCTTACGCGCACGACAACGGTCGCAAGGCCCTGGAAAAGGAGTTCGGTGACAAGGTCGTGACCAGCTTTGTCGAAAGCGTGCCCGAGTCGGCCGATGCCGAGCGTGTGCTGCGTGACATGGCCGGCCAGGGCAACAAGCTGATCTTCGGCACCACCTTCGGCTACATGGAGTCCATTCAGAAGATCGCCCCCGACTTCAAGGACGTGAAGTTCGAGCACGCCACTGGCTACAAGACCGCCGAGAACGTGCGCACCTACGACAGCCGCACCTATGAAGGCGCGTACATGGCAGGCGTGATCGCTGGCGCCATGACCAAGACCAACACGCTGGGTGTGGTGGGCTCGGTGCCGATCCCCGAGGTGATTCGCAACATCAACAGCTTCACGCTGGGTGCGCAGTCGGTCAACCCCAAGATCAAGACCAAGGTGGTTTGGGTGAACGAATGGTTCAGCCCACCGAAGGAAACCGAAGCCGCCACCTCGCTGATCAACGGCGGCGCAGACGTGCTGTTCCAGAACACCGACTCGCCCGCCGCCCAGGAAAAGGGCAAGCGCGCCTTCGGCTGGGACAGCGACATGACCGCCTACGGCCCCAAGGCCCACCTGGCCTCGGCCGTGATCAACTGGGGCCCCTACTACATCAAGGCCACCAAGGATGCGCTGGAAGGCACCTGGGCCACGGGCCAGAGTTGGTGGGGCGTGAAGGAAGGCACGATCGACATCGTCTCCATCGCCGACGACGTTCCGGCCGACATCAAGGCCAAGGTCGAGTCCATCAAGGCCGGCCTGAAGGACGGCAGCTACTCCATCTGGAAAGGTCCCATCGTGGGCCAGGATGGCAAGCCCGTGCTGGAAAAAGACGTGGTGGCTGACGACAAGTTCCTTGGTGGCATCAACTTCTACGTGAAGGGCGTGGAAGGCAAGATTCCTGGGGGCGACAAGAAGTAAGCTCCAGGCTTGCTGACACCCTGGCCGCCCGAGGGCGGCCTTTTTTTCTGGATTTTTGGGAGAGACCCATGATGGAGGAAACCCTCTGGCACCCCGTGGCCGATGCGCGGGAGGTGGCGTCGCAACCGCTTGGCGTGCAGTTGCTGGAGCGGCCCCTGGTGCTCTGGCGCGACGCCAGCGGCGCCGTGCAGGCCTTTGCGGACCAGTGCCCACACCGGGGCGCGCGGCTGTCGCTCGGCCGCGTGGTCAACGGGCGGCTGGAGTGCCCCTACCACGGCTGGCAGTTTGCCGGCAGTGGCCACTGCGAGCATGTGCCGGCGCTGCCATCGTTCGTCCCCCCGCCCACCCACTGTGCCCGCCGCTTTGAGTGCTGCGAGCAGCATGGTCTGGTGTGGGTGCGCCTGGCAGACGGTGCTGCGGCGCTGCCGGAATTTGGCGCCGAAGACGATGCGCACCTGCGCAAGCTCAACTGCGGTCCCTATGACGTGGCGGCCAGTGCGCCGCGCATCATCGAGAACTTTCTGGATATGTCGCACTTTGGCTTTGTGCACGAAGGCTGGCTGGGCAGCCGCGACGCAGCGGCCATCGATGACTATCGGGTCGAGCCCACCGCCACGGGGCTGCTGGCCACTGGCTGCAAGGCCTGGCAACCTCAGTCGAATCTGCATTCCACGGCCGCTGCGCAGGTGGAATACACCTATGAGGTCACGGCGCCCTATGCGGCGGTGCTGACCAAGGTGCCCGAGGCGCACACCACGGCAGTGCAGGGCTGGCGCGAGTCCATCGCCTTGTTCATCTGCCCGTTGACGCCAGAAACCAGCCGGGTGTGGTTTCGGCTGGCGGTGGCCGACTTTGAGTCGCCGGACGAAAAGCTGCAGGCCTTCCAGCACACCATCTTCACGCAGGATCAGCCGGTGCTGGAGTCGCAAAGGCCCAAGCGCCTGCCGCTGGACTTGCGCGCCGAGTTGCACACCGCGGCCGACAAGGCATCATCCGCCTACCGCCGTTTGCTGAAGAAAAACGGCATCACCTTCGGAGTCTGCTGATGTTTAAAGTGCCCCCCGTCTGCAGCAGTTGCTGCGCGCCATGCCCAAGGCCGAACTGCATATCCACATCGAGGGCTCGCTGGAGCCCGAGCTGATCTTTGCCCTGGCGCAGCGCAACGGGGTGCCGCTGCCCTATGCCAGCGTGGACGATTTGCGGCAGGCCTATGCCTTCACCAACCTGCAGAGCTTTCTCGACATCTACTACGCGGGTGCCAGCGTTTTGCTGCATGAGCAGGATTTTTACGATATGGCCCGCGCCTACCTTGCGCGAGCTGCTATGGATAACGTAGCACACGCAGAAATTTTTTTCGACCCCCAGACCCACACCGCACGCGGAGTGGCGATGGAGACCGTGATCAACGGCTTGCACCGCGCCTGTACGGACGCACGCACCGAGCTGGGCATCAGCGCCACGCTGATCCTGTGTTTCCTGCGCCACCTGAGCGAGGAGTCGGCGTTTGAAACGCTGGAGCAGGCCATGCCGCTCATCAACAAGATCGTGGGTGTGGGGCTCGACTCCAGCGAGGTGGGCCATCCGCCCGAGAAGTTTGCGCGCGTGTTCGCCCGCTGCCGCGCGCTGGGCCTGCACCTGGTGGCTCACGCGGGTGAAGAGGGGCCGCCCGCCTACATCTGGAGCGCGCTGGATGTGCTCAAGGTCGAACGCATCGACCACGGCGTGCAGGCCATGCACGACGCGGCCCTGATGCAGCGCCTGGCGCAAGACCGTATCCCGCTCACGGTGTGCCCGCTGTCAAACCAGAAACTGTGTGTGTTCCCCGACCTCAAAAACCACAACCTGCGCCAGTTGCTGGACGCCGGCCTGTGCGCCACGGTCAACTCGGACGACCCGGCCTATTTTGGCGGTTACATCAACGAGAACTTCACCCAGGTGTTCGCGGCCACGGATATGACGGTTCGGCACGCCTACCAGTTGGCGTTCAACAGTTTCGAGGCCAGCTTTGCCAGCCATGCCGACAAGCGCGTGTGGGAGCATCGCCTGAAGGAAGCCTTCGAGCGCTTCGTCGAGCACGACTAGCCTCTCAGCCTGCGCCTGGGCATGGGCATGGGCATGGGCATGGGCATGGGCATGGGTTGGAGCTCCAGGCAGTTCTCCTCGCGTAAAATACCGGCGCAAAGGCTGCTGTCCCGGCAGCCTTTTGTTTTTTGTTTCCGGGACCATGTAGAGGAACACCATGTACAAAAACCTCGC
>LNAP01008738.1_pt1 | contig 11540 bp, 8 predicted proteins | sample 602601 | NCBI WGS metagenome assembly LNAP01 (sample SAMN02440304, study PRJNA202911) | soil metagenome | biome: Subtropical and temperate rainforests or woodlands; isolation source: soil samples (1 kg each in a 20% v/v slurry with milli Q water) were... ... | reverse complement strand
CTGCTCGCCAACGGCTTGCCCTGCGTGCTGGTGGACGACGCCAGCAGCCCGGCCTGCGCGGCGGTATTGGAGCAGCTGGCCGAGGGCGAGCTGGAGCTGGAAGGTCTGCAGGCTGGCGAGGAGCAGCTGGCCGAGCGTCTGCAGCAGCTGCGCGACGAGTTGCAGCAGGCCGGTCGCGAGCAGCAGCAGGCCCAGGGCGAGTTGCAGAGGCTGAACGGCCGTATCGCCTCGCTGGAAGCGCTGCAGCAGGCGGCGCTGGACCCCGGCGCCGGCGCGGCCGAGTGGCTGCGCGAGCATGAGTTGACTGCGCGGCCACGCCTGGCCGAAGGCCTGCGCGTCGACGCCGGTTGGGAGCTGGCGGTGGAAACCGTGCTGGGCGCCGACCTGCAGGCGGTGCTGCTGGACGATTTCGCCGGCCTGGCCTTGACCGCGTTTACCCAGGGCGAGCTGCGCCTGGCCTGTCTCGATGCCGGCGTGGCCCGTGCGAGCGGCAGCCTGCTGGACAAGGTGCAGGCGCCGGTCGATCTGAGTCCCTGGCTCGGCCGCGTGCGTGCGGTCGAGTCGCTGGACGAGGCCCTGGCCGCGCGCAGCAGCCTGGCCGAAGGCGAAAGTCTGATCAGTCGCGACGGCTACTGGGTCGGCCGGCATTTCCTGCGCGTACGCCGAGCCAGCGAGGCGCAAAGCGGTGTGCTGGCGCGCGGCCAGGAGCTGGAGCGGCTGGCGGGCGAGCGCGAAGTGTTGGAGGCGACGCTGGCGGCATTGGAAGAGCGCCTGCAGCAACTGCGCGAGCAGCAGACCCGGCAGGAAGACGCGCGCGAGCAGCAGCGCCGACGCCTGCAGGAAGAGAACCGCCGCCAGGGCGAGCTCAAGGCCCGTCTCTCCGCCAGCCAGGCGCGCCATGAGCAGCTGGCCCTGCGTCGCCGTCGCCTCGAGGAGGAACTGGCCGAGCAGGCCGAGCAGCGCGCCCTGGAGGTGGAGCAGCTGGGCGAGTCGCGCCTGTACCTGCAGGATGCGCTGGATGCCATGGCCAGCGACACCGAGCAGCGCGAGCAGCTGCTGGTCGCCCGTGACGCCTTGCGCGAGCGCCTCGACCGCGTGCGCCAGGACAGTCGCCAGCACAAGGATCACGCCCACCAGCTGGCCGTGCGCCTCGGCTCGCTGCGCGCCCAGCACGACTCCACCCGTCAGGCGCTGGAGCGCCTCGAGCTGCAGGCGGCGCGTCTGGTCGAGCGCTGCGAGCAGCTCAGCCTCAACCTCGAGGAAGGCGACGAGCCCCTGCAGGAACTGCGTTTCCGACTCGAGGAGCTGCTCGAGCGGCGCATGCAGGTCGACGAGGAAATGCGTCTGGCGCGCCTGGCGCTCGACGATGCCGACCGCGAGCTGCGCGACGCCGAGAAGCGCCGCAGCAGCGCCGAGCAGCAGGCCCAGCTGCTGCGTGGCCAGCTCGAGCAGCAGCGTCTCGACTGGCAGACCTTGAGCGTGCGGCGCAAGACCCTCGAGGATCAGCTGCTCGAGGATGGCTATGACCTGCCCACGGTGCTGGCCAATCTGCCCGAGGCGGCTGCCGAGCGCGAGTGGGAAAGCCAGCTGGAGCAGCTGGCGGCACGCATCCAGCGTCTGGGGCCGATCAACCTCGCCGCCATCGACGAGTACCAGCAGCAGTCCGAGCGCAAGCGTTACCTGGATGCGCAGAACGACGATCTGGTCGAGGCGCTAGAAACCCTGGAAAACGTCATCCGCAAGATCGACAAGGAAACCCGCAATCGCTTCAAGGAAACCTTCGAGCAGATCAATGGCGGTCTGCAGGCGCTGTTTCCCAAGGTGTTCGGCGGCGGCCAGGCGTATCTGGAACTTACCGGCGAAGATCTACTCGATACAGGGGTGGCGATCATGGCGCGCCCGCCAGGCAAGAAGAACAGCACCATCCATCTGCTGTCCGGTGGCGAGAAGGCGCTGACGGCGCTGGCCCTGGTGTTTTCGATCTTCCAGCTCAATCCGGCGCCGTTCTGCATGCTCGACGAAGTGGATGCGCCGCTGGACGATGCCAACGTTGGCCGTTATGCACGGCTCGTCAAGGAAATGTCGGAGAAGGTGCAGTTCATCTATATCACCCACAACAAGATCGCCATGGAAATGGCAGATCAGCTGATGGGCGTGACCATGCACGAGCCAGGCTGTTCGCGTCTGGTAGCGGTAAACGTCGAAGAAGCGGTGGCTTTGGCGGAAGCCTGACAATACGAACGGTGTATAGTTTGTGTCGTCATGTTAATTTATGGGCCATTACAAGGCGTTGCGGTATATAAACGGTTCGAGCCGGCCGCTGTGCTTGCCAACTTGCAATTGATTTGCCCGGATTCGGATAGGGGAATGTGTCTTTCATGGACATCGGTTTGCGCGAATGGCTGATCGTCATCGGTATTATTGTGATCGGCGGAATCCTGATTGATGGCTGGCGCCGCATGCGCGGGGGCAGGGGCCGTCTGAAGTTCAAGCTCGACCGCAGCGCCGCCAATCTGCCTGACGATGATGGCGATAAGGAGTTGCTGGGCCCCGTGCGCGTGGTCGACAGGCACCAGGAGCCCTCGCTGGACGAGGATGATCTGCCGGAAGCCGCGCTGGAGCCGCGCAGCAAGCGTCGCGACGAGCCCCTGGCGGGCGATCTGGAGCTCGGCATGACCGAGCCGGTGGCCGCGCCGCTGCGCATGCCGGCGGCCGACGACATGCCTGCGGAGCCGCGCAGCAAGGACAAGCCGCGCGAGAAGGCGACCGAGAAGGCCGACAAGGCCGCGGCTGCCTCTGCGCCGCCCCGAGACCTGCCGCCGGTGGAGGAAGTGCTGGTGATCAGCGTGGTTGCCCGTGACCCCGAGGGCTTCAAGGGCCCGGCGCTGTTGCAGAGCATTCTGGAAAGCGGCCTGCGCTTCGGCGACATGGACATCTTCCATCGCCACGAAAGCATGGCCGGCAACGGCGAGGTGCTGTTCTCCATGGCCAACGCCCTCAAGCCCGGCACCTTCGATCTGGACGACATCGACCACTTCAGTACCCGTGCGGTGAGCTTCTTCCTCGGCCTGCCGGGCCCGCGCCATCCCAAGCAGGCCTTCGACCTGATGGTCGCTGCCGCGCGCAAGTTGGCTCACGAGCTGGGTGGCGAACTGAAGGACGAGCAGCGCAGTGTAATGACCGCGCAGACTATCGAGCATTACCGCCAGCGTATCGTCGAGTTCGAGCGCCGGGCGCTGATGAACAAACGCTGAGTATTTGAACCAGATAAAGCGGCCCTGCGCCTGACGCGGGGCCGTCTTGCGAACAGACAGTGCAAACAGAGCAGCCCCGGCTGCTTTTTTTGTTTGACGGATTGACCAGTAACGCTGCCCGGCGCATCGAACAATTGCGCACCGCCATCAACGCGCACAACTACCGCTATTACGTGCTCGACGAGCCGAGTGTGCCGGATGCCGAATATGACCGCCTGTTCAACGAACTCCGGGCGCTGGAAGGCGAGCATCCCGAATGGGTGACGGCCGATTCGCCGACCCAGCGCGTCGGCGCCGAGGCGTTGTCCGCCTTCGGCCAGGTGCGCCACGAAATCCCCATGCTCAGCCTCGGCAACGCCTTCAGCGACGAGGATCTGCTCAATTTCGATCGCAGCGTGCAGAGCGGGCTCGGCTTGCAGTCGGCTGACCTGTTTGGCGGCGGTGCCGAGGTGGAGTACAGCTGCGAGCCCAAGCTCGATGGCCTGGCGGTCAGCCTGCTTTACCAGGACGGCGTACTGGTGCGCGGCGCTACCCGCGGCGACGGCAGCACCGGCGAGGACATCAGCGCCAACGTGCGTACCGTGCGCAATATCCCGCTGCGTCTGCAGGGCGAGGGCTGGCCGGCGGTGCTGGAAGTGCGCGGCGAGGTGTTCATGCCCAAGGACGGCTTCGAGGCGCTGAATGCCCGGGCCATCGAGAGCGGCGGCAAGACCTTCGCCAACCCGCGCAACGCTGCTGCCGGCAGCCTGCGCCAGCTCGATCCGAAGATCACCGCCAGTCGCCCGCTGCAGTTCTGTGCCTACGGTATCGGCCGGGTCGAGGGCGCGCTGCCGGACACCCACTACCGTTTGCTGCAGGCGCTGAAGGCGTGGGGGCTGCCGATCAGCCGCGAGCTCCGGCTGGCCAAGGGGGTGCAGGGCTGCCTGGACTACTACCGCGAGATTGGCGCGCGCCGGCAGAGTCTGGCCTACGACATCGATGGCGTGGTGTTCAAGGTCAACAACCTGGACGACCAGCAGCAGCTGGGTTTCCGTGCGCGTACCCCGCATTGGGCGATTGCCCACAAGTTCCCCGCCCAGGAAGAGCTGACCGAGCTGCTCGATGTCGAGTTCCAGGTCGGTCGCACCGGCGCGGTGACCCCGGTGGCACGCCTGAAGCCGGTGCTGGTGGCGGGGGTGACGGTATCCAACGCCACCCTGCACAACATGGACGAGGTGCAGCGCCTCGGGCTGATGATCGGCGATACGGTGATCATCCGCCGCGCCGGCGACGTGATTCCGCAGGTCATGCAGGTGGTGCTCGAGCGCCGTCCGGCCGATGCGCGGCCGGTGGCGATTCCGCAGAGCTGCCCGGTATGCGGCTCGCATGTCGAGCGTACCCAGCTGATCAAGCGCGGCAAGGGCAAGGCCTCGGTCAGCGAGGGCTCGATCTACCGCTGCGTCGGCCGCCTGAGCTGCCAGGCGCAGCTCAAGCAGGCGATCATCCACTTCGTCTCGCGCCGCGCCATGGATATCGACGGCCTCGGCGACAAGATCGTTGAACAGTTGGTCGACGTGGGGCTGGTCCGCTCGCCGGCCGATCTCTACACACTGACCTTCGAGCAGGTGGTGGTGCTGGAGGGCTTCGCCGAACTGTCCACCCGCAACCTGCTGGCGGCCATCGACGCCAGCAAGCGGCCCACCCTGGCGCGCTTCATCTATGCCCTCGGCATCCCCGATGTCGGCGAGGAGACGGCCAAGCTGCTGGCTCGCGCCCTCGGTGCGCTGGCGCGCATCGCGGTGGCCCTGCCGGAGGTGCTGACCTGGCTGCCGGACGTCGGCCTGGAAGTGGCCCACGAGATCCACAGCTTCTTCGAGGACGAGCACAACCGCACGGTGATCGCCCAGCTGCTGGCGCGCGGCGTGGTGCTGCAGGAGGAGGGTGCGCTGCACGCCGAGTTCGCTGCCTGCGCCACGCTGGCCGAGCTGCTCAACAAGCTGAACATCGCCGGGATTGCCGCCACCGGGGCGAAGAACCTCGCCGACGCGGCCGGCAGCCTCGAGGGCGTGATCGCCCTCAGCCAGGACTGGCTGAGCCTGAGCGTGACCAAGGGGCTCAGCGAGAAGGCCCGGCAGGCGCTGCGCGAGCACTTCGCCGCGCCGGCCAATGTGGCGCATGCCCTTGCCATCGAGGCGCAGCTGCGCGAGTTCGGCATGCACTGGCAGAGCGAGAAGAAGGCGGTCGCCGGCCTGCCGCTGGCGGGGCAGACCTGGGTGCTCACCGGCACGCTCGAGGCCATGAGCCGCGATGAGGGCAAGGCACGGCTGGAGGCGCTGGGCGCCAAGGTCGCCGGCTCGGTATCGGCCAAGACCCATTGCGTGGTTGCCGGCCCTGGCGCCGGCTCCAAGCTGACCAAGGCCAGCGAGCTGGGCGTAGCGGTGCTGGACGAGGCAGCCTTCCTCGCCCGCCTGGCCGAGCTCGGTGGGTAGGGTGCGCCGTGCGCACCTGCGGCGTTGTGGGGCGCGCGGCGCACCCTACGGCTGGGCGTAGGGTGTTGTCATCAGCTGCCCAGCGTGCTTTGTCGCGCGTGTGCTGCCAGCGCGCCGTGACTGGCGTATACTTTTGCGCTTTTCTCTAGTTCCGCCCGCGAGTGACGCCAGCCATGGAAATCAATCCGATCGTTAACAGCATCAAGGACCTGACCAGCCGCACCCAGACTATTCGGGGGTATCTTTGACTACGATCAGAAGCATGACCGTCTGACCGAAGTCAATCGCGAGCTGGAAGACCCGAACGTCTGGAACAATCCGGAATACGCGCAGAATCTGGGCCGTGAGCGCGCCCAGCTGGCGCAGATCGTCGAGACCCTCGACGAACTGGCCAGCGGCCTGGCCGACTCCAGCGACCTGCTGGCCATGGCCGTCGAGGAAAACGACGAAGGCGCGGTGAACGACGTCGCCACCGAGGTCGAGCGCCTGCGCGAGATCCTCGAGAAACTGGAGTTCCGCCGCATGTTCAGCGGCGAGATGGACGCCAACAACGCCTACCTCGACATCCAGGCCGGTTCCGGCGGCACCGAGGCCCAGGACTGGGCCAACATGCTGCTGCGCATGTACCTGCGCTGGGCCGACAAGCACGGTTTCGAAGCCACCATCATGGAACTGTCCGCTGGCGAAGTCGCCGGCATCAAGGGCGCCACCGTGCATATCAAGGGCGAGTACGCCTTCGGCTGGCTGCGCACCGAAATCGGCGTGCACCGTCTGGTGCGCAAGAGTCCGTTCGACTCCGGCAACCGTCGCCACACCTCGTTCACCGCGGTGTTCGCCTCGCCGGAAATCGACGACAACATCGAGATCGACATCAATCCGGCCGATCTGCGCACCGACACCTACCGCTCCTCCGGTGCCGGTGGCCAGCACGTGAACACCACCGACTCGGCGGTGCGGATCACCCACATCCCCACCAACACCGTGGTCAGCTGCCAGAACGAACGCTCCCAGCACGCCAACCGCGACACCGCCATGAAGATGCTGCGGGCCAAGCTGTACGAGCTGGAAGTGCAGAAGCGCAACGCCGCCGCCCAGGCGCTGGAAGACACCAAGTCGGACATCGGCTGGGGTCACCAGATCCGCTCCTACGTACTCGACCAGTCGCGGATCAAGGATCTGCGCACTGGCGTCGAAGAGAGCAACTGCGATGCGGTGCTGGACGGCGATCTGGACGAGTTCATCGAAGCGAGCCTGAAGCAGGGCCTTTGATCTTTACTCCCTCTCCCCTGCGGGGGAGAGGGCTGGGGTGAGGGGGCTGGCATCGGCCCCGGCACCACCCCTCTCCCTAACCCTCTCCCCGACGGGGAGAGGGAACGAATCAGTGACGGAAACGACGACCATGAGCGAACAACCGCTGAACGAGCACGCCCTCCATGAGGAAGAGAACAAGCTGATTGCCCAGCGCAAGGAAAAGCTTGCCGCCCTGCGCGAGAGCCAGGCGATTCCCTTCCCCAACGACTTCCGCCGCGACAGCCAGGCGGGCGACCTGCAGAAGCAGTACGCCGAGGCCGGCAAGGAAGCGCTGGAAGCGCAGCAGATCAAGGTCAGCGTGGCCGGGCGCATCATGCTCAACCGCGGCGCGTTCATGGTCATCCAGGACACCAGCGGGCGTATCCAGCTGTACGTCAACCGCAAGACCCTGTCGGCCGAGACCCTCGAGGCGATCAAGCACTGGGACCTGGGCGACATCGTCGGCGTCAGCGGCGTGCTGGCCCGCTCCGGCAAGGGTGACCTGTACGTCGACATGCAGGACGTGCGTCTGCTGACCAAGTCGCTGCGCCCGCTGCCGGACAAGTTCCACGGCCTGACCGACACCGAGACCCGCTACCGTCAGCGCTACGTCGACCTGATCGTCAACGAGGAGGTGCGCGACACCTTCCGCGTGCGTTCCCAGGTGATTGCCCACATCCGTCGTTTCCTCAACGACCGCGGTTTCCTCGAAGTGGAAACCCCGATGCTGCAGACCATCCCCGGCGGCGCGGCGGCCAAGCCGTTCGAGACCCACCACAACGCGCTGGACATGCCGATGTTCCTGCGCATCGCGCCGGAGCTGTACCTCAAGCGCCTGGTGGTCGGCGGCTTCGAGAAGGTCTTCGAGATCAACCGCAACTTCCGCAACGAAGGCGTGTCGACCCGGCACAATCCCGAGTTCACCATGCTCGAGTTCTACCACGCCTACGCCGACTACGAAGACAACATGGACCTCACCGAGGAACTGTTCCGCGAACTGGCGCAGACCGTGCTCGGCAGCACCGACGTGCCCTACGGCGACAAGCTGTTCCACTTCGGCGAGCCGTTCGCGCGCCTGTCGGTGTTCGACTCGATCCTCAAGTACAACCCGGAGATCTCCGCGGCCGACCTGCAGGACCTCGACACCGCCCGCGCCATCGCCAAGAAGGCCGGCGCCAAGGTGCTCGGCTTCGAAGGGCTGGGCAAGCTGCAGGTGATGATTTTCGAGGAGCTGGTCGAGCACAAGCTGGAGCAGCCGACCTTCATCACCGAGTATCCGTTCGAGGTGTCGCCGCTGGCCCGTCGCAACGACAAGAACCCGAATGTCACCGATCGCTTCGAGCTGTTCATCGGCGGCCGCGAGATCGCCAACGCCTACTCCGAGCTGAACGACGCCGAAGACCAGGCCGAGCGCTTCCATGCCCAGGTGCGCGACAAGGATGCCGGTGACGACGAGGCCATGCACTTCGACGCCGACTTCGTGCGCGCCCTCGAATACGGCATGCCGCCGACCGCTGGCGAAGGCATCGGCATCGACCGCCTGGTCATGCTGCTGACCAATGCGCCGTCGATTCGTGACGTGATCCTGTTCCCGCACATGCGCGCGGAGCAATAAGCTGCTGCTGTGAAATCACCTTGAGTCGGGTGCCCCTTGTCGTGGTCGAATGCGGCAAGGGGCACCGCTCGCTGCGTGCTCCCCGTGGCTGCCCCTGCCGGCAGCGGAAAATGTCCGTTGGAATAAGGAGTGCTCCATGAACGCCGTGCGTGTGCTTGTTGTCCTGTCCTTCCTGCTGCTGGGCGGCTGCCTGGCGACCTTCAAGGAGCCGATCCCGGCGGGCGAGACGGCGCCGAAACATCTGCTCGGCACCTGGGCCGGCGAGGACGAGTGGGGCGAGGAGCGTTTCCTCGAGATCACCCGCAAGCCCGGCGGTGGCTACCAGGCATTGGCCTGGCGCGAGAGCATGGCCAACCGCGACAAGGCGCGCGGCTATGATTTCACCGTGGCCCATCACGGCCGCCGCTGGTACCTGTCGGTCGAAGCGCCCAAGCGTCTGGGCGGCAACTTCGCCATTGGCGGCTTCGAGCTGACCGACGAGGATGAGCTGGTGCTCTACAGCCTGGATATCGAGCAGCTGCAGGGTGCCCTGGCGTCGGGCCAGCTCGAGGGGCAGACGGTGGAGACCGACGAGGGCGACGGCGTGTTGATCGCCAGTCCGCTGGCCAAGGTCTACCGCTTCCTCGACGACCCGGCCAACAGCGACGTGTTCAGCGAGGTCGCCCGCTTCGTACGGGTCACCGAATAACGGGGCGGGGCGATGAGTCGCAGCAAGGCGAATACCGAATACCGGCAGACCATTCGTGCGCTGTCCGACCGGCTGGTCGAGGCGCAGACGCCGATCCGCGTCCTCGATGCGATCAAGTGGGACGACGGTATTCGCGAGGGCTTTCTCAAGTCCCGCGGCAGCAAGCCGCCGGCGGTGGATCGGGCCTACTACCAGAACCGGCCGCTGTCCTTCGATGCCGACCAGAAGAAGCAGCAGTTCCAGCAGATCGAGCGCGACATCACCCGTCAGCTCGGCCAGTTCAGCCCGGTCGGGCAGATCATGCGGCGCATGTGCAAGGAATACCGCATGGTCATCCGCATGCTCGAGGCGCGCGGTACCGCGGATTTCGGGCTGATCTCCCAGGAGCTGTACGGCTCGGCGTCCGACGCCTTCCATGCCGGCGATCCGACCCTGGCCGACCTCGGCGTGATGTTCTCCACCTACCTGGACAACATCGCCGGCCGCAGCGAGCTGAAGGACGAACCGAAGACGCTGAATGCCACCGAGGCGGTGGCGCTGCTGCAGGGCCAGCTCAACGGCGTGTTCGGCGACGAGGCGGTGGTGCGGGTGTTCGAGTCCGACGGCATCCTCGCCGATGCCGCGGCCGGCGCCGACTACATCAAGATCCGCGCCGATGCGCTGTTCAACCAGCGCGACATCCGCGCCCTGGCGGTGCACGAGGGGCTGGTGCACGTCGGCACCACCCTCAACGGCCTGAACCAGCCGGTCTGCACCTTCCTGGCCAAGGGCCCGCCGTCCTCGACCATCACCCAGGAGGGCCTGGCCATCCTCATGGAGGTGATTGCCTTCACCTCCTATCCGACCCGGCTGCGCAAGCTGACCAACCGCACCCGTGCCATCCACATGGCCGAGGAGGGCGCGGACTTCCTGCAGATCTTCGAGTTCTACCGCGATCAGGGCTACACGGCGGAGGAAGGCTACTCCAACACCATCCGCGTCTTCCGCGGCTCGACCCCGGACGGCCTGCCGTTCACCAAGGACCTGTCCTACCTCAAGGGCTTCATCCTGATCTACAACTACATCCAGCTCGCCGTGCGCAAGGGCAAGCTGGAGCAGATTCCGCTGCTGTTCTGTGGCAAGGCGACCCTGGAAGACATGCGCACGCTGCGCCAACTGGTGGATGAGGGGCTGGTCGTGCCGCCCAAGTACCTGCCGCCGCAGTTCAGCGATCTCAATGCGCTGTCGGCGTGGATGTGCTTCTCCAACTTCCTCAACCACCTGAGCCTGGACCGTGTCGAGGCCGACTACGCCAACATCCTCTGACGGGCCGCAGGGCTCGTCTCTGGCAACCCCTTTGCTGACTTTCCGGATACCCGCATGAGCGAACGCAACCCCATTCCGCTGATCCTCACCGCCGTCGGCAGCGTCGCTGCGACCGTCGCGCTGCTCGGCTACTACGGCTATCTGCACTTCGCCAAGCCCGAGGACGCGCTGTTGCTGAGCGAATACACCATGCTCAAGACCGTCCCCGGCGAGGACTACAAGGTTTCCCTCAAGCCCGCCGACCAAGTCGCCCACTGCATCGACGGCGTGCTGGTGCTGTTCGACGTCAACCAGAAGGGCCTGACCGGCGTGCTGGTGGACAGCCAGAAGCGCGCGGTGCGTTGCATGGGCGAGGAGACGCCGCAGGCCGAGTGAGGTCCGTCGGTCTATCCTTGCCCGGACGAGGTGATCGCGAGGGCGGGGACGATGATTGTCTGCAAGCGCGTGTATCTGCCAGCCATGCCGGAAGACGGTTTCCGCGTGCTGGTCGATCGGTTGTGGCCGCGCGGCTGCAGCAAGGCCAGCCTGGTGCTGGATGCCTGGCTGCGCGAGCTGGCGCCGTCGGATGCGCTGCGCCAGGCCTTCGCCCATGATCCCGGGCACTTCGCCGCATTTCGCCGCGCCTACCGTGCCGAGCTGGCGACGCTCCCGGCGCAGTGGCGCCCGCTGCTGGAGCGGGCTCGCCACGGCACGCTGACCCTGCTGTATGCCGCGCGCGACGAGCAGTTGAACAACGCCCGGGTGCTGGCCGAGTTTCTCGACGAACAGTTGGCCTTGCCGGCGCCGGCCGATTGCGCCGCGGGAGCATCCCGATGAGGCCCCTGTCCTTGCTGCGCGGCTGTGCGCTCCTGCTGTGCGTCGGCCTGCTGCAGGCGGCGCAGGCCGTCGGCATCCAGCGCGGTGACGTCTTCACCGCTGAC
>LNAP01005279.1_pt1 | contig 11542 bp, 14 predicted proteins | sample 602601 | NCBI WGS metagenome assembly LNAP01 (sample SAMN02440304, study PRJNA202911) | soil metagenome | biome: Subtropical and temperate rainforests or woodlands; isolation source: soil samples (1 kg each in a 20% v/v slurry with milli Q water) were... ... | reverse complement strand
GACAGATGGTGAAGCTGGGCTATAACTAATCTGCTTTTCGCAAGTCATGAGGTAGAACATGAGCGACGATGATCTGGAAAACGACGAACTGGAAGTAGGTGACGAAGACGACACCGAAGAAGGTCTTGAAGCGGTAGCGGAAGACGTTGCTGACGATGACGGTGGCGATGATGCACCTGTTCCGGCCGCCAAAGGCAAGGCCAAGGCTGCTGTTTCGGTAGACGAACTGCCGAGCGTCGAGGCCAAGAACAAAGAGCGCGATGCGCTGGCCCGTGCGATGGAAGAGTTCCTCGCCAAAGGCGGTAAAGTGCAGGAAGTCGAGGCCAACGTGGTGGCAGATCCACCGAAGAAACCGGATAACAAGTACGGCAGTCGGCCTATCTGAGGCCGGTTACTTGCTTGCTGAAAAAGCCCGCCGTCGCTGCGGGTTTTTTCATGCCTGGAATAAACTCCAGCAGGCTCCCACCTTGGATTTCCAGTGGTATCGCAGCCGCGTTATTTCCAGCTGTGGAGCAGCTCCGGTAGCTCGGTCAGGCTGCGAATCTGCGCATCCGGCAATGCCTCACCTTCCCAAACCTTGCCGGTCGGGTTGAACCACACGGCTCGCAACCCCGCCTGCTGCGCCCCGGCGATGTCATCGCCAGGGTGATCGCCAATATGCACCGCCGCACTGGCATCCACCCCGCCCCGCTGCAACGCCTCTTGAAACAAGCGCGCATCCGGCTTGGCGATGCCGATATCCTCGGCCCTCAGGGCAAAGTGGAAGTAATCCGCCAGGCCTACGCGCTGCACATCGGCATTGCCATTGGTGATCACCCCCAGCAGAAAGTGCTGGCGCAGGGCTTGCAGCATCGGCTCGGCTTCGGGGAAGACGGTGAGCTGGTGCCGCGCATGAATAAACGCTTCAAAACACACATCGGCCATTTCCGTGGCTTGCGGCTGTGGATAACCGGCCTCTTCAAAGGCGTGCATCAGCACCCGCTGGCGCAGCACACTGATCCGGTGTTTGAGCTCGGGATGACGTTGCAGCACCTGCTGGCGCAGGCTGGCGAAATGCTCCAGGGGCAGGTCGCCGACCTTGGACGCATGGGTCGCCAGCCATTGGCGCATCGACGCTTCGGCGCTGATGATGACGGGGACGTTGTCCCACAGGGTGTCGTCCAGGTCGAAGGTGATTAGCTTGATGCTCATGAGTCGCTGCCTTTAACGCGTTTGGCCCTGGGATGGGCGCTGTCGTACACCGTTGCCAGGTGCTGGAAGTCCAGGTGGGTGTAGATCTGGGTGGTCTTGATATCCGAGTGGCCGAGCAGTTCCTGCACGGCGCGCAAGTCTTGTGACGATTCCAGCAGGTGGCTGGCAAAAGAGTGCCGGAGCATGTGCGGATGCAGGTTCTGCCCCAGCTCCCGCTCGCCGGCGGCCTTGACCCGTAACTGAATGGCCCGTGGCCCGAGGCGTCGGCCTTGCTGGCTGACAAACACCGCGTCGTCCGGCGGATTGCTCAGGGCTCGCAGGGGCAGCCACACCAGCAGGGCGTCGCGGGCCTTTTTGCCGATGGGCAGCACGCGGGTCTTGCTGCCTTTGCCATGCACTTGCACCAGGCCGTCGGCCAGGTCCAGTTGCTCGAGGTTGAGGCTGGTCAGCTCCGACAGGCGCAGGCCCGAGGAATAGAACAGCTCCAGGATCGCCTGGTCGCGGTGCGCCAGGAAGTCATCTTCGACCGCGCCATCGAGCAATTGCAGGGTGCGGTCGGCATCCAGGGTCTTGGGCAGGCGGCGCTCACCCTTGGGCGGCGCCAGGCCGTTGGCCGGGTCGTGATCGCACAGGCCTTCGCGGTTGAGGTAGTGATACAGACCACGTACCGCCGACAGCAGGCGCGCCAGGCTGCGGGAGGATTGGCCTTGCTGGTGCAGGCGTGCAATCAGGCTGCGCAGGCCCTGGATATCAAGGGCCTTCCAGCTGCTGATCTGGTGTTTCTGGCAGAACGCCAGGACCTTGTTCAAGTCCCGTCGGTAGGCTTCCAGCGTATGGGGAGACACCTGGCGCTCGCTGCGCAGGTGAGCGCAGTAGGCGTCCAGTTGCCGTTCCATGGCTAGCGCACCGCGCGCAGGGCAGTGGTAAAGCGCGGCAGGCTGCGGCTCAACACTTCAGCAATGTAGGTCAAAAACAGCGTGCCTACCGTGCTCTTGTAGTGCTGCGGATCACGGCTGGCAATGGCCAGGACGCCATGCAGGCCTTGATGGTTGAGGGCGACCACGGCAGTCGAGCCGATCTGCACGCGCTGGTCCTCGCCAAACAGGAAGTCCAGTTCATGCTCGCGCAGGGTGCCGCTGATGGTCTTGCCTTCCGACAACAGGCCGCCAATGGCGGTCTGCGCTTCGCTGCCCTTGACCCAGCGCCCGACCGGCATCGGGTTGTCACTGAACAGGATCAGGCTGACAAACGGCACCTGGAAGTCCTGGCGCAGGCTGTCTTCGACGGCAATGGTCAGGTCTTCCAGGCTGGCGGCATCCAGCAGTGCCAGGATCAGGCGGCGGGTCTTGTCGAACAGGCGGTCGTTGTCGCGGGCCACGTCCATCAACTGTGAGAGCCGATGGCGCATTTCGATATTGCGCTCGCGCAGGATCTTCATCTGCCGCTCCACCAGCGACACGGTATCGCCGCGCTGGTGAGGGATGCGCAGGGCCGGCAGCAGTTCGTCGTGTTCGACGAAGAAGTCCGGGTTAGCCTCCAGGTAAGCGGCGACGGCCGCTGCCTCCAGGCTTTCGCAAGGGGATCCTTCGGGCTGCTTGGCGGGTGCCTGGGGCTTATCGGTCATTGGCGAGTCGCTCTCATAGACGGACCTGTCCTTCGTATACACGGGATGCCGGGCCGGTCATCTTCACCGGTTGGCCTGGGCCTGCCCATTCGATGGACAGGCGTCCGCCGGGCAGGTCGATCAACAGGGGCGAATCCATCCAGCCCTGGCTGATCGCAGCCACGGCGGCGGCGCAAGCGCCGGTGCCACAAGCCTGGGTTTCCCCGGCGCCGCGTTCCCACACGCGCAATTGCGCACGGGAGCGGTCGATGACCTGCAGGAAGCCGACGTTGACCCGCGCCGGAAAGCGCGGGTGATGTTCGATCTTCGGTCCCAGTTCATGCACCGGCGCATTGTTGATGTCGTTGACCCGCAGCACCGCATGGGGGTTGCCCATGGACACAGCGGCCACCTCGACCACAGTGCCGTCGACATCCAGTGGATAACTCAAGGCCTGGGCCTCAGCCTGGAACGGAATATCGGCCGGCACCAGGCGCGGGGCGCCCATGTCGACGCTGATCTGGCCGTCGCTGCGGATATCCAGCTCGATAATGCCGCTTTTGGTCTCGACGCGAATCTGCCGTTTGGCGGTCAGGCGCTTGTCCAGCACGAACCGGGCGAAGCAGCGCGCACCGTTGCCGCACTGTTCCACTTCGGAACCGTCGGAGTTGAAGATCCGGTAACGGAAATCCACCTCCGGATTGCTTGGCGCCTCGACGATCAGCAACTGATCGAAGCCGATGCCGGTATGGCGGTCGCCCCACAGCTTGGCGTGCTTGGGCAGGATATGCGCGTGCTGGCTGACCAGGTCAAGGACCATAAAGTCATTGCCCAGGCCGTGCATCTTGGTAAAACGCAGCAGCATGGCTTACTCCGGCAGCAGGCTTTCGCCAGCAAACAACTCGGCTACCGTCTCGCGGCGACGCACTTCAAACGCTTGATCACCGTCCACCAACACTTCGGCGGTACGCCCGCGGGTGTTGTAGTTGGAGCTCATGACAAACCCGTAGGCACCGGCCGAATGCACGGCCAGCAGATCGCCTTCTGCCAGGGCCAGTTCACGGTCCTTGGCCAGGAAGTCGCTGGTTTCACAAATCGGGCCGACGATGTCATAGGTGCGCGGGGCGCTGTCGCGCGGGCGCACGGCGCTGACATCCATCCAGGCCTGGTACAGCGCCGGGCGGATCAGGTCGTTCATCGCCGCATCGACGATGGCGAAATCCTTGTGTTCGGTGTGCTTGAGGTACTCGACCTGGGTCAGCAGTACGCCTGCATTGGCAACGATGTAGCGGCCCGGCTCGAATATCAGCTTCAGGTCGCGGCCTTCGGTGCGCTCGCGTACGGCCTTGACGTAGTCGGCCACCAGCGGCGGCTCTTCGTCGCGATAACGCACGCCCACGCCACCGCCCAGATCAATGTGGTGCAGGTAGATGCCGCACTCGCCGAGGCGGTCGATCAGCGCCAGTAGGCGGTCGAGGGCATCGAGGAAGGGGGGCAGACTGGTCAGTTGCGAACCGATATGGCAGTCCACACCCAGTACTTCCAGGTTTGGCAGTTGGGCGGCGCGGATATACACGTCTTCGGCGTCGGCAATCGCGATGCCGAACTTGTTCTCTTTGAGACCGGTGGAAATGTACGGGTGGGTGCCGGCATCGACATCCGGGTTGACGCGCAGGGAGATCGGCGCACGCACGCCCATCTCGGCGGCCACCACTTGCAGGCGCTCCAGCTCGTCGGTGGACTCGACGTTGAAGCAATGCACGCCGATTTCCAGGGCGCGGCGCATGTCTTCGCGGGTCTTGCCGACCCCGGAGAACACGATTTTGTCAGCCTTGCCGCCTGCGGCCAGTACGCGCTCCAGCTCGCCACGGGACACGATGTCAAAACCAGCGCCCAGGCGCGCCAGGACATTGAGTACACCCAGGTTGGAGTTGGCTTTTACTGCATAGCACACCAGGCTTGGCGTGCCCTCCAGTGCATCGGCAAAGGTGCGGTATTGCGCTTCGATATGCGCTCGCGAGTACACATAGGTCGGGGTGCCGAAGCGTTCGGCAATCGCGGACAGCGCCACGCCTTCCGCGAACAGCTCGCCGTTCCGGTAGTTAAAAGCGTCCATGAAATTCCCTTAGTAGGTGTCGTGCTTGTGCGCTTTGGATTGCGACGTTTGCGCCTGTTCATTCGGGTCTTTGCTGTCATCGGGCAGGTACAACGGGCCTTTTTGACCACAGGCACTGACGAGGCAAGCGACCGCGACGAGCGCAGCAAGGGAAGAGATCAGGCGCTTCATGGCTAAATCCTTGAATATGCATTAATTGCGCCCGAGTATACCGACCACCCGCCAGCTTGCCTATGTGCCGGGACACCCGTCCGGCGGGGCTTTGCCGAGTATGTCGTGAAGTGGCCTACATTAATTTGGGATATTTCTCGCGGCTGATGGGAACGAAATCGGTATTCTTTGCAATCATGATGGCGCCTCCGTATCGTGCGGCGCTTGAGCGTGAGTAGACACTTTTTGAGGTTCCCACCATGAGTTTGACCGAAGCCCGCTTTCACGACCTGGTCGATGCGACCCAGCAAGCGCTGGAGGATATTTTCGACGAGAGTGGCCTGGATGTGGATCTGGAAAATTCTGCCGGCGTGCTGACCGTCAAGTTCGAGAACGGCAGCCAATTGATCTTCAGCCGCCAGGAGCCGCTGCGTCAGTTGTGGCTGGCGGCACGTTCCGGAGGTTTTCACTTCGACTATGACGAAGAAGAAAAACGCTGGTCCCACGACACCAGCGATGAGCTGCTGAGCGAAATGCTTGCACGCATCACTCAGGAACAGGCCGGCGTCGAGCTGGATTTCGACGAGATTTGATCGTGACCCAGCCCACACCCGCCCGTCCGCCCAAGCCGCTGTTCAGCAATGTCAGCCCGGCAGTGCCGTCACCTTGTATCAGTTTGTGTCGGCTGGATGAGCAGAAAGTCTGCCTTGGCTGCTTCCGACACGTGGAAGACATCCGGGAATGGCGTTCCGCCGACGATCAGCGGCGCCGCGTGATCGTCGCACAGGCCGAGCAACGCAAGGCCGGTGCCTGACCTTCAGACCAGCCCATCTTGTTTATTTGGTGTGCTGTGGTAGTGTCCGGGTACACCTCAACTCATCGAGGTCCGTGAGAACCCCGCCGTTTATTGGCGGGGTTTTGCTTTTTTGTGCAGAAAAAAAGGAGTCTGCCGCAATCATGACTGCACCTTCCATCATCCTCACCCGTCTCGATGTGCAACGTCTTGAGCAACTGATCGACCGTATGGACGATAAACTGCCAGGCGTCATCGCCCTGCAAGCCGAACTTGACCGCGCTGAAGACGTGGTTGGTCACGATGAAGTGCCTGCCGGTGTCGTGACCATGAACTCCAGCGTGCATTGCCGCGAGCAAAGCAGCGGCAAGGACTATCACCTGACCCTGGTCTACCCCAAGGACGCGAATGCCGACGAAGGCAAGATCTCGATCCTCGCCCCTGTGGGCAGTGCGCTGCTGGGCCTGCAGGTTGGCCAGCACATCGACTGGCCCGCTCCAGGTGGCAAGACCCTCAAGCTTGAGCTGCTGAGTGTCGAAGGCCAGCCTAAAGACGGCGGCGCATTCACGCTCTAGACCTGATTCAAGGCCTGGTTGAGCGCCTGCTCCAACTCGGCCTTGTAGCGCAGGTAGAGATTGCTTGGGCTTTGAACATCACCGAGTAGCCCGGACAGGTCCAGGTCGGTGATGTAGCAACGATAGCGCTCGGTTTCCCGACGCTGCCCGACGATCTCCTGGGCGACCACTGCAAACAGCTGGTCGCCAAATTCCAGTTCACAAAACTCCCGCTGATTGCAGTACAGGGTAATCCCCACCTGGCCTGGCGCGCCCTTGCCGATAATCGCCTGCACGTCGTAGAACGGTTTGTTGGCCGGGACCTGGGGTGCCGGTCGTGGCTCGACCCGACGGGCCCGACCGCTTGCCGATGGCAACAGCTGGTAATACAGCGTTTGCACGGCCCCCAGTGGCTGCTGCGGGTCCAGCGGTGACAGCGCGTCCCGACGATAGATGACCGACTGCAGGAAGCGCTGCAAAGGGGCGAGCAAGCTTTGCTCATCATGAAACGGCAGGCGCTGTTGCCAGAGGGCGTTGAATTCGTCGAGCACGTACAGCTCGGCAAAACCGTCATTGATGCGGTAGAACACCTGCACACAATCCGCCTGGCCCATCGGTAGCAGCGCCGCCAGATCGTGGTCTTCCAGGGCCATGGCATCCAGGTGCAACGGGCTGTAGCTGGCCAGTTCTTCGCTGAGGTATTCCACCAGCGCCTGCTCGCTGGCCAGGGACACATGATTGGCCTGCCCCGGCGCCAGTTCCATGACGTGATAGTGCTGCTGCACCTGGATCAGATAGCGGTGGTTGAGCTGGCTGAGCATCAGGTTTTGCGCGGTATCGAAAATCTCTTCCACACGCTGGGCAATGAACTGCGCACGGTTATGGCAGAAACAGCGCACCCGCAGCCGTGGCAGTTGGTCGTGTGGTAACTGATTCAGGTAATCGCGCAGGCAATCGAGCAGGGCGTGGGGGCCCTCGTAACGGCTGACCATTACCTCGTTCCAGCTGTTGAGTGTCACCTGGTCCAGGGTCAACACCAGGTTTTCCCTGACGCCGGCGTAACTCAGGGAGTCGGTGCGCTCGGTGGTCATCAGGATATTCAAGTCACGGTGGTGCTTGAGCGGGTCGACGCCGACGTTGACCAGCAACAGCACCTCCTCGGGTATCGCCGTACGCAGCAGGCGTTCCTCATCCACCGTGGCCAGGGGCAGGGCGACGGTCTGTTGCAGGCTGCCCAGCAGATTGAACAGCTCGAATTCGCTCAAATCGCTGGTGCCCGGATGCAGGGCCAGGCGCGTGCTGCTGTCGATCACGCCGTTGCGATGGCACCAGGTGAGCATCTCCAGCAGGTCGCGGCTGCGTTTGATCGGCGCAAAGTGCTCCCATTCCAGGGCGGTCAGGCTGCCGTTGTACAGGCCCCAATGGTACTGGCCCGGCTCCTTGCGATTGGGCGAGTGGACCAGGGTGAGGGTGTCTTCGGCCAGGTCCGGGGCAATCCCCGGGTTGATGAACTCGACCTTGCCGGCCTTGCGTTCAAAGGCGGCGTACAGGCGCCGGCCCAGCACATTGAGGTCGCGCTTGTTGATCAGGCTCACGGTCTGTTCGGTGCGGGCGAATTGGGTCAGGAAGCGATAGCTGTAATTGAGCTCATTGACCAGGGCGCGGCGTTCGGACGCGACCTGTCGCACTTTCCACTGGCTGCGGCTGTCGAGCAGGGCCAGTTGCCGCTGGTCCCAGCCCCATTCGTGGGCCAGGCGCTCCAGCAGCGCGCGTTGCCAGCTGGTGGTGCGCTTGCGGTTGACCTTCAGGTACAGGCTGCGCCGCACCAGTTCCAGGCGCTCGGGTTCGTTGCGTCCGCGCAGGTATTCCTCGATGCGACGGTAGACCACGATATACGGGTCCAGCTCATCCAGGTCCAGTTGGTTGGCGAACACCGCGCGTTTGAAACGCAGGCTCAGGCACTGCACCTTGGGGTGCTCGCTGGCATACACCTCGGTGAGCAACAGCTTGAGCACCGACTTGTAGGGTGACTCGATACCCTTGAACAACTGCCACAGGCCGGCGCCGATAAATTCTCCCGGCGGGATATGGGCCAGGTGCCCGAGGTCGAGGGTTTCGTCGGCGCGGATAAAACGTTTGGAAATCAGCGCGTGGGTAAATTCGGCGTAGCGCGCTTCTTCGTAGACTGGCACCAGCCACCAGATTGGCGTGCGCCCGGCCAGCCAGATGGCGGTGCGGTAGAACTCATCGAGCAACAGATAGTGCTGGCTGGTGCCGCAGTCATCTGAGCTGAGCTGGGTATCGCGACCGCCCTGAGCAAAACGGCTGGGTTCGATCAGGAAAAAATGCGCCTCGGCGCCCATGCTCAGGGCCCAGGCCTCCAGCAACTGGCACTTTTTGCGCAATTCGACCAGCTCGGCCTCGTTTACCTCGGCGGCGTGGCAGACCCACACGTCCATATCACTCTGGTCGGCCTGGGCCAGTGTGCCAAGGCTGCCCATCAGGAACAGACCGTGGATCGGGGTGGGCGGGTTGCCGTGGCGTGGCTTGTAGGAAAACGAGCGGGTCAGGCGCTGGGCTTCGGCCAGGACCTGGGCATCCGGTTCAAAATTCGACAAACCGGCCGGCGTACTGCCCGAGACATAGCCAGGCAACAAGGGGTGATTGACATGGAAAAACAGCGGCAGCAGTGCCAGCACGCTTTGCTGGCGCGGCGTCAGGCCTTCGACAGCCCGGGCCATGCGGCCGGCATTGAGGGTGAGGAAACGCGAGCGCAGTTGGGCCAGTACCTTGCGGTCAATGCCTTCATCCAAGTCAGGGCGGATTTCATGGGTACTGGTCATGTCGAACTCAACGGCTCGCAGGCCCGGCGTGGGCGGCCGTGTAGGAGTTTACAGACAGAATCGTAGGAGGTTTAAGGGGAATTTGTTTTTGGCGCCAGAATTTTATCGTCGGCGCAGAAGTGCCCGCGGAATCCGTGAACAGAGGATTCCGTGGGCGATACGGTGGGTCAGGCGGCTTCTTTGGTGGTAGCGGTGGTCAGGATCGTCAGCAGTGTTTGCGCTTGTTCTGCTGCGTCGCGGCCCAGACTGGTCAGGTAGCCGCCATCTGGCTGGTCGATCAGTTTTTTCTCGAACAGGCGTTTGGCCGCAGCAATGGCAGTGGGAGCAGCGGTCTGATGGACTTTCAGACCTTCCTGGGAACTGCCCAGGTTGAAAAGTGCAAGGATTTCCAGTTCGGCAACCAACTCAGGGGTATACGACATAAGGACTCCAGACGTTCTAGGAATTGTCAGGCGCTAGCAGCCCCTAAGGTGAACGTACTTGGGCGAACTGTCCAGTCTGGAGGAGCGAGCTTGCTCGCGAAAAGCGTTAACGTTGACCCGGGGCAGTTGGAGAAACGCGGCGCGCTCAGGTTTTTCGCGAGCAAGGGCAGGGTTACTGGTTTTCCGGCGGCAGCTCTGGCAGGGCGCGCAGGGCGGTTTCATACCAGTCGGTGTTGAACGGCCGGTCTTCTTCCAGCATCGCGTCGATTTCCACGGCCAGCACGTGAGCCATCAGGTTCAGGATGTCTTCGCGCTCGTAGCCCACCAGGGTCAGCTTGTTGAATGTGGCCTTGGCCGCCGGCGGGTTATCGCTTTCGATCTGGTTTTCGATCGCTTGGGTCAAGGTGGATTCGGCGAACTCTTCGTCGTCGTTGTCGATATCGGTTGGCTCGCTCATGGCTGCCTCCTGTCAGGAAAGGGCGTCAGTCTACCTCCATTCAGCCCGGTGATGCTGCTGGTCAGGTGGCGCGTCACGTTCTATAACCTAACCAGCCAACCCCTGCACGGCCTGGAGGCTTTGTGATGCTCAAGCTCTACGGATTTTCGGTCAGTAACTACTACAACATGGTCAAGCTGGCGCTCCTGGAAAAGGGCCTGCCCTTCGAGGAAGTGGCGTTTTATGCCGGGCAAACCCCTGAAGCCCTGGCGGTGAGCCCGCGCGGCAAGGTGCCGGTGCTGAGGGTGGAAAACGGCTTTATCAACGAAACCAGCGTGATTCTCGAGTACCTCGAACAGACGCAATCGGGCCCGGCCCTGCTGCCAGGCGATGCGTTCCAGCGTGCCCAGGTGTTGGCGTTGTGCAGGGAAATCGAGTTGTACATCGAACTGCCGGCCCGGGCTTGCTATGGCGAGGCGTTCTTTGGCATGCCGGTACCGCAGGCGATCAAGGACAAGGCCAAGGCCGAGTTGCTGTTAGGGGTTGCTTCGCTGGGGCGGCACGGCAAGTTTGCGCCGTATGTGGCAGGGGAGCGTTTTACGCTTGCTGATGTGTACTTCATGTACAGCGTGGACTTGGCGTGCGCGGTCGGTGGGAAGCTGTTCGGCCTGGATCTGCTGGCTGAGTTGCCGAAGGCCAAGGCTTTGCTGAAGGCGCTGCAAGACCTGCCCAACGCCCAGCGAGTGGCGGCGGACAAGGACGCGGCGATGCCGGCCTTTATGGCGATGATCGCGGCGAAGAAGTAATAAATGTGGGAGCTGGGCTTGCCCGCGATGCAGGCACCTCGGTGTGTCAGTGACACTAAGGTGATGCTATCGCAGGCAAGCCAGCTTCCACACAAGCCAGCTCCCACAGTTGACCGAGGTGATTGAAGGCCCCGGTCAAAGGTGGGAGCTGGCTTGCCTGCGATGCTTTTAGCGGCTGGCGAGCAGGGCCTGGCCGCGCGCTACGGCTGCCTTGACCTGGGCCGGAGCCGTGCCGCCGATATGGTTGCGGGCATTGACCGAGCCTTCCAGGGTCAGTACCGCAAACACGTCCTGCTCGATCTGGTCGCTGAACTGGCGCAGCTCTTCCAGGCTCATTTCCGCCAGATCCTTGCCAGTATCCACGCCGTATTTCACCGCGTGGCCAACGATTTCATGGCAGTCACGGAATGGCAGGCCACGGCGCACCAGGTAGTCCGCCAGGTCCGTGGCGGTAGAGAAACCGCGCAGGGCCGCCTCGCGCATGATGGCGTGCTTGGGCTTGATCGCCGGGATCATGTCGGCAAACGCGCGCAGCGAGTCGCGCAGGGTGTCGGCGGCGTCGAACAGCGGTTCCTTGTCTTCCTGGTTGTCCTTGTTGTAGGCCAGAGGCTGGCCTTTCATCAGGGTC
>LNAP01005277.1_pt1 | contig 11545 bp, 7 predicted proteins | sample 602601 | NCBI WGS metagenome assembly LNAP01 (sample SAMN02440304, study PRJNA202911) | soil metagenome | biome: Subtropical and temperate rainforests or woodlands; isolation source: soil samples (1 kg each in a 20% v/v slurry with milli Q water) were... ... | reverse complement strand
GCGCTGGCTGGGGGCCAGAAATGTGGCCGGAAACGTCGCCGTGCGGTGGGTGGGGTAAACCTCAAGGTAGTAGGTCGTCGGGTTTTGCTTGAGCAATTGCACCTGCCCGGCGGCCAACTGGTCCTTGTACTGATCAACGTTGGCGGCAGTAATGCGCAAGCGCGGCTTCTCCCCGGCAAACGGATTGGGCCAGTTACCGTCACCCGGCACCAACCCCGCAGGGACCTTCAAACCGCCGTCATACGCCGGAATAGTCCCCGCCGCATTCCCCGCCACAATAGCGCCGAATGGCGTGAGCTTGCCGCCAAGGTCAGCTGCCGTATAGGCATCATCCGCCGTCGCGGAAGCCGTGAACACCAAAGCCACCAAACCGGCACTCACACCAGTGAGAACCTTCGAAAAACCAGCCATTGAAGGCTTCAGCTTTTGACTTGGCTGTTGATCCTGCTTTTGATCTGCTTCTGATCTCAATCGCCCCGTCAAACCACGCTGGCCGAACGCAGGCTTTGGAGCGTGGGTAACCCGGCAGGACGCCGGGTTAGCCGCGCTGGGCCAAGGATGGCCCATCGCGGCGGCCCACGCTCCACAGCCGGAGTGAGGGCATGCCGAGCCCAGGCGAGGCACCGAGTGGTGGGGCGAGGACCTTTTGGTTACTTTTGGCTGGGCCGGCTTCCGGTCTCTCCAAAAGTGACCCGCTGTAAGAGCGGAACCATAAGCGGACTTTACCGCAGCAACGGATATGTACTCCGACCCAAAACCCTGGCCGCCTGACCCAAAGCTTTCGCGAGCAAGCCCGCTCCCACATTTAGACTGCGGGGTGCCAGCTGACTCAGGGTTGGCCCCGAGGCCGTCATCGCAGGCAAGCCAGCTCCCACCTTTGGATTCGGGGGTATCAACCAGCGCCCCATGGAAATCAACCGTCATAACACTCTCCATTCAGATGAAGTAACCGCCGCACTCGACGACCACTGCAATGCAAAACCTGGGGCCCAATCAAAAGGCCGTGCTGAGCGTCAGCGACACCCAATTACGGTCCGTGAGCCCCACATCGCCGCTGCCGCCCACCACGGTTTTACCCACGCCGGGGACGTTCGCGTATTTGCGCTCGCTGCCATAACCGATGTACGACAAGGTCACGTCATAGCGCTCGTCGTAGGTGCCCTTGATCCCGGCCTTCCAGGTGTATTTGCCTTCGTTGCCACCGCCGGTGGCGGCATTGCCATACACGCCGTAGTCCACACTCATCGGTGCCGAGATATTCCAGCCGGGAAACACCCCCAGCCATTGCGGGGTAAAACTGACCGCCATGCCGACATAGTTTTTGGTCGCGCAGCCGTAGTGTTTGTCCTGCCCGGACGGACAACCGCCGTAACCTTCGCCCTTGTACAACTCCGCGTGCTCGGTCACCCGTTGCACATGGCTGAACGCGGTTTCGACGATCAGGTTGCCGGTGTCGAAATACGCAGTGCGCGGCAGCAGCCACAGGCCGTTCACCACCATGTGCCAGGTGTCGCCCCGGGCGCCTTCGTTATCGACGGTGCTGATGTTGCTGGAGACCAGCGAGGTGTTCTGTCGGTACGACAGGTCCACGCCAAGGGAGCCGCCGCCCAACACAGGCCCGGCGGAAAAGCCCAGGCCGTAGAGCTTGACGTCCTTGGGGTAGACGTAGCGGGCAAACGTCGGTGCCACTTGCAGGCCCCAGGGGTTGTAGTCGGCAAATTCGCGGTAATACAGGCTCACATCCGAGTGCAGCCAATCCAGGCTATAGGTGCCCATCACGCCCCAGTTGCCGGAGTTTTTAGGCTTGAGAGGGTCCACCAGTGGACGCGTAACCCCGCTGAGCAACGGCAACTGATTCGGCCCTTGCAAGGCCACATCCGCCGAAGCCAGGTAGGTCCCGCCTTCCGGCGCCCGGGTGGTGTCCCACTCGAAGAAATATTGCGCGGCGACCGACAACCTGTCGGTGATTTGCGCCTGGGTGGAAATCTGCGTCAGCGGCAGGAAGATCTCGCGCGTTTCGGTGCCCGGGTTACTCACGGCCTTACGCCCATCCAGCGGCGCTTGCGAATAGGAAATCGCATGCCCGGCAATCAACAGACCATTGCCCCAATACACCGTGTGGCGACCGGCGCGCACGCTGACGGGAATTTCACCCAGGTCAAAACGGGTGAACGCAAAGGCATCCAGCAACTCGCCGCTGGGGCCGCGGTGATAGCGCTTGGTAAAGCCCGAATAATGCCCGCCCCGGTAACTGGGCGTACTGGCACCGGGAACGGCGCCAGGGTAATAGACATTGCCATCGGTGGTCTTGACGTCGGTGTTGTCATAGGCCTGGTCGTACCACGCGGCACCACTGATGCGTACGCCGTGATACTGCTTGTAGGCGACCTCCAGTTCGCTCATCAGGTCGACGCGGTTGGTCACCACGTCGCCGCGATCGAACTTGGCATCGGACTCGTCATAACTCGCGTTATTTGCCAGCGCAGAGTCCCGCGACTCGGCCCGCACGCCCAGGTTGTAACGCACGGTATTGTCCCAGCGCGCAGACAAATCCGGGTTGCCGGTGTCGATCTCGGCGGCCTGCGCCATGCCCGCAGACACCGCGCCCGTACTCAGGCTGAACCAGAGGGCCAGCCGCAGCGGCTTCAGTTTTGGGTTGCTCATCAACACTCCCGTCACATTCTTGTTATTGGCAGCCGAGGGCTGTGGGTTTCGGTGTGAGCAGCAGTAGACGGCACGCGGCGGCGCCTCACAACGCGCAACGCTATCGCCCAAATGCGTTTTGCTATTGGCCAAATGCAGCCGCCGTGACACGTGCACCCAGGTATCCGAAAAGCCAATACCTGCAGGGTGTTTTTGTGATTTTACGATGCCAGGCACGCTGCCTAGACTGCGGCGAACAAGGCCGTGCCGTGCTCCCGGCGCCGCCATAAAAATAAAGCCTGGAGGATCAACATGAGTGCCGCCCCGTCCCTGGACGACAAGTACATCCAGCACAGCGGAAACGTTTTGCTCACCGGCATTCAAGCGCTGGTGCGCCTGCCGCTGATGCAGCGGCAACGCGACCTGGCGAATGGCTTGAACACTGCCGGGTTCATTTCCGGCTACCGTGGCTCGCCGCTGGGTGGGTTCGACCAGGCACTATGGAAAGCGCGCGACTACCTCAAGGAGCACCACACGGTGTTCCATCCAGGCATGAACGAGGACCTCGCGGCGACCTCGATCTGGGGCACCCAGCAGGTCAATCTGTTTGAAGGCGCGACCTACGATGGCGTGTTTGGCATGTGGTACGGCAAGGGCCCGGGGGTGGACCGCTGTGGTGATGTGTTCCGCCACGCCAATGCCGCCGGCACCTCCGCGTTTGGCGGTGTGCTGGCAATTGCCGGGGATGACCATGGCGCCCGCTCCTCTTCGCTGCCGCACCAGACCGAGCATATTTTCAAGGCGGTGATGATGCCGGTGCTGGCGCCGTCAGGCGTGCAGGAGTACCTCGACTACGGCATGCATGGCTGGGCCATGTCGCGTTACTCCGGTTGCTGGGTGGCGCTCAAGGCCGTCGCCGATACCGTGGAGAGCGCGGCGGTGGTCGATATCGACATCCATCGCGTGCAGCCGGTGATCCCGGATATCCCCCTGCCCGAGGGCGGCTTGAATATCCGCTGGCCCGACCCGCCGCTGGCGCAGGAACAACGCCTGCTGGAACACAAACTGTATGCCGCCCTGGCCTATGCCCGGGTCAACCGCCTCGACCGGATCGTCATGGATTCGCCCGGCGCACGCATCGGCATCGTGACCTCCGGTAAGTCATACCTGGACGTGTGCCAGGCCCTGAAAATCCTCGGCATCGATGACGCCCTCGCGCAACAGATCGGCCTGCGCGTGTACAAGGTCGGCATGGTCTGGCCCCTGGAAGCCGAGGGTGTGCGCCAGTTTGCCGAAGGCCTGGAAGAGATCGTGGTGGTGGAAGAAAAGCGCCACTTGATCGAATACCAATTGAAAGAAGAGCTCTACAACTGGCGCGAAGACGTGCGCCCGCGCATCGTCGGCAAGTTCGATGACAAGGGCGAATGGAGCCTGCCCCACACCGACTGGCTTCTCCCCGCCACCAACGACCTGACCCCGGCGATGATTGCCCGAGCCTTGGCCAAGCGCATTTTGCGCCTGCACCAAAGCGGGCCATTGCAGGTGCGCCTGGCGGTGCTGGACGCGCAATTGGCGAGCAAACACCAGTTCAGCAACCTGATGGACCGCGTCCCCCACTATTGCTCCGGCTGCCCCCACAACACCTCGACCAAAGTGCCCGAGGGCAGTCGCGCGCTGGCCGGCATCGGCTGCCATTACATGGCGGCGTGGATCTACCCGCAGACCCAGACCTTCAGCCAGATGGGCGGCGAAGGTGTGGCCTGGATCGGCCAGGCGCCCTTCACGGCCACCGAGCATGTATTCGCCAACCTGGGCGACGGCACGTACTTCCACTCCGGCATTCTGGCGATTCGCGCGGCCGTCGCCGCCAACGTCCAGATCACCTACAAGATTCTCTACAACGATGCGGTTGCCATGACCGGCGGCCAGCCCGTGGACGGCAGCCTGAGCGTCGCGCAAATCAGCCGGCAGCTGGCCGCCGAAGGCGTGCAGCGCATTGTGGTGGTCAGCGAGGATGTCGATAAGTACCAGCACATCGATGACCTGGCCGACGGCGTGCCCGTGCTGCGTCGCGACAAAATGGACGCGGTTCAGCAAGAGCTGCGCCAGTTCAAGGGCGTGTCCGCGATCATCTATGACCAGACCTGCGCCGCCGAAAAACGCCGGCGCCGCAAGCGCGGTAAATTCCCCGACCCGGCACGTCGGGTGGTGATCAACGAAGCGGTGTGCGAGGGCTGCGGCGACTGCAGCAGCAAGTCCAACTGCATGTCGGTGGTGGCCGTGGAAACCGAGTTCGGGCGCAAGCGCGAAATCGACCAGTCGTCCTGCAACAAGGATTTCACCTGCCTCAACGGCTTCTGCCCCAGCTTTGTCACGGTCGAAGGCGGCACCCTGCGCAAACCCAAGCCGCTGGCCAACACCGAGGAAGCCTGGAACCTGCCGACCCCGGCCGTCGCGGCGCTGGATGAGCCCTATAGCATCCTGGTGACAGGCGTTGGCGGCACCGGTGTGGTGACCATCGGCGCACTGCTCGGCATGGCGGCCTTTATCGAAGGCAAGGGCACCCTCAACCTGGACATGGCCGGCATGGCGCAAAAAGGCGGCGCCGTGTGGTCGCATATCCGCATTGCCGCACGCCAGGACCAGCTGTTCGCCCCACGTATCGCCGAAGGTGAGGCCGCGCTGCTGCTGGGGTGCGACCTGGTGGTAAGTGCCAACACCGAAACCCTGTCGAAACTGCGCCAGGGCGTGACCCATGCGCTGGTCAATTGCGAAGAAAGCATCACCAGTGCCTTTGTCCGCACCTTTGCCTTGCAGGCGCAAAGCGGGGATTTGCTCAAACACCCCGACCCGACCTTCCATACCCACAGCATGAGCGCGCAGATCAGCGAAGCGGTCGGCCCCGACCAGGCGGACTTTGTGGATGCGAGCAAGGTTGCCACGGCGCTGATGGGCGATTCGATTGCCACCAACACCTTCATGCTCGGCTACGCCTGCCAGAAAGGCTGGCTGCCGGTGGGTGAAGCGGCCTTGCTGCAAGCGATTGAACTGAACGGTACGGCGGTGGCGTTCAACCTGTCGGCTTTCGCCTGGGGCCGGCGCAGCGCGCAGGACTTGCCGCGGGTGCTGCGAAAGTTGCGCGACGCCAACGTGCAGAACGCCGAGCGCACGCTCTCCAAAGACCTGCAACAAAGCGTGACACGCCGTGTGAACGCACTCGGCGCCTACCAGAACGCCGCCCTCGGGCAACGCTACCAGCAGCGGGTCAAGCAGTTCATGGCTGCAGAAACCGCCCTGCTCGGACAGCCGGGCGCACTGTCGGCGAGTGTCGCGCGGCACTACTTCAAAGTGCTGGCAATCAAGGATGAGTACGAAGTGGCGCGGCTGTTCACCGATGGCCGGTTCCTGCAAAACATTCAGGCCCAGTTCGAGGGTGACTACCGCCTGCGTTTTCACTTGGCACCACCGGTACTCAACCGTACAAACCCAGGCGCCGAAGCAAAAAAACGCAGCTACGGCCCGTGGATGCTGCAGGGCTTCAAGCTCCTGGCCAGCCTGAAGGGCTTGCGTAATACCTGGCTCGATCCGTTCGGGTACACCCACGAACGCAAAGTCGAACGCGCCTGGCTGGCCAACTATGAATCGATCCTGGATGAGTTGCTCGCGGGCCTGACGCCCGACAACCTGGCCCTGGCGCAGGACCTTGCCGACCTGCCGGACAGCGTGCGCGGTTATGGCCCAGTGAAAGAGCGCTACCTGACCCACGCCTATCAGCGCCAGACACAGTTACTGGAGCAGTGGCGCCGGGGTCCGTCCGCGATGTTCCACGATGCCGCCCAAGGCACCGGCAAAATTGCCGTCACACACCTTTAGGCAACAGCACCGTGCTGCGGCACGGTCATATTTTTGGAGAGCGCCATGCAAGATGTCGTCATAGTCGCGGCCACCCGCACCGCCATCGGGACCTTTCAAGGGGCACTGGCCAACACGCCTGCCGTGGAGCTGGGCAGCATTGTGATCCGGGCACTGCTGAAAACGTCCGGCATCGATGCCGCGCTGGTGGACGAGGTGATCCTCGGCCAGGTCCTCACCGCAGGCTGCGGCCAGAACCCGGCACGCCAGGCGGCGTTGAATGCCGGCCTGCCCTTCGGCGTGGCGGCGATGACCGTCAACAAGCTCTGCGGCTCGGGCCTCAAGACCGTCAGCCTGGCCGTCCAGGCGATCCGCTGTGGCAACGCCGACGTGGTGATCGCCGGCGGTATGGAAAACATGAGCCTGGCGCCCTACACCCTGGCCAAGGCGCGCACCGGCCTGCGCCTGGGCCACGCGCAACTGGCCGACTCGCTGCTGCAGGATGGCCTGCTGGACGCGTTCAACGACTACCACATGGGCATCACCGCCGAGAACCTGGTCGACCGCTTCCAGCTGACTCGCGAGCAACAAGACAGTTACGCCCTGCGTTCGCAGCAACGCGCCAGCGCAGCCCTCGAGGCCGGGTATTTTACCGAGCAGATCACCCCGGTGGCCGTGCCCCAGCGCAAAGGCGAGCCGCTGCTGTTTGCGAAGGATGAACAACCCCGCGAGCACACCACGGCGGACAGCCTGGCCAAGCTCAAGCCGGCCTTCAAGGCGGATGGCAGCGTCACGGCAGGCAACGCCTCGGCGATCAACGATGGCGCGGCGGCGGTGCTGCTGATGAGCGCGAGCAAGGCCCAGGCCCTGGGTGTGCCGGTGCTGGCCACCATCAAGGCATATGCCAGCAGCGGTGTCGACCCGGCGATCATGGGGATCGGGCCGGTGTCGGCCACCGAAAAATGCCTGGCCAAGGCCGGTTGGCAGTTGGCTGACCTGGACCTGATCGAAGCCAATGAAGCCTTCGCCGCGCAGTCACTGGCCGTTGGCAAGGCGCTGGGTTGGGACAGCGACAAGGTGAATGTCAACGGCGGCGCCATTGCGCTAGGCCATCCCATCGGTGCTTCGGGTTGCCGGGTGCTGGTGACGCTGCTGCATGAAATGCGCCGGCGCGATGTGAAAAAAGGCCTGGCCACCTTGTGCATTGGTGGCGGCATGGGTGTGGCCCTTGCGGTAGAACGGCCATGAGCGGCGGGCGCCTGGCCGCCGTGCCCGCATCGCCATGGCCTGGCGAAACCGACGATGACGTGAGCACCCGTCAGTTGTTGCGCCAGGTGGCACAGGAGCTGTTCGCCGAGCAGGGTTTCCAGGCGGTCAGCCTGCGCCAACTGGCGGTGGCAATGGGCATGCAAGTGGGCTCGCTGTACAACCACATCGACAGCAAGCAGGTATTACTGTTCGAGCTGATCCAGGACCATGAAAGCGAGCTGTTGGCGCTGCTGTGCAAAGACCTCGTGCGCCGCGCCGAAGGCCTGCCGCAACTGGAGGCCTACGTGCGCCTGTATTTGCAGTTCAACTGCCTGCACGACCAGCGCCATACCCTCGCTCGCCTGGAGTTTCGCAGCCTGGCACCCGAGCAGCAACACAGCATCAAGCTGTTGCGCCAAACCCATGTCGATCTGCTGGAAGACCTGCTGCGCCGCTGTGCCCTGCCCGCCAGGGAATGCGGCACCATCGCGCTCGGCATGCGCGCCCTGCTCGACGGCGTGGTGGCCGGCTACTCCGTGGGAGGACGGCCACCGCTGGGTAACCTGGCGGCGCTGTTCAGCCGCATGGTGATGAGCGGGTTGAGCCAACCCCAGGCCTGAAGCACTTCTTGAACCCAAAACAATAAGGTCGACCCATGAACGAAGAACTGGCCCGGCATTACCGCGAGATTATCCAGGGTATCGGTGAAGACCCGCGGCGCGAAGGCTTGCTGGACACCCCCAAGCGCGCGGCGAAAGCCATGCAGTATTTGTGTCACGGCTACCAGCAGAGCCTGGCGCAAGTGGTCAACGACGCGCTGTTTGAATCGGATAACGATGAGATGGTGATCGTGCGGGATATTGAGCTGTACTCCCTGTGCGAGCACCACCTGCTGCCATTCATTGGCAAGGCCCACGTCGCCTACATGCCCACCGGCAAGGTCCTCGGTTTGTCCAAGGTGGCGCGCATTGTCGACATGTATGCCCGCCGCTTGCAGATCCAGGAAAACCTCACCCGGCAAATCGCCGAGGGCATTGCCCACGTCACTGGCGCCGCCGGGGTGGCCGTGGTGATCGAAGCCAAGCACATGTGCATGATGATGCGCGGCGTCGAGAAGCAAAACTCGGTGATGACCACGTCGGTGATGCTGGGTGCGTTTCGCGAGTCGTTCAACACGCGCCAGGAGTTCCTGCAGTTGATCCGCAACCATTGATCACCTTCAACTGAGCATCACCATCCCGCCATCGATCATCAGGGTCTGCCCGGTGACAAAACGCGAGCCCTCCCCCGCCAGGAACACCAGCACCGGCGCGAGATCGCGGGCGGGGTCACCCAGGCGGCCGCCCAATGGCAACTGCCCGGCCATGAACGCGTCATGCTGCGCCAACTGCTCGCCACTCATGCTGGCGCGGGTTGCCTCGTACATCGGCGTCCACACTGCCGGGGCAATCGCGTTGACCGTGATACCGAGCGGGCCCCACTCGCGGGCCACGGTGCGGGTCCAGGCCAGTACCGCACCTTTGCTCGCCGCGTAGTGAGCCTTGCCGGGCTGGCCGACCACGCCGGCGGCCGAGGCAAAATTGATGATGCGCCCGCCTGCATGCTTGAGCCGTTCATAGGCCGCGCGGTTGGTGAGGAAGGTGCCACGGGTATTCACCGCAAAGACCTGCTCCCATTCATCCAGGCTGATCGCCTCGGCACGCGCATTGGGGGCGATCCCGGCTGCGTGCATCAGTACGTCAAGCCCGTCCAGCTGCTGGTCGGCCCATTCGAAGGCGGCATCCACCGAGTGCCGGTCGGCGATATCGCAGGTGCGGCTTGTCGACCAACCGCCATCGGCCCCCGCAAGGTCTGCCGATTGGCCGAGATCGAGGCTGACCACATGGGCGCCTTCATCAACGAAGGCCTGGACCATGGCGGCGCCGATACCTCGGCCGCCCCCCGTGACGATGATGCGTTTGCCTGCCAGTTGCATGAGCGGTTCCTCGTGGGGTGCGGGTTATTGATCGATGCGCTGCAACGCCGTCACCAACAAGCGTAACGCCGAAGCATGGTGTTTTTCGCCAGTGGCCATCGGCGCCTTGCCGGCGCAGGCACGGGCATAACTGACTTCCAGAAAGATGCCGAGCTTGAACCCGGCCAATACCAGGTACCAGGTGAAGTCGGCCAGCGAGCGCGAGCTGCCGGCGCGGTAGTGGGCGACCAGCTCATCCGTGCTGCAAAAGCCCGTCCAGGGGTGCACCTCAATCGTGCCGGCGCCGAAACCATCGGCGTCGGGCCAGGTAACCACCAGCCAAGCCAGGTCGAGCAAGGGGTCGCCAACGGTGGCCAACTCCCAATCGATCACGGCCGCCAGCTCGGCACTGTCGTGGCGGAACATCACATTGGAGAGGTGAAAGTCGCCATGCAGGATGCCGGCCTCAAACTGTTGCGGGCAGTGTGCGTTGAGCCACGCTGCCACCCGATCCAGGCCAGGCAACTCGCTGGCGCCCGGCCAATCGGCATAACCCTTGACGCTGTCGAGGTGCGCCAGCCACCGTGCCACCTGACGCTGATGGAAACCTGCGGGGCGGCCAAAATCCGCCAGCCCGACCGCGTGGTAATCGACTTCGCCCAGGCGCAGCAGCGCGTCCACCATGGCCAGCCCCATACGCCGACGCAGCTGGGGGTCGCTGGCCTGCAGGGGCGGCAGGCCAGCGGCGTTGTTGGGGTTGAAGCCTTGCACCGGCTCCATCAGGTAGAAACTCGCCCCCAGCACATCCGGGTTATCGCACGCAGCAATCAGCCCGGCATGCGGCACCGCTGAACCCGCCAACGCCTGCAGCAGCCGGGCCTCGCGCTTGATGGTGGTGTTGCCGACCTCGCGCAGTTCCCGCGATGGGCAGCGCAACACGAACTCACGCGCACCACGGCGAAAGTGCAGCAGCAGGTTTTGCGTACCGCCGGCCAGGACCCGCGCAGCCTCGATCGGACCGTGCTCCAGGCCGCAGTCATCCATCCAGCGCGCCAGGCGATCCGGCTCGACCAACGCCTGCCAGTCGTTCATGCCTGCGGCTCGTCGAAGTGTGCCAATACGTCGGCATATTTTTCCCTGGCACGGGCGGCAGCGGTCGGCCGATGGTAGGCGGGGAACACCTCGTCACAGGCGTGGTAGTCGCGCAGCAGCTGTTTGGCGACGGTGATTTTGTGCACCTCGGTAGGCCCATCCGCCAGCCCCATCTGGAATGAGCGAACGATGTAGCCGGTAAACGGCATTTCGTCGCTGACCCCCAGCGAACCGTGCACATGCAAGGCGCGTGCGGCAATGTCATGCAGCACCTTGGGCATGGCGGCCTTGACGGCGGCGATGTCTTTGCGCACCCGTTGGTAATCCTGGTACTGGTCGATTCGCCAGGCGGTGCGCATCACCAGCAAGCGGAATTGCTCAAGCTCGATCCAGGAGTCGGCGATCTTTTCCTGGACGAGTTGCTTGTCGGCCAGGCGACTGCCCTGGGTGTTGCGCGACAAGGCGCGTTCGCACAACGCATCCAGGGCCTTCTGGGCCTGGCCGATCACGCGCATGGCGTGGTGCACCCGGCCGCCGCCCAGGCGCACCTGGGCCACCACAAACGCCTGCCCCGGCGCGCCGAGCATGGCGCTGGCGGGTACACGCACATTGTCGAAAGACAGGTAGGCATGGGTGGCCGCCGGGTCATCGGCGATGCCGACGTTGCGGATGATGCTCACCCCTGGCGTATCGGCGGGCACGATAAACATCGACATGCCGTTGTACACCGAGACACTTTTGTCGGTGACCGCCATC
>LNAP01010028.1_pt1 | contig 11551 bp, 15 predicted proteins | sample 602601 | NCBI WGS metagenome assembly LNAP01 (sample SAMN02440304, study PRJNA202911) | soil metagenome | biome: Subtropical and temperate rainforests or woodlands; isolation source: soil samples (1 kg each in a 20% v/v slurry with milli Q water) were... ... | reverse complement strand
AACTGCTCGCCCCGCCCTCGCTGGACGAGGTGCGCGACATCCTGCTGGGCCACCTGCACGCGCTGCACGACTTCTATGGCGAGCCGCAGGGCGTGCGGATCGCGCGCAAGCACCTGGGCTGGTACGCCAAGGACCGGCCGGAGAACGCCGCCTTCCGCGCGGTGGTCAACCGCGCCGAGACACCCGAAGCCCAGTTGCGCCTGACCGCCGATTATTTCTACGCGCTTGAGGCCGGGGTGCCGGCCGGATTCGCGGCCGCGGCCTGAGCACCTGCCCAGGAAGCGGCCTGCATGCAACTGCTGCCGCCCGATGGCCACGCTGCGTTGGCGCTGCATCGGACCGGACCAGACCGTTCCGGGCAGGTTTTCGCGCGAGCAGGGTGCAGCAGGCCGTTGCGGTGCGGCGGCCAAGGCTCAATCCGGCGCGCTGGAAGCGCGCGCGCTGCCCGCCTCTACGGCCGTGTGTTGCGACGCGACGATCATCTCGCGCAGCGGCACCGGGCTGGGATGCCGGATGCGATGCCAGAGCGCGGAGATCAGCCGCCCGAAGCCCGACGCGCCCGAGATTGGCAGCGGTGCCCTGATCTGCTGCGGCGCGATCGCCTGCCACTGGCCCGCGCGCCGTTGGGCCACGGCGAAATTGAAGGTGTAGTCCGGGTCCAGGCCCATGCGCAGGTCAGACAACACCAGCCGCCCATCCTGCACCCGGGCGCGCATGAAGCCGTGGTTGAACCAGTCCAGGCGCGTCACCGACGCAATGCCGCTCGCCTTGGCCTGGGCAAGGGCCTGGGTGTTGGAGGCATGGCCATGGAACACCATCGGCCCGTTGTCGAACACCGAGCGTTCGGCCTCCACATAGCCGCCGGGCGTCATCCCCCCGCCCCGCCTGGGCGAGCCGCCGCGCCCGGTGCATCGCGCCGGCGTGCTGCGGCTGCCCATGGGCGATGGGCTGCTGGGCCGGGTGGTGGATTCGCAGGGGCTGCCACTGGACCATGGCGGCCCGGTGCAGGATGTGGTCTCCGAGCCCATGGACCGCCGCCAGATCAATGCCATGGATCGTGATCCGGTGCGCGAGCCGCTGGACACCGGCGTGCGCGCCATCAACGCCCTGCTGACCGTGGGGCGGGGGCAGCGGCTGGGCTTGTTTGCGGGCTCGGGCGTTGGCAAGAGCGTGCTGCTGGGCATGATGGCCCGCTACACCCAGGCCGATGTGATCGTGGTGGGGCTGATTGGCGAGCGAGGGCGCGAGGTCAAGGAATTTGTCGAAGACATTCTGGGCGCGGATGGCCGCGCGCGCTCGGTGGTGGTGGCGGCGCCGGCCGATGCGCCGCCGCTCTTGCGCATGCAGGGGGCGGCCTATGCCACGGCCGTGGCAGAGCATTTTCGCGACAAGGGCAAGCATGTGCTGCTGCTCATGGATTCGCTCACCCGCTATGCCATGGCCCAGCGGGAGATCGCGCTGGCCATCGGCGAGCCACCGGCCACCAAGGGCTATCCACCGTCGTGTTTTGCCAAGCTGCCTGCACTGGTGGAGCGCAGCGGCAACGGGCTGCATGGCGTGGGGTCGATTACGGCGTTCTACACCGTGCTGTCGGAGGGCGATGACCAGCAAGACCCCATCGCCGATGCGGCGCGGGCCATTCTGGACGGGCACATCGTGCTGTCGCGGGCGCTGGCCGAAACGGGGCATTTCCCGGCCATCGATATCGAGCAGTCGGCCTCGCGGGTGATGCACAACGTGGTTCCTCGGGAGCATTTTGACCTGGCAAGGCGTTTTCGTGCGGTGTATTCGCGCTACCAGAAAAGCCGGGATCTGGTGCAGGTGGGGGCGTACATGAGCGGCTCCGACCCGGCCCTGGATGAAGCAATCCGCCTGCAACCCCAGATGGCCGCCTTCCTGCAGCAGGACATGTTTGATGCTGCCTCCATGGAGCAAAGCCTCCACGCCATGGCGGCAGTGCTGGGCCGCTGACGCACGGGAGCGCAACAGACATGTCAAACCTCAACGCACTGACGGTTGCCGTGGATGTGGCCTTGCGCAAGCGCGATGAGGCCCGGCGGCTGTTGCAGGACGCACAGGGCGCGCAGCAAGCCGCGCAAGACCAGCTGGCCCAGCTGCAGGGCTACGCCCGGGAGACAGAGGGCCGCTGGGGCATGCGCGCGAACGCGGCAGTGCAGCCCGAGGTGATGTTCCATCACTACCAGTTCATGGACCGCCTGGACCACGCCGCGGGCCTGCAGACGCGTGTGGTGGGTGACCACGCCAGCCGGGTGCAGGATGCCACCCGCAGCCTGCTGGACGCAGAGCTGCGCCTGGCCAGCTTGCGCAAGGTGGTGGAAAAGCGCCAGCAGGACCACGAACGCCAGCAGATGCGCCGTGAACAAAAGCAAACCGATGAGCGCGCCTCGATGCAGGTGCGCAACGCCATCAATGGCCCGCCGGGCCGGGAGTATTGACAATGGAACCGACACGCATCTCTGCCCCGCAGGGTAGCCAGGGCACCCAGGGCACTCAGTCCATGCGCGGAAAAGCGAACGCGCAGCAAGCCGGCGGCCCTGCGGACCTCGCGGCCCAGGGCGGGTTTCTGGCTTTGCTGGCTTCTCTGGAGAGCACGCTCCCGGGAGACGTGCTGCCTTCCGATCTTGTGGTGGAGGACAGCGTTGCACAGCCTTCACTTTTGAACGCTGGCAACGCGGTGGACAGCAGCGCGTTGCATTCTTCACTGGTGCCTGCGGACCCCGCATCCCTGGCCGCTTGGCAGGGCCTGTTGGCGCCTGGGGGTGCACCAGGGACTGCGGTAGCAACCACAACGGCTGGCAGCGGGGGCGCACCAAGTCTGGCGGGGATGGCCGGTACCGAATGGTTGCCGGCAGCCGATGGGCTGGTGGCGCAGACGGCGATGCTGGATGGCGCTGCGCCGGTGGCGGAAGCAGCATCGCCGGGTGCCGTAGCGCGTTACAGCCGCATGGCTTCGCGCCTGCAAAGCGCGCTGTCGCAAGGGGGTGATGTGTCTGGTTTGGCTGCTGCGGGCACGGCAGGCGCTGTCAGGGCAGACAAGAAGCAGGCGCTGGTGATGGCTGCGGCCGCAACCCAGGGTGCGCAGCCGGTGGTGGATTCGCGCGCAGTGGGGGGGCTGTTGGCCGACGCCGGGGTGCGCGATGGGCGTGAGTTGCTGGGCGTGTCGGGTGGCGCTGCGGGGGCGCCGGCACTGGATGCCTTCGCTGAAAGTCGGGTGCCCCAGCGCTCAGGCAGTGCCACCAGTGGTGACGCGGGTGGCCGTCCCTCCGGAGATGCCGCATGGGGTGACTGGGGCGCGGTGCATACAGGCGCGGAGACGGCGGGCGTGGAAGGCGCTGCCGCGTTTGCCGATCCGGCGCAGGCGGGGGCAGAAGAGCAGATTGCGGATCAGGTGGCCTACTGGGTGAACCAGAAAACGCAGAACGCCGAAATGACACTGGACCGCGACGGACAGCCGGTGCAGGTGACCGTGTCGCTCTCGGGCAGCGAGGCCCATGTGACCTTTCGCAGCGATCAGGCGCAAACCCGCGAGTTGCTCGATTCGAGCATGTCCCAGTTGCGCGATTTGCTGCGCGACGAGGGCCTGGTGTTGTCGGGCACCACGGTGGGAACCACGGCGCGCGATGGCGCCTCACCGAACGATTCCGGGCAGCGCCAGGGCCGGGAGGGCGAGCGGCGCACGCAGGTGGTGGCGTCCGTGCCTTCCGCTGTGGCATCGGCGCGGCACCCCGGTGGCGCGCCCGACCGCGCCGTGGACATTTTTGTGTGATGCCCTCGTCCCCAGGCGCGGGGACAGAATGGCGCAACGATTTTCAAAGCCTGTTCTCGCCGGGTTCTCGCCCTCAGATCGTGAACAGATTCTTAGTGGGCGGAATGCCGGGGTTTTGGGCTTTTATTCTGGCTATTATTGGCTGGCACCTCGCCCAATAATGGGCTCTCAGTGGATCGTGCGCTGCATCCAGCGCGCACACTGCATGCTTTCTACCGCAAGGATTTTTCAACGTGTCTGCCACTCCTCCCGCCGCCGCACCGGTCAAGGCCAAAAGCAAGAAGCTGATCGTGATTGGCGCCGTGCTTGCCTTGCTGGTCCTTGTGGGCGCTGGCGCCGCATGGTTTCTTGCCAGCCGGGCTCAGATTGAAGACGACGACGGTTCGGCGCCGTCGCGCAAGGAGGCGGTCAAAGTGGTTCCCACGTTCCTGCCCATGGAGAACATGGTGGTCAATCTCGCCGATCCCGGTGGTGACCGTTTTGCGCAGATCGGCATCACGCTGGAAGTGGCGGATGCCAAGACGGCCGAGCAGATCAAGCAATACCTGCCCAGCATTCGCAGCGGCATTCTTTTGCTGGCGTCACAGCGCACCTCGGAAGAACTGTTGCAGGTGGAGGGCAAGGAAAAGCTGGCCTCCGATATCTTGCGGGAAGTCTCCCGTCCCCTGGGTTATTCGGTGCCGACGGCCAAGCCCCGCCGTGCGGTGCAGGACGACGACGCAGACGAGCCCGCCGCGCGCCGCAAGGTCGAAAAGAACCCTGTGCAGCGGGTGTTGTTTTCCAGTTTCATCATCCAGTGAGCTGGCAAGGATTTTTTCATGAGTGATTCATTTTTATCCCAGGAAGAGGTGGATGCCCTTCTGGAAGGGGTCACCGGAGAGAGTCAGAAATCGGTGGAGGAAGTCGCTGAGGCGGGGGCTGTCCGCAATTACGACCTCTCCAGCCAGGAGCGCATTGTTCGTGGCCGCATGCCGACGATGGAAATCGTCAACGAGCGGTTTGCGCGCAATTTCCGCATCGGCTTGTTCAACTTCATCCGTCGCAGCCCCGAAATTTCGGTGGGCACCGTATCGGTGCGGCGCTACAGCGCCTTCCTGCGCGAACTGGCGGTCCCCACCAATTTCAACATTGTGGCCATCCGGCCGTTGCGTGGCAGTGGCTTGATCGTGTGCGAGCCCTCCCTGGTGTTCGGCATCATCGACACACTGTTTGGCGGTGTGGGCAAGTTTCAGACCCGGATCGAGGGGCGTGATTTTTCGCCCACCGAGCAGCGCGTCATCAACCGGCTGGTGGATGTCATCTGTGCCGAATACAAGAAGGCGTGGCACGGCATTTATCCGCTGGAACTGGAATACCAGCGCTCGGAAATGCAGCCCCAGTTCGCAAACATCGCCACGCCCAGTGAAATTGTGGTCTCCACGGCGTTTCAGCTGGAAATCGGCGACCTCTCGGGCGCCATCCATATCTGTATGCCCTATGCCACCCTGGAGCCAATCCGGGATGTGCTGTATTCGTCCACGCAGGGGGACTCGATCGAGGTCGATCGCCGCTGGGTGCGGGTGTTGACGCGCGAAATCCAGGCGGCCGAAGTGACCCTGGTGGCCGAGCTGGCGCGGGCCGATGCCACCGTGGAGCAGCTGCTGGCCATGAAGCCCGGCGATTTCATTGAACTGGACCGGGAACCCCGTATCCGGGCCTCCATTGGTGGAGTGCCTATTTTTGAGTGTCAATACGGCACCCACAATTCCAAATATGCGATTCGCATTGAAGAATGCCTGCGCAATGCGGACATGAGCTGGCTTGGAGAAAAAGATGCCCACTGAAGACAATAAAGACGGCAAAGACAGCGCGGACGATCCGTTTGCCGGCTGGGCCGAAGCCTTGGAAGAACAAAAGCGCACCGATGACAAGCCCGGTGATGCGGAGCAGGGCGGGCCGCTGTCCGGTGAACCGGTTCGCCCGTTCTCCGGTGGCGGTGATGGAACGGTCAACGACATCAACATGGTGCTCGACATTCCCGTGCAGTTGTCGGTGGAACTGGGGCGTACCAAAGTGCCTATCAAGTACATCCTGCAGCTGGCCCAGGGGTCTGTGGTCGAGCTGGACGCGCTGGCCGGCGAGCCCATGGATGTGCTGGTCAACGGCTACCTGATTGCGCAGGGCGAGGTGGTGGTGGTCAACGACAAGTTCGGTATTCGCCTCACCGACGTGGTGACGCCCTCGGAACGCCTGCGGCGGGTCAGCCGTGGATAGTGCCGGCATGACCCAGACGCTGGCCATCGTGGTGCTGTTTGTGGCCGCCATGGCCGCCTTGCCTTGGCTGGTGCGGCGCGTGCAGTTGCGCCAGGCGGCCGGTGGTGCGCCGGGTGGCACCTCGTCTCGCGTGCTTTCTGCCGTGGCGGTGGGCCCCCAGCAGCGCGTTGTGACCGTCGAGGTGGGGCCGGAAGGGGCGCGCGCCTGTCTGGTGCTGGGGGTGACGGCCCAGGCCATTACCTGCCTGCATGTCATGAGTGCTCCTGCTGCGGCTCAGCCGGCTCCGGCGCCTTCTTTTGCCGGCGAAATGGCACTGGCCGCACAAACATCCGACAAGGCCGCCCATGTCTGAAGCGGCTGGAGCATGCCGAAGCAGGGCGTGGGGTGCATCGCGCGCCATGGCATGGATGGCGGGGTTTGGTGCGATGGCCATGGTGCATGTGCCGGCCATCGCCCAAAGTGGCGGCTCGTTGCCTTTGCTCGTGGGATCGGGCAGCGCGGGAACCAGTTTCTCGGTGCCTATCCAGACCTTGCTGTTCTTCACGGCGCTGTCATTCCTGCCGGCCGTGCTGCTGATGATGACGGGATTCACCCGCATCGTCATTGTGCTGTCGCTGTTGCGCCAGGCGCTGGGCACGCAGTCTGCCCCGCCCAACCAGGTCATCATCGGCTTGTCGCTGTTTCTCACGTTCTTTGTCATGGGGCCCACGCTGGACCGCGTGTACCAGGATGCCTATGTGCCCTACACCACCAACGCCATCAGCTTCGAGGCGGCGCTGGAAAAAGCCGAGGCACCGATGCGGGCGTTCATGCTCAAGCAGACCCGGCAGTCCGACTTTGCGCTTTTCTCCCGGCTGGCGCGTCTGGACGCTGCGGTCACCGCCGAAACCGCCCCCCTGCGCGTGCTGGTGCCGGCCTTTGTGACGAGTGAGCTCAAGTCCGCATTCCAGATCGGATTCATGATTTTCATCCCGTTTCTGGTTATCGACATGGTGGTGTCCAGCATCCTGATGTCCCTGGGCATGATGATGTTGTCGCCCGTGCTGGTGGCGTTGCCGTTCAAGCTCATGCTGTTTGTCCTGGCCGATGGCTGGAATCTGCTGATCGGCTCGCTGGCGGCCAGTTTCGTGACCTGAGGACGCTGTTTTATGACATCGCAGATGGTTTTGACCATGGGGAGCGAGGCGCTCACCCTGCTATTGATGATTGCCATGCCCGTGCTGGGCGTGGTGATGGCGGTCGGCTTGCTGGTCAGCATCTTTCAGGCCGTGACGCAGATCCATGAGGCCACCCTGGCCCATCGCCGCCATGGTGGTCTTTGCGGTGGCAGGTCCGTGGATGATCAGCACGCTGGTGGACTACATCCGCCGGACCATTGAATCGATACCGTCCGTGGTTGCCTGATGTGGCACACAGCTTGCGGATGGTGAGCATGCCGCGCCAATCGACCGGTGGTGTGGCGATGTCGCCGGGCTGCGCGGGCGGCTGGCGCATTCCCAGCCGGTTGGCTGGCGGCTTGCGATCCGTGCCCGTGTTCCCTGTCTGGCGGGCGGTTTTTTTGTGATCACTTTCACCGAAGCACAGCTCATTGCCTGGATTTCGCCGATCCTTTGGCCATTTTTGCGTGTGTTGGCCGTTTTTACGGTGGCGCCCGTGTTCTCGATGCGTGCCATTCCCATGCGGGTCAAGGTGGGGCTGGCTTTTCTGGTTGCGCTGTGCGCGCAGGCGGTGTTGACCAATCAGCCGGTGATCAGCGTGAACGGGCGCGAGGCACTCGGGGCGGTGGCTCAGCAGGTGGTGGTGGGCTTGGCCATCGGGTTTGCCGTGCGGCTGGTGTTTTCCGCCGTGGAGCTGGCGGGGGAAATCATCGGTCTGCAGATGGGCCTGAATTTCGCGTCGTTCTTCGACCCTACGAGCAATGCGCAGGTCAGTGCTGTTGCGCGATTTTTCGGCAATATGGCGACCTTGCTCTTTGTGGTCATCAATGGACACCTGATGGTGCTGATGGCCGTGGTCAAGAGTTTTGACAGCTTTCCCGCCGACGGAAATTTTCTGCAGGCCTTGGGGCAGATGCGGCTGCACGAACTGGGGGCCTCGCTGTTCTCCAGTGCCCTGTGGATTGCGCTGCCGATGATCGCGCTGCTGACGTTTGTCAACCTCACCCTGGGCATCATTTCACGCGTGGCCCCGCAGATGAATGTCTATGCGGTGGGCTTTCCGGTGACCCTGACCGTCGGCCTGGTTGGCATCGCCGCCACGTTGCCCATGCTGGAGCAGCCGGTGCTGGCCTTGATGCAGCAGGTCATGGACCTTTTTGAGGTCCAGCGGTAGCGTGGAGCGTCAAACCAGTTCGTTGCGGATGGCGTAGACCGTCAGTTCAGCGTTGTTGGAGAGCTTGAGTTTTTCGAGAACGCGGGAGCGGTAGACGCTGACGGTCTTGGGGCTCAGCATCAGCTCTTCGGCGATGTCCGACAGCTTGCGTCCCGAGGCAATCTTGACCAGGGTCTGCAACTCACGTTCGGAGAGCGCGGCATGGGGTGCCTCGGGTGCCGGTTGCGCCAGGCTTTCCGCCAGCATTTGGGCTACTTCCGGCGTGAGGTATTTGCGCCCCTGCATCACGGTGCGCACGGCGGCAATGAGTTCGACCGGATCGCTGGCCTTGTTCGCATACCCTTGCGCCCCGGCTCGCAGGCAGCGCAGCGCGTACTGGTCTTCCGGATACATCGAGACTACCAGCACCTTGATGCTGGCGTGGGTCTCGCGCACACTGGCCAGCACTTCCAGGCCGCTGCGTCCGGGCATGTTCAGGTCCAGCAGCAGCACTTCGCAGGGGGTGGCGCGCAGCACTTCGCGCAACTCAGAGTAGCCCCCTGCTTCGCCGGTGACAAGGATGTCGGGTGCTTCTGCCAGCGTATCGCGTATGCCGCGGCGCAAGACGGCGTGGTCATCACACAACACAACATGAATCATTGGGGCTCTCCTTCATCGGGTGCATTGTCGCGCGATGCGATAGGGACGGAGAGAATCACGCTGGTGCCTTTGCCGGGCTGGCTGCTGATGTCCAGCCAGCCGTTCACGGTGCGTGCCCGCTCCAGCAGCCCCTTCAGGCCAAAAGCCTTGGGTTTGTCGCGCATGGCGGGTTCGATTCCGCAGCCGTCGTCGGCGACTTCCAGCGTCAGCACGCCTTCGCTGTCTGCCAGGTCGATGTGGACTCTCTGTGGTGCTGCATATTTAGCGACGTTGGTCAGCGCTTCCTGGGCGGTGCGATAGGCCACCAACTGCACTTCGGCCGGTATGTTGACGACTGCGCTGCTCGTGCGGAGCACCGTCGGGACGCCCGTGCGTCGCTCGAAACTGCTGGCCAGCCACTGGACAGCGGCTACCAGGCCCTGATCAAGGATGGGGGGACGCAAGTTCATCATGATGCGCTGGCTGGCACCAATGGCATGCTGGAGCATGTCGGCCGCAGCCGTGGCATGTTCTTGCATCGCCGGATCATGGGTGTGGCGCCCGATCCAGGCAATATCAAAGCGCACTGCAGTGAGGGCACCCCCGATATCGTCGTGGATTTCCCGGGCGATGGCCGCGCGCTCCTGTTCAATGGATGTTTGCAGGTGCTCGGTCAGGTCTGCCAGGCGGCGCTGGGATGCGGCCAGTTCGGCCATGGCGTGTTCCCGCATCTTCCTCGCTTCGTGCACCTCGATGGCGCGCGCAATGACGTGGGGCAAGCGCACCATGTCGTCTTTGGACAGGTAATCCGCGATTCCGAGTCGCATGGCGTCGACGGCCGCTGTTTCCCCTATGGCCCCGGAGAGCAGGACAAAGGGCGGATGTTGCGGCAGTTGCGCAACATGCCGCCAGGCATCCAGGGCTGTAAAACCAGCCAGCCGGTAGTCTGCCAGGATGATGTCGAAGGGCTGGCTTGTCGTCAGGGCCTGGAAGGCCTCCAGCGTATCCACGTGCTGGAGCGTGAATGCCATCCCCGAGCGTCGCAAGGCCGCCTTGGCGAGCCCGTGATCGGCAAGAGAATCCTCAAGATGAAGGATCTTTAGGGGATGGTCTGGTATTGCTTTGACCATAGGAGCGCTATCATAGGATACATATTGGAACAAATAGTGTTATCTCGCGGGATGTATGCGGCGCGAAGCGCCAGACGAGCAACACCGTGCACGGTGAAAGTCTGGTGCTTGGTGGTGGATTCCGCAGGATCTGCTTTTGTGCGTGTTTTGCAATATTTGCCGGGATGGAAAAACGATGCAATCTACGCTCACACCCTCCGGAGGACCCGGAGTACAGGTTCCCGTCATGGTCGCGGCGGAACTGCAGGACTCTCTGCTGGTGGTCATGCACGACTTGCATCGGCTCGAGGGGTTGCTGAATCACGCCACGGACAACTTGCTGGAGCGCTTTGGAGAGGCCAATGCCGCCTTGTCCGATGTGGTGGTCACCGATGCGCCGGAACTGGTGGCTGCACGAACCGCATTGCGCAGGGCCGTGACCGAGTTGCAGTTTCAGGACATGGCGTCGCAGTTGATCTGGCATACCACCAAGGTGCTCCAGGGTTGTGCCTTTCGGCTTGCGTCGGAAGCCATGGGCCATGAGGACGGTGAAGACGCGGCGCCATTTGCCGAAATGGCCCCTGACCGCCCCAATCCTGTGACCCAGAGCGAGATGGATGCGGGTTCTGTGGATCTGTTTTGACGTTTACATCGCTGGTTAACCTATACATTCAACATGCAATCGATCCTTGCCGTAGATGATTCACCTTCCATGCGAAAAATGGTGTCTTTTACCCTCACGGGTGCTGGCTACCATGTGGTGGAAGCCGTGGACGGGCAGGATGCCCTGGAAAAGGCGGAAGCCCACGACATCCATCTGGTGCTCGCAGATCAGAACATGCCTCGACTCGATGGCATCGGCCTGACACGCAAGCTGCGTGAGCACCCTAAATTCAAGACCATTCCCATACTGATTCTGACCACTGAATCCAGTGACCAGATGAAACAGGCGGGCCGTGCCGCAGGCGCTACGGGATGGCTGGTGAAACCCTTTGATCCGAACCGATTGATTGAAGTGATTCAGAAAGTGATCCGCTGATCCGTTTGGACGGCGGAAAGCAAGACAACAGGAGCCTCCATGGCGGAAACCTACCAAGAAGGATCAGGATCAGGCGCTGATTTTGACCTGAGCCAGTTCTATCAAATCTTTTTCGAAGAAGCGGGTGAGAACCTCGATCAGATGGAGCACATGCTGCTGAATCTGGATCTGGTCAATGCCAACGACGAAGAACTCAACGGGATTTTCCGTTGCGCCCACTCGATCAAGGGCGGCTCGGCTACGTTCGGTTTTGCCGACGTGGCGGAGTTGACGCACCAGATGGAGTCGCTGTTGGACCGTCTGCGGCGCCACGAACTTCAACCGATCCCGCAAATGGTGGACGTATTGCTCGAATCGGCGGACGCATCGCGCAGTCTGCTGGCGCGCCACCAGGCGGGAGAGCAGGGCGAGGCG
>LNAP01005275.1_pt1 | contig 11554 bp, 9 predicted proteins | sample 602601 | NCBI WGS metagenome assembly LNAP01 (sample SAMN02440304, study PRJNA202911) | soil metagenome | biome: Subtropical and temperate rainforests or woodlands; isolation source: soil samples (1 kg each in a 20% v/v slurry with milli Q water) were... ... | reverse complement strand
GTAGCGATTGGCGGTCTGATGCAGGAGGATCTCGCGGATATAGGCAAAGCCTTCCGGTCCGCCGGCGCGTACCACAGAGATAACCATCGGTACCAGCCAGAGACAGCACGCCAGCAAGACCACCAACAGGCCGAGCGCCCATCGGCCTGCCTGACCTGGCATCGCGACGACACCGTGCCATCCCTTGCGTACGGCAAATGCATAGGGAATCAGCATCAGCGCCGGCACAAAACCTACGCCTTTACTGATAATGCCCAGACCCATGGCTGCGCAGCCGATATAAAACCAGCGCCAGGCAGGGCCGAGCAGCAAGTGGCGAACCAGCCCGTAGAAGCCAAGCGCGGTCCATAAGAAGAGAAAGCTGTCAATCTGCCCGGTGCGCAGGATGCTGTAAGTCTGATAGGTCGCCAGGAACAGAAGTGCGGCGTAGCGTCCGATGCGACGGTTCCACAGACGTCCGCCCAGATCGTAAAGTGCCGCCGTGGCCACGCTCGCTGAGAACAGAGCAGGCAAGTAAAGCGCGATGTTCGGGCTCCCCGTCAGCCAGATGAAAAACGCCACTGTCCACATGAACAGCGGCGGTTTATCACCGTAGATTTCCGCCGCCCGGTGGGGTACGAACCAGGAGCCGCTCTGGAGCATTTCCAGAGCAACCCCCAGAAAGCGTTCTTCGTCCACGTTCTGGGCCTGGCGCAGGCCGAGTCCGGCCCCAATCAGCACGACGGCGAGCACGACCAACAACCATCCTTCCAGACGTGGTGAGAGCTTGTTTAGCACCGTTATTCTTCCTTGACTGCTTTAGCTTGCTGGCTGATCAATTGAAGGTTGCGCAGGTAAACCACGAACCCGAAGGACTGGCCTGCGATGAATACCGGGTCTTGCCGATAGATGGCGTAAGCGAGCAGCAGCGCGCTGCCCGCCATGCTCAGGTACCAGAAACCCACCGGGATGATGCTGCGCTTGTGAATTTCGCTATAAAGCCACTGCAAGACAAAGCGGCCGGTAAACACGGCCTGCCCGGCAAAGCCCACCACCAGCCAGAGGGTTTCGTTATCGAGTTTCATGGATGCAGCTCCCGTGGCTGGCTGTTCAACCGTGTCCGACGGATCAGCCACCAGACGCCGAACAGGTCAAGAATTCCCACCAGCGCACGATCGAGGTTGCCGTACTTGGATATCCCGGCCTGGCGATGACGATGGTTGACCGGGTGGATCAGCATGCGGCCGTTCTGGCGCTGGATCAGCGCCGGAATGAAGCGGTGCATATGATCGAAATATGGCAGGCGCAGAAATGCATCGCGTTCGATCAGTTTCAGGCCGCAACCTGTATCGGGCGTCGAGTCCTTGAGCAGGCGGCTGCGTAAACCGTTGGCAAAACGCGAGGCCCAGCGTTTGCTGGCGGTATCGCGGCGGTTCACCCGGTGCCCGGCGACGAGCTGGATGGCGTCGGAACCGCCCTCGCGAGCACGTACCAGGGCCAACATGCCGGGGATATCCGCTGGGTCGTTCTGGCCATCGCCGTCCAGCGTCGCCAGCCACTGGCCTCGCGCGGCCTGCGCAGCGTGGTAGACCGAAGTGCTCTGGCCCACTGAGCGCTCGTGTTGCAGGATCCGCAGCTGCGAGAAGCCGCCGTCCTTCAAGTCACGCAGCACTTGCAGGGTGTCATCGGTGCTGCCGTCGTCCACCACCAGAACCTCGTAGCGCTCTGCGCAAACTGCCTCGCGGACTTCCCGGAGCAGCGCGGGCAGATTGCCGGCTTCGTTTTTGGCGGGAATTATTACGGAAAGGAAAATAGGCGCAGTCATTAATGTCTCGGTGCTGAAGAGGGTGAGCAGATCCGGGGCTGGTAGTGCTCCCGATACCAGTCGACGAAGGCTTGAACGCCAGTGTCGACCGACACCTGCGGCTGGAAGTCGATCCAGCGCGTCAGCGCCGTGACGTCTGCCCAGGTTTGCTGCACATCACCGGCCTGCATGGGTAGATAGCGACGTTCGGCACGCAGGCCGAGAGCGGCCTCCAGGCAGTCGACGAACTCCAGCAACTTCACTGGCTGGCCCCGGCCGATGTTAAAGATTTGATGAGCAGGCTCGCTGCCGACCGCCTCGGGGGGACGTAGGCGCAAGCGCAGAATGCTTTCGACAATGTCGTCGATGTAGGTGAAATCCCGGGCCATCTCGCCGTGGTTGTAAATGTCCACGGGCTCCCCGGCGAGCATGGCCTGGGTGAATTTGAACAGCGCCATGTCCGGGCGGCCCCATGGGCCATATACCGTGAAAAACCGCAACCCGCTAGCACGCAGACCGTACAGGTGGGAATAGCTGTATGCGCTCAGCTCATTGGCGCGTTTGGTCGCGGCATACAGGGAAAGGGGCCTGTCGACGGCGTCCTCGACCTTAAACGGCATGCGCGTATTGGCACCGTAGACGGAGCTGCTTGACGCGTAGATCAGATGGGCCGGCCGATGATGCCGACAGGCCTCAAGGATATTGACGAAGCCGACCAGGTTGGACTGAGCGTAGGCACCCGGTTCCTCCAGCGAGTAGCGCACACCGGCCTGGGCGGCCAGGTGAATGACTTGCTCGAAGTCATGGTGCTCAAACAGAGTGGACAGCCCCTTGGCATCAGTGATGTCCAGACGGTGGAAGGTGAAGCTGGGCAGTTCCTCAAGCAGCGCCAGTCGGGCCTGCTTGAGTTCGACACTGTAGTAGGCATTGAGGTTGTCGATACCGACCACCTCAATGCCTTGTTCACACAGCCGTCTGGCCGCGTGAAAGCCAATGAATCCTGCTACACCGGTTACGAGTACGCTCATGGCAGCACCGCCTGGCCGCGTCCAATGCCGTAGTAAGTAAACCCGGCTTCACGCAGTTGTAGCGGGTCGAACAGGTTGCGACCGTCAAATACCACGCGATCACGTAGCTGTTCCCCGAGTTTCTCCAGATTGAGCACCCGGTAATCTTGCCATTCGGTGACCACCACCAACCCATCCGCACTCGCGAGTGCCGCTTCCTTGGTGGTCACCAGTTTCAGGTCGTCACGCTCGCCATAACGATGCTTGATTGCCTCCATCGCCTGAGGGTCGTGGGCCTGGACTCTGGCCCCGGCGGCCCATAGCGCTTCAAGCAGAGCATGGCTTGACGCCTCGCGGATATCGTCGGTATTAGGTTTGAACGCGAGTCCCCAGACAGCAAACACCTTGCCCCTGAGTGCGCCTTGATAATGCGTGCGAATCTTTTCGAACAAGCGGTGCTTCTGGCGACGATTAACCTCTTCCACGGCGCTGAGCAGCGACGTTTCCATCCCATGCTCGGTGGCTGCGCTGATCAGTGCTTGCAGATCCTTGGGAAAGCATGAGCCGCCGAAGCCACAGCCTGGATAGATAAAGTCATAGCCAATGCGTGGATCGGAGCCGATACCCAGCCGCACCTGCTCGATGTCGGCATCAAACCGTTCGGCCAGGTTGGCCATTTCATTGATGAACGAGATTTTCGTCGCCAGCAGACAGTTGGCCGCGTACTTGGTCAGTTCCGCGCTGCGTGCGTCCATGACTACAAACTTCTCGCGGTTGCGGCTGAAGGGTTGGTACAGCTCACGCAATCGCTCCAGCGCCGCCGGGCTCGCGCCGCCGACGATAATTCGATCCGGACGCAGGCAGTCACTGACGGCTGAGCCCTCCTTGAAAAACTCAGGGTTACTGATCACCTCAAAGCCCTCATCACGCCTGGAGCTGGCGGCGATTTCGGCGAGCATTTGATCGACAGTCCCTACCGGGGAAGTGGACTTGTTGACGATGGTCCGGGCACCGTCGGCATGCTGAAGCAAAGCGCGCAGCACTGCGAACACCTGACCCAGGTCCGCTTTGCCGTCAGCCAGGGGCGGCGTGCCAACAGCAATGAATACCATCTCTGCGAAACTGCTCGCCCGTGCCACGTCCGTGGTGAATTGCAGTCGTTTACTGTTCAGACCGCTGCGCAGGAGCGCTGCCAGACCTGGTTCGAAAATGGGGCAGATCCCGTCGCGCAGCGAGTCGATACGTTGGCTGTCGACATCCATGCAGCACACTGTGTGGCCCACTTCAGCCAGACAGGCGGCCTGGGTCAAGCCGACATAGCCGGTGCCGAAGACTGTGACTTTCATATGCTGCTCCCTTTGTTCCATGTACCGAAGAGCTATTATTCGAAGTGCCGAACGGCATCAAAAAAGGCTGTGCAAGATAAATGTCACAAATGTGTTAACAAAAGATGACTGCGCCTGTAATAAACGCAGTTAAGCAGGCTCAGGAGCAGCACGCCTGGTGACGGATCACTTTTTAGATAGGAGGCTGTTATCCGGTGTGGTCCTGCACCCTGAAAAAATATCAAGTGCAGGGTCGTACACCACCGTGTTTACCTGAAGCAAACCCAGCATCGAATGAAACAGGTTGTCTTGGCTCAAAAGTTTGTTGACGCTTTTCCCAAGGCAGTCGGTATTGAGATTGAATGATTGTTTATAGTTGTCCGAAAACCAGGTCAGCATAGGTACATGCTTTTGCTGGTCAGGGGCGAGCATGTAGGGTGTGCCATGAAGGAACAGATTATACTCACCCAACGATTCGCCGTGATCGGACAGATAGATCATGGAGGTATCCACTTTATCCTGATTCCCTCGCAAGATATCGATCAGGCTGGCCAATACATGATCGGTATAAAGCAGCGTATTGTCATAACCATTGATGATGCTTTCTTTGCTGCAGTTATCGAGCGCATTGCTCTCGCAAACCGGAGTAAACTTCTCGAATTCTTTTGGATAACGTTTAAAGTACTCCGGGCCATGACTACCCATCTGATGTAACACCAGCACGGTGTCTTTTTCCAGATGATCAATATAGTTCTGTAGGCCTTTTAACAGAATTTCATCTCTGCATTCGTTGTTTGCACAAAGCTCCGAGTCTATTGTGTTGCTGACATCGTCCAGAGTGACCCGGTCGCAGGTTCCCTTACAGCCGGACTGATTGTCCCGCCAGACGACGTCTAGGCCCGCGCGTTTAAGGATATCGAGCAGGCCATCCTGGGTTTTTGCGGTAGAGGCGTTGTAGTCCTTGCGGGCCATATTGGAAAACATGCAGGGCACTGAGACCGCCGTTTCAGTGCCGCAGGAGTAGACATCGGTAAAGGCAATTAGCCCTTGTTCCTTCTGCAATTGCGGTGTGGTGTTGCGGTTGTAGCCCAAAATGCCAAAGTTCTCAGCCCGCGCGCTTTCCCCCACAACCAAGACGGTAAGGGATTTACGAGTCCGTTGCGCCCATTGGCTGCTCAGAACGGCATCCTCGCCGATCTTCTTGAAGGGTTTTTGAGCAGTGACAAACTGCTCGCGTAGGTAGCTGACAGAGGCGCCGATGTAGTTACTGGGCACCACCATCAGTCGTAATTCGTGGTGATTGCGAAACAGCGAGGACAACCCTTGGTAGTTGAAGAGCGCAACAGCTCCGATCACCAGTCCACAGCCAATACAGATAATGGCTTTACTGATTAACTCTCGATGCCAGCGCCGATAGTGGACTGGGGTCAACCACAGCAGCAGCGACGGCGCTAAACCCAGCAGCACAATGTATAGAAACAGCTTAGCAGAAAGCAAATCCCACACTTCGGCAACATTGGTTTCAGCAAAGTTACGCAACATGCCCGTGTCGATTAATACACCGTAGCGGCTCATAAAGTAAGCCACTCCGGCACTGACCATGAACAAAATGATGAGTACAGGTTTTAATAAGTTTTTAAAGGCGAGCAGGCTGAGGACTATATTGAACAGGCAAAATATCATGATGCCAAACGCCACGACGAGCAGTAAGCTCGATTCATTGCCGTCGATTATTTTAAAGAGATGCTGCCAGAGAATAGAATTAAATCCAAGCAACAGGAAGGCACTGGCGATTAAGGTTATAAATTCCGCACGAACGGCCTTTATTTTAAGCATCTAAATTACATTCCCTAGATTGAGGGACGTCGTGCGGCGGAGCCAGCAGGTCGTCTACGATAAAGCGAACTCTAGAGCCGGATTGATCAATTTTTCGTGAAAAACATGCCAAGAAAAGGTCGGCTAATGTGATGCCCAATTCAACGCCAACATTGTAGGACAGCGCCCTCAGTTGACGAATTTCCTCAACTATTTTTTGACATTTCATTCACCAACTAACCACAGCTCTCCTCTTACCTTGCGGTTACGAGGCGCTGGTGCCCTCGCAGATACCTTGGTTTCACCTTTTTTAGTTACGGAGCAATACTGTGGCTCACGCACCATATCCTGTGTCGGTTTCAACGAGCAAAGCCCCGCGTACGCTGCGTTTCAACAGGACTTTCCTTAACAGGCTAATGTTATCTGGCTTACTACTGGCCCTGTCGACAGTCCTTGCTTGGCTATTGACCGCCACTCATGTGATCGATTTGGGCGCTGCTGACACTACCACCCAGTCGAAACTTTATGCTGAATGGGCACGCGGAAACGTAGTGCTGATGATTAGGCATGCTGAACGCTGCGATCGTTCTGGCAACCCGTGCCTGGGCAGCCCTGATGGCATCACTCTTAATGGCAGTCAAGCGGCTATAGCTGTCGGTGTCGGTTTGCAGCGTCTGGGCCTACAGAAGGCCCGACTCATTGCTAGTCCGTTGACTCGTACTCGACAAACCGCAGATTTCATCTTGGGTCAGGTAGTGCCTACTCAGAGCTGGTTGGAGGACTGCGACAGTAGTTTCAAGGATGCCGTTCTGGGCCATAAGAAATCACAGGAAAATCTGGTTCTGATCACCCACAGCGGCTGTATCGATCATTTCGAACGCAAGATGGGCGTACGCGCGGGGCAACGTGACAGCGCCTACACTCAAGCGTTTTTCGTCCAAGTCGACGGCAAGCAAGCGCCCCGTATTATCGGTTCGCTGGACGCCGAGGACTGGGCGAAACTGCCTGGCCTGCAGTCACGCTGAGTGCTGCGCCCAAAGCGCGGCATCAGTCTAAAAAACCACCACAAAGGGCAATCCCGATCAGCAAAATTAAGTATGCCTGGCACCTCAAAAAGAGAAACCCTCTGCGAGCTGAATTAACATCTCTTCAACCTGGGAAGCACCTTGAGCTGTGGTGAGCATCGAAAGTGGGTTTTTAACCGAGAAGCGATCTTTGGGCTTGGGAAGCCATTGCATCGCCTTTTCGTCGCTACCAAAAATGGACTCGGCCATAGCCGTAATGTGTGCGAAACAGTACAGGCGGTCGCTCTGTTAGGGGTTAGCGATTTGCCAAGCTCCAGGCCGGATGTAAGAGTTTCACCCTGAATAATTTTGTCGCGATCTGCTGGGCTCAATTTGACAGGGTCACAGAAGCTTTTGGCTGTGCTTGCGGGAAAGCCCGAGTCAATCAGTTTTACGAATATCCTGCCCAGACGCATCTGGTGCGACGTGGAGATACGCTTGCAGTCTTGCTCTGTAAGCCACATATGTGTTCTCGCGCCTAGCGTCGGTAAATATGTGTCACCTCAGACTGACCAGTCAATCAAGGGTAAGAAAAAATTAACTGTTTGTTAGCTCGTGATCTATTGTAATCGGGACTGCTACCAATGTCTCAGGCTACGGAGCGTCACTCTTGAGCATCGACCAAACCACCCAATTGATCAGCACCCGAATTGAGATAAATGCCAATCTACTTCTTCGGGCCGGCTGGACGCTTTTGCTCGTGGCTAACCGTCAAGAGGGAGAGCACCTATGGTTGCTCTATCAGTTCGGTTGGCAGCAAGAGCACGACCCAGTGAAGGTAACGTTTACAGGGGTCGAAGGCGGCCCAGATCCGTTTTGACGCTGCGCCCGAATGTGGACTGCACGGAATCGACTTCCTGAAGATGTCATTCGCAGGGCCTGAGTGGGATGAAGCACTCAGGCCCTAATCTTTTCAGACGAGGAAAATTGCAGCTAGTACGATCGATTGCACAGCACTTGACCGCCTGTTTGCATTCCCATCTGACCAATTGCATTCGACTTGACCAGTCCCGGCTTTTTGAGACACTCCTCAGGGAAGCTCGCGGCTTTTGATCCTGCGTATCGACTCACCTTTCAACTCGAGGGTGTGGGACTTATGGCCAATTAGGTCAAGAATCGCATCGGCGATTGTCGGAACAGCGAACAAGTCGTACCACTTGTCCTGCGGATACTGGCTGGTGATGAGAAGCGAACCGTTTTGAGACTGTTGATCGATACATCAAGGAAAATGGCCCCAGCTGAGCATCAGTTCCACTGATACCTAGATCATCAATAATCAGAAGCGCTGCACGGATCAGCTGGCGCCGCAGCTTAGGTATCGTCTGATCAGCGTAAGACTCCATCGAAAACCAGGAAAAGGATGTGGATGTGCTTCCCCATTTAAACTGCTCCACATAGGCACCATAGGCGCCCTTACCCATGACGGCTGGAAACAGATTCACCCTTGTTAAAGTCGACATCGACAAGTGTAACCGACAAATGTCGTATGGTGATGTGCGGCCCCCGGTAGTGCGTTTCGCTGTCAGCGCACCATCATGACCGATCAGCTAACAGCTCCAACTTTAAAATCCAGTGAGCAAACAACATAGCTTTGGCAAATCCCCTAAGCAAAGTATGGTCCAAAAAACTGGAGGAGCGAACGGTTTAGGGTTCAGCAGATACGAAGCAGCTGGGTACGATAGTGTTGCGAAAAACTGAGCTCATAGCCTGGACCCATTTTATAATTATCGATCTGCCCTGAGGTTTTCTGACCTTCACCATCCGAATGCCTCAGACCGAAAGGGACGACCAAGCCCATTGTCAGCCCTTCATCACAGACATCAGCTGAGCTACTGGTGATAGGGCTAGAAACACCTCGCACTTGGCTGATCACTGCATGGTCGTCAGGGAGATCATCAGCAACGCGCTCAGAAAACTGCTGGAGTGAGGGTTCGGCCAAGACGTAGAGCCACGCTTCGGTATCATGATCAACGGAACGACGTAGGATCCGCCCTAGGACTTGCCTGTAATAGAGTTCAGTCCTTATCCTACTCAGATGACAGCACACCTGAAGCCGCGGAATATCGGTGCCCTCACTGATCATCCCCACCGCCACAATCCATGGAGAACTACTGCCACGAAAGTCGTCTATCACCAGTTGAGCGTTGGGGGTTTTATTGGTCACAACTTCACACGTCTCCCCTTCGCGCAGTAGCATGGCTGCGATCTGTTGGGCGTGCTCAATATTCGTTGCCACCACTAGTCCGCCTGCATCCGCTTTGACCTCTCTGATCTCCTTCAGCTTGCGGCAGCCTAATGCCAAAAGTTGTCTCAAAACGTCTTCGTGAAGTAATAAGCTTTCGTACGACACTGGCGAGCCTGTAAGAAGGCTCGCAATATTTGGAAACATGGTGATAGTGTTCTGGCTCTCCAGCGCCTCCGTAACGCTAACCATTTGGTTATCCAAGATAACTATCCGCGGGGACCTGCATACCTGATCTGAGATAGCCTCCGCCAGTCCATATTGATAGTCGCAAATAAGATTACCTTCAGGGGTTGAGTACCTTGCAAGGACGATTGCTTTTTGATCTGAGCGCCAAGGCGTCCCAGAAAGCGCAAGCGTGCACTCGGCCCTGTCCTGAACGCGCTGAATTATGCGTTGCCCCCAAGCATTACTAAGCAGAGCATCATGACCGGCGCAGTGGTGGATCTCATCAAAAATAGCGAAAACGCGATAATCATCAAAGAGATTCCAGAACGCCTCATCCCTGTACTCCATACCTTGATAGGTACATGCGGCACCGACCGCGCCTATCAGTCCGTCCATACGCCGGCCCAGTACGCCGTAGAAAGTCCGTCGGAAGCCTTCTACGACCTGTCGCGACGGAGCGAAGCACAAAACGAGATCGATTTTGCCCTGCTCTAGCAGCTCTTTGGCAAGCTCCGCTGCCATTCGCGTTTTGCCGGAACCGGGAGTTGCCTGGCAGAAAAAATGAGAGTTCGTGCGGTAGTGTGTCAACGCAGCCTCTTTGCATAGCTGCTGCCACTTGCGAAGTGAGGGACTCATACTATAGCGATTGTTATGAGCGTCGTTTCTAGGGCCCGCAGGTGGCCCAACAACCGCGAGCTCCGGTCTCGGACTTCATGGTAAGCATCTTCTAACCGGCTTTTCAAATGAGGAATTTCCTCAAACAGCTGCTTGTAGCGCTCGGTCTCTCCCATAGACGAAAGAAGATCGAGGCGGGTCTCCTTGAGCATTTCCTCGATACGACCGTGGTCAGCCGTAATAGCGGGAGCCACTGGATCTGCAATCACATCTTCAGGGCTTTGGGAATTCACAGTCAGCTCGGTAGAGGATTTAGCTGACTGCGGACATCGAGAATCCACGAGTACTAATGTGATACTTGCTGGCTTTTCCAAGAGACGAAAGACCTGTCCACGCTTACGCAAGCCAGCCGATTTTGAAACCCATCCGGCGCGGATGAGCCGGCGAATCTGTTCGTAAACATAAATTCTAACGGCCCCAAGTTCATAGCCTGGCTCAAGGGTTGCCGCGTAAGCATCTCGCAGTTGGCGAGTCGTAAACTCCTGATGCTGCTCCTTGCAAAGCAGTTCATACAGCTGCCTGTCGAATTCGAATGAATCATGTCTCATTGCAAGCACCTAGTCTTCCGCGAACAAAATACGGATTATAGTCCGTGGCCGATTCTTCCGCAAACGCTCGATAGTGCTGCCTCAAGCGGGTTGAGGCAGCTATGAGTGAATTGGCGAAGGCCCTGGGGAAAAATATCAGGGAGGCTAGAAGGGCGAAGGGCGTGTCGCAGGATGTGTTCGCTCTAATATGTAAGTTAGACCGTAGCTACATGGGGCGTATCGAACGCGGGGAGGTAAATATAACGATAGAAAAGCTTTATCAGATCGCAGAGTGCTTAGAATGTGAGCCATCCAACCTCTTGCCCTAAAGGCAGGTCATTCGATTGATACAATTGGAATATCGATAGCGGAATCTGAGCCGGACTCTGGCCGCTGGTTCGCATCGAAGCCACGTTAGGTGCCCGTCGGCTGCGCTTCGGGCCTAATCAGGATGCGAACCGAACCTAGGGAACATGCTCAAACCTATTACGATCATCGAAACCTTCGCCCTGTGAGAAGCGTCATTGACAGTTTTAGGAGAAGGGCATTGATACATCCCAAAATAGGTCATAGAAATTTCCAAGTGATAACAGGCTGTTCGCGGTCAGATCTAAGTTTTAGGATTCGGCCGGGGTAAACTGACATTCAGATTTTTAGGATATAGACAGGGTCCGTTTAATGAAGAGACTTAGGAGCGTCCCCGCTGGCTCGAGATAACGTGGGGTCCTTCCTAAATCGGAATGGGAGATCAAATCTTGTCATCCATGGACATCCACGTAACGAAGGCTAGCCCAGGCGGTGTGGGGTTTTCGTCAATGTCCATGCCTAAGCCACTAACCTTTAATCTGCCGTTTTGATCTGGCGATTGCCTTGGGTTTGCTGGCTGCAAATGGGCAAGTGCCGCTGACGGCGTTGCAGGATGTGGAGTGCCTCGGCGAGCTGGCGTTG
>LNAP01005273.1_pt1 | contig 11555 bp, 8 predicted proteins | sample 602601 | NCBI WGS metagenome assembly LNAP01 (sample SAMN02440304, study PRJNA202911) | soil metagenome | biome: Subtropical and temperate rainforests or woodlands; isolation source: soil samples (1 kg each in a 20% v/v slurry with milli Q water) were... ... | reverse complement strand
AGGGCGCGCCTGCGCGGGCGGCGGCCCCCGCCTTGCTGCGCACGGATCTGGCGTTGCCGCGGCCGCCAGTGCCCACCGCGGTGGAATACGTCACCCGCGATCATCTGCATCAGGACGATGCGCCGGTGCACTATGTTGAGAACGCGTTGATCAATTCGCTATTCGGTCTGCTGTGTTGGCCGGCGGTTTTCGCGCCGTTGCCGGGGGCGTTCTTTCATCCCTTCCAGCGTGGCCCCGCCGACCTGGACGCGCCAGATTTCCACGAGCGCCGCAAGGCCCTGTTTACGGACTGCCTGGCGCAGCTGGATACCTCGGCCTATCGCGATGTGATCCTGCGGCGCTATGCGGAAAAATCGGGCGTGCAGTCGCCGTTCGTGTTTTGGGGCGCGTTGTCGGACACGCTATTGGCGCAAGCGCTGGATTGCCTGCCCGCCGCGCATCTGAAGTTGTACTTCACCCGGCTCTTGCGGGACGTCAAGGCCAACAGGTCCGGGTTGCCGGACCTGATCCGTTTCTGGCCGGCAGAGCGCCGCTATGAACTGGTCGAGGTCAAAGGACCCGGCGACAAATTGCAAGACAACCAGATCCGCTGGTTGCAGTATTGCGTGTCGCATGGGATGCCGGTGCGTGTCTGCCATGTCAGTTGGCGCGAGGAGGGGGCATGAGCTACGCCGTGGCGGTGCGCGCGCTGTGCGAATTCACGGCACGGGCGGGCGACCTGGACCTGCGCTTCACGCCGGCGCCGACCGGGCTGGAAGGGATGGCGGGCCATGCGGTGGTGACGAGTCGGCGCGGCCCCGATTATGAGACCGAAGTTTCCCTCTCCGGCCAGCATGAAAACCTGCTGGTACGGGGGCGCGCCGACGGCTACGACCCGGTGGCCAATCAGCTGGAAGAGGTCAAGACATACCGGGGACAACTGGAGAGCGTGCGCGACAACCACCGTGTGGTGCACTGGGCGCAGGCGCGCGTCTACGGCCATCTGCTGTGCCAGTCGCGCGGGCTGGCGCAGGTGCGCGTGGCCCTGGTGTATTTCAATGTGGTCACCGAAGAAGAGACCGTACTGGTGGAAACGCACGACGCGCCGGCGCTGGCTGCTTTTTTCCGGGAACAATGCGAACGCTTTCTGAGCTGGGCCAAGACCGAGCTTGCGCATCGCCAGTCACGCGATGCGGCGCTGGAAAAGCTGGCGTTCCCGCATGGCGAGTTCCGCGCCGGGCAGCGCGACCTGGCCGTGGCCGTATACCGCACGGCGCGCGACGGCCGCTGCCTGATGGCCCAAGCGCCGACCGGTATCGGCAAGACGCTGGGCACGATCTTTCCACTGCTCAAGGCCAGTCCTGGAACAGGCCTGGACAAGATATTCTTCCTGGCGGCCAAAGGGTCGGGACGCGGATTGGCGATCGACGCGCTGGATACCGTCAATGCGCAGCCTGCGGCGCCCGGGCTGCGGGTGCTGGACCTGCAGGCGCGCGACAAGACCTGCGAGCATCCAGACCTGGCGTGCCACGGAGATTCCTGCCCCTTGGCGCAAGGCTTTTACGACCGCCTGCCGCAAGCGCGCGAGGCGGCGCTGCAACATGTCCGGCTGGACGCGCCCACCGTGCGCGCCACGGCCCGCGCGCATCAGGTATGCCCGTATTACCTGTCGCAGGAGCTGATCCGCTGGAGCGACGTGGTGGTGGGCGACTACAACTACTACTACGACGCCACGGCGATGTTGTACGCCATGACGCAGGCCTATCAGTGGAAGGTGGCGGTGCTGGTGGACGAGGCCCACAACCTGGTGGATCGGGCGCGCCGCATGTACACGGGAGAACTAGACCAGGCGTCATTGTCCGCGGCGCGTTACGCCGCACCCAAGGCGCTGAAGAAGTCGCTGGATGGTTTGCAGCGTTCATGGAACGCGCTGAACAAGAAGCAGGCCGACCGGTATCAAGCGTATGACATGGTGGCGCCAGGCATGCTAGCCGCCGTGCAGAAGGCGGTAGGCGCGATCATGGAGTACATGGCCGAGTCGCCGTTGCCGCAGGACGATCCGGTATTGGCGTTCTACTTCGAAGCGCTGCAGTTCATGCGCCTGGCCGAACAGTTCGGGTCGCATGCGCTGTTTGACGTTACGCTGTCCGACGTGGGCGTCGCCAGCGCCAAGACACGGCCGTCCACCTTATGCGTGCGCAACGTGATTCCGGCGCCGTACCTGGCGGGGCGCTATGCGGCGGCGCACGCGACCGTGCTGTTTTCGGGCACGTTAAGTCCGCAGCAGTTCTACCGCGACACGCTGGGGCTGCCGAAAGACACGCCATGGATCGACGTGGCGGCGCCGTTTCAGGCCGAGCAATTGGCGGTGCGGGTCGTGGGCAACGTCTCCACGCGTTATCGGGACCGCGAACGGTCGCTGGCGCCCATCGTCGACCTGATCGCCACGCAGTACGCCGACCGGCCCGGCAACTATCTGGGGTTTTTAAGCAGTTTCGACTATTTGCGCCAGGTGTCCGACCTGATGCGCGAACGCCATCCGTCGGTGCCGATCTGGTTGCAGACGCCGGGCATGGACGAACCCAGCCGTGCGGCGTTCCTGGCCCGGTTCACCGAAACCGGGCAGGGCGTGGGCTTCGCGGTGCTGGGCGGCGCGTTTTCAGAAGGGGTGGACTTGCCGGGCAAGCGGTTGATCGGCGCTTTCATTGCCACGCTGGGGTTGCCGCAAGTGAACGCCGTGAACGAAAACATGAAGCGGGCCATGGACTTGCGTTATGGCGAAGAGAACGGCTACGACTACACCTACCTGTATCCGGGCATGCAGAAGGTGGTGCAGGCCGCCGGCCGGGTGATCCGCACCGAGCATGATGTGGGAACGGTTCACCTGATCGACGACCGCTATCGCCGGGCCAAAGTGCGGGGTTTGCTGCCCCGTTGGTGGCGCGTGGACTGACCCGGCTATTGCGCCACCGGCACGCTGTCATGATGGGCTGCCGGACGCCGCCGGCCCAGCAGCGCATAGACGGCCAGCGCGGTCAGCACCGCGATGCCAGCCAAGGCATGCAACACGTGGCGGAATGCGTCGTTGTAGCTTTGCTGCAGCAGCGCGGTGGCGCCGGGCAACAAGGCTGCGGCCTCGTGCAGTTGGCCCAGCGCCGCGCGGTTCGCGGCCATCAGGATGGCCTTGCCGTCCATTGCGGCAGGCAGCGCGGCCGTCAAGGGCATCTGGATCAACAAGGCCAGCAGCGCGCTCACAACGGCGATGGCGATGCCGTCCGCCGACACGCGCACCGTGTTGAAGATGCCGGTAGCCATGCCGACGTTGCGCGGCGCCACCACGCTGACAGCCATTGCATCCATCAAGCCCCATGGCACACCGATGCCGACGCCGATCAGACCCATCGGCAGCCATAGGCCGGTGGCGCCCGTAGCCATGACGTCGGCCAGCCAGACCAGACCGGCCGCTACCGCCAGCAAGCCGGCCGCGGACAGGACGCCGGGGTTGAACCAGCGCGTCAACAATGCGGCCAGGAACGGCACGATGAGAAGGGGCGCGGCCAGGCCGATCATAAGTTGGCCGGCGGCAAGCGCGCTATAGCCGTCGATGCCGATGAAACGCCCCGGCAGCATGGCGATCAGTACGATGAACAGGAATGCCGGCGACGCGGCCAGCACTTGCACGCCCACGAAACGCGCGTCGCGGAACAGGCTCAGGTCCAGCATTGGCCGGGCGGCGCGGCGCTCCACGCGCACGAAGACCATGGACAGCACGGCGGACGCCAGCAGGGCGCCAATGACATGCGCGTCGGCCCACCCGGCTTCGGGCGCCAGCAGGATGCCGTAGGTGAACAGGCCCAGCGCGCCGGTGAAGCTGATGGCGCCGGGCCAGTCCAGCCTGCCTTGGGCAACGCCTGCCGTCGGCCGCACGCTGACGGCCACCATGACGGCGCCCAGCACGCCTACGCCGCCGGTCGCCAGGAATACCCATTCCCAGCTGGCCGCCTGCACCATCCATCCGGCTATCAGCGGCCCGAACGACAGTCCGATGCCGAACGTGGTGCCCAGCAAACTGAAGGCGCGAGTGCGCGCCACGCCATGGAACAGCGGGGCCAGCGACGACATCGCGGCGGCGAACGCGGCCGCGCCGCCCATGCCCTGCATCAGACGCAGGAAGTCGATCGCGCCCGTGGTGGGCATATAGGGAATGGCGAAGGTGGCGGCGCAGAACCAGGCCAGGCCCCACAACCAGATCCGGCGGGGGCCGTAGAGGTCGGTCAGGCTACCGGACACCATGATGACGCTGCCGTAGGCAAGGATATAGCCGTTGAGGATCCAGTTCAGTTCCACCGGCGTACCTCCCAGCGCCTGGCTGATCGAGGGCAGGACGACGGCGGGGCCGGTGAAGCACAACGGAATGAGCAGGGCCGTGAGGCAGGCGGACAGCAGTTGCAGCCAGCGATGGCTGTGGGCAGGAGGTCGGGATAGAGGCATGGGCGTGGGATTGAAACAAGGGCGCCGCGCGGCGGAATTGCGGTAGCGGCGACAGGATGACCGCAAGCTTAGGGGGCCACTGATAAAAGAAAAATAGGCTAGGATTCTGAATATTCAGGACATAACTGTCCGCAATTGGGGGAACGGAATGGACAGCCTTGGAGGCATCGGGGTTTTTGTGCTGGTGGCGGACACGCGCAGCTTTTCCGAGGCGGGCCGCGTGCTGGGCGTGTCGCCGTCAGCGGTGGGCAAAAGCGTGGCGCGCATGGAAGAGCGCCTGAAGGTGCGGCTGTTTCATCGCAGCACGCGCCATATCGCGCTGACGCCCGAGGGCGAGAAATTCCTGGAGCGTTGCCGCCGCATCCTGTGCGAGGTTGAAGCGGCCGAGCTGGAATTGTCCGAAGCGGCCGACGCACCCCGCGGCAAGCTGCGGGTCAGCCTGCCGCGCTATAGCGGGCTGTTTGAATCCACCATCGCCAGCTTCATGCGCCAGTATCCCGACGTGGAGCTGGACCTGGAGTTCACCGACCGGATGGTGGACGTGATCGGTGAAGGCTACGACGCCGTGGTGCGCTCCGGCGACATGGACGATTCCAGCCTGAAGCGCCGCCGGCTGGGGCCATTCCGGCGCGTGCTGGCCGCGTCACCCGACTACCTGCGCCAGCATGGCACTCCCAAACGCGCGAGCGACCTGCAACGCCACGCTTGTTTGCACTACCGATATCCGGCTACGGGCCGGCTGGAAAAATGGCCGCTGAAGCTGGGGCCCGAGGCGCAATCGCCTGATTTGCCGCTGACCCTCGTCTGCAACAGCGTTGAAATGCGGATATCGCTGGCGGTAGGCGGGCAGGGCATCGTTTGCCTGCCGGACTTCACGATCCGCCGGGAACTGGCCTCTGGCCAATTGCAGATCGTGATGGAAGACCGCACGCGCGGCAAGGGCACGATGTGGGCGTTGTGGCCCGCCAGCCGCCATGCGTCGCCGAAACTGCGGGTGTTCATCGACCATCTGGCGCAGGGTCTTCTTCCCTGAATCCGTGTCGGCCGGGCTTGTAGCATGATGCTCGTCATATTAATATGACGAGCATCATTTAATGCCGGGCCGGCCATGCGCTACGACAACGGACACAAGCGGGAAACGCGGATTCGTATTCTGAAAACGGCCGCTGACGCGGTGCGTGCCGAGGGTCCCGAACGGATCGGCGTGGCGGCGGTGATGCGCCAGGCCGGCATGACGCACGGCGGCTTCTACGCGCATTTTGATTCCAAGGATGCCCTGGTCGAAGCCTCGATCGCGCACATGTTCGACGAGGCCCTGGCGCGTGCCGAAAAACACCTGGACGGGCGCACGCCGGCCGAAGGGCTTGCCGCTTACGTGGACACCTACCTGTCGCCCGCCCATTGCGAGGCGCGGGCGCTCGGCTGTCCGCTGGTTGCGTTGGCGTCCGATCTGCCCCGCCAGTCGGAAGCCTGCCGCCACGCTTACGCCACCGGGATGCGCCGCCTGGTGCAAGCCCTGGCGGGCCGGTTGGCCGCAGGCGGCTACCCCGATCCGGAACCGCTGGCCCGTTCGGTATTGTCCGAACTGGTGGGCACGGTTTCCCTGGCCCGTTGCGAGACCGACGCGCAACAGGCGAATGCCATGCTGGCGGATGCCCGCCGGCTCTTGAAGGCCCGGCTGGGCCTGGAGCAATGCCAATGACTTCCCCTTCGACCCCCCGCCGCGAACCCAGTCTGGTCGACGAGACCGGCGCGGGCCTGGATGGCCTGGCGCAGCTGCGCGCCTTGCTGGCTTCCGGCCGCAAGCCCGGCATCATGGTGACGCTGGACTTCGACTTCGTGGAAGTGGAAACAGGCCGCGCCGTGTTTGCGGGCACGCCCGGGCCCCAGGCGTACAACCCGATCGGCACGGTGCATGGCGGGTACGCGGCCACGCTGCTGGATTCGGCTTGCGGCTGCGCCGCGCACTCGCAGCTGACGGCCGACCAGGCCTACACCACGCTGGAGTTGAAAGTGGCCTATCACAAGGCCATCACGCGCCATAGCGGGCTGCTGCGCGCGGAAGGCCGGGTGTTGTCGATGGGCCAGCGCGTGGCCTACGCCGAAGCCAAGTTGACGGATGCGCAGGGCCGCTTGCTCGCCTCTGCCACGTCTACGTTGCTGGTGTTCGCGCGGCCGGCTGCTGCCGTTGCCGCAGGGTGAATAAGGCGCCGCCAGGATCACGGCGGTGGCGATAGAACGGGTTTGACCGGTAGCGGGCAGCAGGCGGTAGACAGCAGGCAGCAGGCGGCGGGCCCAGGGTCTTGGCAGGCAGGCGCATTCCGCCCGGTTTGCGTAGTATGTCGGTTGCGCCGGGCGGTTTGCCCTGGGCGCCCAAACGACATACAGGAGACCGCATGCCCCCCGCCACGCCGGCCGCGCCCGCCAGCCTGAATCCCATCGTCGCCATGCCGGCGCACGCGTTGTCGGATGCGATCCGGCGGCGCGAGGTGTCCTGCGTCGAAGTCATGCGCGCCTATCTGGCGCATATCGACCACGTCAATCCCAAGATCAACGCCATCGTTGCCCGCCGGGACCCGGACGCCTTGCTGCGCAAGGCCGCTGAACGCGACGCCCAACTGGATGCGGGTCAATGGCTGGGCTGGATGCACGGCATGCCGCAGGCCCCCAAAGACCTGACGGCCGTACGCGGCATGGTCACATCGATGGGCTCGTTGGTCTATAAGGACCTGGTCACGCCGCACGACTCCATCATTGTCGAGCGGATGCGGGCATCGGGCGCGCTTTTCATCGGGCGCAGCAACGTGCCGGAGTTCGGCCTGGGTTCGCATACCTACAACCAGGTCTACGGCACCACCGGCAATCCTTACGATTCCTCGAAGACGGCCGGGGGCAGCAGCGGTGGCGCGGCCGCCGCCCTGGCTGCCCGCATGCTGCCCGTGGCCGACGGCAGCGACTTCGGTGGATCGCTGCGCAACCCCGCTGCCTTCTGCAACGTTTACGGCATGCGCCCGTCGGCGGGGCGCGTGCCCTTTGGCCCGTCGCCCGAAGTGTTCTTGAAGCAACTGTCGTACGAGGGGCCGATGGGCAGGACGCCGCGCGACGTAGCGTTGCTGTTGTCGGTGATGGCGGGGTACGACAAGCGTTCTCCGCTGTCGTTGCGCGACGACCCGGCGCAGTTTGCCGCCCCGCTGGATGCCGACATGCGCGGCAAGCGCATCGGTTGGCTGGGCGACTGGAACGGTTATCTGGCGATGGAACCGGGCATTCTTGACCTGTGCGCCCAGGGCCTGGGCACGCTGGGTTCCGCGGGTTGTGACGTGGCCGACTACCAGGTGCCTTTTGCTGGCGACCGGTTGTGGCGCATGTGGCTGGCGCACCGGCACTTGATGGTGGGCGGCCAATTCCATGCACTGGTCGAGAACCCCGAGACCCGCAAGCTGCTGAAGCCGGCGCTGATCTGGGAAGTCGAGGGGCTGGAGGGCATGACGGCGCGGCAGGTCTACCAGGCGACGGAAGAACGCAGCGCCTGGTACCAGACCGTCCTGCGCATGTTCGACGAGGTGGATTTCCTGGCCGTGCCGTCGGCGCAGGTCTTTCCGTTCGACGCGTCGCTGGATTGGCCCAAGCAGATCGCCGGACGCCCCATGGACACCTATCACCGCTGGATGGAGACAGTGACGCCCTGGACGCTGGCGGGTTGCCCGGTGATCAGCGTGCCGGTGGGCTTCAATGCGCAAGGCTTGCCGATGGGCATGCAATTGGTGGGGCCGCCGCAGGCGGATTTGGACGTGCTGCGCCTGGCGCATGCCTATGAGCAGGCCAGCGACTGGGTACGCGCGCGGCAGCCCGAAACGCTGTGGCGCGGCGCCGCTTCATAAGCGGGTGCGGTACGCACTGTCACCATAAAACACAAGGCCTTGTAAGCGGACTTTGCATTTTTCCGACGAACAGGCCTTTCCATCGGGTTTCCCTTGCATTTTCATAGCTGATAGGCCAAGCCTTTGCAATAATTGGTGAACTTACCCACATTCGGTCATAGACGGCGTGGACGCGCATCGCAGCGCATCCGATTGATCGTTCAGGGGCGTCCTTTGGGGCGTTGACGCGTTGAACCAGCACAAAGGGCTCCCGGCATGAAGAATCTGACACTCCGCCAGCGCATCCTGGCCAGCTTCCTGGTCATTCTGGCCATCATGGCGTTGATGGTGGTGGTGGATTACCGGCGCTTGCTGCATGTCGAGGCGGAAGTCGCCATGATCAATACCGACGCGGTGCCGGGCATCTACTACAGCACCTCGATCCGGTCGTCGTGGTTCGCGGGGTTCGTGGTGGTTCAGGACGCCTACAACTCGGACACCGATCAAGAACGGCGCACCGCGTTGGAAGCGTTGCCCAAGAACGACCAGCAACTGGAAGAGAACATCGCGTCGTACCGCCGCACGATCTCGCGCGAGGACGATCGCACGATGTTCGAAGATTTCGAAAAGGAATTGCTGGAGTACAAGCATATTCGTACCGAAATCCTGGCGGCCGCCGCGGCCGGCGATGTGGCCCGCACGCAGGCGCGCATCAAGTCCGAGCTTCGGCCGGCTTTCTACAAGGGCCGCGACATCCTGGCCAAGATGGTGGCCGAAAACAAGAAGCAGGCGGACGAGGCCGCGGTCAGCATCCAGAATGCCGTGCAAACGGCCGAGGCCGGCATGCTGATTTCGTTGGCGCTGGCGATCGCCGCCGCCATCGTGTGCGGTTTTCTGCTGATGCGGGCCATCGCCAATCCGATGCGCGATATCGTTTCGACGCTGGAGTCCACCGGCGGGGGCGACCTGACCCGCCGCCTGTCGCTCGCGCGCAAGGATGAATTCAACGCCATTGAATCGGGTTTCAACGGCATGGTCGACGAGTTGAAGGGACTGGTGGGCAAGACGCAGCGATCGGCCGTGCAAGTGGCCACCTCGGTCACTGAAATCGCGGCGACGTCCAAGCAGCAGCAGGCCACGGCCTCCGAGGTGGCGGCCACCACGACCGAGATCGGCGCGACCTCCCGCGAGATCTCGGCGACCTCGCGCGAACTGGTCCGCACCATGACCGAAGTGTCTGGCGCCGCCGAACAGACGGCTTCGCTGGCAGGCAGCGGCCAGGTCGGGCTGGCACGCATGGAAGACACCATGCGCAATGTGGTCGGCGCGGCGGGTTCGGTCAACGCCAAGCTGGCCATCCTGAACGAGAAGGCCAGCAATATCACGCAAGTGGTCACGACTATCACGAAGGTGGCGGATCAAACCAACCTGCTGTCGTTGAACGCGGCGATTGAAGCCGAGAAGGCGGGCGAGTACGGCCGCGGCTTCGTCGTGGTGGCGACCGAGATCCGCCGCCTGGCCGACCAGACCGCTGTCGCGACCTACGATATCGAGCAGATGGTGCGCGAGATCCAGTCTTCGGTGTCGGCGGGCGTGATGGGCATGGACAAGTTTTCTGAGGAAGTGCGCCGCGGCATGGCGGATATGCAGCAGGTGGGCGACCAGCTGTCGCAGATCATCCAGCAGGTGCAGACGCTGGCGCCGCGTGTGCAGATGGTCAACGAGGGCATGCAGGCGCAGGCGACCGGCGCCGAACAGATCAACCAGGCTTTGCAGCAGCTGAGCGATGCCGCCCAGCAGACGGTGGAATCCCTGCGGCAGTCCAGCCTGGCCATTGAAGAATTGACGCTGGTCGCCAACGATCTGCGCAGTGGCGTGTCGCGCTTCAAGGTGTGAACCCCGCCATGGCAGCGCTTGCCCCTTGTTTATCCAGGCCGGACGCCGCGTTTGCGGCGGCCCGGCGGCTGTACCTGCTGTTTCGCATCGGCGAAGACCGCTATGCCCTGGATGCGGCGGATGTGGTCGAAGTGTTGGGCCTGCGCGCGTTCAAGCAGGTGCCGGGCACGCCGGCCTGGGTGGCCGGCATGCTTGACCGTCGAGGCGTGCCTGTGCCGGTGATCGACATGAGCGCGCTGGCCGGCCGCGCAAGCGCGGTCATGGTGACCAGCACGCGTCTGGCGCTGGTGCGTTTTCGTCCTGATGCCGGCGGAGAAGGCCATTTGCTGGGCCTGATCCTGGAGCACGCGACCGAGACGGTCCATTACGACCCGGCGGCGTTCCGGCCATATGGCCTGGACAACGCTGGCGCGCCCTACCTGGGGCCCGTGTTGAGTGACGCCGGCGGCATGGTGCAGGCCGTCAACGTGGGCGACCTGTTGCCGGCCTCGGTCCGGGCGCTGCTGTTCCCGCCCGTCGGCGGCGGCCAGGGCGGCGAGGCGTCGCCATGACCCTGGTCGATGATTTCAGCGCCTTGCTCAAGCGCCAGATGGGGCTGGACAGCGGCTCCATCGGCAAGGCCGCGGTCGAACGCGCCGTGCGGCATCGCATAGGCGCCGTGAACGCGGCGGACGAACGCGATTACCTGATGCGGGTGCAGGCTTCGCCTGCCGAAATGCAGCAGTTGATCGAAGCCGTGATCGTGCCCGAAACCTGGTTTTTCCGGTGTCCGGAATCGCTGGCCGCGATGGCGGCGTTGGCATGCGGACGTTTGTTTGCGGCGGACGCGGCCAACGACCAGGTGCTGCGAGTGCTGAGCGTGCCGTGTTCCAGCGGCGAAGAGCCACATTCCATTGCCATGGCCTTGCTGGACGCCGGCGTCCCCGCCGCCCGCTTCCAGGTGGATGCCGTGGATATCAGCGAACGCATGGTCGAGTTCGCCCGGCGTGGCGTGTACGGCCGCAATTCCTTTCGGGGCGACGATCTGACGTATCGCGATCGCCATTTCACCGAGACCCCCGACGGTTATCAGCTATCGACGCTGGCGCGGGAGCGGGTGCGCATCCAGCAGGGCAATCTGTTCGACCCCAATTTGCTGTTGGGCGCCGCGCCCTACGACTTCGTGTTTTGCCGCAATTTGCTGATCTACTTTGATGCGGCTACGCAGGAACGCGCGGTACAAGTGCTGCGGCGCTTCACGCGCGGCGATGGCGTGCTTTTCGTGGGGCCCGCCGAGACCAGCTTGATGACGGCGCGCCGCCTGCCCGCCGTACCGATCGCGCGGTCGTT
>LNAP01005272.1_pt1 | contig 11557 bp, 12 predicted proteins | sample 602601 | NCBI WGS metagenome assembly LNAP01 (sample SAMN02440304, study PRJNA202911) | soil metagenome | biome: Subtropical and temperate rainforests or woodlands; isolation source: soil samples (1 kg each in a 20% v/v slurry with milli Q water) were... ... | reverse complement strand
CATCAAGGGCATTACAGACTCCGGAACGGAAACTTAGATAGCGGCGATTCGCAAAAATTCTTCGGCCACGAGCGACGCGCCGCCGACCAGGGCCCCGTCGATATCAGTCATGGCGAACAAACTGGCGGCGTTGGCAGCTTTGACGCTGCCGCCGTACAACACTTGCACCTGCGCGGCGCCCAGCGCGCACAGGGCGGCGCGGATCGCGCCATGGACTTCCTGCGCCTGCTCGGGGCTGGCGGTGCGGCCGGTGCCGATGGCCCAGACGGGCTCGTAAGCCAGCACCATGCGCGAAACCGCCTCGGCGCCCAGCGCCAGCACGGGCTTCAACTGGCGTTCGATCACGGCCAGCGTGTTGCCGGCTTCGCGGTCGGCCAGGGACTCGCCCACGCACACCACCGGGGTCAGGCCGGCGGCCAGCGCGGCCTGGGCCTTGGCGGCGACGATTTCGTCGGTCTCGCCGTGCAGGACGCGGCGCTCGGAATGGCCGGCCAGGGCCCAGCGGCAGCCGAATTCCTTCAGCATGGCGCCGGAAACTTCCCCGGTGTAGGCGCCCTTGTCATGGGCGCTGACGTCTTGCGCGCCCCACGACACGCTGCTGCCGGTCAGGGCCGACGCCGCTTGCGCAAGATAGGGAAACGGTACGCAGATGCCGACTTCGCAGTGGCTCGCAGCATCCGCGGCGCGCAACTCGGTCAGCAACGCGGCGTTCTCGGCCAGGTTGCCGTGCATCTTCCAGTTGCCCAGCACGAGGCGGGCGCGGTTTTCGACTGAAGTCATGGCGAGGTATCTGTATCGGTTGGGCTGGGGCGAGCCAGAGGCTGCTTAGCAACCGCCCACAGGTCTGCCTGGAAAAAATTCCAGGCGAAACCCGTGATTGTATCCTGTTGCGGGACGCTACGCCGGGCGTCCCCCCATTTCTTACATGGTCAGGATGATTTTGCCTATGTTTTCACCGCTTTCCATCATGGCATGGGCGCGGGAGGCCTCGGCCAGCGGGAAGGTGGCGTGCACGATGGGCTTGATGGCCCCTTTTTCCAGCAGCGGCCAGGCCTGCTCGCGCAGCGCGCGGGCGATGGCGCCCTTGAAGGCGACCGGACGGGGACGCAAGGTCGAGCCGGTGATGGTCAGGCGGCGGCGCATGACCTGGGCCGTATCGACATTGGCGTGGGCGCCGCCCAGTTGGGCGATGATGACGATGCGGCCGTCATCGGCCAGGCACTGCATGTCGCGGGCGATGTAATCGCCGGCCACCATGTCCAGGATCACGTCCACGCCGCGTCCGCCGGTGGCGTCCAGCACTTCCTTGACGAAATCCTGGGTCTTGTAGTTGATGCCGCGCTCCGCACCCAGCGCTTCGACGGCGCGGGCCCGGTCGTCGCTGCCGACGGTGGCGTAGACCTTGTGTCCCATGGCGCGGGCCAGCTGGATCGCCGTAGTGCCGATGCCGCTTGCGCCGCCGTGCACCAGCAGGGCCTCGCCTTCGGACAGGCGGCCGCGGTCGAACACGTTGCTCCAGACGGTGAAGTAGGTTTCCGGCAGGCCGGCGGCCTCGATGTCGGACAGGCCCTTGGGGATGGGCAGGCATTGCGCCGCGGGCGCGACACAGTATTCGGCGTAGCCGCCGCCCGCCACCAGGGCGCAGACCTTGTCGCCCAGGGCGTAGCCGCTGCCGGCCAGGTCGCCGCCGACGATCTCGCCGGCCACTTCCAGGCCCGGCAGGTCCGAGGCGCCGCGCGGCGGAGCATAGTTGCCCTTGCGCTGAAACACGTCGGGACGATTGACGCCCGCGGCGCTCACTTTGATCAGAACTTCACCAGCGCCGGTTTCCGGCGTGGGGCGTTCCACGGGGACCAGGACCTCGGGGCCACCAGGGCGAGAGATTTCTACGGCGTGCATCGCGTGCCTCCTTTGCAGCAAATAGATTATTATTGCGCCCTTTACGGCGTATCGTGTTTCCGGCCTGGCAGATTGTTTGCCTGATGGCCGCGGAGCAGGACAATAAATAGGCCGTCAAAGCTGTATCCAGTCAGCAGCACAGCAATCCCCGGAAGCGTGGCAGAGTGGTCGATTGCACCGGTCTTGAAAACCGGCAACGGGCAACCGTTCGTGAGTTCGAATCTCACCGCTTCCGCCAGACCTCTCCTGCGTCGTTCAGCCGCGCAGCGCGGCAGAAATCATTCCCTCACGGATTCGCGGGCCATGCCGGCGAGCGCCTTGGACATGCTTTCCACCACCGGGCCGCAATCGCCCGCGTGGTGACGCGATGCCACATATTTCGGGTCGTTGTAGCCCAGCCAAACCTGCCCTCCCGCATCTTGCCAGGCCAAAGCCTTGAGCGGCAGATCGATGCCGGCGGACTGCGCGCATTCCATCAAGGGCGTGCCTCCCTGGGCGTTCCCCAGTAACAGGAGTTCGGTTGGCCGCAGCGTCTTGCCCACAGCCGCCGCTCCTGCCGCGTGATCCAGGCGCAGGAATATGTTGAGCCCCCTGGACTTGGCCGCCGCCTCGAAGCGATCAATGGTTTCCTTGACGCTGACGGGGCTGCGCAAGACGATCAATCCGTCCGCCACACTGGTGGCGCCCGCAGCGCCGGCCACTGATGCGAAGCAGCAGGCGGCAAGTACAGCCTTAACGCGCAAACCAATCATAGCTATCTCCTTTCATGTCATTGCCGGCCAGGAATGACCGGGCGACGGGGTTCACATGGACTTCGGGGTCTTCAGGACAACGTGAAGCAAGTGGTCCAGGGAGGCGCGGCCGGGGCCGATGGCGATCAAGGCAAGCGCCATGGCCGCCCAGGGCAGATGGAAGTTCGCCCAGCCCTGGGGTACGACGAGTTGGATCACCGCCGTCATGGCCAGCAAACCCAGGGCGCCCAACCGCGTGGCAAGGCCCAGCACCAACAGAACGGGCAGAACGATCTCCGCAGTACCGGCAGCGAGCGCAAGCAGGCCCGGGAATGGCAGGCCATACGCCTGTCCGAAGACATGCAGCTTGAATTCCTCTTCAAACAGGAAGTTCGTAGCTGGGGACAGCGACAGGAAGCCATCCCACTTGGTGAGGCCCGACCTGAAGAAGGGTAACGCAAGCGCAAGCCGGAGCAGGAGCGGCGCCGCCGCCCCGGCCGCCTTTTCCGTCCAGCCAAGCGCTCGGCCGAACAGGCATGAAACACGGGGCATCCTAACCATGGCGCCTGCCGCTCCTGCCCGAATCAACGCCGACGAGCGCGCCCATCCGGATCAATGCCTCCAGGTTCTCCCCAAGATCGAAACCCGGATCGGCAGCAAGGGCGATCTGCATGGCCTGCGATAACGTCAGGCCCTGCCCAAGCGCGATCGCGAAGTCGTAGCTCGCGGGCAGCACCTGACGAATATCCACCTCCGCGTCCGGGCGCAGCACCAAGGTGTCCTGGCTTTCCGAAAGATCGACTGGCGCCGGCACGCCGCCAGCGGCATTCATGCGCCAGATAGAGAACGCAGGAAAGCGCGAGCGCACCGTCCGGATGGACGGATGCAAGCTGAATCGCAAGAAAGAAGCCTGGCTGGGTGGCAGGTCCGCGAGCGCACCGGGATCCAGCGAGACTTCGTCGCGTTCGTGGTACGCCTCGGTCGCGGCGCGCTCGATGCGGGCAACATCCGCGAGATACGGCAAGGCGGCGGCGGGCGCGAAGGACTCGATGAAGTCCGGGAATCCGGCGCCGTAACGCAGCAACACCGGCGATGCTGGCGGCCGTGCCTCCACAAACAACCGGGCCATCATTGCGAAGAACTCGTCTCCGACCAGTTTGGCGACGCAGGGGAAGCTCACTCGCAGCGCCTCGGTCAGCCCGACAAGGACATTGTCTCTGTACACGGCGAACCGCCTGGCGCTCGGCGCGCCCCCGGGTCCGAGCAGCCCTGGCGGCACCGGCCGACCGGGATCGAGCAGCGCTGCGGCGAACTCCCGTTGGCGCTCAGCCCAATGTGCCATAGCGTCGCTCCCGCGCATTCGACAAGTGCATCAGCGCCTCGGCCATTACTGCCTCCGCATGCAGCTCTGGCCATGCAGGCACGTTGGCATCCCGCTCGATCAAGGTCGGCACCGGTCCGACGCGCTGGATGACTTGCCGGAACAAGTCCCACACGTGCTGGTCCACGCAGCGGTCATGCGAGTCGATCAGCAAAGCGCGCCCGTCCTCGTCCAACTGGGGAGAGTTGCCGGCCAGATGGAGTTCTTGAACGCAGCTCAGGGGAAAGTCCTCGATATAGCCGCGCGCATCCCATTGCTGATTGACGCAGGCCACGTGGACGTTGTTCACATCCAGCAGCAGGCCGCATCCGGTGCGCCGGGCGATCTCCCGGATGAAGTCCGGCTCCCGCCAAGAGCTTTCCTCGAACCAGAGATACGTCGACGGGTTCTCCAGCAGCATCTGCCGGCCCAGCTCGGTCTGCACCTGGTCGACGTGCTGGCAGATACGGTCGAGCGCGGCGTCGGTATACGGCAGCGGCAACAGGTCGCCGAAGTAACTGGCTCCATGCGCAGACCAGGCCAGGTGTTCGGAAAAAAGGCCGGGCTCGTAGCGCCGGATCAGCGCCTTCAGGCGCTTCAGATGCCGCGGGTCCGGCGGCCTGGCGCCGCCGATGGACAGGCCCACGCCATGCAGCGCCAGGGGATAGCGGTCGCGGATCGCGGTCAGTAGGCGATGTGGGGGGCCGCCGGCCCCCATGTAGTTCTCCGCATGGACCTCGAAAAAACCGATATCCGGGCGAGTCTCGATGATGTTGCGGCAGTGCTCGGCCTTAAGGCCCACGCCAGTGCGCGCAGGAATATCCTGCCCCGCGGCGTAGGCGACATGGCGGTCGTTCATGGCGATCCTCCGTTGAAGCCTGGCGGACCGGGCGAAACGCCGGCCGCCAGGCGTCAGCCTCAGGCGGGCTTGCCTTCCAGGCTGCCCTTGCCGGCAGGCGTGGCGATCGTGGTGCAGGTCCCTTGCGGAACCAGCTTCCACGCATTGCCCTGGTAGTCGGCCGTGCTGGTACCCGCGCAGCTGGTGCCTGCGCCGGCATAGCAATCGTTCTGGCCCTTGAGCGCGACTCCGTAGCACTTTTCGTACTTGCCGGCCTTCATCTTTTCCATGGTCTTGGCCTGGTTCTCCTGCATTTTCCTTTCCATGTCGGCCTTGCTCATCGTGCCCTGCGCAAGCGCGGGCGCAGCGAAAGCGCTCATGGCGGCGGCGAAGGCGGTGGCCACGGCCACCGACAGCATGCGGTTCGATACTGGGTTGGACATTTCGATCTCCTGACAGAGGGAAGCGGCCGGGCCAGCTCCGGAATCGGCTGACAACGACCTGCCTCTACCCCTAAGAGGAGGGAAGCGCGCAAAACGGTTCGCAAAAATAAAAAAAATTACACAAGGCTGCGACCGGAGCCGGCCGGCCGTGCGTGCCGCGGTTACTTCCCGGGCGCGCGTGCCGAGGCCGGCTCGGTGCTCAGCATGTATTCGCGCACCAGCTCGCGGGCGCGGTGCAGCCGGCTCTTGACCGCACCGGGCTGCTCGCCCAAGCGCGCTGCGATCTCGGCGATGGTCAGTTCCTCGAAGTCGCGCAGCAACACGACTTCGAGATAATGGGCCGGCAACGACTCCAGGGCATTGGCGAGGTCTATCCTGAGCTCAGCGTCGGGCCGGTGCAGCAGTTGCTCCTCCGCAGCTTCGTCCGGTAGCGGGTCGGTCTTGAACATGATGCGCGCGAGCTTGCGGCACTCGCGCTTGACGACCATGAACAGCCAGGACGAAAAAGCGGCCGCAGCTTTCAGTCCGCGAACCTTGCGGGAAATGATCAGCAGCGACTCCTGGACTGCGTCATCCACATCGCTGGCCACGCAGTGTTTGTAGGCATAGCGGCGCGCATCGGCCTGGCAGACCGCGAGCAGGCGCGCCAATGCCGCCGCGTCGCCGGACTGCGCGGCGAGGATCAGATTGTTGCGGTCGCTAGCTGGATCGCTCACGTTTTTCTCCTGTGTCTTGCGCGCTGGCAAACTGGACCCGTGCGCCCTCGATCTTGCGGCAAGCTACAGACTACCGTACGAATGCAGCCCCGACAGGAACATGTTCACCCCCAGGAAGGCGAAGCTCGTCACGACCAGGCCAACGAGCGCCCAGTAGGCCGCCACATCTCCCCGCAGCCCCTTGAGCAGCCGCATGTGCAGCCAGGCGGCGTAGTTCAGCCACACGATCAGCGCCCAGGTTTCCTTGGGGTCCCATTGCCAGTACGCACCCCAGGCGTCGGCCGCCCACAGCGCGCCCAGCACGGTGGCCACCGTGAAGAAGGCGAAGCCCAGGGCGATGGCCCGGTACATGATGTCCTCCAGCACATCCAGTGACGGCAGCCTGCGGGCAATGGGACGGCGCAACGCCAGCACCGCGCCGACGAGCACGGCGCCGACGCCAAAGTACAGCGTCCACACCGGCGACAACCGGCGCGAACCGAAGATCATCGGCTCGGCGCATAGGAGCGCCCCCAGCAGGAACACCGGAATCAGGCGCTTGCCCGCGGCGGTCTGGCCGTGCAGCTTGACCAGATAGGCAAAGCCCACCGCGCCCGCCAGCGCGAAGGTGCCGTAACCGACGAAGTTGGCCGGCACGTGCAGCTTCATCCACCAGCTCTGCAGGGCCGGAACCAGCGGCTGAATCTGATGGGCGCCGCGCGTGACCGAGTACCAGGACAGGAACACGACCATCGAGGCGACCACCAGCATCACGAAGCCACCCAGCGCCCGCGTCGCGTAGCGGGCCTCGTAGTAGAGGTAGAACAGCGCCGTGACCAGCGCAAAGAAGACGAACACCTCGTACAGGTTGCTCACCGGAATGTGTCCTACATCTGGTCCCAGCAGATGCCCTTCGCGCCAGCGCACCAGCAGGCCGGTCTGGCCCGCCCATACACCGCCCCAAGTCAGGACCGTGCCCAGCCAGGCAACCGCGGGCCGGGCCAGGCCCGCCCAATAGCAAACCGTGCCCAGCACGAACAGGCAGCTCATCCAGAGGATGGCGGACTGCGAAGACAGCAGGTACTTGAGCAGGAAGACACTCTCGGCACGCGCCAGCTCGCCCTGGAGCAGCCCTGCCCCGCCCGCGTACAGCCACACCGCCAGCAGCGCGCTGGCGCCGCTGGCCAGGACCAGAAGCCGCAGGGGACGCCACAACCATCCCAGCCAGACCAGTGCGGGCACCGCGCCGACCAGCATCGCCTTCTCGTAACCGTTGATGAACTGCCCGAAATTCGCCAGCGCATAGACGCAACCGGCGAGACAGACAGCCAGGAACCCGGCATCCGCCCGATTCAAGCTTCGACCGGGGCGGTCTCCGCCTTGCGGAGTATCCGGCACGGACCGGTGTGAAGTCAGCGGGACGGACCCGCCGGCGGTAAGCGGCATCGAAGTATCTCCAGGCATGGCGGTCCACCGGCAAACGGGCTGCGGGACGGACGAATAAAAATTGTCATAGGACAAAATAATTTTAAGGATAGGCGGGCCGAAACGCATAGCGACGTCGCCGGCTCATGCCTTGCGCCGCCGTCCCTACCGAAAACGCAGGAACCGTGCTAGACGCCGCCGCAGCGCGCTTCCTCGCGGGGCAAGCGGACTTCTGCCCACCCGTGACGGGCCTCCTGCATCTGCCTGCAGGCCGCATGCAGTCGCGCCATGGCCTGGGCGATTTCGCCGGTTTCCAGGCCGGCGTAGCCGAACAGCAGATGCCTGGGTTCCGCGCCGTCGGCCGCGCTGGCGGCGGCCTGGGCCAGCGGATACAGCCTCACGCCCTGCGCTAGCGCGGCCGCGGCGACCACATCGGCGCCAGGGCTGTCTGCGGGCAATTCGAAGGCCAAGTGCATCCCTGAATTCTGACCGCTCACCCGGCCCCGCCCGGCCCAGATTTCGCGAATGCCGCGCAGCAGCTCGTCGCGCTGCGCCTGATAGCGCCTGCGCAAGGTTTGCAGGTGGCGCGCGAAACAGTTCTCGTCGAAGTAGCGGGCCAGCACGGCCTGCGTCAACCACGGACTGCCGTTATTCAGTAGCGCCTTGCGCTCGACGAAATCGTCGACCAGCGCGGGCGGACAAACCATGTATCCCAGCCTCAGCCCCGGTCCCAACGTCTTGGAGAAGGTGCCCAGGTAGACGACCTGCCGCGGGCTCATGGCGGCCAGGGGCATGGGCAGCACGGATTCATAGCAAAAGTCGCCGTCGTAGTCGTCTTCGATGATCAACGCGCCGCTGCGGCCAGCCCATTCGAGCAATTGCCGCCGCCTGGGCAGGGACATGGCGTGGCCCAGGGGATATTGGTGCGACGGCGTCACATAGGCCAGCCTGGCCGGTCCTTCCGGCAGCAGATCGGCGCGCAGTCCCTGCTCGTCGACAGGAACGGGCGCCTCCTGCGCGCCATGCCGCCGCACCAGATTCCTGAAGCCCGCGTAACAGGGCGACTCGAACACTGCCCTGCCATGGCGGTCCAGGAAATGCGAAGCGATCAGGCTCAGGGCTTCCTGGCTGCCGGCCGTGATCAGCACCTGTTCCGGCTCGACCTTCAACGCCTTGGCCGCCGACAGGTAATCGGCAATCTGGACGCGCAAGCCCCACAGGCCGGCCGGCGGCGCGTACTCGGCCATGGCGCAGCCCGCATGCCGCAGCAGCTGGTTCGACAGCGAGATGAACTGGCGCAGGGGAAAAGCGTGGACGGAAGGACGGCCGACCTTGAAGTCATAGCGCAAGGGCATGGATGGAGACTGGCCGCAGACGCCGCTGGATTGCGCCTGGCTCACGGCATCAGCGTAGACCTGCGGACGATCCTGGACAAAATCCAGGCAACTCGGATTGATGACCAGGCTGCTGTTCAGCGTCACGAAATAGCCCCGGCTGGGCTTGCTCTCTATCAGACAGGAGTCGATCAGCAGCTCATACGCGCCCAGCACGGTGTTCTTCGATACCTGCAGCAGCGATGCCATGCGGTTGATCGCCGGCAGCCTGTCCCCTTCCTGTAATCGTCCGGCGCGTATCAGCGCTTCGATCTGGTCGGAGATCTGCTGCTTGTAGGGTTTTGCGTCCAGGCGGGATAGGGTAAGCGGTAGTGAAAACATGGCTGGCAACCACAGGAAAAAGATGGCGCCGGCCTTTCGAAGCGGCGCGGGCCGGCCGCGCTCCGTTTGTTATCACGGTAGTCCTCTTACTATCGGTTCGTTTTGTCCTATGTCAAAAATCCAATTGGACCGTAACCATCGCACGCTCCGAAGCCGTGCCTTATCGGCCCGGCTCCGCGATGACACAGTGCAGGGGCCGGAGTTTCGGCAAGAACCATTCGGGAGAGATCGACATGCACACCAAGCTATTGAGCGCGGCCCTGCTATTCGTCTCGGCCGGCGCCGCCTGGAGTGCGCCGACCGAGGAATACCTCAAGGCGAATCAGCTGTTCCAGCAGAATTGCGCCGTCTGTCATGGCGCCGACCGCGGCGGCTACATCGCGCCCGGCCTGACCAGCGACCGCCTGGTCCAGAGCGAGGCGGCGCTGCGCGGCACCATCATGACCGGCATTCCCGACACCCTGATGCCGCCCTTCGTGGGCCGCTTGTCCGACGAGGAAATCCGCGCGCTCGCCCGCCTCATCAAGACCCAGGGCGCAGACGATCCGAAGTGGGGACTGGACCAGATCCGCGCCAGCGTGCAGGTAGTGGTCGACGAAGCCACCCTGCCCGCCAAGCCGACCTACGCCATCGATACGGTGTACGACCTGATGGTGGTCATGGCGCGCGGGCGCTACGGGCGGGGCGACGCGGGCAACAATGCGCGCACCGTGTTCCTGGACGGCAAGACCAACAAGGTGGTCGGCGAGATCGCCACGCCGGTGGCGCCGCACATCATGGACTTCAGCCCCGTGGCGGAACGCTGGGCCTGGCTCAAGAGCGACGATGGCATGGTCTACAAGATCGACCTGTACTCGCTGCAGATCGTGCGTAAGGCCAAGGTCGGCCTGACCGGCCCCGGCATCGCCCTGTCCAATGACGGCAAATGGCTGGCCATCAGCTCGTTCGTACCCAAGAGCGTCGCCATCCTGAAGGCGGATACGCTGGAACCGGTCAAGTACATGGACCTCGAAGGCGAGGATCCAGACGGCAAGTTCGTCAAGTCGGCCGGCGGCCCGGTGATCGGCAGCCGCATCAACAACAAGTTCGCGCTGACGCTGCGCCAGGCCGGCCAGATCTGGATCATCGACCCCGACAAGCCCGATATGCCGGTGACCAAGCTGACCAAGGTCGGCCGCATGCTGCACGACACCTTTCTGACCCCCGATGGCCGCTACTCCATGGTGGCGTCCTATGACGACAACAAGATCGTCGCCATCGATTTCAAGGACGACAAGGTGGTGCGCGACATTCCCGCAGGCTGCCAGCCTCACGTCGGCTCGGGCGCGGTGACAGAGGTCAATGGCCGCTTCCTGGCGTTCGGCACCAATATCGGCACCTGCGACAAGGGTTCCGTGGTCACCGTCTGGGACACCAAGGACTTCTCGGTGGTCAAGCAGATCCCGGTGGCAGGCGCCACCGAATCGCCCGCGGCCCATCCGAACGCGCCCTATGTGGCGGTGGACATCGTCGACAAGGACAAGCGCGCGGCCTGGATCCAGCTGATCGACAAGAACACGCTGGAAGTGGCCAAGACGCTGGACGTGGGCGGACATGCCTTCTTCCCGGACTACAACCGCACCGGGAACTACCTCTATGTCAGCTCGGGCTACTGGGGCGACCGCATCAAGATCTACGACAGCAAGACGCTGGAGCTGGTGGCGGAACACAAGATGGAAAGCCCCTCGGGCATCTTCTCCCGCGCGCGCACCCGCTGGCTGACCATCGGCCTGTCCGAAACGCGCAAATTCTGAGATTAGGAACACAGACATGAAACCGCTATTCCGCATACTCGCGGCGCTGCTGCTGTCCCAGGCCGCTGCGCACGCGCTGGCCGCCGGCGGGCAGCCTGCCCTGGTCGCCGGCGCCAACCCCGCCGAGACGCTCTCGCCCCACGTCTCCGCCATGCTGCCGCTGTGCGCGTCCTGCCATGGTGCGGACGGGGTCAGCGCCGTCGGCCTGTACCCCAATCTTGCCGGGCAGAAAGTCGAGTACCTGGTGAAGCAGCTCAATGCCTTCAAGACGCGGGAACGCAACGACCCCGTCATGAGCTCCATGGCCGAGCCCTTAAGTCCCGAGGCCATCCAGGAGCTGGCCCGGTATTTCTCCAGCCGCCAGTAAGGGAGGAGCCCCATGGACGCGCCATCCGCGATGCTCTTCCCGGTGTTTTTCAACCTGGCTGGACGGCGAGTGGTCGTAGCGGGCGGTGGGGCCGTGGCCGAACGCAAGATCCGGCTGCTGCTCGGGGCGGGGGGCGCCCCGCCCCCCGCCGCGGCGCCCCCCCCCCCCCCCGCGCCCGGGGGGGGGGGGGGAGGGGGCGGGGGGGGGGGGCCGGTGCGAGAAATGAGGGCGGGGCGGGGGCGGGGGGCGGCCCCCCCTTGCGGGGGGGCCGCCCCCGCCCTGACGTCCTGG
>LNAP01027964.1_pt2 | contig 11562 bp, 12 predicted proteins | sample 602601 | NCBI WGS metagenome assembly LNAP01 (sample SAMN02440304, study PRJNA202911) | soil metagenome | biome: Subtropical and temperate rainforests or woodlands; isolation source: soil samples (1 kg each in a 20% v/v slurry with milli Q water) were... ... | reverse complement strand
TCCCGCTGAACATCCTGCTGGGCGCCGATGCCGATGCGATCCATCTGGCCGCCAGCGCTGAGGCCGAGCGCACCCTACTGCGCGGCTTCACCACGGTGCGCGATCTCGGCGGGCCGGCCTTCGCCTTCAAGCAGGCCATCGACGAGGGACTGGTCGCCGGGCCGCGCATCTATCCCTGCGGCGCGATGATTACCGCGACCGGCGGCCATGGCGATCTGCGCCCACTCACCGATCTGCCGCGCAGCCCCGGCAGTGGCCGGCTCAGCCTCGCGGAATCGTCCGGCGGCGCCGCCATCGCGGATAGCCCGGACGAGGTTCGCCTGCGCGCGCGCGAGCAGCTCATGCAGGGCGCCTCGCAGATCAAGCTGGTGGCCGGCGGCGGCGTGTCCTCGCCGCGCGCCCCGCTCGACATGACGACCTTCACCGAGCCGGAACTGCGCGCCGGCGTCGAGGCGGCGGCCGATCGCGGCACCTATGCCGCGGTCCATGCCTATGCGCCGCAGAGCATCCAACGGGCGATTGCCGCCGGTGCGCAGTGCATCGAGCACGCCCACCTGATGGACGAGGCGACGGCCAAGATCATCGCCGACACCGGGACATCCAGCCCTTCCTCAGCGATGCCGACACCGGGGTGCTCACCGGCCCGAGCCGCGTCGCGTCGCTTCAGGTCTTCGCCGGCACCGACAGCGCCTACAAACTCGCGATCAAGCACAAGCTCAAGACCGCCTTCGGTTCCGACATGCTGTTCTCGGCGGCACACGCGGCGCGACAGGGTATCATGCTGTCACATCTGGAGCGCTGGTACGCCGCGCCCGACATCCTCAAGATGGCGACCTCCGGCAATGCTGAGCTGCTTAGCCTGTCCGGCGCGCGAAATCCCTATCCGGGCCAGCTCGGCGTCATAGCTAAGGACGCCTATGCCGACCTGCTCATCGTCGATGGCGACCCCACCACCGACATATCGGTGATCGCCGACCCGGCCAGGAACCTCCGCCTCGTCATGAAGGACGGCAAGGTCCACAAGAACACGCTATGAGCGCCAGCCACATCGCCGTCGTCGTCCGTGCTACAGCCACATCCAAGGGCAGTGCCGAGTCGATAATTAGTTTCCTGGGAGCGATCATGGCCATCGAGACCATTTATGTGGTGCAGAGCTTCAAGGCCGGCGCGCGCGGCTCGCTGAAGGCCGAGCAGGCCACGCAGTCGAAATCCGCCGAGATGGCGGTCCGCACCGCCGAGCGCCTTGCCGAGCACAAGGTCGGTGTTGTCGCCTTCTCCACGACGGGCGACGCCGAGGCCGGCGAATATGACGAGGAGCCCAAGATCCTCTTCAAGTTCGGCCGCCTGCCCGCGCAGTTCAGCGGCGACTGAACCCGCGCAATTCCTGTGTCTGCGACCATTGAATACCGCCTACCCCCTCCCCGGACCGTCCGCGCCCCGCTACGCTGCCTCACCTTCTAAAAGCGTGAGGCCACGATGTCGGACAATGAGAAGCTCGAGCAGCTTCGGGCGAAATATGGCGACCTTCCCGGCGGTGTGATCTTCGATCCCGTCTTCAAGCGTGTCGCCGAACTGCAGTTCAGGGATGGCGGCGATCGCCGTGTCTGGCCGTGGGCCAATGCCGCCACGCTGCTCGATGCTCCCTATCGTCCTGATGCCGCCGAACTCCCCGACTTCGGCGGGCTGGAAATGGCGCTGGTCGGCGTGCCGATGGACCTAGGCGTCACCAATCGCGCCGGCGCCCGCCTCGGACCGCGAGCGGTGCGCGCCATCGAGCGCATCGGGCCTTACGAGCATGTGCTGGGCATGGTGCCGGCGGCCGATGCGCGTATTGCCGACATCGGCGACGTGCCGTTCACCAGCCGCTTCAGCCTCGAGAGCTGCCACGCCGACATCGAGGCATTCTTCAAGAAGATGGTAGCCGCCGGCGTGATCCCGCTGGCGGTGGGCGGCGATCACTCCATCACCGGCTCGATCCTCAAGGCGGTCGGCGAGAAGCGCCCGGTGGGCATGCTGCACATCGACGCCCATTGCGACCTCTATGAAGGCTCGAAGTTCCACCATGGCGGCCCGTTCCGCAAAGCCGTGCTGGACGGCACGCTGGACCCCACCCGCACCATCCAGATCGGCATTCGTGGCGGCGCGGAGTTTCTGTGGGAATTCTCCTATGAGAGCGGCATGACCGTGATCCATGCCGAGGAAGTCACCGGCATGGGCGTGCCGGCCATCATCGAGAAGGCGAAGGCCATTCTCGGCACCGGGCCGGTCTATGTGTCGTTCGACGTCGACAGCCTCGACCCCGCCTTCGCGCCGGGCACCGGCACGCCGGAGATCGGCGGCCTCACCTCGCGCGAGGTGCTGGAAATCCTGCGCGGTTGTAACGGCATCGATGTGGTCGGTGGCGATGTCGTCGAGGTCGCCCCGCAATACGACCCGACTTCCAATACCGCGCATGCGGCGGCGCAGGTGCTGTTCGAGATTTTCTGCATGGCGGTCACCTCGCTGCGTAAGCGCCGGGGCGACTGATGCGTATCGCCCTGTTGCAGACGGGGGGCGACCCCGCCAATAGCCCCGCCGCCAATCTCGATCGTCTCGACGAGGCGGCGGGGGGCGCTGCAGCCGGCGGCGCCGAGCTGATGCTGGCGCCGGAGATGATCCTCACCGGCTACGCCATCGGCCGCGAGGCCGCTGCCCGGCTTGCCGAGCCGTTCGACGGGCCATCGGGCGCACGCGCCAGCGAGATCGCCCGGCGCCACGGCATCGCGCTGTGCTACGGCTATCCCGAGCGGGGCGCGGATGGCGCCATCTATAATTCCGCCGCGCTCTACGACCGCGACGGCGCGCTGTTGCTGAACTACCGCAAGACCCACCTCTTCGCCGCGCTCGACCGCGAAATGTTCGCGCCGGGCGAAGGCTCGGTGGCAACCGCTCGGCTCGGCGCCTTCACCGTCGGCATGCTGATCTGCTACGACGTGGAATTCCCCGAAGCCGCGCGGGGCCTCGCTCTGGCCGGTGCCGATCTCATTCTGGTGCCGACCGCCAACATGAAACCCTATGACCCGGTATCGCATTTCGTGGTGCCGGCGCGGGCCTATGAGAACAGCCTCTATGTCGCCTATGCCAATCGCTGCGGGCGGGAGGGCGATCTCGATTATATGGGCCTCACCTGCCTCGCCGCGCCCGGCGGCGGCAATGTCGTGCTCGCCGGCCTCGGTGAGGAACTGCTGTTCGCCGATCTCGATATGGATGCGGTGAAGGCCGCGCGGGTCAACAACACCTATTTGAAAGACCGCCGCCCGGCGCTCTACGACGCGCTGACGCAGTAACACCCAAAAACGAAAAACGCCCCGGCCTCGCTGATCGCGGGACCGGGGCGTTTCTATAGGAAGCACGATCAGTGCGCGGGCGACTGCTGCCCGTGCTCTCCACATCCTGCGCGCTGCGCTCGATAAAGCGGCCACGCACCGGCTTCAGCACGAACATGGCGAGGAACGCCGCGGTGGCATTCAGCCCGACCGCGATGGCGAACACCGCGTACCAGCCATAGGCCGCCGCCACGATGCTGGCGAGCGGCACCAGCAACGCCGCCGTGCCCTTGGCGGTGTAGAGCATGCCGGCATTGGTCGCCGCGAACTTCGAGCCGAACGTGTCGCCGGCGGTCGCCGGGAACAGTGAGTAGATTTCGCCGAACACGCCGAAGAAGATGGCGGTCGCGATCACGAACACCACCGGGTTCGAGCCGTGATAGACCAGCATCAGCAGCGCCGCCGCGGCGGTACCGAAGGCGATGAACATGGTGTTCTCGCGGCCGATCCGGTCGGAGATGAAGCCGAATAACGGCCGGCCGAAGCCGTCGAAAATGCGGTCGAGCGAGATGGCAAGCGTCAGCGCCGCCGCCTGCAGGCCGAGAATGTTGACCGGAATGTTGGCGACGCCGAGATCATGGGCGATCGGGCCGATCTGCGCCGCCGCCATCAGGCCGCCGGCGGCGACCATGACGAACATCAGGTACAGCAGCCAGAACACCGGCTTGGAGAGCGTCTGCGCCGGCCGGTAGTCGGCCTTGGTCTGCGGTAGCTTGCTGGGCTTCTTCGGCGCCGCGACCTTGAACTTCGGCGCGTGGAGGAAGATCGACATCACGCAGACGATGGCGCCCTGGCCGAGACCGAACCAGAAGAACGCCGCCTCATAGCCGCGCGTGGCGATCATCGCCGCGATCGGAACCACGGTCAGCGCCGCACCGGCGCCGAAGCCGGCAGCGGTGGCGCCGGCCGCAAGGCCGCGACGGTAGGGAAACCATTTCAGCGCGTTGCCGACGCAGGTGCCGTACACCGCGCCGGAGCCGATACCGCCAAGCACCGAACCGAGATAGAGCAGCGGCAGCGAGGTGGCGTAGGAGTTCACCGTCCAGGCCGCCGCGATCATCACGCCGCCGAACAGGATCACGAGCTTGGGACCGTAGCGGTCGACGAACCACGCCTCGACCGGCACCAGCCAGGTCTCGGTGAGCACGAACAGGGTGAAGGCGAGCTGGATGGCCGCCCGGCCCCACTGGTGCTTGGCGTCGATGGGATCGACGAACAGCGTCCAGCCATATTGAAGATTGGCGATCATCGCCATGCAGATGATGCCGCATGCCAACTGGAACCACGGTTCCCAGGCGCGATTTGTCGTCCTCGTCGCTTCCATAGACTTTTCCCGTGGCTCTTGGGTGGCCGCTTGAGGCATCGGGCGCGGCGCGCCCGGATTAATGCACCGGACGCCGCATGGTCGAGCGATTGACGAAAGTCACGAACAGAAATTGTTCGCGATATCAATATTACCGAAGGTAAGCATTAACGTTCGGTAATGTGTCGACCCATCGAATACATGCGACGCAAACTTAACGATCGACAAATAACATGGGCTGACGGGCAGTCAACTTCAATTGATACAAACGTATAGCCATACGACAGCATGTACATCGACATACCAACGTATAATTACGTTGCGTTATATTTAGAAACTCTGCATGATATTCTGTATACAAAACACCTACCCTCTCCGACGCGCAGGCATAGAAACGGGCTTGGCACAGGCTTCCCCAGCGGTTGCGCAATAGAAAAAGCGCCGCTCCACACGCGATGCCCTACGGCAAGCGGTGCGGATCGGCCCTGACGGGCAGATTGGGCGGGAGAAACTCTGCGTTCAGATGAGGCCGGCGATCAGCCTGTATTTCTTCTCGACGAAATCATCGATGCCGGGGTGCGTCACTTCAAGGCCGCCGAAAGGCGCTAACTGCGTGGAAATCAGCCCGGAATTGATGAAGCCGCCACCCGCGCAGCCGGGTGCGGCGTCTCATTCATCGGCAGGGACGGAACCCCGGATCCTCGGCCGCGTTCTAATACCACTCGCCCCAGGGCATCCGTCCCAACACCGGGGCCGCCGGGCGACACCGTAGAAGTGGGAATGAGAATGAACCGCACAGTCCTGACCGCCCTGGTCGTCGTCCTCGCCGTCGTCGCCGGCGTGTTCGCCTATCAGGCCTACGAGCGCGACAAGAACTCGCTGCAGATCGAAGTCGGTCCGCAGGGCGTCAAGGTCGACCCGCCGGGCTGAGCGAGCGCTCATCGCTGAATTCCCGCGCCGGCCGTGGATTTCGTCATATGAGCGGGACGATGGCCGGCGCGCTCATAAAGGTGCCGGAAGCCGTCATCTTGTGACCGTATCCCGCATCAACGCTGCTGCCAGCGGGGACGGCTGCTTGAGGATGGTCTCGTAATAGGTGATCGAGATCGCGCAATAGTCCGCGTACTCATAAGGCTCCGGCGTGCGGTCGAGATACTTGGCGTGCGGGCCGGCCTTGATGGCCCTGGCCACGGCCTTCCAGCCCTCCTCCAGCTTGTCCTTCGACAAGGCCGGAGCGGGCGTGGACGACGATATGATCCGCACCTTCAGCGCACGCTCGCGCTGGCTGAGTTCCTCGGACATCATCCCGTTCGGCAGCATGCCCATGATGCCCTTGGCATATTCGTAGCAGGCCCTGGGATCGATCAAGCCGATATGGCGATATTGGTCGATCAGCAACTGGCCCATGGCGAGCGCCGTCTCATCATCCATCAGGGGCTTCTTCTTGCCGATCTGTTTGGAAATATCAGCGGACATCGCACTCAGCATGGCATCGAGGGTCGCGCCATTGGCGTAGCTGGCGAAATACTCGCCATACATCTTCGCCGCCGCCTCGGGGTCGCCGCGCTCGATGGCGGCGACGATCGACGAGCCCTGCCGAAGCCATTGCGTAAAACTCTCCTGCGTCAGGCCGATGCCCAAGCCGGAGGCCGCGAACATGTCATTCGGCGCGAGCCCGGTGATAGCGCGCGCCGCGAGCAACTCCTTAGGCGTGGGATTGAGCATCGTGTCGGCCGGCATCGCCAGCGCCTTCCGCACGAAATCCGGGTCGAACCCATCCTTTATGAAGATCACCCGCTGCTGGCGGTTCGCCTCCTCCGCATCGTTCATCGACCAGCCGGGAAACGAGGCGGAATGGAAGCCGAGTTCGCCGCCCTCCCCCAGCCAGCGCTAGCGCCCGCCGGCGAAGGCAAGCGTGCAGGCGGAATAGCAGCGATCCGCGACATAGGTGTCGAGCTTGTTGTCGGTGATGGTCTGATGAACCTTCATCGCCTCGCCGATGCGCCCGCCGGTGCTGGCGAGATGGACCACCTTCACATTGGGCGAGGCCGCCAGCGCCTCACGCAGCGCATTGTCGAGCCCGTATTTGAACCCGCCGGCAATCTCCAGTTCGGTGCCGTCCCGCATCACCCGAATGGCAAAATCGTCGACCTTGGGATCGCCCTGGAACGCCAGCGCGTAATTGTCGCCCAGCTCGGGAATGCCGATCACCACGAAATCCTTCGCCGTGCTCAGCACGGTCAGCACCACCATGCAGTGCACCACGATGGCCCAGAACACCGTCCTGCCCTTGGCGCGCTGCTCGCCCGCGTGCCGGCGTGCCGCGCGCCACAGCCCGACGGTCTTCCAGAGCGTGATGAGAAAAACCGCCGCCCACATGAAAACGGTAATGCCGAGCAGGCTGTACGGGTTGTAGGAGGTGGTGGCGCTGATCACCAGCGTCACGATGAACACAACGCCGAATGTCAGCGCGGTGATAATGAGGCCGACCACCCAGAAGCTGACGCCCAGCGAATATTCGCCGCGCCAATAGCGGCCGATCGGGCCCCAGCCGCCGCGCTTGGGTGGCGTGTAGACGGGAGGCAGCGGCCTGTGCTCGGCCGCCGACCCGGTGTCGGCCCCGGCTCCGCTGCCGTCAGGTTCGGCGCCTGGAATGCTCAAGACGGCCCCCGTCGCATCGCCCGAGGCATCGGCGCCCCGCGCCCGCTCGAAATGAAGCGAGGCAATAATAACACCGAGCCGGGGAATCGCGGGGGAAAATCACCTTGGCAGAACAAGGCGACGCGCGTGATTGGCCTTGACCGGGCGGCACGGTAAACCTAGACAGGTCGCCGCTGGGAGCAGGCGCGCGCCGAAATGGCGGGCATTTGCGACAGGACCGGCTGGAGACGTGGCCGAGAGGCTGAAGGCACTCGTTTGCTAAATGAGCAGGCCCCTAACAGGGCCTCGAGGGTTCGAATCCCTCCGTCTCCGCCAACTCCCCTCTATCGACACCATCGGGAACGCATAAGCCTGGCTCGCGTTTGACAAGCGCATCATGCGGAGCGCGGCGTCATGGCACCTCGAGCGAACTGGAAGGGCTACCTCAAGGTGGCCGAACTGACCTGCCCCGTGGCACTCTATACCGCCACCTCGACATCGGACCGGATCGCTTTTCACACGCTCAATCGGGCAACCGGTCACCGCGTTCATCGTCGGTTCGTCGATAGCGCCACCGGCAAGCCGGTGGAGAGGGACGATCAAGTCAAAGGCTATGAAGTCGGCTCCGACGACTACATCGTCCTTGAACCCGAGGAAGTGGCCGCCGCGGTTCCCGACAGCGACAAGACCCTGTCGGTATCGAACTTCATCGCGTGCGAGGACATCGACGATGTCTATTTCGACAAGCCCTATTACCTCGCGCCCACTGATGCGCATGCGCAGGAGACCTATGCTCTCATCGTTGAGGGCATGCGCGCCCGGAAAGTCGCAGCGCTCGCCCAGACCGTGCTGTTCCGACGCGTGCGAACCGTCCTGATCCGCGCCCATGGTCCGGGCCTGATCGCCACGACGCTGAACTATGACTACGAGGTCCGCTCGGCCAAGGAGGCCTTCGACGAGATCCCCGAGATGACCATCAAGGGCGAGATGCTGGAACTGGCAGAGCACATCATCGCCACCAAGAAAGGCCGGTTCGACCCCGCCGCCTATGATGATCGCTACGAGGCGGCACTCGCCGAACTGGTCAAGGCCAAGCTCGCCGGCGAGAAAATCGAACCCCGCCGGCCGGTGAAGTCCGAGAAGGTCGTGGACCTGATGACCGCGCTCCGGGCGAGCGCCGGCGCTGGCTTGGCAAAGCGCAAGCCGGCCGCGCGAACGACGGCCAAATCGAAATCCGCTGCTCCTACAAAGCGGAAGGCGGGCTGATCGATGGAGCCGCTCCAGACCTATCGGCAAAAGCGTAACTTCACCGCCACCACCGAGCCGAAGGGTATGAGGTCACGGGCCACAGCTTCGTCATCCAGAAGCACGACGCCACCCGCCTGCATTATGATTTTCGGCTGGAGATGGACGGCGTGCTCAAGAGCTGGGCCGTCACGAGAGGGCCGAGCCTCAATCCCTTGGACAAACGGCTGGCGGTGCATGTCGAGGACCACCCGTTGGAGTATGGCGGGTTCGAGGGGACCATCCCCAAGGGCGAATATGGTGGCGGCACCGTCATCGTCTGGGATCGCGGCACATGGGAGCCGATCGGTGATGCCCATAAGGGCTATGCCAAGGGCCATCTCGAATTCGAGCTTCGTGGTGAGAAGCTGGGCGGCCGCTGGCATCTGGTGCGGATGCACGGAAAGCCCGGTGAGAAGCGCGAAAACTGGCTGCTGATCAAAGGCGAGGACGATGCCGCGCGCCCGAAAGGAGCGCCCGACATTCTCATTGAGCGCCCCGAATCGGTGAAGACCGGACGCCAGCTCAAGGACGTCGCCAGTGAGGATCCCGGCTGGTCGTCGCGCACGGGAAAGATCGAGAAAAACCCCCGCGCCCGTGCCAAGGCGAAGGCCGCGTCCCCTCCCGATCCATCCGCCATGAAAGGCGCGAAGAAGGCGCCCTTGCCGACCTTTGTTCCGCCGACGCTGGCAACTCTCATGGCCTCCCCACCCGCCGGCGAGCGCTGGATTCATGAGATCAAGTTCGACGGCTATCGGTTGCAGGCGCGCGTTGAAGCCGGCCGGATCAAGCTGTTGACCCGCAGCGGCCTCGACTGGACGACGAAGTTCGGCAAGGAAATTGTCGAGGCGTTCAAAGCCTTGCCGGTCGGCACCGCCCTGATCGATGGTGAACTGGTCGTCGAGAGCGGTACTGGCGCCTCGGACTTCTCGGCCCTGCAGGCGGATTTGAGCGAGGGACGCACCGGCCGCTTCGCCTTCTATGCGTTCGATCTGCTCTATCTCGACGGCTACGATTTGCGGAGCCTGCCACTGACCACCCGCAAGGCGATGCTGGAAAAGCTGCTCGCCGGCGCGCCGGCGGATCTCCGCTACAGCGGCCATTTCGACGATGAGGGCGGGCTCGTGCTGCGCCACGCCTGCCGGCTCAGCTTAGAGGGCGTCATCTCCAAGCTGCGCGATGCCCCCTACCGTTCGGGGCGCGGCAAGAGCTGGGTGAAATCGAAATGCTCGGCACGGCAAGAGTTCGTCATTGCCGGCTATGTTCCCTCAAGCACGTCCCGCACCGCGATCGGCTCGCTGGTGCTGGGCGTCTATGACGGCGACAAGCTCGAACACGTCGGCCGTGTCGGCACCGGATTCTCCGGCACTGTGGCCAAGGAGCTTTTCCCGGATGAGGGTTCAGGCGTCACCGTTCAATGAACCGCTCACGACTGAGGAGGCGCGCCAGGCGCGCTATGTGCGCCCGGACCTTGTCGCCGAGGTGGAATTCCGCGGCTGGACCGCCGACAGCCATCTCCGGCACGCCTCGTTTCGAGGCTTGCGCGAGGACAAGGACCCGCGTGAGATTGTGCGGGAGATACCAGGGAAGGCCAAGAGTGAGGGCAATAGCGTGCCGAAGCCCCCGCGCCGCACCGTCAAGCTCACCCATCTCGACCGGGTCTACTGGCCGGAGGACGGCATCACCAAGGAAGGGCTGGCGGACTATTACACCGATGTCTGGCGCCATATCGCGCCCTTCATCGTCGGACGGCCTCTCGCTCTGCTGCGCTGCCCCACCGGGATCGACGGCCAGACATTCTTCCAGAAGCACGCCTGGAAGGGGCTGAACTCCAATATCGTGACGATCAGTGACCCCAAGGACAAAGCAGGGGAGCCGCTCATCGCCATCAATGACCTCGATGGCCTGATCGGGCTGGTTCAGGCGGCCGTGCTGGAGATTCACCCCTGGGGCTCGACGGTAGCCGACTGGGAGCGGCCGGACACCATCATCATGGACCTCGACCCCGGCGAGGGCGTCGCCTGGGAGGCGGTCATCACGGCGGCCATGGAAGTCCGAGAGCGGCTGGACCGGGCGGGGTTGGCGGCGTTTGTCAAAACCTCGGGCGGCAAGGGGCTGCACGTCGTCGCGCCCTTGAGCCCGAAGGCGCAATGGCCGGCGGTCAAGGCGTTCACCAAGGCGATGGCGGACGCCATGGCGGCCGACAGTCCCGACAAATACGTCTCGACGATCACCAAGTCGAAGCGCCGCGGCAAGATCCTCATCGACTATCTGCGCAACCAGCGCGGCATGACCGCCGTGGCGCCCTATTCGACGCGGGCACGTCCCGGCGCGCCAGTCTCCATGCCGCTGGCGTGGGATGAACTGAGCCCGGCTATCGGGCCGGCCTATTTCACCGTGGTGAACGCCCCGACCCGCCTCGCCGCGCTCACCTCCGATCCGTGGGAGGGTTTCCGTGCCGCCGCCGTCCCGCTCCAGGTCAAGCCGTCGCGGTCCAAGAAGACCAGCTAACGTCGCTTGCCGGCCTTGCTCTCGGACGAAAGGCTCTGGCGCAGCGCATCCATGATGCTGACGACATTGCCGCGCGGCTCGGGTGCGGGTGCCGCCTTGGGCGGGCGCTTCCGGCCCTTCTTCTTGGAAGCGATGATGTCGAGCAAACGATCCTGAACCGGGTCGTTGACCATCGCCGGGTCCCAGGGCTTGGTGCGCGCATCGATCAACTTGGCGACCAGCTTCATCAATTCTGAATCCGGCTTGGTCTTGCCCAAGTCGTCGAAATACTCGTCCTCGGGCCGGACCTCGTCGCCATAGCGCAGCGTCCAGAGCACGATGCCGTTGTCACGCGGCTCCAGCATCACCGCGCGCTCGCGCCGGTACATCACCAGCCGCGATATGCCGACCGTCCGGGTGGAGGCCATGGCGTCCCGGATCACGGAGAATGCTTCCTCGCCGACGGGATCGTTCGGTGTG
>LNAP01010207.1_pt1 | contig 11562 bp, 10 predicted proteins | sample 602601 | NCBI WGS metagenome assembly LNAP01 (sample SAMN02440304, study PRJNA202911) | soil metagenome | biome: Subtropical and temperate rainforests or woodlands; isolation source: soil samples (1 kg each in a 20% v/v slurry with milli Q water) were... ... | reverse complement strand
GCGATCTCCAGCCGCTTGCGGCCGGGCGTGCCGAGCGAGCGCGCCGGCGCATCCGCGAGCCTGATCATGCCGACACGCTCGAGCACGGCGCGGGCCTTCGTCTCGGCCTCCTTGCGATGCGAGGTGCGGAGGAACGCGCCGATCATGACGTTCTCCAGAACCGTCATGCCCTCGAAAGTCTGCGGCACTTGGAAGGTGCGGGCAAGCCCGAGGCCGGCGCGCTGCTCCGGCGTGAAGTCGGTGATGTCTTTCCCTTCGAACAGCACGCGGCCCGAAGTCGCCTGGAGGTCGCCGGTGAGGCAGTTGAAGAAGGTGGATTTTCCGGCGCCGTTCGGCCCGATCAGACCGAGAATGTCGCCCTGCTCCAGCGTCGCGGAGGCATTGTCCACCGCCTTGAAGCTGCCGAACGCCTTGGTGATCCCGCGTGCCTCAAGGAGCATGGCCGGCTCCCGTGTCGGTATTCGGTTTGCTGCGGCGCGTGAACAGAGCGAGCAAGCCGCCCGGCTGGAAGCGCGCGATCAGCACGATGATCGCGCCATAAAGCACGAAGGTCAGCCCGGCGCCCTTGCCGCCGAGCCAGCTGTTGGAGATCTCCTCCAGCGGCACCAGGATCGCGGCTCCCACCAAGGGCCCAAACAGCAGCCCTGCCCCGCCCAGCGCCGCCATGATCAGGATTTTCACCGAGATCAGGATGCCGAGCCCGGACTCGGGATCGACGAAGCCGAACATCATCGCATAGAGCGCGCCGGCGACACTCGTGAGCGCCGCGCTCAGCATGTAGGCGTAGAGTTTCGTGCGTGCTGCCGGCGCGCCCAGCGAACGCGCGGCCCGCTCGGAATCCTTGATCGCGCGCAGGTAAAATCCCATCCGGCTGTTGGTCATCCACCAGGTGACGAGCAACGTGATCACGAGCACCGCGAGAAAGAGATAGTAGTACGGCAGCGACGACAGGAACGAGAGATCGAAGACGTTGCGCGGCACGGTCGGACCAGAGAGGCCAACAGCTGCGCCTAACCATTCGGTATTGGTCACAATCAACCGCACCGTCTCGGCCACCGCGATGGTCGCCATGCTGAAATAGTGACCTGACAGCCGCAGCGTCGGCACGCCGATGATCGCGGCGAGCCCGACCGCCAGCACGATGCCGCCGGGGATGCCGAACAGCGGCGACAGACCGAATTTGGCGTAGGAGGCCATCGCGGCATAGGCGCCGCAGCCGAAGAACACGACATGGCCGACCGACACCTGTCCGGCATAGCCGCCGACGATATTCCAGGCAGAGGCCGCGATGGCATAGAGCAGCACCAGCGCACCGAGGCGCTGCTGGAACGGCGAGGACATCAGCAGCGGATAGGCGATCGCACAGGCAGCGACGACTGAGAGCCAGATCAGGCGCCGCATTACAGCTTCCCCATCAGGATTTACCCATCAAGCCTTGCGGCCGGAACCAGAGGAAGAGCAGGAACAGGACATAGACGACGATGTCCTTGTAGACCGCGCCGATCAGATAGCCGGACAGCGACTCGATCACCCCGATCAACAGGCCCGCCACGAGTGCGCCCGGCACGCTGCCGAAACCGCCGAGCGAGACCGTGACAAAGGCGACGATGCCGAGCGTCTCGCCGACCGTCGGTACGATGTAGAAGAAGTTCGCGATCAGAGCGCCGGCAAGACCGGTGGCGCCGGCCGCGATGCCCCAGGCGATCGCCTGCATGGTGTCGGGCCGGATGCCCATCAGCTGCGCCGCGGTCTGATCCTCCGCCACCGCCAGCATCTTCGAGCCGAGCGAGGTGCGCGTCAGGAGCAGATGCAGGCCCAATGTTACCAGCAGCGCGACCACGCCGGCCAGCAGCCGCGAGGCCTCGATGCGCAGGCCGGCGAACGCGTAGGTGCCGCCGACGATGTTCGGCGGCATCGACAGGAAGTTGGCGCCGAACCACCAGAACACCGAATAGCGCAGCAGCAGCGCGAGCCCGAAGGTGCCGAGGATCTGGGCCAGCATCGGCCCCTTCATGATGTCGCGGATCAGGGCGAAATAGACCACGACGCCGACGGTCGCGAGCACCAGCGTCGCCAGCGGTGCGCCGAGGAGCGGCCCTCCCCCCACCAGGGTGTAGACGACATAGGCGACGTACATGCCGAGCATGACGAAATCGCCATGCGCGAAATTGACGATGTTCATCATGCCCCACACCAGCGTGAGGCCCGAGGAAAACAGGGCGTAGACGGCGCCAAGCAGAAGCCCGCCGACGATCACCTGCACGAGGACAAAGGACATGAGCTGCGTTGCTCTGATCAAATCACGTAAGGAAAAGGCGGGACGCGCGGTCCCGCCCTCAAGCAACCTCACCAGCCCTTGTAGGGCAGCATCGGCGCCTTTTCGGCGTTGGTCTTCGGCCACACCGAGACGTAGTTCTCGCCATCCTGGAGCTGGATGATAGCGCCGGAGGCGAGGACGTTCTGGCCCTTGTCGTCGAACTTCACGCCCTTGTAGCCGATCATCAGTTGCTCGGGCTTCAGGTCTGTCGCCTTCAGCGCGGCCTGGATCTTGGCAGGTTCGATCGACCCGGCGCGGTCAATCGCTTCGGCCAGCACGAAGAAGCCCTGCATCTGCCGGGCGACCGTGTCGTCCATCTCCTCGCCGCTCTTCTTCTTGTACATGTCGGCGATAACAGCGGATGCTGAACCCGACGGGCCGACGACCCAGGACGAGCGGTTGAAGACGCCCTGCGAGATCTTGCCAACTGCCTTGGTGAAGGAAGGATCGGAGTAGCCGGCATCGTCGGCCAGCAGCACTGCCGGCTTGTAGTCCAGCGACTGCATGGTCTTGGCGAACAGGATCGCGTCCGAGGTGTAGCTGATCATGATGACGACGTCGGGTTTCTTGTCCTTGAGCTGGAGCACCTGCCCCTGGACGTCGGTCGCGTTGACGGGATAAGCGACGTCGAGCGCGATCGGCTGGCCCTTCTCCTTGAAAGCGCCGGCAATCGTGTTCGCGACCGAGGAGCCGTATTCGGTGTTGTCGTGAACCAGCGCGACGCTGTCGGTCTTGGCACCCTGCGCCTTGATGTCGGCGAGGAAGTCGACATAGATCCTGGCGAAGTCGGTGGCGATCGGCGTGGTGCGGAAGAACCATTTGAAGCCGCGCTCCGTGAGATTGGCGGCGACCGATTCGGAGTTCAGGAAGGGAACGCCGTATTTCTCGGCGATCGCGCTCGTGGTCAGCGTGACTCCGGACTGATAGGAGCCGAACAATGCGGCCACCTTATCTTCCGTGATCAGACGCAGCGCCTGGTTCTGGCCGGTTGCCGGATTGCCCTGGTTGTCGGCGATGATCACTTCGACCTTGGCACCGCCGAGGCCGGCGAGGCCTGCGTTCTTCGCCAGCGGGAAATTGCCGAGTTCGGGATGCGCGTTGTTGATGATATCGGTGGCGACATCGAGCGCCGCCTTGGCATGCGCGCCGATCGAGGCGGTGCCGCCGGACATCGGCAGGATCACGCCGATCTTGACGACCTTGTCCTGCGCGTCCGCGTTTGGGCCGAGTGCAAGGGACATCGCGGCCGCGCAAAGCAGCCCGGTGACGTGCTTCAAATTCATGAAATCAGACCTCCCAAAGGGTTTCCCCGACCAAGGTTTTTTGGAAGCTGTGGCTGGCGCCCGCTTCCGCTTGTTTATGCCTGGCTGACCCTAGGATGGCATGCCATCCGGATACCGGCAAGGTGAAACGGACTTGCGCAATGCTGCATAAGGAAGCAGCGAACGCGGCGCCATGTGCGGTGGTTCAATCTGGCGTCGCCTGGTGGACGAAGGACAACTGCGACGGCTACGAGATCTTGCGTTGCCCGACGGGCAAAACACCCAAGCCATCGGTCAATCCGCGCGGCCAAAAATATTCGCCTTTACAGAATTTCGGAATCGGCGGATATTGCGCGCGCTCCGGCCCAAGGAAGAGGGGCGTATCGCGATCGTCACGAACGCGGGCCGGGCGGCGGTGGACGTGGGTCACATCGGCGCGAAAAGCTTCGCAGGGCGGGCAACCGTGAGCGAAGGCGTCGCGCGCACGACCGGTGTGATCTGCGTACGGCAAAATCGTGTGGTCCTGGCGCCCGGGGTCTGTGCGCCAAGTCTTGTGGTGATGGGTGGGGTCCAACCGGACCCGCGCATCAGCCATCCGCAACGCGACGGGGGCAATAGTGCATCGCTCCCCGAGGAGAGCGCGACATAAGCCGTAAGACCTCTGCGTTTGGCTTCACCTGTATGCCGCTGTGCAAATTCTTGTTGCCACCTTTCGCACAGTGGACCGTGGGTGCCCGGCCGGCACCCGGTCTTCCCTGCGCCCTCCTTCATTTGAGGGTGAGACGACCAGGCAAAGCTCGGGCGAAGCACGCCGCGAGGATGCGAAGCTGTGTCTGCAATGACGAGGATGATGCAGTTGCGCGCGAAGACTCAGGTCTCGGGCCCCGGACGCAGTGCAGCGCGACTTCAGCGGTGCGCTGCAGCGCGTCCGGGACACGAGCGAAACAGATGCCCCGTCAACCGACCACGTCGCTCGCCTGCAGCAGCGTGGTGAAGCCGCCATAGATCATCCGCTTGCCGTCGAAGGGCATGTCGGCGCCATGGAACTGCGGGTCCGCCATCACCTTCTTGTTGACGGCATCGCGGGTCTGCCGATCGCGGTAGACGATCCAGGAGAACACCACGACCTCATCCTCCTTCGCGATCACCGCGCGCGGGAACGACGTCAGTTCGCCATAGGGCACGTCGTCACCGATACATTCGACGTAGTCGAGTGCGCCGTGCGCCATCCACACCGCGCAGGCCTTTCGCGCCAGCACCTTGTAGGCCTCGATCTTGTCCCTGGGCACGGCGAGCACGAAGCCATCGACATAGGGCATCACGGATCTCCTTGAGGGTACACGCCCCAAGGACGAAGCGGCCGACGGCGATCCGACCGGCACATGCGCATTTCAGGTGAGGCAAACCGCCGCGAGTTGCGCCCGCCGAGCCGGGGCCTGGTCGCCGGCCACGAGGTCAATTTGAGCCTGGAGGAGCGCCCGGAATTGGCTGGGGAACCTGGATTCGAACCAAGACAAACAGAGTCAGAGTCTGTTGTGCTACCGTTACACCATTCCCCAACGGAATAGCCGAACAAATTCAATGACTTATCGATCTGTCCGGCTGTGGCCGGAAGCGCGTTTGGGCGCAAATCACGGCTCAGGCGTGCCAGCGTTCTACCCGCTCGTCCCGGGGCTGGCAAGCGCTGCGGTGCACGGAGCTGTTGACCCGACTGTGGGCCTGGGGACGCGCTTATTCCGGCGCGAGCGTCGCGAGCCCGGCTTCGATGATGGTGATCTCCTCGCTGACCTGCGCGATGGCCTGCCTCGGATCGACGCCGGTCACCGATACCAGTTGCCGCAGCAGGTCCTGCCGATGCGTCAGGATCTCGTGGAGCGCATCGCGATCGTTCAGCCGCACATATCCTTCGACGATCAATTCAACGGAACGAGACATTGGGCTCTCAAAACATGGGTTACTGTTCAGGCACCCAAACTATCGCGATCGGCGCCCCCGTGTGAGCACGATGTCCCGTCAACCTTGACCGGTAAGGCTAACGCGCGCGCCATGGACCTCGACTAGATCACGATGTGGTCGAAGTCGGCGGCGATCCGCGTGTGCGGAAAGATCCTTGCCGCCTCGGCCAGGACCTCGTCATCCTGATAGCGTCCCGACATATGGACCAGCACGAGCTGTTTGACGCTGTTTGCCGCAGCAAACGAGGCGGCCTCGGTTGCCGTGAGATGACCGTAGTCCCGCGCGGTCGACGCGTCGCGATCGAGGAACGTCGCCTCGATCACCAGCAGATCGGCGCCGGCGACATATCTGGACAGCCCATCGCTGGTCTCGGTGTCGCCGATCACGACGAGCTTCCTGCCGCCGCGCGGCGGCCCCAGCACGTCCTCCGGATCGATCGTTCGACCTGCGATCACGATCGGCCGCCCTGCAGCCAGCTCTCCGCGCATCGGACCGTCAGGGACGCCGAGCACCGCGAGGCGGTCGGACAGGAGATGGCGACGTGCGGGGCTCTGGAACACGAAGCCAAAACTGTCGGTGTCACGGTGGCGGACAGCAAAGCAGTCGACGGTAAACTCCCCGGCGTCGACGACCTGTCCTTCAGTCAACGGAACGAACTCAACCGGGATCGGCGCCCTGCCCGCGCCCCACAGGCCCGCGAGCATGCGGGCGACGATGTCCAGCGTGCCAGCGCCAGCGTGAATGGTCATCACTTCGGCGCTCCGCCGCAGGCCCAGTGTTGAAAACAGGCCGGGGATGCCGAGCACGTGATCGAGGTGACCATGGGTCAACAGGATGCGATCAAGTCGCCGAAAGCCGGCGCCGCTCCGCAGCAACTGGCGTTGCGTGCCCTCGCCGCAATCGACCAGGATGCGCTTGCCTGCGGCTTCAACGAGGAGGGCCGGATGGTTTCGTTCTGCCGAGGGAACGCTGGCCGAGGTCCCGAGAAATGTCAGGGCGAACATGATCACGCATCCGGCGGCACCTGAGCGGGCCTCACCGTCCCCAATGCCACGCGATCAGCAACGCGTACAGGCCCATCGATCCCGCGTAGAGCGCGGCGAGCAGCGCGTATCCCGCGATCTGACGGCCGAGCGCCGCCTTCGGCGCAATCCACCAGTCGAGCGCCCTGAAGGCAGCGGGCACCAGCCACCAGCCGAGCAACTGGGTGCTGACGAGATTGCCGACGAACAGCGACAGCCAGACCGGCACGCCGTGGCCGTCGATCAACGGAGCACTGACAAAAAAGCCCCAGAAGAAGACCACGGGATAGAGCACCAGCAGGACGATCAGGTTGCTCTTCCAGATCAGGGCCGGTCCCTGCTCGGGAGCCTGCGTCTTGCCGGCCGGGAACCAGAAATTGAAGCCATAGCTCGCCCGCTTCACGCTCATGCCGGCGTTGAAGCGCGCACCGTCCCTCAGCAGGGTCTGCCGCAAGGGCGAGTCGAGCCACGCATTGAGATTGGCATCGCTGTCGAACGACAGGATGATGATCCATTCGTCGTGCAGGCCCGGGATCGGCCGCTCGATCTTGTGGCGCAGGAATCCCTTGAACTCGGCCTCCGCGGCCTGGATGCGCTGCTGCCATTTCAGGAACGCGTCCTCGAGCCCGTCAGGAACCTTGAAGGAGATGACGGCGGAGACCGCGCTGTCGCGCTGAACGCCGCCGTCCGGCAGGATATGGACATCCTCCGAACCGACGAAGAAGCGCTGCACTTCAGCGATCAGCCGTGCCCGCACCTCGCTCTGAAGCCACGCCCGCGCGGCCGCCGGGCTCGCGAAACGCAGGATCGTCACCCAGTCGACATGCGCCGGCGGCTGCGGCGGCACGACTTCCTGGCTGAGGAAGCCGGGCCATGCCTTGAGCACCTCGCCGACCTCGCCGTTCCAGCGCGCGAACGCGGCAAAGCCCTCGTCCGCGATGCGGCGCTGGATGACGAGCGCGACTGGCTGGCCGGCTCTATCCGGTGATCCGTTCATCGCGTCCGCTTCAGCCTTTCTTGTAGAAGCGCTTGCCCATCACCCAGGTCTCGTCGACGCAGCGATCGTCGCCGACCATCATGACGGCAAACAGCATGCTCGCGGCCTCGTCCATCGTGCGCGGGCCGGCGCCGTCGGCGATCAGCGACTGGTGCCAGGGCTGCGCTGCCGGGCCGCCGTTCGGATCGAGCGCGACGAAATCGGCTTCCTTGCCCGGCTCGAAATTACCGAGCTTGTCGTCGATATAGAGGCCCTCGGCACCGCCGAGCGTGATCGACCAGAAGCCGCGATAGGGCGACAGCTTGTTGCGCTCGGCTTCGGCGAGGTCCTTGCGCACGGGATCGATGCTGCCGTCGAGCAGGGTGTTGTTGCACATGCCGACCTTGTAGGCGTCGTCGAGCACGTGGATCATCGAGAAGCGATTGCCGCCGCCGACATCGGTGCCGAACGACATTTTCACGCGGTGCTCCGGATCGGTGGCGCGGCCGAGCCGGAACAGTCCGCTGCCGAGGAACAGGTTCGAGCACGGGCAGAACACCACCGCCGCGCCCTGCTTCGACATGCGGCGGAACTCGTTGTTGGAGAGATAGACGCCGTGGCCGCCCGAGAACTTCGGGCCGACCAGGCCGAACTTCTCGTAGACGCCGAGGTAGTCCTGGCAATCCGGGTGCTCGACGAGCACGCCACTGCACTCGGCCGGATTTTCGGAGATATGGGTGTTGACCCAGCAGTCCGGATGCTCGTGCTTGAGGCGCTGACACGCCTTGAGCAGCTCAGGCGAGGCGCCGAAGGCGAAGCGCGGCGTGATGGCGTAGAGGTTGCGGCCCTTGTTGTGATACTGCGCGATCAGCCGCTTGCTGTCGCGATAGAAATTCTCGGGCGTGTCGACATAGTCGGCCGGCGCGTTGCGATCGATACCGGTGAGGCCCGCGATCACGCGCATGTTGCGGCGGGCGGCTTCCTCGAACAATTCTTCGGTCGAGACCGGCGAGGAGCTCGTGAACGCCTGGCAGGTGGTGGTTCCGGACGCCAGCAGCGCGTCGAGGAAGCGCTTCACGCCCTCGCGCGCATAGTTGCGATCCTTGTATTTGAGCTCTTCGGGATAGATCCACATTTGCAGCCATGGCAGCAGCTGCTCGCCATAGGCACCTAGCACCCGGGTCTGCGGCAGATGGATGTGACCGTCGATGAAGCCCGGGACGATGATGCGGTCCTTGATATGGGTAATCTGCACGCCCGGATGCGCAGCGGAGATCTTGTCATAAGGACCGAACGCCTTGATGACGCCGTCAGTGACGATCATGAGGCCGTCCTGATGAAAGCGCGCGGCGGCCTGCTCGTTGCCGACGTGCCTCCAGGGATCGTCGACGAAGTCGAAGAACGTGCCGCGAATACCGACGGTGGTCATGATGGATTCCTTCCTCAAGTCTGTGTCGCGCGGCGTGGCGCAGGCAGCGAGATGGCGAGCAGCGCGCCGGCGACGGCGCAGAGGCCGAGATAGAGCCAGCCGATCGGCGCCTGCGTCGCTTCAGGCAGCACCGCCGCGATCGCCATGGCACCGCTCACCGCGAGATAGCAGAGCGCGCTGATGAGACCGCCGATCAAGCCGTGGTCGCGCTCGAACAAGCCGAGCGCCATGCCGTACATCATCGGACACAGCACGCCGCAGCCGCCGAGCACCAGCGCGCCGCCGATCGTGATCGACGCAAAGTCGAGACCCAGGATCATGCCGGTCGCAGTCAAGACCGCAGCCCCGGCGAGAAACAGCGCGAAGGCGCCAAGGCCCATCACGCGGGCCGGCATGAAGCGAGCGAAATGCGCGCAGCCGAGCTCGCCGGCGAGGTTCACACCACCAAGGCCGAGCGCGACGAGGCCGTAGATGGCCGCCGAATGGCCGAGACCGGTCTGGTAGAAGAACGGCGCGACAACGCCGAATGCCAGCTGTGCACTTGCCGCCGCGGCAAACACCAGCACGAAGGCCAGGAAGCCCGGTCGCATCAGCGCCTCGCGCAAAATGCCTGCCGTGCGATACGGATCGAACGGTGCGCGCCGCTCGGCGGGCAGAGTTTCGGGCAGAAACAGCACGACCACCGCGGCGACGATGGCTGCGGCGATGGCGATGATGATGAAGACGCCGCGCCAGGACGTCAGTTCGACAATGAAGCCCCCGGCCGCCGGAGCCAGCACGGGCGCGAGCCCCCAGGCCGCACCCAACAGGCCGGAGATCGCGGTGAGCTCACGCCCGCGAAAACAGTCAGCCGCGACCGCATAGGCCACCACGAGGCAGGTGCAGCCGCCGATGCCTTGCAGGAACCGCAACGCCAGCAGCAGCGAGGCGCTGGTGGCGAGCGCGCAGGCAATGCTCATCGCGATGAGCACCGTCAGGCCCGCGAGCAGGACGCTGCGGCGGCCGAGCGTGTCGGAGGCGATTCCGACCGGCACCAGCGCCAGACTCATGCCGAGCATGTAAGCGGTGACGGTGTTCTGCATCGACGCTGAATCGGTGGCGAGGTCCACCACCATCTGCGGCAGGCCGGGCGTATAGGCGTCGAGAGGGATCTGGCTGAACGGCACGACGCACAGCAGGATCGGCACGATCCCGCGCTTCGCGCAACCGGCGTCCGAAGCAAGTGCAGTCATGAAGCAACGCCCCCTCAGTGCCCACCCCGTCTTTTCGTGCACGCGTTGAGACGCGACGATGCGGATTGCAGGTCTTGACGCGCGGCAACGTGCCAGAACTGTGTGTAAAAACCCTTAGGGATCTCCGCTCAATGCAGGCGGCTCACGCTGCGAACCCTGCGGCGTGACGACGCTCCGACAAAAGATGCGAAAACAACCCCATGCACAGTACAAATCATTGAAGTATTTCGCCCCACGTGGTGCAAGCCCAGCGCTCCGGGCACGTTTGACACGTCGGGCAAAACAGGCGCAGAATTGCATGATCGCCGATCGGGAGCTCGCCGCCGCTCCGGGCCATTAACCGTTCGGAAGCCATCGCCACTTCGGATGACGCGCCCCAGTCGGCAAGCAGGTCTGGTGCCCGCTGCACCGCCTCCTGATCCCCTTTCAAAATCGCACGTTCGGCGCCCCCAGCAATCGGCAACGGGGATAGGCTCGACACCGCGATGAGACACAATGGAGTTCGTGATGACCGCAGAGGCCGCTGACTTGAACTACGGCTCGATCAGCGCACTGCTGAGCGCCCTGCGCGCGCGCAAGGTGTCGGCGTCGGAATTGCTCGAACACACGATCGCGCGTATCGAGGCACTGGACGGACCGATCAACGCGATCATCGTTCGCGATTTCGATCGCGCCAGGGACGCCGCGCGCGCCGCCGATGCCGCGCTTGGCCGTAGCGAGCGGCTGCCGCTGCTGGGCATCCCCGTCACCATGAAAGAGCCGTTCAACGTGGCCGGCCTGCCGACCACGTGGGGCTTTCTACACTTCAGGGATTTTCAACCGGCGGAAGATGCTCTCGTCGTCTCGCGGTTGAAGGCGGCGGGCGCCGTCATCATCGGCAAGACCAACATCCCGATCGGCTTGCGGGATTTCCAGAGCTACAACGAGATTTACGGGACAACGAACAATCCGTGGGATCTCGACCGATCGCCCGGCGGCTCCTCGGGCGGATCGGGGGCGGCGCTGGCCGCCGGTTTCGGTCCGCTCTCGATCGGCTCGGATATCGGCGGCTCGATCCGGGTGCCGGCGCATTTCTGCGGTGTGTTTGGACACAAGCCGAGCCACGGTCTGGTCCCACTGCGCGGATACAGCCTGCCGCCGGCACCGCCTGTCCCCGGCCAGGGCGATCTCGCTGTCGTCGGACCGATGGCGCGCACTGCCGCGGACCTTGCGCTGGCGCTCGACGTGATCGCCGGCCCCGACGAGACGCGCGACGGGATCGGCTATCGCCTTGCACTGCCCACCTCGCGCCATGACCATCTCAGGGATTTCAGGATCCTCGTCATCGATACCCATCCGCTGATGCCGACAGGTGATGCCGTGCGTTCT
>LNAP01005270.1_pt1 | contig 11563 bp, 9 predicted proteins | sample 602601 | NCBI WGS metagenome assembly LNAP01 (sample SAMN02440304, study PRJNA202911) | soil metagenome | biome: Subtropical and temperate rainforests or woodlands; isolation source: soil samples (1 kg each in a 20% v/v slurry with milli Q water) were... ... | reverse complement strand
GCTGCTGTGGATGAAGGAAAAATCGCGTACCGCCTTCTGATCACCGCGCCAGCAAGGCCGGCCACGCCGCTGCCAGCAGCTCCGACTCCGATTCCGACTCCGTCACCGGCACCGGTCGTGGTCGCCGCTCCCAAACCTGTCGCCGCACCGGTGGAGCCCGCCACCGAACTCTCCGTGGTGACCGGCGCCTCGATCCTGGCGCGGCTGCCGGTGATCGCCAAGGACGTGCCGGAGTCGCCGATCGGCGCCATCCTAGCCGGGCAATCCGGTCTGTCGCTGGTGCGCTCGCTGTCGCTGGCGCAGCAGGACCCCGCCTATCAGGCGGCGCTGCGTGATCTCGCCGCCGGCCTGATGCCTGAGGTCACGCCCGCGGCCTGCCGGAAAATCCTGGTGACCGCGCCGGGCGCCGGCGAAGGCAAGACATTCCTGACGCTAGCGCTGGCGCAGCATCTCGCCATCGCCGGGCGCCGGGTGCTGGCTGTGGAATGCGATTTGCGCACGCCGCGTTTCGAGGCGGCGCTGGCGCTCGTCGGGGGACGCGGGCTGCAGGCCGTGCTGCTCGGCGACGCGCAGCCGCGCGACGTGGTGGTCCGCACCGCGACGCCGAATCTGGACGTGATCGCGGCCGGTCCGGCCTCCAGCCAGTTCGAGCTGCTGCGCCGCAAGCAGCTGTCCGACCTGCTGTTGTGGAGCCAGAGCTACGACGTTGTGCTGGTCGACGGTCCGATACCCGCCGTGCTGATGGATGTCGGCGTGCTGGCGCGGCAGGTCGATGGCGTGCTGCTGAGCATGCGTACTGGCAGCTTCTCCATCGGTGAGGCGGTGGCGACCACCAGCGCCATCAAGGCGGCCGGCGGCAAGGTGCTGGGCATCGCCATGACCATGATGAAGCCCGACGCGTCCGCTCGTCCCGCCGAGCCGGCGGTCGACGCCTATCTCAGGGCGACGTGATGTCGGCGCCGCGGGTGATGTTCGTCAGTCACACCGGGCAGGTCTCGGGCGCCGAACTGGTGCTGCTCGATGTGGTGCAGCCCTGGGCGGGGGCGTCTGCCTTTCTGTTCGAGGATGGTCCGCTGCGCCAGGCGCTGGCGAGCCGGGGACTCGACGTCACCGTGTCGCGCTGGGGCCACGGCCTCAGCACCGTCCGCCGCGACAGTTCGATCCTCAAGGTGGTGCCGCTGGTCGGCCGGCTGTGCGCCATCGTGCTGGAGGTCGCCCGCGTCGCGCGCGGCCATGACATCGTCTACGCCAATTCGCAGAAGGCCTTTGTGCTGTCTGCCATCGCCAGCACGCTGGCGCGGCGCCCGCTGGTCTGGCACCTGCATGACATCATCAGCGGCGTGCACTTCGGCGCGATGCAGCGCCGGGTTCAGGTCGCCCTCGCCAATTTCTGCGCATCGAAGGTGATCGTGCCGTCGCAGGCCGCAGCGTCCGCCTTCATCGCCGAAGGGGGCCGCAAGGATCTGGTCGAGGTCGTCGCCAACGGCCTCGACGTGAGCCCGGAGACCCAGTCGCCCGCCGAAATCAGGAATGCGCTTGGCCTGCCGGCGGGGCCGCTGATCGGGGTGTTCAGCCGGCTGGCACCCTGGAAGGGCCAGCACGTGGTGCTGCAGGCACTGGCGCAACTGCCCGGCGTGAGCTGCATCATCGCCGGCGACGCGCTGTTCGGCGAACAGGCCTATGCGACGGATCTCAACAGGCTGGTGAACGAACTTGGTCTTGCCGACCGCGTGCACTTCCTCGGCCAGCGCAGCGACGTGCCGCGGCTGATGAGCGCCGTCGATGCGGTGATCCATCCCTCGATCGATCCCGAACCGTTCGGCCGCACCCTGGTCGAGGCGATGCTCGCCGGCGTGCCGGTGATCGCCACCGATGCCGGCGCCGCGTCCGACATTCTCGAAGCGGGCAAGGCCGGCACGCTGGTGCCGCCCGGCGACGCCGAGGCGCTGGCGCGTGCGGTGAGAGGGGTGCTGTCGCGTCCCGCCGACCTTGGCGCACAACTCGCTTACGCGGTCTCCCGTGCGCGCTCGCATTATGGGCTGGCGCGGATGCTGCAGTCGATTTCCGGCGTGATCGACCGTCTTGCTCCGGGAGCCGCGGCATGAGCGCCGGCGCACTTCCCGCGTCGTCGACGCGGCAGCGCGTGATATGGTCCTGCTCGCCAGGATTTTTTGCATTGAGCGTTTGTATTCGGAATAGACAGCCGGTTCTGACTCGGGAAGATCGTCAATGAAGCAGATACTGTCAGCGATGGCGAAACGGATGGCGGCCTCCGAGACATTGGTCCGGCCGATCACGATGGCAGCTGACCTCTTCACGGGCACACGCGGCTGCCTGGTGACGTTTCACCGCGCCGCGCCTTCGAAACTCTGGGAGACGCTGCCGAACCGCGATTTCTATCTCGATCTGGATTTTCTCGACACCTTCCTCTCCTATCTGACGGAACGCGGCTGGGATGTGGTGACGATGGAGGAGGCGCTGCGTCGTGCCAGGCTCGGCAGGCCGAACGACCGTTTCGTCAACTTCTCGGTGGACGACTGCTACCGCGATACGTTCGAGGAGGTGGTGCCGCTGTTTCGTCGCCACGGCCTGCCGGTGACGCTGTTCGTCACCACTGGAATTCCCGACGCAACGCTGGCGCTGTGGGCTGCCGGACTCGAGGACGTGCTGCTGCGGCACGATCGCGTGACGCTGGAGGACGGCGACATCGACGTCAGCACGCCGGAGCGCAAGCAGGCGGCCTTTCACAGCATCGCGGCGGCATGGGACGGTCCCCAGGCAGCAGGGCAATATGCAGTGTTCTGCAAACGCAACGACGTGGATATCGAGGCGATGCACTGGAAGCATGCGATCTCCTGGGAGATGCTGGAGGCGCTGCGCGACGATCCGCTGGTGGAGATCGGCGCGCACACCGTCAGCCACGCCCGGATTTCCGCGCTGTCGCCGGCCGATGCGCTGGCCGAACTGCAGGGCAGCCGTGAGCGGCTGATCGAGCGGCTCGGCGTCGCGGCCCGGCACTTTGCCTTTCCCTATGGCCGCGCCTGCGATTGCGGACCGCGCGATTTCGACATCGCCCGCCAGGCCGGATTTGCCAGTGCGGCGACGACGCGCAAGGGGCTGGTGCGCAGCGGCCAGGAGCCGTTCGAGCTGCCGCGCAACACCATCAATGGCGGCCATCGCAGCCTGGCGACGATGGAGCTGCATCTGACGGGCGTGACCGGCGCCGCGGCGCGGATGACCGGGCGTGTCTAGACAAGCCCGCCTGAGAATTCTGTCCATCGCCCATCCCGCGGTCAGCAGCGAAGGCGGCCGCCTGCGCTATCATGCGCTGGCCGCGCGCGAGGATGTCGACGTCCATCTCGTGGTGCCTGCGGTCTGGCAGGAGTTTGGCCGCAGCTTTGTCGGCACGCCGTCCGACGATCTCGCGCTGAAGATTCACGTGCTGCCGATCCGTCTGCCGCGTGCCGGCCCGATGGGCTGGTACCTGCATTTTTATCCTGGCCTGCGCCGGCTGATCCGCGACGTCGATCCGGACGTGGTGCACCTGTGGGAGGAGCCGTGGAGCGTCGTGGCGCTGCAGGCGCGTATCCTCAAGGGGCGTGCCGCACTGGTGATGGAGGTTGACCAGAACATCCTCAAGCGCCTGCCGCCGCCGTTCGAGGCTATCCGCAAGCAGGTGCTGCGACATACCGATCATGTTCTGTCCCGCAGCCCGGACGCCACGGCGGTGGTGCGCGCCCGGGGATATCGGGGTCCGGTCACGCCGATCGGCTACGGCGTCGACCTGACCAGCTTCTTCCCCACGTCAGACATGCAGGTTGCGGGATCCGCGCAATCCGGTCTGCGCATCGGTTATGTCGGTCGGCTGGTCGAGGAAAAGGGCCTCGATGATGCGCTCGATGCCATTGCGCGCGCTGCGGTCCCGGTCTCGCTCGCGATCATGGGGGAAGGGCCGTACGAGGGCCGGCTGCGGCAGCGCGTAGCAGAACTCGGACTCGGCGAGCGGGTCAGCTTCCAGGGCTGGGGAACGCCGGCCGAGGTCGCGTCATTCATGCGCGGCCTCGACATCATGGTCCTGCTCACGCGGACGACCAAATCCGTGCGCGAACAATTCGGCCGGGTCATCGTCGAGTCGCAGGCCTGCGGCATTCCAGTGATCGGCTCGGAATGCGGCGCCATCCCCAGCGTCATTGGCGACGGCGGCTGGATCGTGCCCGAGCGCGATCCCGGGGCGCTGGCGAAGCTGCTGGAACAGGTTGCCGCCGATGCCACACTGCGCGGCGTCCGTGGCGCAGCGGCGCGGCGCAATGTCGAAGCTCGGTTCACCTACGAGGCCGTCTCGCAGGCTCTGGCGTCAGCCTGCTTCGCCGCCGCCAGCCGGGGCCAGCCATAACCACGCGGCCGCCTTTGGTTCAACTGCCGGCCGCAACCGTGGTCGCGACAGGATTTGGCTTCGTGGCCTGCACCTGCTTCAGCAGATCGATGTATTGCGAGCCGACATGGTCCCAGCCGTAGTTCAGCGCCGTGGCGCGCGCACCGTCACGCATGCGCTGCATCAGCGCTGCGTCGGAAAATGCACGACCGATCTTGCCGGCGATGTCATCGGGATCGGTGGCGATCTGGTAGCCATTCACGCCGTCGACGAGATAGTCCTCGATGCCGCCCACCGGAGTGGCGAACACCGGCACCGAACAGGCCATCGCCTCCATGCATACCAGCGAGAAGGTCTCGTAGGCGGTGGGCAGCACGAAGGCGTCGGCTGCCGCATACAGTGCCGGCATGTCGGACCGCGCGCCAGCAAACACAAGGCGATTGCCGGCGGTGGTGGCCAGCTTGCGATAGGGAGCCGGGTTGTCCGAACCGACCACCAGCATCCAGACATCGGAGCCGAGGCGCTCGAGCGCGCCGATTGCATGCGCCAGTCCCTTGCGGCGAAATTCATGTCCGGCGAACAGCAGCAGCCTGGCGTCGGCAGGAATGCCGAACTCCCGGCGAATCGTCAGCCGGGCATCCGGATCCAGCCTGAAGCGACCGATATCGATGCCGTTGGGAATGACGCGGATGCGCGACAGCGGCACCGAATAGAGAGACTGCAGTTCGGTCGATACGCGGGGCGACACCGCCACGAACATCCGGTAGCGCAGGCCGCCGATCATCCACCGCTCGCGCAGGCCGATCCACAGATGCATGGGATTGAACAACCACCACCAGATGTTGGCGTTGCGCTTTTCGGCAAGGCTTTGGGCGTTGACGGCATGGACCACCAGCACGTCGCCCTTCAGGCTGTCACCATGGCTGAGGACGACCGCGTTGGGATGCCGGAAGATGGCGCGGGTGGCCAGGACGGTGAAGATCGGTACGACGAACAGGCGACCGAGGTGCCGCAGCAGGCCACGGGTGGGAATGCGCGACAGCCAGGGCGCAATCCGCTCGATGGTGGTGCCGCTGGTGACCGGACCGTCCACTGCGCTGGCCAGCACGGTGTTCGGGATCTTGGCACGACTGAAAGCGCGCGCCAGCTCGAAGGCGACGGTTTCGACGCCGCCCACCGTACTCAATTCCTGGACAATCTGGACGATCTCGAATGTCATGGTCCGCAGCCTGAGAGGAAAAATGTTTCAACTTCGAGAAAATCAAGTCACCGTAGCAATCGTTCTCGCCACGCTCTTCTTAGGCTCGCAGGCCTTCGCAGTCGACCCAGCTTCGCAAAATTCAACGCTGCGCTTCCGCGTCGGTGGTGGAAACATCGTGACACATTTGACCGGCGCTCCGACGGCGCAAATGTACCAGGCGTTGCGCGGCGTAGGCGCCAAGCTTGGACGGATGAACTCATACGGCTGGCGGGATCTCGATCGCAAACCGGTCCCTCGAAATTTCGATGCCGCGATGCGTGAAGCCCACCAGCGCGGCATCACTCCAATCATTCTGCTCGAATATGATGGCAGCTATCAATCGCTGCAGCCGCCGCAACCGATCGGATCGTACGACGATTGGTTCGCTGCGGGACAGGCTATTGCGCGACGTTTTCGACCGAATGGTGAATGGGGCCTTGAAAACGGTATATACGGATGGGGCGTGACCGTCTTCACGGCGATCAACGAGCCGGACGTTCTGGCCAATATCCCGCGGGACGCCTATCGGGATGCCCTGGCGGGCTTCGCTGACGGCGTGCACGGCATCGAGGCCACGTTGCGCGTGGTGCCCGGCGGTTTCGCGACGTGCAATTCGGCTGCCGATGTCACGCTGCGCGGCTATGGTCCGGCAATCGCTGGCCTGCTCGAGGACGGCCGTCTCGATGGCATCGACCTGCACACCTACTACAATGCAAAATGGTATCCGCTGACACGCGGCCGCGATTTCTCGGTTCAGACCTGCTTCGATGGCGTTAAGGCGGCGATGGCGCTGAAGCGCGATATCAATTTCTACTCGACGGAGTTCAATATTGCACGCGATGGTGCGTGGGCCGATCCGAAACTGTCGGCACGGCTGTTCCTGACTGCGTTCTGGGACCAGACGGCCGTCGTCGGCGCCGATGGAAAGTCGCCGGTCACCATGCTCGCCTTTCCGTGGAATCTCGCCGACACCGGCCGGATCGAGGGGCCCGGCTATGCGATGGCCGCTTCGGAAGCGCCGTGGAAACCCGAGGCACGCAGTCGCGTGCTGCGCACGATCCTTGATCTTGCCGGCGACATGACGTTTTCGTCGCTCGATCCGCGCGCCGGCCGATATGTGCTCGATGACGACAGGGCGCAGCTCTTGGTCTGGCAGGACCTTCCGGGATGGACCGACAAGCCGGGCGCGGTGTGGGAGGTGCAATTGCCCGACTGGGCTGATCGCGCCGAACTCTGGGGCTGGGACGGAAAACGCCGCGACATTCGCGTCAGCGGCGGCAAGGCCGTGATCAGCGGCCTCGGGGGCAACGAGACCTACATGCTGCGCGTGCCGAAGCCGCGTCGATAGGTTTTCGACGGCGCATCAAAACGTCACCGCGGCATAGGCCTTGGTGACGTCGCGCGTCGCGGCTTCCAGATGGCCGCGCAATTTGATTTGTGCGGCGCGCGGCGTTCGAAACGCCGGAGCCACGATGGACAACGCAGCCACAATGCCGTTCGCATCCCTGATGCCGTCCGCCACCGCATAAACATGCGAGGTGATCTCGGCATGCGATTCCGACCACCCGCGCTCGCGGATCACCGCGAGTTCGTTGATCAACGCCTTGCGTTGCGGACCGAAGCTGGGGTCGCGGGCAACTGCTTCATCCAGCACGGTATCGCGTTCGGCTGGCGACAGATGCGCGAGCAGCAGTTTCGGCGCGGCGCCGCGATGCAGCGGCAGCGCGGTGCCGACGTCGAAGGTCAGACGTATCCGTGACGACGACTCGACGCGCTCGATGCAGACGGCACGGTCGCCGGATCGGCGCACCAGGATCACGGTCTCTCCGGTTTCCTGGGACAATCTCTTCATATGCGGGCGGGCCACCGACGCGAGGTCGGTGCCGGCGCGCGCGGCCTGGGCGAGGCCGATCACGCGCGGCGCCAGCACAAAGGATCCGCGGCCGTCTTCATCGATCAGTTCGGCCTCGCGCAGGATGGCCAAATAGCGATAGGTCGACGACAGCGGCAGGCCGATCTGTTCGGCGAGGCTTTCCGCCGAATGTCGGGGCCGGTCGACCGAGAAGGCCAGCAGTGCGCGCAGAATTTTTCGCGAGCTGCCGTCTGCGGCCGCGACACCTGCAGGCCTGCTATGGCGCCCCACCTTCAACGTGGCTTGTTTGTTGGCCACTGCGTCCTCGATCCCATTCGGGTCGCGAATGTCGCGACGGGACCGTCCGTGCCGGAGGGCGTGGCGTCCCTAAGTCTTCTAGTGCAAGACGTTATTCTCAGCAAATGAGAAAACGAACGCGGATTGCCCCACATTCTCCCTGCGTTAACACGCAGTGAATGAGGCGCCCGACTTTTGCTGGCGTCGGTCCGGTCAGGCCAGGGCTAGGCTGGCGGCGCGTAGGCGGCGGGATCGACGCTGGGGGGGCGGCCCTCAAGGGCAAGACGGCCAATCCGGGCCGGCGTCTCCGAGATGACGCGCCCGCGGCGGACCACAGCGAGGCGCGTGGCCTTGAGGCGGATCGCCTCGATGGGATCGCGGGCCTGCAACAGCACCAGATCGCTGTTGCAGCCGACATCGAGGCCGTAGCCCTCAATGCCCATGATCTTTGCCGGATTGGTCGTGACAGTATCGAAGCAGTAGCGCATCGCCTCCCGGCTGGTCATCTGCGCCACGTGCAGGCCCATATGTGCAACTTCCAGCATGTCGGCGGAGCCCATCGAATACCACGGATCCATGCAGCAATCCTGCCCGAAAGCGACATTGATGCCCATCGGCCGCATCTCGGGCACCCGGGTCATGCCGCGGCGCTTCGGATAGGAGTCGTGGCGGCCCTGCAGCACGATGTTGATTAGCGGATTGGCGATCGCGGCGACGCCGGCCTCCGCCATCAATGGCAGCAGCTTCGAGACGTAGTAATTGTCCATCGAATGCATCGACGTGAGGTGCGAGCCGGCGACGCGGCCATGCAGGCCGAGCCGCTGCGTCTCACAGGCCAGCGTCTCGATGTGCCGCGAGAGGGGATCGTCGCTCTCGTCGCAATGCATGTCGACTCGCAGCCCGCGGTGCGCGGCGATCTCGCACAGCGCCTTCACCGAGGCGGTACCGTCCGCCATGGTGCGCTCGAAATGCGGGATACCGCCGACCACCGATACGCCCTTGTCGAGGGCACGGGCCAGATTGGCCGCCGCTGTCGGCGAACGGAAGTAGCCATCCTGCGGAAACGCCACCAGTTCGAGATCGAGATACGGCGCGACCTTCTTCTTGACGTCGAGCAGCGCATCCACCGCCAGCAGTCGATCGTCGCAGATGTCAACATGGCTGCGGACCGCCAGCAGGCCCTGCGCTACGGCGAGATCGCAATAGCGCAACGCGCGCTGCACCAGCGCATCGTAGGTCAGCAGCGGCTTCAACTCGCCCCACAGCGCAATGCCTTCCAGCAGGGTGCCGGAGAGGTTTAGCCGGGGCAGGCCGAGCGACAGCGTCGCGTCCATGTGGAAGTGGACGTCGATGAATGGGGGCGAGGCCAGATAGCCGGCGGCGTCGATGACGCGGCCGGCGTCGCCGATAATGGCCCGCTGCACGGCAACGATGCGACCGCCACTGATGGCAATGTCCTGGTCCGTACGGCCGTCGGGCAGGTTGGCGTGGCGGATCAGAAGGTCGAATGTCATGCGTGATGCTAGCCGGTTGCAGGAGAATGCCGCGTGCGGAAGTATCACCGCAGCGCAGCATCATTGCAAGTCGCCGGCAGCGTCAGTGAATCGACTTCTCCGCCTCGCGCAGCAGGTCGATCGGGCTCCACGGCTTGGCCATAAAGGTGGTGCCGTCAGGCAGCCGGCGGATGCGGGGCGCCCCGGAGGTCACCACGATGTGCATGTCAGGGAATCGCATGCGCGTGATATGCGCCAGTTCGATCCCGTCCATCATACCGGCCAGTTCCACGTCGGTGAACACCAGCGAGACGCTGTCGCCGGATTCCTCCAGCACCAGTACGGCGGCTTCGCCACTTTCGCACTGGATGACGTCCATCTCGCTCTCTTCCAGCAACATGCTGACGAGCGTGCGCTGCATTTCGTCGTTCTCGACGACAAGCGCGGTGCTGCGGTGATGACCCATGGCATTCTCCGTGGTTGTTCACGGAGGCAATGCCTCAGCGCATCAGCGGTTCAGATAAAAGTCAGGTTCCACGACTATAAATGCGCCGCTGGCGGCGTGGAAACCTGCCGCATGCTCTGTGGCAATATGAAGGGCAGCCCCTCGGTCGTGCGTTCGACGGCAACGTCGATCTCGAAAGTTCGTCTGACGATCGCGCTGCTGATCGTCTCATCGGGAGTTCCTTCCGCTGCCACCTTGCCGCGGTGGAGCACCAGGATGCGGTCGGCGAATCGCACAGCGAGATTCAGATCGTGCAGCACCGCCACGACTGCCGTGCCGTTGCGCGCGCGGCGCCTTGCGATCTCGACCAGCGCGATCTGGTGGCGCAGGTCGAGGCTCGATGTGGGCTCGTCGAGCAGCAGGATGCCCGGTCCGTGCGCCCGCTCGCCACAGGCCAGTTGCACCAGGACCCGGGCGAGATGGGCGCGCTGTTGTTCACCGCCCGACAGGGTCGGCAGTTCGCGATAGCGCAACGCGTTCAGCCCGACCTCGTCGATCGCCGCATCCACCAGCGCTCTTGATGCTGCGTTCGCCTTGCCGCCGCAGCCCATGCCGACGACTTCGTACACCGTGAAGGGAAAGCTGACCGTGACATGTTGCGACAGCATCGCGCGTCGCAGCGCCAGCTCGGCGGGAGCGTAAGCGCGCAAGTCGCGTCCCTTCAACCGGACGGTGCCGGCGCTCGGCATGAGATCTGCGGACAGCAGGCGCAGCAGGGTCGATTTGCCGGCGCCGTTGGGGCCGACAATAGCCAGCGTCTCGCCGCTATGGATGCGCAGATCGATGCGGTCAAGCAGCGTCGCATGGCCAACTGCCATCGAGACCTGTGCGGCTTCGAGCACGGTGTTCATAGCCCGACCAGCCCGCGCTGGCGCAGCAGGATCAGCAGGAAGATCGGTGCGCCCACCGCGGCCGTGAGGATGCCGATCGGCATCTCCGCCGGCGCGACGATGCTGCGGGCGAGGGTATCGGCGCCGATCATCAGGATGGCGCCGAGCCCGACCGAGGCCGGCAGCAGCAGGCGGTGGCCGGGGCCGATCACCAGCCGCAACAGATGCGGCACCACGATGCCGATGAAGCCGACCACGCCGCATACCGACACCGCGGCACCGGTCATGCCGGACACCAGCACGATGCAGATGCGCTTGAGCCGCTCGACATCGACGCCGGCATGAAAGGCTTCGGACTCGCCGAGAATCAGCACGTCGAGGCCGCGGTGAATGAAGGCCATCGCCGCCACCGCAATGACCATGACCGGCGCCAGCGTGGCCGCCTTGGTCCAGGTGGCGCCGCTGAGCGAACCGAGCAGCCAGAAGGTGATGTCGCGCAACTGGCGGTCATCGGCGACGAACACCAGGAGGCCAATGCCGGCATTGGCGATCGCGGCGATGGCAAGGCCCGCGAGCAGGAAGATCGCGATCGAGGTCCGTCCGCTGCGGCTGGCGATGCGGTACAGCACGATCGTCGTCGCCAGCGATCCGATGAAGGCGGCCAAGGGCAGCAGCACCGGCTGCAGCGCCACCAGGTGACTGGCGAAACGGCTGTCGCTGACGACGATGGCAGCAGCGGCAGCGAAGGCGCCGCCACTGGAGACGCCGACCAGCGCCGGATCGGCCAGCGGATTGCGAAACAGCCCCTGCATGATGGCGCCGGCGGCACCGAGCAGACCGCCGATCATTGCCGCGATGGCGATGCGCGGCAGCCGGATCGACCACAGGATCAGTTGGTCGCGGGCGGCCAGCGGATCGCCAGGTGTCGCATTGGTGATGCCGAGCGCCGCCGGCAGCCGCGCCAGGGGAATGCC